>Ga0137362_10001189_pt1 | contig 15721 bp, 10 predicted proteins | sample MadtaG_2_FD_104801 | JGI IMG/M metagenome (GOLD analysis project Ga0137362, IMG submission 104801) | Vadose zone soil microbial communities from Angelo Coast Range Reserve, California, USA - Mad1_100_16 metaG | ecosystem: Environmental > Terrestrial > Soil > Vadose zone | place: USA: California... | reverse complement strand
GGCGGTCTTCTCGTCGCCGTGCCGCCCCAGAACACAAGCCGCAAGTGTCCTGAGTGCCGCCACACAGCAGCACAGAATCGCAAGACGCAAAGCAACTTCGTGTGCGTCGAGTGTGGCTTCTCTGGCCATGCGGATTGGGTTGGTGCGATAAACATCAAAGAGGCGGGACTCGCCTCGTTAGCCTGTTCGTCATCTTCGCATGCTGCCAGTGCGTCGTGTCAGGAACCCACCGAGGGCATCGTATGCGCGAGCGTACAGCCTGTAGGAATCCCCTCCGTTCACAGAGGGGAGGATGTCAAAATCGCCAAATCGCCTTTTCGCAGTCCGGAGGTCTCCCGTTGAAACACGAACTCGCGCGTGCTCGGGATCTCGGTCAGGGTGAGATTCTCCGAAGGAGAACCCAGAAAGATCAGGTTATTGTTCTTGGCGTCGTCGAGCGAGAACAGGCTGCCACGCTTCACCCGCAGGTGGCGATCAAACAAGCCCCAGACCTGGTCCAGGCTGTGGACTGCCAGCACCTCACCGACGCCCGTGTAGTGGTCGAACAGCGGGGTCTGGGGATCATGGGCCGGGTTGAAATACCGCAATCCGGTTTCCGGCCGGCCGATGAAGGCCGCGTTGCTGAAAATCAACCAGGGATCTTCGGGACTGGAAACAAAAGACTTCCAGAAGGATTGAAAAGCCGGCGCAACCGCTTCAAAACCTGCCGCGTGCGCGGTGGCAGCCGGCCGCCGGGCGAGAACCATCATGCCGATGACCGCCGCCTCTGCCAGCACCAGGCTTGAAAGCACCGCCACCGCAATCACCCAGGCGCGCGGTATCGCAGGTGCGTTCCCCAGAATGTCTCCGGAGGGATTGCCTTGAGCCTTTGCGCTCACGACTGCGCGGGGATGAAATAACGGAATGTAGGTGCCCTTCGGCAACTCTACAACGATCGGGTCTTGGGCCCCCTCCGAACTGTAGTACTCGGCGAGCTTCAGGCGTAGCCGTCCTGCCTGTACCCGAATCGTCGAATCCGATTGCGGATCGAAATCACTGCGCCGCCCCAATACTTCGGTCGCAATCTGATACTCCTTCAAAGCAGTGTTGGGATGATCAAGCGCATGCTTGGCGAGGTACACCAGCAGCTTGCACAGGGACTCTGATCCGTGCAGGACGTGGCTCGCAACCAGTCGGTCGATCTGCTGGAGATTTCGCTCCCGATCAGACATTAAGGTCACTGTCAGGGATGTAACAACAAAGTAACAGACCGCAAAAGCACCTGCAAGGAAAGCACTTTTGTTTGTAACGGGATCATTACGCTGGGTCGCTCAGCCGCTTCCACGCTTCCCGCCTCGGCGTTTTGTCGATCCGCGCGGGGACAGCCCGATGTGGGAGGCATCCATGCTGATCGCGGGACCCAGATGACCAGCGAAGGCACCGAGCAGATTTCCGAAGCCGCTTCTTCGCGTTTTCTGGGATGGACTCTCAGTGTCCCTCCAATACGAAAAATACGAAGTTGACAGTTGAGGCTGCTGCCCATACTGTTTCCAACGGCTCACAGCAATCCTCGCAAGAAAATCGTTCGAGCAGGACTTAAAAGGGAAATTGGGAACGGAGGCAAACCAGGTTAATCATGAATCCAAACGCAGCGATTACCCACCATGCGCTGGCGCCCCTCGACCTCGGGATTATCGGCGTCTACTTCCTGATCGTCTTTTGCATCGGCTTGTATTTCGCCCGTAAGGAACGCACATCCACCGATTACTTCCTCGCCAGCCGCGATATCGGCTGGTTCTTCATCGGTGCGTCCTTGTTTGTCTCCAACATCTCCACCGAGCACTTCATTGGCCTCTCGGGCACGGGCGCCTCATCCGGCCTTGCGGTGGGTCATTTTGAGTGGCTGGCGTGCATCATGCTCCTCATCCTGGGCTGGGTGTTTGTTCCTTTCTATTTGCGCACGAACGTCTTCACCATGCCCGAGTTTCTGGAGCGCCGTTTCAACCGGCACTGTGCCGTCTACCTGGCGGGCATCTCGATCATCGCCTACATCTTCACCAAGATTTCTGTCCAGCTCTACGCTGCCAGCGTAGTCCTCGAACGCATCGCCGGGTGGCATCTGGTCACGACCGCGATCGTCCTGGTAATCGCGACCGGCATTTACACGGTCGCCGGCGGGCTCGCCGCCGTCATCTACACCGACACGGTCCAGACCCTTATTCTGATCACCGGGGCCGTCGCCCTCACGGTCATCGGCCTGCACCGCGTCGGCGGCCTGGAACACCTGCGCAGCATGGTGCCGCCCGGCTACTTCCACATGATCAAGCCGGCCTCCGATCCAAGTTTCCCCTGGACGGGAATCTTCTTCGGTGCGCCGATCCTCGGAATCTGGTACTGGTGTACGGACCAGGTCATTGTGCAGCGGGTACTCTCCGCACGCGATGAAGGACACGCGAAAGCGGGCACGATCTTCGCGGGTTTCCTGAAGATCCTCCCGGTCTTCATGCTGGTGCTGCCCGGCATCATTGCCTTTGCTCTGTTCCCCGACCAGGTTTCCAGCAAGCCGGACTACGCATACCCCACGCTCGTTCTTAATCTGCTCCCCACCGGTCTGGTTGGGCTGGTCATGGCCGCGCTACTGGCGGCGGTCATGGGCGCTATGAGTTCGGTGTTTAACTCGGCTTCCACCCTGGTGACACTCGACTTCTACAAGAAGATCCGGCCCCAGGCCTCGGAGAACCAGCTCGTGAATTTTGGTCGGATCGCGACCGGCGTGATGGTGCTGCTCGGACTGCTTTGGGTGCCGTTCATCCACCTCATCAGCAGCCAGCTCTACATTTATCTGCAGAGCGTCCAGGCCTACATCAGCCCGCCGATCGCTGCCTGCTTCGTGCTCGGAATCCTCTGGCCCCGCCTGAACGGGCAGGGCGCGATCACCTCACTGCTGACCGGATTCGTCATGGGCGCGACGCGTTTCATCCTCGAACTCGCCGACCGCGGCAGCAGCGGCCACTTCGAGTCGGCGGTCGCCCGCTGGATCATTGACATGAATTTCCTGCACTATGCGATTTTCATGTTCGTGGTGTGCTCGCTGGTCCTGATCGGTGTCAGCCTGATGACACCCGCGCCCGACCGCAGCAAGCTCGGGGGACTGACGTTCGCCACCGTCGGCGAAAAAATCGAGCTCACCGCCGTCGACGCGCGCAAGCCGGCGCATGAAACCCCCGCTGAACACCGCATCAACGTCGTATTCAGCCTGGCACTTCTGGCCACCGTTGTTGGCCTGTGGATTTATTTCCGCTGAGTTGGAGCTCAGCAGAAAATGCGGGGCCCGGGCAGGAAGTGTTCCCAGGTTTGGTCCCTTGGTGAAGGGGCGCTAGTTCAGCTGCCAGATGCGGAAATTAAGATAGGACGCAAACGCCACCCACACGACGTAAGGAATGAGAAGCCAGGCCGCCAGAAACGAGAGCGAAGAAAACGCGACCGTCGTGGCCACGGTCATCATCCACCATAAAAGCATCTCGGCGAAGGCTGCCCCGATCGCGTGCATTCCGAAAAACACGACCGACCAGCCGGTGTTCAATACCAGCTGAACCGCAAACAGAAGGAGCGCGAATTTAGCTCCCGCCCAACCCACCCGGCGCCATACCAGCCACGCGCTCAGCGCCATCATTGCGTACAGGATCGTCCAGACCGGTCCGAACACCCAATTCGGCGGATTCCACTCCGGCTTTCTGAGCTGCGGATACCAGGTTTGCGTCGAGCCGCGGGTGGCCAGAGAACCGATCCCGGCGGCCGCAAAACACACCACCAGGAACGGCACCAGCGATAACCACGACTCCCGGTTAAACATCCTCAGTCTCCTCCAAGCCTGAACGACCTTGCTCGATCGGTGGGGCGTCGTCACGATGACAACACGGCGCGTTTTTTCCCACCCGCCGATCGCTGTGCTCGACCTGCTGAATCGAGCTCGATCGAATCGCCGGCTTCCCGTTCGCTTGCCAGCTCCTCCATAGGCAGCGTCCCCTAAGAAGGTACAGGAACTTGACGCTGAAGGTGGAGATGCGGCCTGGCGTTCTCCCAAGGCAGGTCTTCGAGCTCGTGCATGCTTGTCCCAAAACGAAGCGGCACCCGAAGGTGCCGCGCATTTCATACGTTTGGCTAGCCCAGGCTATTGTTTCTTCTTTCCGAACAGCCCGCCCAGCGCGTCCACTGCACTCCCTGCCTTTCCGCTGCCGGCCTTGCTGCCATTGAGCACGCCCTGCAAAGCGCTTCCGGCCAGTCCGCCCGCCATACCCTTGATGTCCGGCATGAACTCGGGTTTTGCGGTCGTGCCCGCGATCAAGAAGGGAATGCCACCCTTGCCGTTTCCCATACCCGCCACCTGGGCTAGTCCGCCAGCCATCCCTCCGTGGAGATCGGCCAGCATCTTGAAGTTCAGCGCGCCCGCCGGGCTCACTGTTCCGGCACCGGTGATGACGCCAATCGCCGGCACCGTCAGGTTCAGGTTATCCGCTCGTGTGCCCTCCGGCGCCACGCGCGCGTTGATGCTGAAATTCTGAATGGTGGTATCCGGATTGGACACAGACGTGCCGGAAAACGCTGACAGCGCACCCAACTTCGATCCCAGGTCAAAGCCGGTCAGCTTGGCGTTCGCCAAACGTACCGGCCCGGTAATGACCAGCTTGTCGATGGGGCCGGCGATTGCCAGGTCCGCCGACAGTGTTCCGCCTTTCAACTGCGATCCGGAAGGCAGCACCACGCCCAGCGCCGGCAACATGGATTCCAGTTCTTCCACCGGCATGTTCGGAGCGTCCAGTTTCATATTGAGCACCTGGGTTTCGCCTTCCGTCTTGAAGGCCCCCGTCAGGTGGGCGATCGCTTTGCCAATTTCCACATCCCCCTGCGTGATGCTCCCGGAATTGTTGTCCAGGTTCACGTCCACGGTGTGCTTGATCACCACCGTCGTAGGCGCGGGAGATCCCTTTGGCGAAAATTGCAGCTTGTTGCCGGTAAAGGTTCCGACCGCCTTGGCCATGTTGCCATTGGAGCGCAGAGTGCCATCGAAATTTGCCAACCCAGCGATCCCACTCGCCGGATCGATGAACCCTGAAGCCACGATATCCATGCTCTTGACCTTCACCGCGGCTTCAAACGGCGTCTTCGCGGCATCGGCGGAATTGATGGGTCCCGCTTTCCCGGAGATGTCCGCGCTCCCGCCGGCGGGCAGTTTCGCCGTCAACCGGAACGGAAACTGCGAGGTGGGCGAGAAGTTGGTCACCGTGATGTTGACCTGTTCGTATACGTGCGGTTTGGCCTTCGAATTTGCCTTGCCGACAATCAACTTTCCATCGCTCACACTCAGCTTGCCCACCGACAGGTTCGCGGGTGCCGACGACCCCGAGTTCGAGGGCGCGGATGCCTTCTTGGTCGCACTTCCGCCCAGGCTCGAAAAATTCCACTTCCCGTCTGAGGTCTTCAGCAAAGTGATCTCCGGCTGGTCCAGCGCGATGTCGGTAACGCGTAGTTCCCTGGACGTGATCAAGGGCATGATTTCGACGCCCACTTTCAGGGACTTCGCCGTCACGAACGGAGTTGTGCCGAATGCCGGATCTTCGGCGATCGCAATGTTGTCCGCAGTGACCGTGCCGGTGAGAAGGGAAAGACTGAGATTGCCCACTTTAACCTGGCGTCCGAGAGCCTCGCTCGCAGTTGCCTCCAGCTTGGGGCGGAAGCTGTTCACATTGACCAGGAAGGGGATAGCGATCAGGATCACGACGAGTATAGCAACAACGATTCCCACGATCTTGAGGATGCGTTTCATGATGTTTCCCGCCTTCTGAAGTGGTGCTCAGTTGCGTGGATGGGAAAGAACGGCAGAACGACCCGTCGGGGCCGACGGGCACCTCAAGTGTATCAAAGAACAACCTCGTCTACTTCGTCACCCGGTTGAGTTCCGGGTTGGGGATCGCCTCGCCCTCGAGCTCTTTCTGGCGCTTGTCTCGCCGCTCATTGCTCATCTTCACGGAGGTCTCCAACTCTCGCTTGCCTTGGTCCTTACGCCCCATTTTGATCAGGATCTGTCCTCGCAGGTAGTGAATTCGCGACGACGCCGGATCCTGCTTGCCGGCCGCCGCCAACTCGGCGATCGCCTTCTCGTACTGTTCCTGCCGCTGGTACACCTTTGCCAAACCGAGGTGGGGATTGAGCATCTCCGGCTCCAGCTTCAGCGCCTGCCGGTATGCTTTCTCAGCGTCGGCGTCTTTTTCCAGCAGGAAATACACGTTACCCAACTCGTCATAGTTGAAGACCACGTCGGGCTCGAGCGCGATGTCTTTCTGGAACGCCTGCACGGCCGGCTGGTAGTCGCCTTTTTTCGAATAGGCCATGCCCAGGTAGAAATGCACAAACGGCAGCTTCGGATTCGCGTCAGCGGCGGCAGCCAACTCTTTCACCGCTTCGTCGTAAGCTTCAAGATTCAACTTCGCCTTGCCAATCAGCAGACGTACTTCGGGCGAGTCTCCGCCCGCCTCGGCCAGCCGCGCCAGCGCCCGGTCGCCCAGTTCCTTGCGCTCCGCCTTATCCGCGGCAATGCCCAGCACATACAGATAATTCAGATCCCCGGCCTGCTGTGGCCAGATCGGCTCCAGCGTATCCACGGCCTCCACCCATCGCTCGGCGAAGAAATAGCACTGCCCCAACAGAAAACGCGCCTGCACCGAGTCCGGCTGATCCTTCAGCACCGACTCAAAAGGCGGAATCGCGTGCCAGAAGTCGTTCTGCCGGTAATAGGCCAGCCCGATATTCAGGCGAATGCCGGAGACCTGTGGTGCCAGTTTTTCCGCCTCGCGAAGATTTGCCAGCGCCCGCCTCCATTGCTTGCGCCGCATTGCGATCACACCCAGGTTCGCGTAAGCGCCTGCCGCTCCAGGGTCAGCAGCCAGTACTTCCCTGAAGCGGCGTTCCGCCAGATCCAGATCGCCCTTGGCCAGCGCCTGCTCGCCCCCCAAAAAAAGCTTCTGACGATCCTGTCCGGACTCTATCGTGCTCGACCGAGGCTTGGCAGCCGCGCCCTGCGCGTACGCAGTGCCGGCGCAGGCCACCAGGCCTGCAACCAGCGCGACCGTCGCCACCGGAACCACTCCGATTCTTGACAGTGCTTGCACTCTGCTGTAGTGTCCGCCAGCATCGGCCTGAATGACAAGGGTGCGGATCCTGACGCGAAAAGCGTCAGGGCGATCTGGCGGAGCGGTCTCGCTCGCGGGCGGGTGTTACGCCGCACGGCTGGCCACTGGACTTGTATCAGGGCTCGCTTCACCGGCAGCTTAAAGCCGGCGGAATCAAAGCGGGCTTCGGCCCCCTCGAGTCCCAGGGGGAGACCGAGCTTCTGTTCGGGCAAATGACTCCAGGAGAAAGGGCTCGATGGTCACGATCCGCGACGTAGCCAAGGAAAGCGGTTTCTCCTCGACTACAGTTTCCATCGTATTAAACAATGCGCCCCTGGCGCGCTACATTCCGGCGACCACCAAGAAGCGCATCGAGCGTGCCGCCAAAAAGCTGGGTTACCGTCCCAATCTGTTTGCCCGTTCTCTGCGCAGCAAGCGCAGCCATACCGTAGGCGTGATGGTCTTCGACATGACCGATCCCTACTGCACGCCCATTCTGCGGGGCATCGAAAACACTCTTTACCAGTCCAACTACCTTCCAATTCTGACCGACGTGCACAACGAGCGCAGCCGGTTTGAGCGCTACCTGGAGATGTTGCTGGACCGTCGGGTCGAGGGATTGATCGTCCTGGCCAACTGGCTCTTTTTGGACATCAACTTGCTCGGAGATTTGGAGAAAAGCAGCAGCATCCCAACCGCGATCATCGGCGTCGAACTCAAAACCGACTCGATCAGCTCCGTGATCGTGGACAACGAAATCGGCGCTTACCTCGCCCTCGAACACCTTTACTCCTTGGGCCACCGTAAGATCGCCTTCATTCGGGGCCCCAAGGCACTGGCCGATAGCGCTCCGCGCTGGAAGGGAATTCGCAACTTCGCCAAGACCGTGGGCCTCGAACTTGACTCGAGGTTAACCGTGGATCTGCCGGAATCGCGCGAGTCGATTTCAAGTTTTGAAGCCGGCTACAAATTAACGGAGGAACTGCTCAAGCAGAAGCGGCCCTTCACGGCGATCCTGGCCTTTGACGATTTGACTGCCTTCGGCGCGATCCGGGCGCTGATCAAAGCCGGCCTGCGCGTGCCCGAGCACTGCTCGGTCATCGGTTTCGATGACGTGGCCACCTGCGCCCTCTACACGCCGCCCTTGACCACGGTCCGCCAGCCCATGGAACCCATGGGGGCTGCCGCGGTCGGTATCGTGGTGGACGGCATCAACGCTGTGCTCGAAAAGCGCGAAACCTCGGCGATTCACCGCAAGGCGGCCCCTGAACTGGTGGTGCGCGAATCGACCCGCAGCTTGCCGTAAACGCTGGCGCCGCACGCCCCCAGCAGCATTTTTCGCTTGACACGGAAATGCGTGTAACGCACTATTCATACGTTTTAATAAAACCTTTCATGCGATGGCGTCCTGGGGACGGTGGCCAGCTGCAAGCGTGAATGTGAGCACTCGACGAACCGCAAATCTGGCTGCCCATCAAATTCGGGCAACGTGCTCGTTGGGCGATGTAGCAAGACCTGCTGCGTGGGGCAGCGAAAGAAAATCCGTAGGCAATCGGCTATTAGTCGCGCAACTTACAGGGTGGATGGAGTGACTATGAAATCCCGTCTCGTGCTGCTGTGTTGTCTCTCTACAATCGTCCTTCTCGCCGCCACCGCGTCATCCCAGACTTCGGCTTCCATGGTCGGTTCGGTGAAGGACCCGACCGGCGCCACCATCGCCAACGCCGAAGTCACGGTGACCAACGCCGAGCGCGGCATCACCCGCACGACCGCCAGCAATGCCGACGGTGAATGGGCCGTCCCCGCACTTCCTGCGGGGAATTACGATCTCGCTGTGACGGCTGCGGGCTTCAAGAAGTACCAGGCCCAGGGCGTCATCCTCGACGTCGCCCAGAAGGCGCGTATTGACGTCGCCATGCAGGTCGGAGCTCCCACCACGGAAGTCACCGTGGAGGGCGCCAGTGTTGCACAGGTCGAAACCCAGTCGTCGGACCTCGCTGGCACCGTCACGGGAAAAGAAATCAGCCAACTCCAGCTTAACGGCCGCAACTTCACGCAGTTGGTCACCCTCGTGCCCGGCGTCAGCAATCAGACTGGACAGGACGAAGGCACGGTCGGGGTCTATGGCAACGTCGCCTACAGCATTAATGGCGGTCGCACCGAGTACAACAACTGGGAGCTTGACGGCGGCGACAACATGGACAACGGAAGCAACACCACGCTGAACGTCTATCCCAGCCTGGATGCCATTGGAGAGTTCAAGGTTCTTACGTCCAACTACGGAGCACAGTACGGCCGGAGTGGCTCCGGCACCGTAGAGGTTGAAACCAAGTCGGGGACGAAAGACTTCCACGGCGACGTATACGAGTTTGTACGGAACGATGCATTCAATGCGAGGAACTACTTCCAACCGACCGTTCCGCCTTACAAGAAAAATGACTATGGCTACACCATCGGCGGACCGGTGACGATCCCCAAGCTCTATAACACGGACCGTAGCAAGACGTTCTTCTTCTGGTCCGAGGAGTGGCGTAAAGAGCGCGTTCCCGGGCAGGTGTTCAGCACGCAAGTACCTTCGGCATTGAATCGCACGGGCAATTTCTCAGACCTGTGCCCGTCAACGAATACATCGTTTCCTCGGCTTATCCAGAATTCCGATGGCACCACTTCACCGGCACCGTTTGCTGACTGTCCCGGTACGGCAACGGGAGGGACAATCGGAGGGGAGCCCTCTTACAACCCGATTACAACTGCTCTCGGTTTGAATCAGCTCCCGGTCGACCCCAATGCTCAATTCCTGCTTGCTCTGATTCCCGCTCCCACCAACGGCACCAACACTTATCAGGCGTCTCCAGTCCAGCCAACAAATTGGCGCCAGGAGTTGGTCCGTGTCGATCACAACTTTACGGGCAACGTCCGTGGTACGGTTCGTTTTATTCACGACTCTTGGGACACGGTGACCGCCACACCTCTTTGGACGAACATTGGCAATTTCCCAACCGTCGGGACCAACTTTAAGGGACCCGGGGTCGGCCTCGTCACTCGTCTGACCGCTACTATATCCCCCACCTTGCTGAACGAGTTTGTTTTCAGCTATACGGCCGATCACATCATCCTTAACAACACTGGCAATTGGAAGCGTCCGGCGGCCATGACCATGCCGGGGTTGTTTGCGAACGGATTTAACAACAGCCTGCCCGGCGTCAATCTCGTTGGTGGGGTTACGTATGGCAACTTTGGAGAAGATCCGGGCTACATCCCCAACGGACTTTACAACTCTAATCCCACTTATACGTTCCGAGACAACGTCAGCAAAATCATCGGTCGCCATAATCTCCAGTTTGGAGCCTATGTGGTCGCCGCCCAGAAAAACGAGTTCGGAGGCGAACTTTCTAACGGGTCGGTCCCAGGGTACCTGACCTTCGATACCTCATCCTCGGTATCGACCGGAAACGCGTTTGCCGATCTCCTCATCGGCCAAATTGCCAGCTTCGGTCAGCAAGATAAGTTCGTCAAGTATTACAACCGTTACAAGATCGTGGAACCTTACTTTCAGGACGATTTTCACATTACCAGCCACCTCACACTCAATCTGGGTCTCCGCTTGAGCTTGTTCGGAACGTATCGTGAGAAACAACATCAGGCCTTCAACTTCGACCCGGCCCACTACGTAAAGGGACAAACCACGGTGGATCCCAACACGGGAATTGTCACGGGTTTGACTGCGAATGGACTGACACCCGCGGTCACGAACCTGCCGAATGGGATTGTGCAATGCGGCGTCACAGCGGGTGTACCCGTGAGCTGCATGCAGGGGCACCTGTTCAATCCAGCTCCTCGCATCGGTTTTGCTTGGGATCCTCAGGGCAACGGCAAGCTGGCGATTCGCGGTGGCTACGGTGTCTTTTTTGAGCATACCAACGGCAATGAAGCCAACACAGAATCTCTCGAGAATTCGCCCCCGTTGGCCAACGCCGTGCGGCAAAGCAGTATCAGCGGCTACGCCAATATCGGCGGAGGCGCGCTTTCACCGCAGTTCCCCCTCGGCGTTGTTGCCATTCCCACCAAGGTGTCGTGGCCGTACGTCCAGCAGTGGCACTTCGACATTCAAGACGAGGTAGCGAGGAACACCGTAGCGACCCTCTCCTACGTAGGTAGCAAGGGCACGCATTTGACCAGATACACGAACTACAACCAGCTACCCCCGGTAGCTGCCAGCCAGAACCCGTTCCTGGTGAACCACGAACCGATGGGTGGCAGCTGTGGAACGCAGGACGCCTTCAACGTTCCTACCAACGGGACAACACCGATGGGTGTAGCCGTTCCGTACGGGGGTGTCGGGGTGTGGAGTCCCGCGGTTGACTTTGGATTAGCGAATGGCTGCGCCAACCTCATCGCCGACCCGTTCCGGCCATTCCCCGGATACGGGAACATCAATCACCTCGAGGACAAAGCATCATCCATCTACCACGCTTTGGAGGCGGCAGTCCGGCACAATGTTGGCAGCCTGCAGCTGAGCTTCTCTTACACCTACGCCCACAGCATCGACGATTCCTCGAGTCGCGGGGACAATGGTCTCCTAGACTCCTACTTCTCGATTTCCAATCGCGCGAGTTCTAACTTCGATCAGCGCCATACGCTGAGTCTTGGCTACGTGTGGGATGTTCCCATCTTTAAGGGCTCAGGGTTGACGAGCAGGCTCTTGGGGGGATGGCAGTATTCCGGCATCATGACGTTCGAGACCGGAACTCCCTTTAGCGTGCTGCTCTCCTCCGACAATGCGGGCGTATCGAATGGCCTTAGCAACGGCGGCTCCAACTTTGCCTACGCCAATCGAATTGCTAATCCAAGTAGCGGCATCGTACAGGTGCCGGTCGAAGGCGCAGGACCGCTCCTGTACAACCCCAATGCCTACGCGCTCCCCGTGGGGCTGACGTTCGGAGATTCCGGACGGAACTCGCTCCGGAATCCCCATCGCACCAATTTCGACATGGCGCTTTTCAAGCACTTCAGACTCACCGAGCGCTTTAGCTTCGAGTTCCGCACGGAAGCGTTCAACGTCTTCAACCACACCGAGTGGGGCTATCTCGCGGGATCAGGTGGCTCGGCGGCGTCGAACAGTGCAAACCTGAATTCGGGAACGAATACGTTCGGTACCGCGAGCTTCTTGCACATCACAACCGCCCACAATCCGCGCATTCTCCAGCTTGGTGCCAAACTGATCTTCTAACCGCTGTCGTCAGTCAGGGGAAAGACAAATCCCGGCCTCGGAAAAGGCCGGGATTTGTTGTTTGAGAGGATGACCGAACAACGGAAGTCAAACCGTCAAGAGCGCCGCTGAACCGATCCCTTGCTAGCCAAAGCCTGGAGCCTAAAGCCCGTCTCTAGACCTCGATCGACTGCCTGACTCCCCCCGGAACCACCGTGAACCCCCGCTCCAGATCGGCGATCAGGTCGTCGACATTTTCAATCCCCACCGACAGCCGCACCATCTGCTCGGTCACGCCCATCTTCCGGCGCTCTTCCGCGCGAATCATCGCGTGCGAGGTCACCACCGGAATCGTCACCAGCGAATCCACGCTGCCCAAGCTGGGCGCCAGGCTGAACAGCTGCAATGCTTCCGCGAACCGGCAGGCATCCTCTCCCGTGCCATCGACCTCGAAGCTCAACACGCCACCCCCGCCGCGCATTTGCTCCATCGCCAGCGCGCGTTGTGGATGTCCCTCCAGGAACGGATAGCTCACGCTCCGCACTTTCGCATGCCCCTTCAAATACTGAGCCACGCGCAGGGCATTGTCGTTCTGCCGCTGCACCCGCACCGCCAGCGTTCGGATCCCTCGTAGCAGCAACCACGCCGCATGCGGATCCATGTTGCACCCCAGAGTCGTTCGTGTGGCGTGAATGGTGTCGATCAGGTCCTGCCGCCCGGCGATGACCCCACAGATCAGATCCGAGTGTCCGGCGAAATACTTCGTGCCGGAATGCATCACCAGATCGACGCCAAATTCAACCGGTCGGCAATTAATCGGCGTCGCAAACGTACTGTCAATCAGCGTGATCAGCTCATGCTTTCTGGCCAGGGCTGAAACGGTCTTCAGATCGACCACGCGCAGCGTGGGGTTGGTCGGCGACTCCAGGTACAGAATCTTCGTATTCGCACGTATCGCCCGCGCATGTTGCGCATAATCGGTTGTGTCCACCAGAGTCGTTTCGATGCCCTGTTTCGGCAGCCACTGCGTAAGAAACTTCGTCGCGCCGCCATAGATATCGCGCTGCGCCACGATGTGATCACCGCTCTTCACCAGTGCCAGGATTGACGTCGTGATGGCCGACATCCCCGAAGCAAACAGCAGGGCGGCGTCGGCCCCCTCAAGCTCGGCGATCGCCGATTGCACCACGGTGTGCGTCGGATTCCCATATCGCGTGTAAAACCTGTCGGTATAGGTCGCCCGCGACTGCTGCGCCATGTCGGTGACTTCGAAAGTCGACGTCTGATAAATCGGCGTCGCCAGCGGGCCGTTCTTTTTTTGAAGATCCGTCCCCCCGCGCACCGCCTCGGTCTCCTGATGCCGCTGATGCTTCTTCATGTTCACTCCTGTAGAGACAAGCTTGCCCGGTCTCAAGACGCGGCCGGCCGCGCCTCCACCGATCACGCCTTCACGATCGCCGGATCAAAGGACGGAACGGGCGACAGCCACTGCGCCGAGCGTGCATGCTTGCCGCCGGTCAACTCATCAAACGCGCGCTGCAGCTCCCGAGCCACCGGTCCGGTCCTTCCGTTGCCAATCGTGCGAAAGTCGATCTCCCGCAGCCCAATCACCTCCGCCGCTGTCCCGCACACGAACACTTCGTCCGCGATATAGAGCTGGTCGCGCGAAATCGATTCCTCGACCACCGTGTAGCCCATGTCGCGCGCAATCGTGATCAAGCTGTCCCGTGTAATCCCCTCGAGAATGGGACTTCGCGGCACTGTGTAGATGACCCCGTTGCGCACCAGGAAAATATTCTCGCCGGTGCACTCGGCCACATAGCCGCTCGGATCGAGCATGATCGCTTCGTCAAATCCCAGCCGCTGCGATTCCGTTTTGGCGAGAATCGACCCCACGTAGTTGCCCGACACCTTTGCCTTGGTCATCATGATGTTCGGGTGCAGGCGCGTGAACGACGAGATGTTGGCCCGGATCCCGCGCTCCTTTGCCCTCTCCCCCAGAAACGCCGTCCATTCCCACACCGCGATGATCAGCCGCGGCTTGCCCGCGTCCACCACCATGCTCATGGCCCCATCCAGGTAAATCAAAGGACGGACGTAGCACGCCGAGAATCCGTTGGCCGCAATCAGTTGACGAATGGCCTCGGTTATCTGCGCCTTGGTGTGGGGCAGTTCGCGGAATCCAACCACCAGCGCAGAATCGAGCAGCCGGTCGACATGTTCCTCGAGCCGGAACACCGCCGGGCCGCGATCGGTCGCGTAGCAGCGAATGCCCTCGAACACGCTGAATCCGTAGTGCAAACCGGCATTCACAAACGGAACGACGCCCTCGGCCGACGGCCGAAGTTCGCCTTCCATCCATATGTAGCGCGGGCTCGCTGGCATGAGTTGTCCTCGGAGAAAGATGAAATGGTGCGAATCCAAACTCCCGTCAAGATTAACGTCGCTGCCGGGCGCGAGCAAGAGAAACCGCCCCCAAGACCGCCGAGCTCCGCTGCGCGGGTTGTTATAATCCCTCGGCTATGGAAACCGGTCTCCGCAGTCGGGTTGCAATCGTAGCTGCCTCCAGCCAGGGGATTGGACGAGCCACCGCCGAAGCCTTCGCGGCCGAAGGAGCGCGGGTCGCCATGTGCGCCCGCAATCCCGAGAGCCTCAAATCCGCCGCCGAAAAAATCCGCCAGCACCACAAGGCCGAAGTGTTCAGCGAACCCTTCGACGTCACCGACGCCGACGCAGTGCGTCGCTTCGTCGAGGCCGTGGTCGCCAGGTTCGGCGCCGTCGACATCTGCGTCACCAACGCCGGGGGGCCTCCCGCCAAAGGCTTCCTGGCCACCACCACCGACGATTGGCGCCAAGCCATCGACCAGAATCTGATGAGCACGGTCTACTTCGCCCGCGAGGTCATCCCGCACATGCAGAGAAAAGGCTGGGGGCGCATCGTCACGATCACGTCCATCACCACCAAGCAGCCGGTCGCTGACCTTGTGCTCTCCAACGCCGTCCGAGCCGCGGTCGCGGGCCTGGTCAAGAGCCTCGCCAACGAGTTCGGCAAGGACGGAATCCTGGTCAACAACGTCGGCCCCGGCTTCACCGCCACCGACCGCCTCAAAGAACTGGCCAAAGCCCGCTCCGCTTCCTCCGGAAAGTCTGAGATGGAGATCTTCAACTCCTGGGCGGTGGATGCCTCGGTAAAACGCATCGGCGAGCCCAGGGAAGTGGCGGACACGATTCTGTGGCTGGCTTCCGAACGCGCCTCCTTCATCACCGGCCAGACAATTCTGGTCGACGGCGGAGCCTACAAGGGATTGTGACCCGGAGTCGCGTCTTGACGGTAAGCTCCTCTGATTCCATTGTTTTACTTCTATAT
>Ga0137362_10001187_pt1 | contig 15727 bp, 13 predicted proteins | sample MadtaG_2_FD_104801 | JGI IMG/M metagenome (GOLD analysis project Ga0137362, IMG submission 104801) | Vadose zone soil microbial communities from Angelo Coast Range Reserve, California, USA - Mad1_100_16 metaG | ecosystem: Environmental > Terrestrial > Soil > Vadose zone | place: USA: California... | reverse complement strand
TCAGCCAGCGCGACGCCGGCTGCCAGTCCCGCCAGCCCGCCGCCGATCACGATCACGCTTTTCAAGGATATTCTCTTCCGTGTGGCGGCCGAAGCGCGCCTTGGCGATAAACATCATTTTTTCCGCTTTGGAAAGACGAATGCGCTCGCCGAAAACGGCGAAGTCCAGCAGCTCGATGCGGCCGAGAAGCGCGCTGTAAGTGTGAACCAGAAGCCACAAAGCGCCGCGGCTGTCGCCATCGATGAGTCCGAGCAAAGCGGAACCTTTCTCATAGAACTGCCAGGCGCGCTCGGATTCGAAGCGGAGCAATTCGCGAACGCCGAGAGTGGCTTCTCCGCGGCCGAAATCTTCCGGTGAAACTCCGTAACGATGCAGATCTTCTTCGGTGAGATAGATGCGGCCGAGTTTGTAATCTTCGTGCACGTCGCGAATGATGTTCGTCAGTTGAAAGGCGAGGCCGAGTTTTTCCGCGAGATCGAGGGCCCGCGCGTCGCGGAAACCGAAGACGTGGGTACAAGTGAGGCCGACTGTGCCGGCTACGCGATAGCAATATTCGCGCAGACGGTCGAAGGTCGGATACCTCTGGACTGTCAAATCCATTTCGGCGCCGCTGATGAGGTCGTGAAGGTAGCGCGCGGGCATTTTGTAACGCTGCATGGTGTCGACGAGGGCGGGGAGGACTTCGGAAGCGCCGCTCAGAGACGGCGCAGGCGCGGCCATGGCCGCGTTGCCGTCGAAAACATGATCCTGCCCGGTGATGTATTGATCCAGAGCGGCGCGCCATTTGGCGAGGCCGCGCTGCTTCGCGCCGAGGTCCACACCTTCGTCCACAACGTCGTCCACGAGACGCATGAAAGCGTAGAGAGCGGCCAGGGCGTCACGCTTCGGTTTCGGAAGAAGGAAGAAAGCGTAGTAGAAATTACTTTGGGAGTCGCGGGCGATACGGTGGCAGGTTTCGTACGACTGCTGGATCGTTGTGCTCAAATGGGGCGCAGCATGCCGCACCCCTGCCGTTGCCGGCCCGGTGGCAACATCGTTTGAAGTTAGATTCCGGCTGGCTAGATGCGCGACCAGGGCGCGGCCGAGGAGAGTTGCCTGCTTGAGTTTGCTGACGGCCGGGCGGCGGTGGGGAGTGTCGTATCCCATTGCTTCGATAGCGTCAAGCACGGCCAGGCCGCCGCGGGTGAACATCTCAAGATCGACGCTGAGGCGTCCATCCACCATCTTTGCGAGCGGTTGACCTTCAGCGAATAACGAGCGAGTGCGCGCAATCAGATCCTTCATCAAGCGAACGTAGCGATCATCGAAGCGGCGCTCCACGATGTCATTCTCGGAGAGACCATGGGCGGCGGCGGCATCGAGGGGAATATAAATCCGTCCGATATCGAGGTCCCGGGAAACATCCTGCCAGAAGTTCGCGAGTTGCAGCGCGGTGCAGGTGGCGTCGGACAGGCGCTGACGTTCTTCATCATGATAGCCACAGAGATACAATACCAGCCGGCCAACGGGATTCGCTGAATTCACGCAATAGCCGAGCACGGCATCCCAGTTCGGATAGCGCTTGACAGTCTGGTCCTGGCGAAAGGCTTTCAGGAGATCAGCGAAGGGCTGCTTGGGAACATCTTTCGCGACGATCGTCTCGCGCAGCGCCACGAAAACCGGATGCGACGGCTTGCCTTCGTAGCAGGCGTTCAGCTCGTGCTCCCACCAATGGAGCAGCTCGAGTGCGCGGTTGGGATCGGGAACTTCGTCGCCAAGATCATCGGCCCAACGGCAATAGGCGTAGAGGTTGTAAAAATGCTGATGCAGGGCTTTTGGAAGAAGCCAGGAGACGACGTTGAAATTTTCGTAGTGATGAGTGGCAAGCCAGCGCGTGTATTCTTGCGCCTCTTCTGCGGAGCAACCGGGCTCGGGCGCATGTCGCGTGATGTCAAGTTCGCCAGGGCGCAACATCAGAAGACAGAATCCTCGGTTCGCTCGGAATGACGTGTGGGCTTAGTTTGCACAGGAGAACTACGGCCGCACGGCCAGCTTGATTTCGCCGCTGCGGGATTTCATGCGCGCAAAGGCCTGAGGCAGGTCTGCCAGCCGGATTTCTTCGGTGACAAAATCACGCGCGGAAATGTCGCCGCGGCGAATGGCTTCCAGCGCTTCGCGGAAGAACCGCGGCGTGTGATGAAACGGCGAAATCAATTTGATTTCGGAATAGTGGATCGCCGCCGGATCGATTTCCACGCGGGTGCCGGAAGGCAAGCCGCTGAAGAAATTCACGACGCCTCCTCGGCGCACCATCGCCAGAGCCTGCTTCCACGTGGCCGGATTGCCGGCGGCTTCGACTACGGAATCGGGCCCTAGCCCATCTTCGGTTAGCGCCTTCACTGCAGCCACGACATCTTCGGTCTCAGTCACGTTGAACGTCGCGACGGCACCTAGCCGCTTGGCAATATCCAGCGGGGCTGCGCGACGTGCCAAGGCGATAACACGAACTCCGCGCCGCGAAAGCATGCGAACAAATTTCAAGCCAATGGGGCCGCAGCCAATCACAGCGGCAGTATCACCGGTGCGCACTTCCATTTCGTGGATTCCGCGAAGCACGCAGGCCAGAGGTTCGGCCAGCGCGGCGCTCTGATCGTCCACGGAGTGCGGCACTTCCAGCATATTTTCCACGACGATGCGGCCCGGGATGCGCATGTAGTCCGCGTAAGCGCCGTTGTTGAACAACAAGTCGTCGCAAAGATTTTCCTGGCCGCGGCGACAGTGGTAGCAGCGCAAACACGGCGCGGAATTTGCGGCAATGACGCGCATGCCGATACGCCAGCGCGGATCCACGCGCTTCCCCACAGCCACGATTTCGCCGACCAGTTCGTGGCCGAAGACAGCGGGGGGCTGAATCATCTTGGCGTGGTAGCCGCGCTTCCAGACCTTGAGGTCCGTGCCGTCCGTGAGGGCCAGGCGGACGCGCACCAGGACTTCGTCGGCGGCAAGAGCGGGCACGTCAATTTTTTCGATGCGGAGATCTTCGCTGCCATACAAGACGGCAGCGGTCATCTTCGAGGGCACCGTGACGTGGGTTACAGCCGCCTTCAGCGCTTCTCCTACTTCCATCTTTTTGGGCGTCGTCGTGCTCATGCGTGTGTGATCAAAATCTTCAGCGATTCCTCTGTGGGCTTGGCGGCCAGATCCAATCCTTCTTGGATTCTAGCCAACGGAAAACGGTGCGTGACGATATCCATGACAGGAAGTTTCTTTTTCAGCACCAGATCGGCCCCTGCTTCTTGGATGTCCACGGCCGCGCTGTAGCTGCCCAGGATTTCTTTTTCGTCGATCCCCACAGCCGCGGCCGGAAATTCAATCCGTGTTACCGGGTCATTCGCGGCGAACAACAGGACGCGCCCTCCGGGTCTTGCCGCTGCCAAAGCATCCACGACGACAGACGGATGCGCCACGGCCACCAAGACCGCATCGGCGCCTCGACCCTCAGTCCGGGCCTTGATCTGTTCCACAAGCTTACCATCACTGGGGTCAAACGACTCCAGTGCTCCTAAAGTTAAACTCTTGGCTCGGCGGACGGCCATGGGGTCGCTAGTGTAGAGCTTGGCGTCTTCGAGCTTTGCCACCATCAGCAGTTGCAGGCCGATGGGGCCGCAGCCTGCGACGAGCACGGTTTCGCCAGCGGTGACGCGGGCCTTCTGCACTGCTTTTAGAATTGTGTTGATCGGCTCGATAAACGTTGCTTCCTCGAAGCTGACGTTGTCAGGCAGCGCGATGATTCCGCGTTCGGCCACCCAAGGCATTGCCTTTACGTATTCAGCGAAGCCACCTCCGTTCGGAGTGAATCCACCAGTCAGGCCCGTGGTCTTGTACTGTTTGCACTGAGAGAACAGGCGGCGTTCGCAATAAAAGCACTTGCCGCAGGGGATGTGATGAAAACTCATCACGCGGTCGCCGAGCTTCCATTTCGTGACGCCGCGGCCCGTTGCTACGACGGTGCCGGCCACTTCGTGGCCCAGGATTTGCGGCGGTGGGACGTAGGCGTGATAAATCTTTTTGATGTCGGTGCCGCAGATGCCGCACGCGGCAACTTTGATGAGGACTTCGCCTTCAGCGACTTCGGGGACGGGGACTTCTTCGACGCGGACGATTCCCTTTTCGCGGTAGACACCGGCGCGCATGGTCTTGGGGATGGGACCCTGCGTCTTCGCAGCTTCGAGCGTTGTTCCGGTGCGGCTCATTGGGCGGCGACCTCCGCTAGACCTTCCCCTTCCGGGAATCTCCCGTGAGTTAAGAACGAAAGCCTCTTGATATACGCTTCAAGGAAATGAGCCAAGGCCTCCGCAGCAGTCCGGCTGTCGCGACCTAAGCGAATTAATGCAGGGAGCTGAATTGGATGCCTCACGACTTTGCGAACCAAGCCGCCAATTTTCACGCGTCCCATATCATCGACTACCGCATCGAGGAAAATGGGCATGTCCCGATTAGACGTATCGGAAATGACTCGAATTGCCACGGCGGAGATATTGTGTTCCTGAGCCGCAGAGAGTATCGCGAAGCTTTCCATATCCACGGCGTCCGCAAAAGGCGCAAGCTTCGCTTTTTCCTCGGCGGCACGAATCACGGAATCGCTCGTTAGAAACATCTTCGAACGAAAAGCGCCATCGATTCCGGCCGCGCGAACCAAGGGCCGTGAACTTTGCATTGTTTTGGCCTTTCCAATTTGCTGAACTGCCTCGGCCGCTAAAATAGTGCCGATCGCATGCTCAGGCTTTAGCGCTCCCGCAAAACCCGCGGCAATGCAAAAGGTATAGGGCTGCGCCATCACGACATTCGCGACGCGACACGCGTTCTCCCTGCCCATACCGGTGACCACGAAATCGACAACCGCTCGCCCAACCTGCGCTTGGCTAACGGAAACCTCTCCAACCTTGTTAACGCGCAAATCTCGTAGCTTGCGCCAGGGGGCGAATTCGGCTTCGACTGCGAATGTTACGAGGATGCGCATCAGTTCAGATGCCGCCCTAAAGGGCGGCGCTACAAAACAAAAGCACCGGTCTAAAGACCCGCCACTACAAACCTCAGGCGGCAGCGCGAGCCATGCGCTTTGCACGGCTCTTGGCGATGTAGCCGTTCGCTTCGTACCAGCGCACGGCGCGCTCTAGCGCGGCGGCCACGGGGCCGGCCTGAAATCCTAATTCACGCTTGGCGCGCGAGCAGTCCACAAACATCAGGTGCCGGGCGATCTTGACGCCTTCGATGGGAATGCCCGGCTCGCGCCCGACCAGCCGCGAAAACACCGTATTCGCATAGGCTACACCCAGAGCAAGCCCGTGAGGAATTCTCAGCATGGGCGCGCGCAGGCCGGTTATCTTTGCGAGCGTGTCCAGCATGGCCTTGAGCGTCAGATTCTCTCCGCCCAGCAAATAGCGCTCGCCGACCTTTCCTTTTTCGGCAACGAGCAAGTGCCCGGCGGCGCACTCCTCCACGCCGACAAAATTCAAGCCGGTCTCGACGTAACCGGGCATCTTGCCATTCAAAAAATCCAGAATAATTTTTCCCGTGGGCGTCGGCTTCCAGTCCCACGGGCCAACCGGCGTGGTGGGCATAGCCACGATTACCGGCAGACCGCTTTTGGCGGCGTTGAGCGCTTCCCTTTCGGCCATCCACTTCGAGCGCTTGTAGTGGCCGACCATTTCTCCCAGCTTGGCGTCGGTGGATTCGTTAGGAAGCTGCGGGCGATCGACGGCAATGGTTGCCACCGTGCTGGTGTAGATCAATTGTTCGACGCCGGCGCGCCTGGCGGCGTCCAAAAGATTTTTCGTTCCTCCGACGTTCGAATCATAAATTTCCCGTGAGCGCTTGGCCCACAAGCGGTAATCGGCGGCGACATGGAAGACGCGCTTGACGCCCTTCATGGCGCGGTCGAGCGACGCGGGATCGCGCAAATCGCCGGTCACATATTCGAGGGACAAATCCGCAATCGCGCGATTGGTGCTCGAGGCGCGCAGAAGCACGCGCACTTCGTCGCCGCGAGCCACAAGCTGCCGTGCCACGTGGCTGCCCAGGAAGCCCGCCGCGCCTGTGATCAGCGTGGTCACGCGACTTTTACGCCTTCCTCGTTCACGCGTGCTTCTTGCTCGACGCGGTGGCCTGTCTCATCGACAGTTTGCGCCGCATTCCGTTCGCGGCTCACCACTGGTTCAACAAACCTCGAAAACAATTCCCACCACGTGCTGCCAATCATCTTGCGCGCTTCGGCGGTTTTGGACTGCACGGCCGCGTCGTTCGTTCCGCCAGTTGCCGGCGTAATCACAATTCCATCCACATCGACCGACCGCGAAACCCGGATCAATTCGGCTATCTCTCCCAGTTCGGCCTCGGCGTGAACACGCATATGCACACAGAGAAAAAAACCAGAAAGCCGCGCCGTACGGATGCTCTCCGCGGCTAGTTCCGACGGGCTCGGCCGAAGGCTTTTTGGCGCGTCAAGCGGCGCGCCGGGATCCAGACGAACGGTAAGAAAGAGGCGCGGCACGGGCTGGAACTCGTGAATGCGGCGGCGAAGCAGGGTTCCATCGGTTTCGAGAAAAACGAAATGACCGCTTCCCGTGACGGCACGGACCAAATGAGCAACGCCGGGATGATGCAAGGGCTCGCTTCCGCCGATCCAGACGACCGGAGAGCGGCTCGAAACTATTTCGCGAATCTTTTCGTGAGAAACCGGGTGGTTGGAATCGTGATGCAGAATCTCTGCGGCATCGACAAATTGAACGGGGCTGTCGTGCCCGCCATGATGCAAGATCCGCGCGAGCAGGGCCTTGGTGATGTCGGCCGTAATCCGGAGGGGCAACCGCAGCATGCGCTTTAAAACCCGCTGCGCAGGCGGAATTCGCCGGGCTGGAACTTCAGCGCTGCGTACTCGTCCGCGCCGCGCGACTGGTTGGAATAACGCGCCAGCGCATAAACGGGAAAGGAGTTCCGGTAAAGGTGATATTTCAGGTAAAACACGCCCGGGAAACCGGTGCCCGTGAAATCCGGCTCGCTCCACGAGCCATCTTCCTTTTGCTGGTGCACGAGGTAGGAAACCGCTTTGACGACCGCTGGGTCGCTGAGGTCCGTCCCAGCCAGCAATCCGATTAAGCCCCAAGCGGTTTGGGAAGCCGTGCTGGGGCCCTGCCCCTTTGTTTCGGGCATATCGTAACTCGCAAGCGACTCGCCGAAGCTGCCGTCGGCCTTCTGCACAGCGCGGAGCCAGGCCACCGCGCGCTGGCAATATTCGCGCGCGGTCAGCGAAACGGTTTCCAAGGCGCGCAACACGCCGCTCGTACCGTAAATATAATTGACGCCCCAGCGGCCAAACCAGGAACCGTCGCCCGATTGATCCTTTAGCAAAAACTTCACAGCGCGCTGAATGGCGGGATGTTCCGCGGGCCAGCCAAACCTGCCGAGGCATTCGACGACGCGGGCGGTGACATCGGCGGTGGAGGGATCGATCATCGCGTTGTGATCGGCAAAAGGAATGTTGCAGAGGGACTTCCGGTCATTGTCGCGGTCAAAGGCGGCCCAGCCGCCATCGCGATTCTGCATGCTGAGCAACCACTGGGTGCCGCGGCGGATCGCGCCTTCCATGCGCTGGGGGTCGGGGTATTTCACGCGCTGGAGCGCCATCAGCACAAATGCGGTGTCGTCGACGTCCGGATAAAAATCATTGCGAAATTCAAACGCCCAGCCGCCGGGTTCCGCGTCTTGGTTCTTGATTTGCCAATCGCCGGGCCCAAGCACTTGCTTTGAGAGCATCCAGTCGGCGGCTTTCACCAGCGCGGGATGATCCGCAGGTAAGCCGGCTTCTTCCAGCGCGACCATGGCGATGCAGGTATCCCAGACCGGCGAGACGCACGGCTGCATGCGAATGGTGTCACCCTCTTCAATTTCAAATCGCGAAAACTCCCTGATTTCGCGCCAGGTTAGCGGATCGTCGGGGCTGTGCCCCAGAGCAATCAGCGCAAATATCGAATTCATCATCGCCGGATAGATGGCGGCAAGGCCATCAGTGCGCTCGAGGTGATTCAGCATCCAGGACTTCGCTTCGCGGAGCGCTCGCTGGCGCAGCGGCTTCCAGGGTAATTTCTCGTAAAGCTTGAACCCGCGATCCAGCGCCAGGAAAACGTTTTTCCAGGAGAGGAGCTGCTCGCTCCAATCAAACGCCGCGGCCTTGTGCGTGGGGTCCTTGAACAATTCATCCACACGCGCGCGCTCCGGCAAGCACCAATCAGGACGCAACGTGGACAGGATGGCCATGGGAATGACAATGCCGCGCGTCCAGGAAGACATCTCGTAAATATTGAACGGGAACCAGGTGGGCAGGAGCATCAGTTCCGGCGGAATCGAGGGAACAAGCTCCCATCCGACAGCGCCGACAAGCGCCAGGTAGAACCGCACGTAAGAATTTGTGTGTTCCAGGCCGCCGAGCCGATGAATGGTCTCGCGGGCTTGCGCCATGTGATGCGAATCCGTGGAATCGCCTGCCAGCTTCAACGCGAAATACGCTTTGCAAGTCGCGTTCAACTCCGAAGGCCCGCCGGGGTAGATGGACCAGCCGCCATCAATGAGCTGCCGGCGGCGCACGTAGTTTGCCAGCTTGGCAATGCGCTCCGCATCGGCCTTTCCGAGAACGTGCAAATAATAGATGTAGTCGGATTCAAGGGTGGTGTCCGCTTCAAGCTCACCTTGCCAGAACCCTTCCTCGGCTTGAAGGGAAAGCAGGTGGTTGGCGCCCCGCTCGATGGTGTTTTCCAGGCGCGCGGCCCAATCCTGGTCGCGCTGCAGCACAGGCGCCGGAGCGACGGAGACTTCTTCTCCCATTCTGGCGAATGAGGCCATCAGTGCTCCCCCCAGAGCGAAACCTCAAGCTGACACGTTCAGCAAGCTTCTACTGCCAACGTTGAAATCAATTTGACCGCCGTGCTGCTTATCGTTTCCCCATAAAAGCAGCGCGTCAGTCCGGATTTGGGTAATACGAGTACCATTCAATTATCGCCGCCTTCACGGGGACGGTCAACGATTAAGATGCGATAATCACCATTCGACGTTGTCAAATCGCAACAACCGCGGGTCCATCCAAGGCGCGCTGCACAAGGACGTGTAGCGGCTCGGGCAAGGGATCGCCTTCCTGCTGCATGATGGAAGGCTTTTCCTTCAATACATGTGCGGGAAGCTTGATCCAGGATGGCCCGGCCGTAGGAAGTATGTCTGAAGATCCGCGGAGCACTAGTGCGTCGGCACGGTCCAGCGCAGCGCGAGCAGAATCCTTGAAATCTTCCTTGGCGGGATCGACCACTGCGAAATACAAGCTCGGTTTGAGAAATTGCAGCAAGGAATTGCTTTCCACGATCACCGGCGGAGGCTCGGGCGCGCCTGCTTCGCGCGCTTGGAGCAAAGCCGCCCGCAGAAGCGGCAAGCCTTCGGCAAGAAATCCCTGCTTCGTCCGCAGCCAGAACGAGCGCCGCGCCCCGGCGGCCAGAAAACGGGAGCTGTCAGTTCCCGTGTCCGCTCGCGTTTCCCAATTGATCGCGCAAACATGCTCGTCCGGCGCGCAATCGCAATTCTCGCCATTCTGCGCGCAAACGCCGTGCCCGTACTGGGTGATTTTTCCAGCGATCCAGTTGGCCCGGGGAAAGGCGGAGATGACGTCGCAGACCAGTTGCGTCTTCCCAATGCTGCGCGTGTGTCCGCCAATAACGATCACGCGCCAATGCGCCAGCGAATTGTTATCACTTCCTGCCAAGCTTCTCCTCTATTCCTTTGATGCGCGCGGCCAGTTCCGGGAGCCTGGCATACCAAACATAAGTCTCTTTGAACTTACCGATCTCCCGCGCGGGTGTCCCCCAAACGGTTTGCCCACCGCGAATGGTTTTGCCCGTCGGAATGCCCGCCTGCGCGCCAGCAATGGCTCCATCCTCCAATCTGCAGTGATCTGCTATACCCACTTGCCCGCCCACAACAACATGGCTGCCAAGCACACTCGAACCGGAAATACCGGTTTGCGCCGCGATTACCGTCTGTGTCCCGATCTGACAGTTGTGCCCCACATGGACAAGATTGTCCAGCTTCACGCCTTGCGCAATGCGGGTGTCGTCCAGCGAACCGCGATCAATCGTGGTGTTTGCCCCGATTTCCACGTCATCGCCAATCTCGACAATCCCTGCCTGGGGAAACTTCCAATACTTCCCTTCACCGAACGCATAGCCAAAACCGTCCGACCCGATCACCGCTCCAGAATGAATCTCCACGCGGCTCCCCAAGCGTACTCCCGCATAGAGTGTCACCCGTGGATGGATCCGGCAATTCTCGCCGATCCAACAGCCCGCGCCAATCACCGTGTGCGCGCCAATCTGTGTGCCGGCGCCGACGTGCGCATCTTCACCAATCACAGCGTACGGCCCTATGCCGGCGTCCGGCGCAACCCGCGCGAGCGGCGCCACGATCGCCGTTGGATGAAGCCCCGAGGCAATCGGCGCGCGTCCAAGCAGCAACTCCGCGGCACGCGCGAAGGCGACCTTGGGCTGCGCGCTCCGCAAAACCGTCTTGCCAGGAAATTCTACGCCCTCAGCCGCAATCACACAGACCGCAGCCGAAGCCGCAGCCCGTTGCGAGTGTTTCGCGGCGTCAACGTAAATCAAATCGCGTGAACCAGCACGCTCTGGCGCGGCGATCCCAGCCAGTTCGAACGCGCCGTCACCTTCAAGTCTCGCGCCAATCGCTTCGGCCAATTCCTTGGCAGTTCTTCTCATGATCAGCCTCACTGGAAATCGTAAAGCGATGGCTCGCCCGCCGGCCTGGTGTTCCACCGCCCGTGCACCCACACCCACTGTTCCGGATACTTGCGGATAATATCTTCAATTACCTTCGTGAATTTTTGCGTATTCTCGAAAACGTCCCGCTCGGTGTCTCCCGTTCGAATCAATTCCACGGGCGGCTCAAAGCGCAGCCGGTATTTTCCGCTGTGCTCATCCCAAATGGCGTACCCTGGCACGACCGCGGCATCGGTATGCAATGCCACGCGCGCGATTCCGGTTGTCGTGCTGGCTTGCTTCCCGAAAAAATCCACGAACGCCGCTTCTTGCGGCATGGTGTTCTGGTCCGCCAGAATCCCGATCGTTCCTGCTTCCTTCAAAACGCTCAGCATTACGCGAGCCGATTCGTTCTTGAAAATCGGGCGATTCCCCGACAAACAGCGATAATCATTCACAAGCTCGTCGATCCGCGCGTTGTCGATTCGCCGGGTCATGTAGTGCAGAGGAAACCCGTACAGCGCGTGCGCAAACGAAGACAATTCCCACGCTCCGATGTGTCCAGTCAGGTAAAGCACGCCTTTCCCGCGCCGCTGGCCTTCCAGGAAATTTTCATGGCCATCCAGCGCCACAATTTGCTGGATATTTTCCTTTGAATATTTCGCGAAGCGAGCAAACTCCGCCGCCATCCAGCCCAGATTGCTCAGCATTCCGCGCACGACGGCCTTGCGCTGCGCCTCGCTCCATTCCGGGAACGCAATGCGTAAATTCACTTCAGCCGTTTTCCTCAATCGAGGGAGCAACACATAGATAATGCGCACCACTCCGGCGGCGATACTGCGTGCGAGCGGACGCGGCAACACTCCCAGTCCCTTCAAAACCACCCAGACCGCCGCGTATTCGATCCACTCTCTCATGGAAAACCAGGGCGCGCGTGTTTCCCGCCGGGCGACAGTATGCAAGAGGTCCATCGCGGGAAGATAGTGGTTCGATGTTAGACTCGGCTTTCCGTGACTGAAACTACTGCTCCCATCGCTGACAGCCCACCCACTAGCGCGGCCGCCCGAATTTGCTGGGCCATCCTCATCCTTGCAACGCTCTACGTTTGCTACTTCAGCCATCTCGGTGCCATCGGCTTCGTCGGACCGGACGAGCCGCGCTACGCCTGGATCGCGCGCGACATGACTGAGACCGGCGATTGGGTCACGCCGCGTCTCTACGGAAAGCCTTGGTTCGAGAAGCCACCGCTCTTCTACTGGGGCGCTGCGCTCTGCTTCAAGCTCTTCGGCGTGAGCGAAGCCGCTGCGCGCCTGCCGAGCGCCATCTCCGCGCTACTCGCAACGCTTGCGCTCGCCTGGCTGGCGCTGCGTCTCTATGGCGCAGAAACCGCCCGCTGGCTGCTGCTTCTGTTACCAACCACGGTCGGCATGATCGGCTTCTCTCATGCCGCCGCCACGGACATGCCCTTCAGCGCCATGCTCACAACTGCCATGGTTTGCGCCGCCGTCGTCCTGGGCCTTACGCGCAACGAAAACACGCCCATCCTCCCCCACACACCTTGGCTCGCTTTAATTCTCTTCGGTTTCTTCCTCGGCCTCGCCGTCCTCGCCAAAGGCCCCGCCGCGATCATTCTCTCCGGCGGCGCCATCTTTTTCTGGGCGCTCTTCACCAAGCGCTGGCGCGACGCTTTCCGCCTCCTTCATCCTGCGGCCATCGCGTCCTTTTGCCTCACCGCTCTTCCCTGGTACGTCCTCTGCGCCCGCCGCAACCCCGATTTTTTCCGCATCTTCATCATCGAACACAATTTCAAGCGCTTCCTCACCCCCGAATTCCAACACACCCAGCCCTTCTGGTATTACATCCCGATAGTTCTGCTGGCGCTCTTGCCATGGACTCCTATGTTAATAAGTGTTGTTCGTAACTTATGGATTATACGCCGAGTGAGATCTTGGCGACTGTCTCCGAGCCTGTTCTTTGCTAGCTGGATAGCCTTTACCCTACTCTTCTTCAGCGCGTCGAATTCGAAGTTGCCCGGATACGTCTTGCCGGCCATTCCTCCCGTAGGGTTGTTTGTTTCGCAAAGCATCTCGCTCCGTATCCGCAAAATTGTTCCGGGGAGTCGTTGGATTGGTTTCATGGGCGGGATAACATTGATCGCCTTGGGTGTCCTTGCCATCCTGCGCTTGGAAACTCTGTCATTCGTTTGGGCACCCCTTGTTCTCTGGGCTGGAGGGTTTGCGGCTTTGGTTCTAGGAAACCGTCGTCTATCCCTGGCTCTCATAATTAGTGTACTAACCGTCGTTGTGGCGATCGCGGAGGCGTTCACAGGATATGCTGGGCCGTCGCTGGACCATTCCGTTTCGGCACGCTTCGCTACCCAAGCCGCAAAGCTAGTCTGGAGTAATTACTCTCCCGAGCACACGTCGACGTATAAACTTCAGCGTTCATTCCAGTATGGGCTGAACTATTATTTTCACAGAGAACTTCCGGAGTGGACGCCCAACCGTAGTGAAGCAGGATGGGTCTTTACCTCACCCCGAGAAGGTGGAGAATTGCGCGGCCTAGGCTTAACCTGCGTGAGCTACGGCCTCACTAGTGCCGTAGTTCTCTGTGAAGATCCTGTCTCAGCGTCCACCCTTCCCCGTAGCGGGCAGCCTCACTAGAAAGAACGACACCACGCGGTTTTCATACAGGCGTTTGTCGTCGTCGCTGAAGCTCGCATAATTTCCGTGCGGGATAATCGCTTGCTCGCGCGGCTCTGGCGCCTGCAGAAAGATCTGCCGCGTAGTTTCCGCGAGCTCGGGGTCATCCAGCGCCTGAATGTAAAGCGTCGGGACACCGGCCAGCGCAGGCAACTTTCGCGAAAGCGGCGGGTCGTTGCGGTGCGCGAAATTCAAATATTCAAAGCTGAGCGACGCGGCGCGCACCATGAACGGAAAACCGCCCAAGCCATTGTGCTCCACGCCTACCTTGACCAGCTGTTTCGGCTGGTCATACACGGAATCCAGCACCAGGGCGCGAATCCGTTTGTCGTATTCCGCTTCACGCAACGCCGCGTAAGCGCCAAGGTTGTAACCCCATATCCCGAGCCGCGTCGGATCCAAGTCCGGCCGCGCTGCCAGAAGATCCACAGCCGCGCGGACTTCGTCCGCTTCGCGATAACCGAGCGTGCTAATCCCCGTGTTCGTCCCGTGCGCGGCAAAATCAAAAATGAAAACATTATACTGATGGTCCTGCAACGCCGTTTCCAGCGTCAACAGTTCGCCGCGGCTGGATTCGTAGCCATGGCACAAAAGAATCGTCGGCGCCCCTCGCAACCCGGGAAAGAACCATCCTTCCCGTTTTCCAATCCCATCGGGCACCTGGAAATCCAGCACCTCCGGCCGCCCAGGGAAACTCGCCATGTTGATTTCGGTGCTGGCGCGCTGGGGTTTCACGATGCGATAGACGAGGAACCCCGCGATGGCCGTTGTGGCCAGCACGCCAAAAAAGACCACCGCCAATAAAGCCATCAGTATCTTGGTAGACCAGCGAGTTGGGTAGCGGAGCTCGTGAAGGATCTGCATGCGTTGTCTGCGCAACTGGGCTGGCGGCATGCGCCGCGTCTATTTACCTCTCCGAGCCAATGCGATGAGTTGCATCCTAGCATAACTTTTCCTTCGCTCCTCGAACCACCAAGTTCCCCTGTGTCCCCTCCTTTACCTCCCTGACTTCCTTTACTTCCTTAACCTCCTTTATGATGGATTTGTGCGGCAGGGGCCCCGACGCTCTCCCCTTATCCATGAACATTACCGATTTGCGACAGACGACTGTGCGCCAGATTGAGCCGTTGCTCGAAGAAGAAGCACGGCACTGGCGCGACGAATTGCATTGGGACTACCGCGGCGCGCTCGAGCTGATCAAACGCTTCCTGGACGCGCACGCCCTGGCCGGCTGCGTGGCCTTCGAAAACGGCGTAGCCGCGGGCTATTCGTTTTACGTCCTCGAAGATCAGAAAGGTTTGATCGGCGGCCTGTACGTTTCCACAAAATTTGCTCAGGTTTCCATCGGCCGGCGCCTGCTCGAGGAGCTGCTCTACTCCATGCGCGCCATCCCGCACCTCGCGCGCATCGAAGCCCAGCTGATGCCCTTCAGCGGCCCGGTGGACTCGCCGCTGCTTGACCAGGGATTTCAGCTCTACACGCGCCAGTTCATGCTGCTGGATTTGCAAAAGGTGCACGAGGCAAAGTCCGGCGCCTCCGCGGGCATGCGCCTCAATCGCTGGAACGACCGCTATTTCGAATCGTGCGCCAAGTTGATCTATCTGGCCTATGCGAATCATGTAGACGGCGAAATCAATGACCAATACCGCAGCCGTCCCGGCGCGCTGAAATTTCTGAAAAACATCATTCTGCTTCCCGGTTGCGGCCAGTTTGTGCCGGGCGCATCCTTCGTTCTTCACGAGCCCGGCAGCGATGAACTCATCGCCGCGGTGCTGACCAGCGAGGTCTCCCCCGGCGTCGGCCACACCACGCAAATCTGTGTGCTGCCGGGTTACCAGGGGCACGGCCTCGGCCGCATGCTCATGCAAACCTCCGCCGAAGCACTTCGCTCCATGAAATTTCGGGAATTAACGCTGACCGTAACTTCGGACAATCACACCGCCGTCCAGCTCTATGAGCGGCTCGGCTTCACCACCATCAAATGTTTCACCGCAGGAGTCTGGCCGCGCTGATCCGCGCGACTCGGCTTTGCTCTGCGTATGCGCCGGGCGACCACCTTCAGACGGGATGTGCCTGCGATTTTTCGAGCACTGCTGTTGGCAGAACTTTCCATTGACGGGGTGTGGCAGGCTGAATTCTCTCCGTATTTTCTTCACGCCAACACACGATCGGATTAGCAGAATTCCTTTCTACAACGCACAAACAAGCTAACGAGGGTGCCCCACCCTTTCGGGTTTGTTT
>Ga0137362_10001186_pt1 | contig 15731 bp, 10 predicted proteins | sample MadtaG_2_FD_104801 | JGI IMG/M metagenome (GOLD analysis project Ga0137362, IMG submission 104801) | Vadose zone soil microbial communities from Angelo Coast Range Reserve, California, USA - Mad1_100_16 metaG | ecosystem: Environmental > Terrestrial > Soil > Vadose zone | place: USA: California... | reverse complement strand
CTCGGTTTCTTCCAGCTGAAAATGAACTTGGCGAGCGGTCAGGGGCGCGTGAGGCGGGACATTGACCGCTCCGACCGTCAGAATCGCCATGTCGGCGATGAGCCATTCCACGCGGTTCTCAGAAAGCAGGGCGACTCGATCGCCGGCTTGGATTCCGGCGTCGAGCAAAGCCGCGGCGGCGGCGACAACCTCGGCCCGATATTGTTCCCAGCTTATGTCGTGGTAAAGCCCGTGCCGCTTGAATCGCAGCGCGGTCTTCAGCCCCAAGCGTTCCGCCTGCTTTCGCAGGACCTCGGCGAGATTGCGGTATTCCATAATCGCTCCTGAAGCCCACAGATAGTCGTCCGTGTACTTGGGAGTCGAAGACATTATTCCATAAAAAGAGCCTTGGGGGAAACTCCAATGGCCTTTGACGAACCGCCGCCGCCGGACCATCGGTCGAGTCTTCTGACCCTGATGCTGACCCTCATTGGGGGCAGTTTGTTTCTCCTTATTCTTTTTATAACCTGCGGCGGTTTTATTATTCATATTGGCGCCGTCCTGGGCGGCATTGCCGTCGTGGGGCTGATTCATTATTTGCTTTGGGGACATTCCATGACCGAGGCGGTGGCCGAGGAACGGGAGCAGGAACAGGCGGCCGATCCCCTGGCTGACGATGACTGGCCTGAGGAGCGATTTTCATCCCGACGTTTATGAAAGTAGTTCAATGGCGCTTTCGACGAAGGGCGCGAGGAGGACTGATTCATGCGTGCCATGGCCTTCGCAAATCCCGGCGGACCCGAAGTCTTGCAAATGATGGACCTGCCCAAACCGTCCCTTGAGGACGACGAGGTGCTTGTCCAGGTGAAGGCCTGCGCGCTGAACCATCTCGATGTCTGGGTTCGACAAGGTCTGCCGACCAAGATCCCCATGCCCCATATTGGAGGCTGTGAGATCACCGGCATCGTGGCGGAGATCGGCCGAAACGTGCGCGATGCCAAAGTCTGTCAGCGCGTTTTAATATCTCCCGGCCAATCCTGCATGCATTGCGACTGGTGCAATCAAGGACTCGACAGTTGCTGCGACCAATTCCACATCATCGGCTACCAGACTCAGGGCGGATTCGCGGAGTATACCAAGGCCCGAGCGGTCGATCTCTTGCCGATCAATGAGGCGTGGTCCTTCGCCGAATGGTCGGCCGTGCCGCTGACGTTTGTCACGGCCTGGAACATGCTGCACGATCGGGCTCGGGTGAAGCCGAATGACGAAGTGGTCGTCTTCGGGGCATCGAGCGGGGTGGGCACGGCCGCGATCCAAATCGCCAAGCAAGCCGGCGCCCGCGTCTTCGCCGTCGCGGGAACCGAAGAAAAACTCCGCCGCGCGGAACAGCTCGGCGCTGACGTCCTGCTCAATTACAACAAACAGGAAGTGGCCAAGGAAGTTCGCGGCAAGACGGGCGGCCGAGGCGCGGACATCGTGATCGAGCACGTCGGCTCGGCCGTGTGGCAGCAAGCGACCCGGAGTCTGGCTCGCAACGGACGATTGGTCACCTGCGGGGCGACCACCGGCAGCAAGGTGGAAATCGATCTGCGTTTTTTCTTCAGCCAGCAACATTGCATTCTGGGCGCTTATATGGGGAGCCGGAACGGACTTTTGCAATGCCTGCGGCTTATCGAGAAGCGCGTATTTCAGCCGGTGGTGGATTCGGTATTTCCTTTGGAAAAGCTGCGCGAGGCACAAGAGCGGATGGAGAAGCGCGAGATGTTCGGGAAGATTGTCGTGACGCCGTGACCGCGCGGGTCAAGCCCTCGCTAAATAGTTGTTTACTTTCGTGCGCGAACGTCGGCGATTCTGGGGTTCAGCGGTTCTTCCAGGAACTTGGCGAAGGCATCCTCATGATTGATCTTGCCCTCCACGTAGCGGCCGACTTCGTCAAATTTGCCGTTGCCGAGAGGCTTCAGGATGACGTAGAGCGGAAGCTGCAAGGTGCCGAATTGCTCCTGTTGGAATTTCTTGTTTTCATCGGCGCTGGTCGCTTTTTGATAGATGGGCGGAACTTTGTCGGTGTGGAGCTGCACCAGCGAATACTGACTTAACAGATTCTTGAATCGGGCCTTCGAGAACACACTGCTCTCGTTGATTTTGCAATTCGTTCAGGAGAGGCCGGTAAAGTCGATAAAGACAAGCTTCTCGTTTTCTTTAGCTTTCTGAAGTCCGTCGTTGAGATTGCCCAGCCAGGTTAACCGCCCTGAAACTGGAGACTTGCTTGTACCGTTGCCTGTATCGGCCACCGAAGACTCGTCAACCGGGTCGGGCAATAGAAACGAATCCAGCCAAGCGAACACTTTCCCACGGGGCCGTTGCTGTTCTCCGCCGCTTCCTTTGAATAGGGCTGGCGTCAAATAAAAAGCCAAACTTAGAAAGAGCAAACTAAACACAAGCCGAGGAACGCCAAGCTGCTCGGGGGCATCGTAGTCGTGCGGGAGGCGAAACAGGTTGAGCAAATACAAACCACACAGAAGCGAAAGAGCGACATACATTCCCAGGACCAGATCGTACGTGAGAATTTCCGCCCGGCCAAACCAGAGAAGCTCCCCCGCCCGAAGGAATTTCAAGGCGGCCGCCATTTCCACGAAGCCCATCACCACCTTGATCGTGTTCATCCAGGATCCACTCTTGGGCATGGTCCGGATCAGTGTAGGAAATAGGGCCAGCACGAAAAATGGGGCGGCGAATGTGGTCGCATAGGCCAATGCCCCCAAAAACAATTTCACCCAATCGGTGGAAGACTGCGCGGAGCTGGCTAAAAGGATGAACCCTCCGAAAAACGGCGCCACGCACGTGAAGCTGATAATGGTGAAAGTCAATGCCATGAAGACGGTCCCCGCCAAGCCGCCACGGCCTTCCCGTGAAGACGTATAGCGCGACAACCAGCTGGGCAGCTGAATCTCGTACATGCCAAACAAACTTAAGGCGAAAAATATGAACAAACCGCCGAGAACGAAGTTCGTAGTTGACCATTGACTGATGTCTCGCAGTCCTTTGGCCATCAACACCCCGCCGGCCGTTAGAACCACGATGATCGTCCCGCTATAAACCGCGGCCTTCAAGAGCGGGCGATGGTCTTTTTTCTCCGTTTCCTTCAGAAAGAAACTCACGGTGATCGGGATCATCGGGAACACGCATGGCGTGACAAGCGAAATGAGGCCCCACACAAATCCCTGAAAGATGAACGCGAGGAGTCCTTCATCGGATGGTTCCGGTGATACGACCTTGGGGCCGCCGTCGTTACTCGGATTGATCGGCTGAGAAGGCGCGGTTTTTGCCGTCCCCGGCGAGCCGGGTGGGTTAGCGACCGGAGGCTGGGTATTTTGACCGCCGCTCGCTGGCGGAACTGCAATCACCTTAATCGGTGGTTTCGGAAGCGCCAGCCGCTCCTTGAACTCGGACGTCAACGGCACTGGGGGTTCCGAAGAGACCTTGATCGTTATGGCAAACGGATGCTCACCCCAGACGCATGTTTTATCACACACTTGCAGCCGGATTCGAAACTTGAGCGTGTTCGGCCCCGGCTTGGCTTCTGGAAGGATCAGTATGTCCTGCGACCAGGTAAACGGATTCTCATGCTCGAGAAAATAACCGATGCCTTGCTCTTCCTTGGTCTCCGGATCGCTTTCGCTGATTGGCCACAGCGGTTGCAAGCCGGGAGTATTTTCAAAGATGAGCTTCGATAACGCCAGCTCGTCCTGAAACTGGTTATCGGCTCGCTGGGTCATGGGATAGGTGTGGAAGCCTGGCCGCGGGATGCCTTTGATGATGAGCTTGACGGTCTCGCCGCGCTTGGCCTCTTGGCGTTTTACGCTGACTTCAAAGTCGATTCGATCGTCCGTCGGATTCTTGCGGGTGTCAGAGCCTGGGGCGTTAGCGACGGGTGATTTTGCCGACGGCTTCGCGTTTTGCTTAGGGATTTCCGCGAACGGATCATCCTGGGCGACCGCTTTGGGGGCCGAAAACGCCAGGACAGACAATACGAAGAAAAAACCAAAGATAAACCGGCTAATTGCGTTGACCGGATAACTTCTTGCCCTTTTCATTCGCTATTCCTTGTTCGACATTCAATATTTCATTCTTCGCGGGCGCCTCGACACCTTTCAAAACCAGGGTGGAGATCGCCTTGGATTTCAGGTCCACGACTTGAATTCGATGGCCATTGGTGTCGGCCACGTAGAGTTTGCCGTTCGCGTAGCTGAGCCCGCCCGGCTCGTTGAATAGCCTCGGTCCGAGCCACCCGGCCGGCTCGCCGACGAACGTGGTGCTGGATCGGTCCTTAGGGTCGATGACTTTGATCTTGCTATTGTACGTATCGGCCACATAGAGCATGCCTTCGTGAAAAAGGACACCGAGCGCATGCTGAAGGCGTACCTGGTCGCCCGTGCCGTCTTTGTCGCCGAAATCAAAAAGCCCCTGGCCGACGATAGTCTTGACTTCGCCGTCGCCGACAGAGATGGCCCGGATGGCGCTCACTTCGCTGTCGGCCACATAGAGATTTTTGCCGTCGGTGGTGAGACCGCTCGGTTGGGCGAAGGAAGCGCGGTCCAGCGGGCCGTCATGAATTCGCTCAGCGCCGGTCCCGGCATAAGGATCAAGATTGCCTTTATCTAGGTCCAACGTCCAAATCTGGTGGAAACCCGCCTGGGCGATGAAAAGGCGGTTGCCGATCAAGCAAAGGTCCCACGGACTGTTGAGTCCGGTCTTGAGAGCCGGGCCGCCAAACATGCGGTTTTCGCCGTGTTCCCCGGTCCCGGCCACGGTGCGCACCGTTTTTTTCTTCAGATCGAGCGCTCGAATCAAATGATTCTTACGGTCGGCGACATAGAGCGTTTCGGCCGACAGAGCCATTCCCTGCGGATCATTAAAGGAGGCCTTTTCGAAAGGCCCGTCTTGCTTACCCGGCTCGCCGATGCCCGCAATTGCGATCTTTTGACCGTCGAGGTCCGTAATAACAATACGGTGGTGCGTGCTGTCGGCGATAAAGAGACGCCGACCGGGGCCATCGGCCAGGATTTTTCCCGGAAAGAACAAAGGGCTCGTGCCTTTTTCTTTGCGCCGGGCGAGATCGAAACGAAGAGGCTTTTCGTTGAGTGTCTTTTTCTCACGAGATTCTTTGACGAGATTGCCGATCGCCCGATCGAGGGCGTCGTAAAGTCCTTCGCCGGACCCGGCGCCCACCACCAGGCCTTCCGGATCAATTAAGACCAAGGTCGGCCAGGACATGACTCCATAGGTGTTCCAGATCGTCATGTTGGCGTCGTTGACGACCGGATGACTGATTTCATAGCGCAGGATGGCTTTGCGAATGTTCTCGGATTTTTTTTCGTTGTCAAATTTGGCTGAGTGGACGCCCACGACCACCAGTTGATTGGCATATTTCTTTTCGAGTTTAGCGAGATCGGGGAGCGTGTGGATGCAATTGATGCAGCAAAAAGTCCAGAAATCGAGGATAACGATCTTGCCGCGGAGGTCGGCCAGTTGCAAAGGACCGGTCGTATTGAGCCAGTCGGTTCCACCCTTGAGCTCGGGCGCGGGTACGCGCCGCTTTTGCCGCTTGTCTGTGGGATTGGCCTCGTCTTGGCCTTGGGGCGCCATCGGCTCAAGGGATGCGGTTTCCGAATTTTTTTCCGCTGCCACCACGGGATTCTCCTGCCACCGCCCGCAACCGGAGACCGTCAGCCCTAACATAACCGCTATGGCCAAAACAGCCAATCCGGCGAATTTATCCCAGGCTGCTCGGGAGACAACCAGAACCGTGGACATCTGTTTTCTCCTCGATAAGGTAAGAAAACGCCAGCGCGTGAATCCTTAAGGGGAGGCTGTCCACCTATTCTACGTTGTTCGCTCCCGGCGCGAACAGCAAAACTTCATTCCATAAGATTATTAGACGGTGAAGAGTAGCATTGGATTCGGCGGATGATTAAGCTGGATGCTGAATCCAGGTTCTTGATAGAGTATTTTTTGCAGTTCAGTCCGTGGTATTTTTTCTCGCAGGGATCTTAACTTCATGAATTCTCCGAATGAGTCTTCGGCTTCGACACCTATCACTTCTTCAGAACCCGGGCGAACCAGCATCCAGGCGGTGCCCCCGCCTCCCGATACCTCCGTCGTCCAAGGCGATACATCCCCGACCGCTAAAGCGAAGCGAAAACGATTATCCGTCGAAGGGCTGATCCGCTTGGTGCGTCGGTTGGATGTGGCGATCGCGGCGGTCGTCATGGTGCTGAGTTTCCTGTTGGCGTCTTTCGCGGCTCGAAATAGTGATCTGTGGCAACACTTGGCCGCGGGTCGAGTCATCGCCCAAGAAGGTTCTATTCCGCGACAAGACCCCTTCACCTACACGGCCGAGGGGACTTGGGTCAATCATTCCTGGCTCTCGGATCTGATCTTGTACAACGTCTTTCGTCTCACGGCCGGCGCGGATCCAATGAATCCGGATCTGAGTCTGGTCGGTCCTTTGCTGATGGTGGCCAAGGCGGTTTTGATCGTGCTGCTTGCCTGGGTCATGATGCGGATTCGCCGGCGGGGTCAGAGTATGTGGATCGCCGCGATCTTTACGGCGATATCCATGATCGTCCTGAGCCGCTGGTTATTCCTTCAGCCCAAGGTTATATCGTTCTTGTTCCTGGGTTTGACTTTGTATCTGCTGCAACGGCCTGAGCCGGAACCTGGCGTGAAAGCGTCCTGGTTGAGTCGGCCCATCATCGCGATTCCACTTTTGTTTGTCCTTTGGGTAAATCTGGACGAGTGGTTCATCCTGGGTCCGATTACGGTGGCCTTGTTCTGGCTAGGCGAGTTGATGCAACAATTCTTATTCCCCATCCGCACGGGAGAGGATGCACCGCTTCCCGGGCGCTCGGCGCGGCGCGGACTGTTGCTGGTGGCGGCAGTGGCGGCATGCCTGGTCAATCCTTATTTCTTCCATGCATTCCAAGCTCCGTCCGAGCTTTGGATTCGGCTGACGACGAATAGTCCGCTACTATCGGACGATGACATGGAGCGTTATGTCCGCACTCCCTTTTCGAGCGACGCCCTTCGCTTGGCCTTCTCGTCCAACCCCAGCTCCGCCGATATCGGCTATTACGTTCTGGCAGCCTTAGGCTTAGTGAGTTTTGTGCTGAACTGGGCGGACTGGCGTGGCTGGCGCACGCTCGTCTGGCTCGGTTTTCTAATGCTGAGCGCCTATCAAGAGCGCACCATTTCGTTTTTTGCCGTGGTGGGAGGTCCTATTACCGCGCTGAATTTCCAAGATTTTGCAGCCCGCCGATATGGCGTGGATTTCAGGGTGGAAAATCCATGGAAGACCATTTCCATCGCCGGCAGGATGGTGACGTTGATCGCGGGCATTCTTTTAGTGGTGGCGGCCTGGCCCGGAATGCTTCACGCGAGCTTTGAAGATCCCATCCGCACGCATCACGTTTCCTGGCAAGTTGAAATGAATTCCTCGCTGCAGCAAGCGGCCGCCAAAATGAGGCAACTGCGGCAGGCGGGGGTCATGGGCGAGGGCAACGGCTTCAATTATGTTCCCGAAGTGGCCGATTATTTTGCCTGGTTCTGCCCGCAGGAAAAGAGCTTTTTCGATCGCCGTTATTCTCTTTTCCCTAACGTGGCCGAGAGCTACATCGACATGCGGGCAGCCTTGGGGCCTATCCGAGAGAGAGTACAGTCTCCCGCGGAAGCCAATCAGAAGGAGTTGCAACTGCAACGATCCTTGGCGGAAAAAATGTCCAAACATCATATTAATCATGTGATCGTGAGCGGCCCATCGTTTCCGGCGATTCGAACGGCGGCAATTCGGCTGTGGACCAATCCGATTCAGTGGTCCGTGCTCTATGTGGACGGCCGAACGGCAATTTTCGGATGGACTCCGCGCGGAACGCCGCTGGCCGATAACCGCTTCGCTCCCTTTTCCTATCGCCCGGAATCGTTGGCTTTCGGCCCTAACATCCCGGCCTCCGATCGAGCGCCCCTGGAGGCTCCTCGGCCCGAGGACAATCCAACTTTCCTTCAGCAATTGTGGAAGGGGCCGCTTCCCTACAGCCTCCAAACCGATGCCAGCGATATGTTGGTGACCTATTCTCAATCGCTGCGAGGGCAGTCCGGGAACTATAGGCTCGCCAACATCGCGCTTTGGCAAATCATGAGCTTGGGCGGGCCGGTGGGAACGGCCGCCTTGGGAAACTATGCGGCCCAGTGCGGACAATCCATGCGATTTGCGGGCTTAACGAGCATGTATCCACCGTATCTATTGAACTTTGATTGGCGCTCCAGTCCCAGTGCGACGGCCCTTCTGGCGATGAGAGCCGGACGTCGAGCGGTTAAAGAAAATCCTCTAGATTATCGGGCCTATGTGGAGTTGGCCACCGCCATCCAATTTTTTTCGGAGGTGGAGGAAAGAAGTGGGGGAAGACTGGCGCAGCTCCGCCAAATTCAACAAGTGGCGGCGCTCCGGAAAGCGCTGGCTCTCAAACCGGATTCGATTGACGTTCACCAGGCGCTGTCGTCCGCCTACTTTCAAATGGATCAGAATGAAATTGGCGGCCGGCGCGTCTCGCCCCCCTTTGATCTGGCCGTCGAGCATCTGAACCGAATTCTGGAGATACGAAGTGCCGAAGGCGCCAAGGGCAAGCAAACCGAGGAGGAATTCAAAAAGGAAATCGAGCAAATCAAACTCCTGGTGAAAACCCGCAAGGAGCAAACCAATCTGGAACGAAGACAAACCAACTATGAATCGGAAAAACGACGGCAAACTTCCGCCTTCGGCAAGGCGTTCATGGCCGTTCAACATGGCCTATACCAAGAAGCTCTTAAGGAATTGATCGACACGGAAGGACTCATTGATCGGGGCGCCGAGGGAGATCGGCTAGCCCTCCAGTTGCTAGTATGGACCGGGCAATTAGATCAAGCCCGAAGCGAATTGTCAGGACCGAGCGAGCAGTCTCTGAGTTCCCGCGACAGCAAGATTACGGATCCTCAGATGGATTTTCAGATTGCCGCCGGCGCTGGCGATTACGCACGTGCCGACGAAGCCTTGGGCATGATCATCCAGCGCCTCGAAGATGCGGGAACCAATCAACTCATGAGAGCGATCTTAGAAACGACTTGGACTCGGAATATCGGCCCCAGCGGACCCATGGGCATGGGCCCAGAATGGCTTCGAGCTTTGTTGGCCTCCGGTTCGTTCCTCAAAGAGCTGGCCGATCACTGGGTCATGCGGGGCGTGTTAGCCCTGGAAGTCGGTGACGCGGCCAAGGCGGAAGAGTACTTTGGACGCGGACTGCGGGTGGTGCAAACTCCCGTTCGGGAAACCGCCTATGTGGGCTTTTATGGAATCCGGACGCCGCTCGCAGCCACGGCGTTCTTGGCGGGCCGCTCTTCGTTGCTGGAGCCTCGCGCGTCTTTCAGTCTACAATCCACCGCTTTTCATTATCTCGGCCTCATGCAGAGCACGAAGGATCAAGTCGCTAAAAAGACGCCCTGAAGCACGTCGCAATAATCATCTTCCGAGCCCGAACCGATAAATCACCGCAACATGATTCATCGGTTCGCGCTCGGAGAGCTAAGGCAGCATTCAAAACGGCTGCTGTACTCCCACCCACACCTGGACCGGACTGTTGGCATTGATCGTCTTGGCCACGTCTACCCGCAAGATGGTGCGTTCCACAAAACCGAACCAGGCGACATCCAGCCGAAGCCCGACGCCAAGGGCTTGAGCCACATCGCTAAGGGGATGGCCCTCGACATAGGCATTACCTACGTCATAAAAAGGCGCGACGTAAACATTCCGTACCCCGGCCGAGTGGTCGATGATATCCCACTTGAGGCCCCGGGCGAGCGGAACTCGCCACTCCAGACTGCCCACCCAAACCAGGCTGCCCTGTCTTTGCTTCAAATCGAAACCGCGAAACAAATCCCCGCCGCCGAGCGTGAAGTATTCGCCTTTATCGGGCAGGCCGACTCCGGCGAATGCCCGACCCGCCAGTCTTGTTTCCGACAGCCAGCCCATCCAATCCGGTAGTGTCTTGACAAAGGACAGTTGCCCTTGCACGGCATTAAAGGCTTCCTGCGCGCCAAGGATCGGAATTCCCGTGGCATAAGTGACGTCAAAGCGGTACCCCGCTTCGGGATCCCAATAGGGCGTGAGATAATCCTTGTGGTAGTGCAGTCCCACAGTGGCTGATTCCTCAATTCGAACAGCCCCGGGGACAGGGACGCTGGGCGGCGGCAAATTGTTGTTTTGAATGGAGGTGAAGGCCTCCAGGTATTGCATCGGTGGAAGATAGAGGCTGCTCGAATACTGAAAGACATATCGGCCGAAGAGGACGCCGCGGTCGCTGGGTGGTTGATTCATGCCGATGCTGCCCACGCTGCGTTCCACATTGAACCCCACTTCCGTGGCATGCCAAGGCCAATGGCTCCAGAGTCCGTCCACGCCAACCACCAAATCGCGGTCGTCGGTCCGATAGGCGGCATAGGCGCCGCCGCTGAACTCTTGGGTCCGGTAGACGCCTGCCCGCAGGCCGGCCATGGTCGAGCGCGTGAACCACGGATCGCGATAAGACGGCCCGTAAATCCAGGGACCGACGATGACATTCCAGCGGTCATAGGCCGTCGTCAAATCCGTTTCTTCTAATTGGGTATACAGAGGCACGAAGCGCCAGCGAAACTCAGGTTTCCAGGTGTTGTTGGAGGGATCAGCATCGACCAGAACCTGATCAGGATCCACGGTGATCTGCGTGGGCTCGCAAGGAAGATCGATTACCACGCGCACCAATTTCTCTGAGAGAATGTCCACGGTGGCCGGGGGGCTATCCAACTCGAGATGTGCGATCTGCGGCTGAATGGGAATGCGAATTTGATAACCGTCACCCTCATCAAGACGGATGCCCAGGACCGTTTGCTCGGTATTCTCCGCTTTTTGCTTGAGGAGAACGGTTGCCTTGCAAGGAACACCGTCGGGAAGCGAATGGAGCAGCTTGTACCTCAAGCGACCAAGTCGGCCTTGAGCCGGCTCGATCTTGACATCATCCACGCACCAATCGCTCATGCCTGCGCCGTACAGCCAATCGTGAAAGAATTGCTCCCACGAACGGCCGGTGTAAGTCTCCAACTCCCGTTGAAAATCAGCGACGCGAAGAATGCGAAAGTAATAGCGGGAATAGATGATCCGCATGAAGTCGAAAAACGCCGATTCGTCCAGGTGATCCTCGATGATGCCGACGATGCGTCCGCCACGGTCGTAACACATGCTGAGCAAGTTGGCGAGATGCGAATAGCGAGGCATGTCTTGTACAGTCGGGCCGGCTTCGCCTCGGCCAATCGTTCCGTACATACCATAGTTGCGATAGGTGCTTCGCTGAATGTTAGGCAGCCATTCCAGCGCCTTGGGGTACGCCAGCATGTTGCTTTTCTTGCCGTGCTTCAGGTCCATGAGGCGATGGCTGAAATAAGTGGCCAGCCCTTCATCCATCCAGGTCTCGGCATAGCCGTTCGTGCCGACGACGTTGTACCACCACTGGTGACAGGTTTCGTGGGAGACCAGGTAGTCGACGAACCCGGCCGCGGCGTGCGGCATGCCGAAGATCCGCTCGTCGATCATGACCAGCCCCGAGCACTCGTTGCCGTTCCACCCGAAATACGACTCCACCACGGTGAACTCGGGATAAGGATAAGGCCCAAACCACTGGTTGTAGACGGGAATCGCCTCGCAGACGCATTGGACCATGAACTGGGCATAGTGCTCATGCTCGGGCAAAGCCAAGCAGCGAACCTTGACCGGCCCGGCCTGAGCGGTACATTCCTGAAAGCGCGGGCTGCAAAGAAATGCGAAATCGCGCGCGGCCGGCACTGATATCTCCACTTGCTGGAGATCTTTGCCAATCTCGTGCTTCGACTGAATCGTTCCCGTGCAGGCGATCTTTTGGTCCGCGGGCAAAGTGACCACGGCATGATAGCTGCCCGCTTCATTGAAAAACGGCTGATGCCAGGGAATATACGGCGTCGGCTGCCAACCTTTGTCGTCGTAATAGGCCAGTACCGGCAGCCAGTTGCTGAGGAAGGTTACGTCTTGCCACTGCCCCCAGCGCCCCTGCTTTTGGGGAAGGTGCATGATAAATTCGATTTCGACTGTGACGCTTTCCCCCTGCTTGACCGGCCGGGGCAGGGGAATGACGAGAGCCGTCTCGTTATCCGGCTTGAAGTGGAAGGGCACGTCTTCAAATTCGAAAGCCGAATCAGAGCCACGGATGGAACACGGATGAAACACGGATGGCTTTCCGTGTTTCATCCGTGTTTCATCCGTGGCAGCGGTTTCGGGTTTCGGATTTCCAATCCTGACTTTTTGCACGTCGCAAGCATGGCCGTCGAAATCGATTCCCTCGCCGGGCGACATCCGCAGGAGCTCGAGAATCTTGGCCACCTTGCCGATTTCATCCGGAGGCAGCTTATAGTGCGAATGGACGTTGAAAACGAGTTCAGTGGCGGCTTGCTCGTGGCGGTTGTACCAGGTGACTCTTTCACGGACGTGAGCTTCGTGCTGATCGATGCCTAATTGAATATCGAGATCATACTTTGGTAGCCACGCGGGGATCTCGGCCGCCCGTGCTTCTTGCGAAATGAAAAACCAAATGCCCAGGAGAATCAAAGTCTTCGCACAGACAGCAGCCACGCCCTTGCCCCTGGCCGTCCTTGTCTGACGGCCAGGGCACGGGCAAAGACAAGGGTGAACAGGCAATTGCAAGCGCACACGCATGTGTTTCTTGGTTTTCCAGACACGTGCTACGGAAAGGCTGCCAAGCGACCACTTGTACTTAGATGCATCGACCGGGGCAAGGGATGCCCTTGAGTATTGAGAGGATTGAAGGAGATTGAGAAGACAGGGGGAATAGATAAGTCGTCTTTGATATTTAGCCGCGGGGCTTGCCCCGCGCGGACCAAACGCGCCGTTAGTTTCAAGGCGCTTCCGGCAACGCAATCATCCCATGCCCGGTTTCGCAATCTGGACCAGGTGACCCGACATCGCGTGAGGATTTGATCAGAGCCGCATGGATTTCCTCGGCCGTCCAATTCGGATGGTGCGACCAAAGCACAGCCGCCAGCGCCGCCGCCTGCGGCGCGGCCGCCGACGTTCCGGTAAAGGACTGGGAGCGGAGCGTGATCGGAAACGGCACCGGGGCAACGAAGTCCGGCTTGAGCATTTGCGAGTCCAGACCACAGGCGCTGTACTCGAGACGCCGCCCCTGGGGCGTCATGGCGCCCACGGCAATCACTTCTGGACCGTCTGCGGGACAGGCCACGCTTCCGCGAGATGTCACGATCCCCAGGGTCCCTCCCAAAACGACCAGATGAAATTTTCCAGGCTGTCCTTGCAGCGGTCGCACTTGGGCATAATAGGTCGACTGCGGAAGCGGGATGAATCGCGCGGCGATTGATGAGCTGTTGTAAGGAAAGGGCCGCGATCGGCTGACTTCCTCGCCGCGCTCATCACGCACCGTGATTTCATATCGAGTGTTCGTCGAGCCATAGAGCTCGACGGAAACGCGTTCTCGGCCCCACGGTTTTACCGAGTTGGCCGTCTGGCCGCGCTCCCACTCATGGAAACCGTCAGCCCCGGCCTGAAACGATCCCGTCCAATGGCGCAAAGCGGTGTTCCCCGCGCAGGCAAAAAAGAGCGTGTGGCCCGAACCGGCCGCCTCATCGGCGATCCCTCGCTTCATGCCCCTTGCGCTAAACGATAGATCAGAAGGAAGGTGACCCGCGAGAATTCGCCTGAGCTTCTGATGGAATTCTCCTCCGCCATTGCCGTCACTCCAGCTCGGCATGATGATCGAACAAGAGATGATCCGAGCGCCCGCCTGGTTGGCCCAGCGCACGCCGTCCAGAAAGCTCTCGGAGCTATCGGGCTCCCAAGTCGCCAGCAGCAAGTCTGCTTGAGGGGCCAACGTGTGGAGTACTTCAGCGCAGAGAAGTCCATGCTGGCTATTCTTGGCTTCAAAATTGCCGTCGTTCCGAAAACAACGAGTATCAACCTTCGCCGGCAGAGTCTTGCCTAGTTGTTCGCGATATCCACGAAAGCCGGTGTCGAGAACGGCGATCTTGATTCCCTGGCCGCGATAACCCAAAGTCTGCCAACGATCTAATCCTAATAGGGAGAAGTGCTTGGCTTGATCTTGTCGCAGGAGAGCAAGAGCGGCCGCATCGGGCTCCGCGGCTTGGCTATTGAGAGGGACCAAAGCCCCCAGCAATGCCAGGGCCGATGCCAGCCCAAGAACCAATCGCGCTCGGCGATGGATCGCCATCCGCGGCCTCATGATGCACGTTCAGTGATGCTACCAGGGAATTGTACGAGCGCGGTCGGCTTAAGGGGAGAATTGCACCGAATTATCGAAGTGAGATTAGGTCAAATCTGGCGCGTGGACCATTTGTGCGGTCAGAACTAATGGCTTGCTAGTCTTGGCACAATCGGAATTGTTAATAGCCCAGGTGTGGAGTCAGCGAATGCGGGAAAAAATGGCAAATTCTTACGAAGCTTTCTTGTCCGGCATCCGAGAGGGGGTGGGAAGTTTCAGAAGGGAATCAAGATCCTCCGGAGTCAACGGAACGGTGAAGGTACAGCCAAGTATCCATCGACCCTTCGCCAGCGAGGTCACCCGAACCACGCGAGCCAGGAGCATCCGCGTGGCTTGGCCTTGGCCGTCATGAACGTCAACGACCAAGAGGGTTCCCGGCTCGAAGCGGCGGCTCAAGAGTAATTGAAATCCGCCCGCGGAAACATCACGAATCGTCACCGGCCAGGCCGCGGACAACTGTAAACTGTCCATGGGCCGGCATTGGCCCTCCAACTGGCAGGCCGTCCGCTTCTCATCGCGACGTTCCCGGGAGGCAAACTTCAACAGATAATCGAAGGTCGTAGAGTTCGGCCCCATGCAGGAAATTCCAAAATCCAAAGCCCAAATTCCAAGTTCCAAATCTCAAATTCCAATCCGAAGTCGAAAAGAGTATCGAACCTGGCCAATGCCGTCAATAAATCCTCGGTCTTCGAGGCTTGCGTCCGCATTCTTGGAATTTTGAGATTTAGAATTTGGGATTTAGGAAAAACAGTTGCCTTGGGTCGCTTAGGGGGATAAAGTGCAAGAATCCCCTTCCGAGGAACCGCCCAACCTGCTCCGGCATAGACGGAGCGACAAAGGAGCGGCCATGGCCACCATCCGAGACATCTTGGCGAAGAAAGGCTCCGGCGTCCTCACGACCGGCAAGGAGTCCACGGTTCTGGAGGCGGCCATTCTCATGAATGAGCACAAGGTCGGCGCCTTGGTAGTGCTTGAAGAGGGTCGCATTGCCGGCATGTTCACCGAGCGCGATGTTCTTCGACGAGTGGTCGGACAGCTTCGTGATCCCGCTCATACGCCCGTGGCCGAGGTTATGACCACGGAGGTCGTCTGTTGCCGGCCCGAAACCAGCCTGGAGGAAGCGCGCGGCTCCATGATGATGCGACGTATCCGTCACTTGCCGGTCGTCAACGACCAAGAAGATATGGTCGGCCTCATCTCCATCGGCGACTTGAACGCTCACGAGCGCACCAGCCACGAGCAGACCATCTATCTGCTTGAGGAATACGTCTACGGGCGCGTTTGAGTAAAGAAGGGCGTTCTGCTACCAGCCCGACGCGCTAGCAAGGGCCGTCCTTGCTGGCGCGTCGGGCT
>Ga0137362_10001181_pt1 | contig 15755 bp, 17 predicted proteins | sample MadtaG_2_FD_104801 | JGI IMG/M metagenome (GOLD analysis project Ga0137362, IMG submission 104801) | Vadose zone soil microbial communities from Angelo Coast Range Reserve, California, USA - Mad1_100_16 metaG | ecosystem: Environmental > Terrestrial > Soil > Vadose zone | place: USA: California... | reverse complement strand
GGCATTGTGCGCACTCCGGCAATTGGGCTCAACGTATCCATCACCCAATTGATCCTCTCGACCGCACTTTCCCACGTTTTCGATCGGTCAATCGGGACAATTGCCTTCATGGCTTCATCGACGCGAGCAAAAGGAGGATCCTCTGTGGGCGATATCTCTTCCCGACTTCGGGACATAGGAATGTCATTTTCAATGGGAGGGTGATGTAGCAGGGATGAAGCAGGTTCGACGGCGGTGATTTGGATGCGTCCTGGTGTAGTCGTTTCTTTTCCGGAAGGATCATCATCTTCGGTTGGTATATTCGGGGGGCTCTTGGGCAGGTTCGGCACGGTTATGTCCGCTAACACGGTGACCGTCATATAGAGTGTGACCGGCTGCCGCTGCGTTGACAGCACAGCTTCCCCAGCTTCATTTTTAAGAGCACAAGGGATATCTACACGCGAAACGTTCAATTGGTTGAACGAAAAGGAATTCCAAAACGAACCGCTTTGAGAGGCTAGAGGTATCGGCATCTCATGCCAGTGGGTCCCTATAAGGGTGTTGGAATGCGCATCCCGCTTCGCATAAAGACAAAGTATTAGAGGCGAAGACGGTTGTACAAGACTGAACATAAATTTTAGTCAAAAAATTGGAGGGGAAATAAGGAACACCTACAAGGCGTTCAGGTTCTGGTTCCACTGAGCCGTCTTTCCTTCAACCGGAACGTTTGCCGTCTTTGAGGTTGTCTCACGGTTGGATACTGTAACGAAGAGTTTCCTCTTGAGAAGACCGTATTTCTTGATACTTGGGACGTTCTCGGCTCGAAGGACTAAGCCGAAGATTAGAACGTCATCGAGGTAACAACGAATTGGGATTTAAGCACGAACCAGTCACCTCAATGCGTTGCTCGGATGGTCTTGCGTGAGATTCGACAGTCTGGGCACTGTTTATAGATAGTTCTTGAGCAACATCACCACACAAAGGAAGGGATTGATGCAGGTCATCTAGTAGTACGCACGGATTCTGGAAGATTTGGCTGCTCTCCACAGCTCGTTCAGTGGCCATTCTAGCTATGCAAGGGAGTTTAGTGTGTGGGAGTGGGATGGATCGGAGTGAGTGGTTATAAACACGTGGTCCACACGCACACGGACAAACAACGCCCTACTACAATTAATGTCCAAGTTTGGATTCTCGTTTGTTCCCCAGTAGGGCATCACTGCATCACTGACAGCCTCAGTGACAGGGCACGTCGTAATGTCCCGCCAGAAAAGGAACCATGTACCCGCACGACTTTGACTTTTAACTTGAATGAATTCTATCAAGCAATGACTGACGATGAGACCTATTTCTATTGTGTAGCTAACGTGCAAAGATGGGCATGTGGGAAGAAGTGCATTGGGAGGCACGCTGAAGCGCTGAAGCGCTGAGTCACGGAGGAAGGCACGTTGGGGGAAGCATGCGCATTTGGCAGCCTTGGCCCGCTTACTGTACCGGACTGCTCTCCCCGGGAGTCGTACCAAATCAAATCAATACCCTTCCTCACAAATTTAAAGTATACCGCTAGTCGAAAGGGCATACAAGATTAACAGCCCGCCTGACCATCCTCTCCTCAAAAGTCACGGAGAGCTTTCGCAGCTTGCTCTTTGTCAAAGGACATCGATGACAAAGTCGGCAGATTCGCGATTTTCAACTGGAAGCTTTTCTACAATTTGATGTTACTCCTGGTTGGACCCAGCTCGCTTCTCGGATTCATTCAAGGCGGTTTTGAAGAGTGATTCCAGCGTTGGGGTAAGGGGAGGGAGGGGAGGGTTGGTGGACGTGGCACGGGCATGGAAAGAGATGGAACGTAGCTGTAACGACTTGGAGCTACTGTACAGTACACTGCTCCACTAAGGGCAAGAAGCCCATGTAACCAACGCCCACCTAATGGGGGATCCTCCTACTAACATCTTTCTTCACAGATCGCTCCCTCTCTGTGTGGGGGACTTGAACCGTTGAACATTCACAACTAGTCGTTGTCTCACATAGTTATCGTCCTTCTATTAGCTTAGCTGCACATGTACATACTGTATCTGTTTAGTGCTACATAGGGGCAGTGAAGTACTGTCCCGTTTTTCGCGCACCAAACCGAATAAACAGTAAAGCTTATTATAAGAGTAGCGCAACACGACGCTGGTATAGTACAAAGCATGGTCGATATCGTGAATATGGTCATCAGTATAATGATCAAATGTGCATGTCCCATTACACGGTCGTGCTTGCCCTGGGCAAAAAAAAACTCCAGAGTGCTAGCACGAACACCCTCCCAACGTGTCCTCGTCCTGCACAGAGGACAGATCAATGTTTCCCGGCATGCTGTCGGCTGTGTCACGCCGTGCTCCACTAGCGGCGGCTGCTGCAGTAGCCTTAGGTGACGACTTGGGCTTCTCCTCGCGCCACAGTGAGGGCGTATCGATGATGCGTACGACGACGTCGTTGAACGTTTCGGTCACGCCCATGGCCGTCTTCGCGGACGCCTCGACAAATAGACATCCCGTACGTGCTGCGAACGCTGCGCCTTCTTTTGTGGGCACTTGTCGAGAGTATTCCTGAATGGGGTATGTGCATGAGTAGCGTGTAGGCAGGCGGTTGGCGAGAAGGCCCAGAGTGACGATGATGACGATGATGAGATGAGGGTCGGGAGGTAAAGAGTTGCGGGGAGGGAAAATGGGAAGGATAAAAGGAATCAGACTCGGGGGTACCGTACCTTGTCTAGCTTATTGCCAACGACTATCTTCACGACTTCAGGTGGGACGTAGTTCTCGAGCTCCTCTAGCCATCGCGGGAGTGCCTCGAACGATTCTCGATTCGACACGTCGTACACTATCATGCGCGCGCAAGCAAAGTCCGAGATCTCGATGAGCCAAGAAAGGGAGAAACAAAGCGCGGGGAATACTCGTACCGAGTATGATGCCCTGCGCACCACGGTAATACGACGCTGTGATGGTGCGAAAACGCTCTTGGCCTGCAGTGTCCTACGATATAGAACCACCGAGGAAGGCGCAAGAAAAAATAGCATCTCAGCGTCTGTGTCCTTTCGGACTGAGGGAAGAAAGTGCCAGTGACACACCCATATACTCATTTTGACCTTTCGTCCCTGAACCTCCAACTTGTGTACCTGATATGGTCATCCCGCAGCACCCAGCAGTGGAAAAGCACGTTATCGTCAAAAATGAGAATGAGAGATGAGAGGAAGACTGTGAGCGTACCCGAAAGTCGACCCCGATCGTCGCGCTCGCCTCATCCTCGGGCAACCACTGCTTATCGGAGAAACGCAACAACAGGCTGCTCTTCCCTACGGAAGAGTTGCCAATGAGGAGTAACTTGACATTGATGAGTTCTTGTGACTGTGCTTGTGGAGTCGGTGCCATCGTTGGGCGGGGGTGGTTGTACAGTAGCACCGCCGGTGCGTGTGGAAGTCGTGCGGGGTTAAGAGTGGGGGATGATAATGAGGTTGAGGGCGTGTGACGATGGTCAGCGCTCAGCTTTCGTTATCGTGCCTACCTGGGTGTTGGTGGGCACGTATGGCGATAGTCAGGAGTCGTTGGAGGCCGTGGTGGTGCAAGTGAAGAGGAGAAAATGAACTTGAACGGCTGGCTTCGCGTGGCCTGTTCCTCGCCTGCAAGGCGTGTCCCTCCTCCATGCTCAACTGCAACAGCATTTATTTTGTATAGATAGTCACGGGAGAAATAACGCAGACGCAAACACAAAGCTAAGACCCATTATTATACTCTACCTTTATGGGGTGATCAAAAAAATAGGGTGGGTGGGGTAAATAGGATGGGGTCTGTGGAGAGAGATGGTATGGTAGATCAAGATATGGCTAGTAGATAGTTTCTTATCTAGATGTAAATCAAAGCCCAAGGAAAGTCGTCCTCTGGGTCGTCCTCGCTGGGGTCACCTGGCGTTGGTTCTGGAGACGGCTCAGGAACCTTCTCAGGACGACAAACAGCCGGCACATTGTAACCCTGCGAACGAAAGATGAATTAAGTTAAGAGACATAAGATCAGACTTTCTGTAAAGAGAAAGAAGTACTCACGTCTTTGCGGATACCTCCTCCCCACGGAGTACGTCCCTGAACGGACGCATCTACACCCAATCCTTTCTCCGCAAAAGCTAGCCACAAATCACAGAAATTCTCTCCGCCTGTCAGAACCTGGTCGGCCTGAATGATGGCATCACGAGACTCAAAGAAACCCGGGCGGCATTGCTGCAGCTTCATGGCGTTGAGCACGAGCTGCACCATCAGGGAATTACCGTGCTTCGGCACCAAGTTTTCTGCCGCGTCCGCTAAAAGCGTCTCCGGAGAGCGGTAGAAGTTACCGATAGGAATGGATCCGTCTTCGAGGGGAAGGGGTGGGAAGAGCGAGTCAACGAAACCGTGCTTCGCGATCAAACGATGACCAACGATCCAAAGTATCTCTGCCCAAACCTCGCCGATCGCGTGAACGCCCCAGTAACCAGGCTTGTCTAGTGTCTTGTAGGTGGACGGATTAACAATCTCGTCCTATGAGGCGGAATCAGATGCAGCAGAAAAGCTATTGACATGTGGCTTACAAGAGAGTAGGGGTAGTTCCGAATGCCATTAACTTGGTTGGCAGCCCAGGCGCCCATAGGATAGTCAGAGTAATTAGCGTTGCTACGAATGATGGTAGCAAGGAAATCTATGAAGCCGAGTCAGCGCAAATAGCCTCGTTGTATAAGATTTATTCACCTCCCCAACCCTCGCCCATTCCGCCGCTTTCACCCCATCCAAGACATCCAGAGTTCGCGGGGCCACCAGTCAATCGGATGCTGAGACCATGAGACAACTCGTGAATAACGATGCCAGCCTCCAGATCGCCATCGCGGTAAGGGTTCGCCGTCTTCCACAGGTACATCCTGCACCGACCGTTCTGCCCGTCTGGTGGGGTCATGAAATTCGCGTTATTGAATCCGGAACCATCCTGGGCATTTGCGATGACGGCGTCGTTCTCCTCGCCACCACGTCCAAAGTTATGTTGTTGGAAGTTACCGGAGACTTCGTCGAAGCCATAACTGAATATCGCAACACCTTCGGTCACATTAATGTGAATATGTACACAATAGCACGTACCGGTAATAGAGATCGTGGACTAGGTTGGAGGTATAGAAAAGTTGAGTGACAGTAGTATTGATGTATTTCTTCGCCTCGCCCAGCGAGTCGGATTCCACAGTAGGCTTGGGTTGGTAGGTATAGTTGAACATTAGCTGTTCGCCGCCATCAGGCCGGTAATTCTGGAGCCAATTAGATAGGCCTTCCCAGTTCTCGTGAGCAAACACCTGTGTATAATTTAGTACCATCTCTGAAGGACAACGACGGAAGTGCGAACGTTGTTGCCAGAAGTGGTGGTATAATTAGAGTATTTGCCCTTCTTGAGGTTAGAGGACAAGGAGGGGTCGTTGGCAACAGGAATGACGTGCCACCCAAGAGGGCTTGCCAGGGTATCGAAGTTCTCTTTGGCAATAGAACGGTTGCCCTCTGAGGGATCGTTGATGCCCCATCCAAAGATATTGTATGTAGCAGGTGGACGCTGTGCGTGCTCCGGCGGAACAGGATACTCCGGAGGAACTGGGCGATTTGGAGGAATAGGAGAATCCGCTGCCCAGTCAACGACGGAAAGGATGCGGTGGGGCACCTGGCGCGAAATAACTGCTTCGTACCAGTTGTCTTGCATCTCAACCTCGAACTAGGGACAATTCAGGAACTCATAGAGGAAATGAAACTCGGTGAGCTCACCCGCCAGGCCTGCATAAGCATGGTCTTGTCGCCATCAGGGAGCTGGATGTAGACGGGCTTTGCCTTGACGGGAGAGACGGCATCCGGGACATTATCAATCATCTCGACGAGAATACCGTGGTCATCACCGATAAAGTGAGACGCAAACCAGGAAATCATGTTCTCCCTTATCTGATCATGTTTGTCGAGAATCTCTGCCATGACAGCGTCATGTGGAGTAGCAGCAACCATAAACTGAAGAAGGGCGTTGCGCGGATCTGCGACATCGTCAGATTGGGTAAATCCCCTCTGGGCGAGCTCGTAAGGGGTGTGGACGTGTTCGCAATTCCAGCTGTGAAGGCGGGACATGCGGTCAAGAACCTCATCTTTGGGTGGCAAGCCAGACAAAGTGATCTGATCGGTTGCAACGGACTCAGGCCGGAATAGATTGAGGCGCTCGACTAGTTGGTCTTGCAACAGGTCGCAAAACTCTGCATGAGGGCCGGGAGTGATCGGCTCATCAATGGGGGATATACTGGGTACACTGCCACGGTAAAACTGGGGTGATAAAATTAGCGCCTTGCCAACAAAGGTGGTCCGAGGACGACACCCACCGAGTCACCGAACGAGATGACTACGCCATCCTTCACATTGACATTGATATCACCGTCTGCAACTTCAATGCCATTTATCATCTGGCGGAAGAAGACATGGGTGACACCAGTGGCCTTGTCGATGTAAGAGTCCTTGCGTAAGATGAAACTGTTATCTCCGGAGAGTTGGCCCTCGAGAAGGGAAGTAACAAAGCCCCTAGCAACCTCATACGGGCTTGAGCTGGCGACGAAGAAAGCCCTTGGAGGGATGAAAGGACTGGTGTGGAACTTGGCGTGGGGGTGCACAGGACCAAATCCCATGGTCTTGCGACGGGAAATGGGGCCGTCATGGGCCAGAGCAGAGCCCAGAAGGCCAACGAGGGCAAGAGAAGTCTTTGAGGATAAGCGCATGGGAGGAAAGGGGTTGTCCCGATAACAACCGACCCACAAGCAGGAGGGTTGATATACAAGACAAGACGATGGCGATAGCGTTGAGAAGCCGAGCGGAGCAGCACTTATCCGTATGCCGGCCCACTCGGTCCGATATTCCCACGGTGTCCCAACAGGCAGCCTCTGTCGCCCTTTAACGACATCCTCTCTTTATCTGCACGGTCTTCCCCTTATATCGTCTCTCCAACGTATGCTCTCTCTTCTTATCAGTTGTTATCTCTCTCACGCAATGTCAGCCGACCCAACCCCTTTCTTTGCAAATTACGGAAAGCTCCTCTTCTGGACTAACTTCCTGGGGTAGTTGATCGATGTGCGGTGTCTTATCCGTCTCTGCATGTCGTGTGCTCATGATTATCGTAGCGTCTCTCACGAGTAATACCAACCGTCGGCTCCCCAGCGATTCAGACCCACCTGTCGCTCCGAACAATAGTCTTTACCCGCCATGTTTCCTAGACTCAGTCTTGTTCTCGCAGGAAACCGCGTATACGCTGCCTTTCAAACCGCGGTTGCCCGAATGGACAAGTCTCTGAATCCACGAGACACAATTCGGCGGTTGCAAAATCACGCGTTCGCCTTATCTGACCTCGTCTACCTCGTCCACATCGTAAATTCCGCATTCTGGCTCGTGATTATGCGAGTACCTGGTTTTCCAATCAAGCTCTTCATCCCTGTCCTCCACATCGGCCTCCTTCTCGTACCCTTTACTTCTCAGTTCTTCCTCCCTGCGTTGCCTATCACAACCTATCTCATCACTTTTTATTCGTCCCAATTCATCCCAAACAATCGCCGCCCTAGCATATACGTTTCTGTATTGCCAACTCTCGAATCGGTCCTTTTCGGTGCCAACATCTCTGATCTCCTCACTCGCTACACACACCCCGTCCTAGATGTCATTGCATGGTTACCCTACGGCGTCGGTCACTTTACCATTCCTTTCCTAGTTGCCATCCTCCTTTGGCTCTTCCGACCAAAACAAGTACTCCACCTTTGGGGACGCGCGTTCGGCTGGATGAACTTTGTTGGAGTTGTGACGCAAATTATCTTTCCCTGCTCCGCCCCTTGGTATGAAGTCATCTTTGGACTCACCCCTGCCGAATACTCCATGAAAGGCTCCCCTGGTGGGCTGCTGCGCATCGACAACCTCTTACATAGCCACGGTTACACCGTTGCCTTTAGCAACTCTCCCGTTGTCTTTGGTGCCTTCCCTTCACTCCACTCGGCTTGCGCCACAATGGAAGCCCTCTTCCTTGCCCACTTCTTCCCACAGGTGGCAACCTATGCCTGGGGCTACGCCGCCGTTCTATATTGGGCAACGATGTATCTCACCCACCATTACCTCATCGACGTAGTCGGTGGTGCCTGTCTCGCCATCGCCTTTTTCTACATCTTCCTCCCCGATGACCTAAAAGGCCCCCTTGCGACCGCCTCACCTACCGGCGTGCTTGCCAATGGCAATGCCCACTCTAAAGGGCGTTCAAAATACGAGATTTACGATATCGAGGAGCCTCATTTAGATGGCGATGGATTATCGTACGAACTCTCGAGCGACGCAGGGAGCGATGAAGAGGATACGGGCATCGCATATCGATCACCCGGGATGAACGGTGGCAGGGACCCGCCGAATTCAGCGATGCCGCTCATCGGACCTGCTGCGAAGCAGGCTCGGCGCAGTCATAAGCACACGGCGAGCATCGCGAGCCTTATTCGCGCCGATGACCGCGTCGAGGATGGGTGGAGCCCGATTGGCAACTGCTCGTTTGTCTTCCCGCCGACACCAACGCGCTCTGAGCATAACATGCGGTAAGATGGGGGCGGCGTGTCAGTGGCGGGGCCAGCCAGTGAGGTGATCGGCACGGTGTATATAGATAATAGCTAGATATACCACTAAGTGTATTTATGAGTCCTTCTCTCCACTCGTCTTCCCCTTTCCCCTCTCTCTGTTCCTCGTAAGCTCTTATCCTGGACAACTTGGATACATTGTCCTCGTATTTCGTATTTGTTGGTTAGAGCATGTCTAGCACATTCATGTAATTTGCATGCGCAATCCAATTCGAAAATCACTGACAAAATTTTCGTCTGCAAGCATTGGGAAACAGACCGTGAGTGAGATACTTTACTCGGCATTCCCCAGCCGGCCGTACCCGCCCGCTGAGTCTATAAGGGGAAATCCTCGGCGTCGGGATCCCTTGCCCTGCAAACATCTGACACCGACGCGACCGAGGAATCAGATTGCTTTCAAAGAAGGTGCTTTCAAAGGTGCTTTCAAAGAAGGTGAAAGCGGCTGTAACCTATGGCGACGACCCTCTCAAATTCAGATTGACTGTTGCTCGCCGTCCCATCCCGAGCTTACTGTATGCTGCTTACTGTAATGTATCATCATCAATGATGGCGGAACGCTTCATTGGGTTCAACTCCACTCCAATGATCAGTCAGTAACGGAATAGGCGTCGCTCTTCGTTTCTCACCGATGCGATGCCGATGCCCCGACAAGAGAAGGTATCCTACACAGTATTTATACGTCCTCTGATCGTTTCCAGAGCGTTTTGTGACCCAGAAACTCGCGTGTTTCGAAGGCTGGTTGCATAGAACCGTGAAGATCAATAAGGCCTGAAGGTATATGCATGGGTTGAGTGCTGAGCGCTGAGCCTCCACGTCGGTCAGAAATCAGAGGAATTTTGATCAAAAGTCGCAAACTGCAAAATAATTGGTATATAGCATCGTTTTATATAACATTAATTGTTGCGGAACGAGGACCAGCCAAACCGTCGCCGACATATTATCGAAAGTTAGATTACCACAAGCATGTGACGTATGCAAGGCATGGAATGTCGTATTCCACAGGGTCGTAGTCGTAGTCGTCATTGACTGGGCGAGGAGAATGCCATTTCTTATGAAATGTGGTCGGGAACTTGCGCCGAGTGTGTTTCATGGAGCTTGCCAAGGCACTGACGCGCCGCCTCAAGGGAACAAGTAGGCCACGCGAGTTCGATGCAGTGGGCGCAGAGCTCGCACTGAAGCTCGTACTCGTGCTCGTACTAGTGCTTGTACTCGTCCTACTATCGGTTCCTTCCGCAAAGACCACTTCTATGGGATCATCGAAAATTCCACGGAACTTCACATGTCCGTCGAAAGCGTGTGGAGCATCGCTTTTGCTTAGCGGGGCTTGAAACACGGCGGCGGCATCGGGAGAATACGGGGAAGGATACGTCCGATATGACTCATCCGAAATCGACGGGAATGGGATGTGACTGGTGTCAAGGGATGAATGGTGCGCGCCGAGTGAGCTGGTGCTGGTGTCTGAGTCAAGGTCAAGGTGTCCGCTTGTCGAGTTTGTCACTGCGTGTGAAAAGCGAGCGAGAAGGTCCGCGAGGGGCGTGTTATTCTGACTCCTTGAAGACTTGGCCGCACTTCGTCGGCGGCGACGAAGAGAGCGATTCCGAGGGTTACCAGACGAAGAGTGTTGGGAAGGTGACAATCCACCACGTAGACGGGGGGAGCTGAGGCTGTCCGAGTCGGAACCTCCACTACCGACGTCATGTCCCTGCTCGACCTTGGCGTACGTCTTGTCCGCACGGGGAAATGTATTCCGCCAGCTGGAAATTGTGCGCAGAGACGATAAGCCGTATACGCCGGTTCCGACTCGGTCTACGAAACGAGATATCGTGGAACTAGAGCGCGAAGGGAGAAGACGGATCTCACGGTCGGAGAGCGGGACAGCTGATTTCTCATCTACGTGGCTCAGACTATCAATTAAAGGGGCAAGCTGAGGCGATGCGATGCCAGCACCTGTGTCGTTTCTGAGCATTCAGAGTCCTGTCCCGCCTACGTATTATATAGCAGCACGCACCGGAATTGCTCATATGCTCCCAACGCTCCTGACGCTGAATACAGGAGTGAACCTGCTCATTCAGCGAAGCATTAGAGTCAATCGTTGAGATGGTCGTTTCACTGTGACGTGCAGAACGAGTCATTACGGGCATAAGGGGACGTGACACGCAGCCTTCATCGGGGGTGGGAGACGGGTATATATGCGAAGCGGTTTCTGGCGGGTGGCGGGGAAGTCGCGATAAGTTACAGTAGTCGCGTTGGCCTGTCAACCTAGCGTTCGGCTAGACAAACCTCGCCTGACAAAATGAAGACGCCGTCACTGATGGAGCTAGTAAGGATGTGACTCGGAGATAGAGTTGGTGTGAAATGCCACGTCTACTAAGCCAGTTGGGTAAAATTCCGTCCGATTCTGCTGGGAAGCGAGTAAGGCAGTGCGACCACCAAATGATGAGCGATATCGAAGCTCATTGGGTTCTTGAACCGGGAGCATCCGAGCTTTTTTTTCTCGGCCGTCACGTTCCGTGTGGGAGATCAGAAACTGCACATCAGTGCTGTGCTCTAGATGAAATTGGTCGGGCCATCAAACAAGCAATTGGTCGGATCTAAGGACGACGTCTGCCTTACAGACATGTGGGCGGCTGGTGGGCGTCTGCCGTAATATCGGCGGGCCGCGTGAGTCCTGGAAAGGGTTAGTTCACGATGTATCGCGTGCAGGCCGTGGCTGGCGAACTGTACTGTTCCTGACACTAAGTTACTAGCCACAGCATGTACTAACTTAATCATCGCTTGAAGGCGAGTTCACAGCTCGCAAATGTGATGCCCCCGAATCTCTTATTTCGGCTCGGGGCCACGAGAGTTACCGAGAGCATCGTCCATCTCGCAATATGAAATCTGCCTGGTCATCCACATCCTCCACATTCAACACCGCCGAAATTTCCTTGATTTTCTCACAGGGGCGCAGGAACGATTCGCACCCCTGTTCGTCCTGGATAAAGTCAAATCACGTCTTCTTGGCATTGTACATATGGACAACTTTGCTGGCACTATATGGAATACCACAGGAACGCGAACGAAAACAAAAACGGTATAACTCACACATGGCTGATGAATCTATGCACATATATATTCGAATGGCGGCATTTGAACCTGGTCTGGACCATGAGGCGTCGACGGTGTCGTGACGTTTAAACGTACAGCCTCGAACGATCCCTAAAACGTTGACCTTCGGACGTCCCGGTACGACCAAGCGATCTCGATTTCCTCTTAGCTTCTCCTTCGGTGACCTAAGGTTTTGCGCCATGGGTATTTCTGCAGGACACTGCAGATAACCCGATGAAATATATCCGGATCAAGGATCAACATGCGTTTGAATGCCGAGTATGAGGTTCTATGCCGGGTGCTGGGCTCCCCACACGCAGAAATTTCTCCTTTTCGACATGTGCTCGCTCTGGATCCCTCAAATTCTTGGAAATATGTGGTGGCGGCCAACAGTATTTATTACCGAGCGTTTTGTTGGTGAACTTCGTCAAACGTCATGTCATCACCTCAGGTGAGGAGACCCATTCATCTCGACCCCTCACCCCTTCCGTTCTGATACCCTGTATACGAAGCCCCTTGTCCATGCTAGCGATATCCTTGTGGATGGGTTTATCGCTTGCACATTTAGTCCGCAAGACGCACACGCTTTTTTCGCACTTTTGCTCAAGACATCAGACTTCCTGCGACAACATCGCATAATATATTCGAAGGGGACATGGTACACCATGCGAAATGTACCTTGTGTGCAGTCACCATCGCCAGTTTCGGCCCAGAATTTTTCGCTGCCACTGGACTACAACATCAGGACAACTCGAGGCACCGTCGTACCCCAGCGCCGATGGACTCCAGCTGATGAAGTCGATCTCCGCCGACACGTCCAATGCGGTGCACTTCAACCACCGATTTTCTTTATTAATCACCATAATGGCGGCATTGGTTTCTGGTTACCAGACATCCTCCAAGGTCGCCATCACGATCTTCACGATGGGGATAGCGAGGCGCAGCTTGGGGGAAAGACGACGACACATATACGTATCAACGTAAGTTTGCACACGCTCATGTGCTGGCTACAATACAGTATTCTTATCCATGTTCCTGGACCTCCTTCACAGTGGCCTGGATATCGGGATTGGAAGCGTCAGATGGCCATTCGAGACGAAACGCATGCGCGGAAACCTATCACATGTGCTCGGTTCATGAAGCACATCGGTACTTCGGTTAATAAGTTTCTCAACGTGAGTCCCTCTCCCCGCGTTATCTCCCGATCGGAGTCGTTACTTAATAAGCCTCCTTTCCTTTAGCAGTCGATGTCGAGAGATCATGTGGCCAACCCCGGATGGGTAATTGGGACAAATGGTATTATGCAAAGGCACGTCAAGATCATTGGCGCCGTACATGTCTCCGCCGGTAGCTGGATGCCAATCATGCAGCTCACTGGGTATGTGCTCTAGGAGCATACCAATCTACGCAGCGTTGTTCATGTCTCCTGTATTCACTGCTGTATTTGTTAGGAACCTCCCAGTTAGTTAGACGTTTTAGGGTATACATCAATCACATCAGGTGGTGTCTTATGCATTATAAGGAAGCTCACATTGGACAGTGCCTGGGATCAGATTGGACCGACTCAGACGGTACTATCGATAGCAATTCATTCCGAACCATTACGCTCATAATACCTTTTACACATACTTTCCACACATTACTAATGGAGGACCGGCGATGGCCCGTGCCTCGTTGACACGTTACTCTGTGTTCATTTCATGTCAGAGACTCAGAGGTGCGTGCAATCGGCAATCTATTGTGAAACTCGTACAGGAAGGGTAAGAGGAAAATAGAAGACAGCCAAAGAAAACAAACCTGAATGAATCCATCACCATCTAACTCCGCCCTGCCTGCAAGTACTAGTGGGCAAAGGATACCGCAGGCACGAACAATCAAAATAAATTAGAAGAAAGTTCCCCGCCCTCTCCCCCTTAGTTTGCGTCCATCCTCGGGGCGCGTGAGATTGTCAGTGATCATCAATTGAATTGATATATAAGTACCAGCTTGCTGGTCAACGGTCAACAGCCATGTAACTGTCCCTTTGATCACCGACCGGCCAATAGTTATAATCCCGAGTCCAATATATAATCGTCCCGGTTTTAGTTTTGATCACCGAACCAGTCAACAGAGGGCGACTCCCATTCCGCTTCTGCTCCGCCCGTCACAGTCATCATGATCATCATCTCACCGTCATCGCCATTCAATATTCAATGACAAGGACTACACACGTATCAGCTCCACCGTCCCATGCCGGCGTACGTTTGACGTCAACGCTGGCGAACACCGAGGGCCTCATGACCAAAGAGCCCTCCCTGGAATCTGGATTTCTCGACAATCATGAGACGCAGTGCGGGGAAGTGGCACATGAGCCACCATCGCATCACACGTCCATGCGCAAATACTACAGTATAACAGAAAAGTACTAGTAGCATGTCTGAACCAAGCCATGTCAATGGCGTGTCCCCTTGTATCCAGTCATGTAACCGTTATAGGTAATCTCTTGGTCTAGCGGGTAGCCCAGGGCTACTTGTGCTTGGTTTTGCCGGCAGTGCCTCGGTGTATGGGAGCGGTGCCAGTGGTGGTATGCACAGATGGAGCCGGAATGAGAACGTAAGTCCCGATCACGACAGTGCGCCTGTGTCCCCGCCCTGGTGTATGTAGCGGCGATTTTTGTGAGGTTATATGTGCTGTCCTGATGTAAGCTATCCGGTGGTCGGCTAGTGTTACCCAGTAGTGAATGACTACAATAAGTGGGTTAGCGGTGCTCTTTACAGGGTACAGGGTACAGACCTATCTCATGCCCTTTCATATCCTCCTCAAAAGAAGCTTAATAAACTATTCGAACCTCGGGCCCAGGCAGCCTTGGCTGCCCAGTCCGCTCTCATACGTCCCGCAGTGGGCTCTGGCAGTAAGTTGACATGGAGTGAGCGCAGAGGACAATGAGCTTCCCTTTGTCGAAAGCAAGCTTATCATGAGTATCATACAAGAGGACACGAATTGGTGGTTTAGCAGTAGCGCAGATGTCACCCAGAGTAGTTTGCTTCTCGCCGTGTATGTCGTGCTTGTCGAACCGCCCACAGAACCCAAACCCGAACCAGATAGAGGGAGATACGTAGCGACGTGCTGTATATTGTTTACATCAACGGGCGACTGTAACGGAGCATGGAGTGGAACAAGCGGAAGTACTCTACTAACACGGCGGCTCACCTGGCCGGCCGGAGACCGCGCGTTAACTCACTTGTCTCTCTGAGCTGCGCTACGGCTTGACGACCCCTTGATGCTTCTGCTGGGAGAGCGGTTGTCCGATTGTCAAGGGGCGAAGTTCCTTCATCCGTGACGATTGGCCCGAGGCGGCTGCAGGGCTAGCACCTGCAGCACTGTCGGATCGTTCATGTGAAGGCCTTCTTAATTAACGTCTGCATAAGACAGTGAAACGCGTCGTGTGAACAATACTTGAGTTCAAATTCTAATCTATGAGCGGGTCAACGTCAGGGTCAAGGGTGACTCAGAGAGCATTCGTATGCCAACAGTCGTAGCGCGTTTCATTTGCACACAGTAAATATGGTCATACGGCCATTACACATATTAGGCAAAAGGTTCGCACCACTGTTTCAATGCCTCGTGCCTCGTCGTAATCGGGGACAGCACGTGGCCATACTCCAACGCAGCCACCTTATTGCGTGACGCGCAGTCATGGAGGACGAAGGCTGAAATGAGGGAGGGAGCGTATGCGAGTGGAGACGAGGCGGTGTTACTCTTAGACTCACCTCTATCAGGTTGATTCAGAAAAAGGTAGAACCACGATGCAGGCATGGGTTGAAGATAGGAGAGGTACAAATTACTTCGGTGCGACAACCGTAGTAACAACCTGGGCCAAATACTCAGACTATTTCTTGACCGATTCATCCTTGTCTGTAGCTTCTCTCGCGAAGTCGAAATTCATTCTTTGTTCGGCAACCAACGCATATCGTCAACTTCTTTCCCACGTGCACAGATGTAAGGAATACCATTGAAGTCGGCAACTAGGGCCGGGACCCCCGCACGGGAAT
>Ga0137362_10001177_pt1 | contig 15766 bp, 15 predicted proteins | sample MadtaG_2_FD_104801 | JGI IMG/M metagenome (GOLD analysis project Ga0137362, IMG submission 104801) | Vadose zone soil microbial communities from Angelo Coast Range Reserve, California, USA - Mad1_100_16 metaG | ecosystem: Environmental > Terrestrial > Soil > Vadose zone | place: USA: California... | reverse complement strand
TGGTGCCGAGCGTCCCCGCGACCTCTGAGAAGGACCTATGCAGATCGGCCGCGGTCAGGCGGACCAGCGCCAGCATGGTCGAGACGCGCCCGACCATGACGAAGCTGTTCCAGAGCCATCCCTGGGCGCGGAAACGCTCCGCGTCCGGCATGGCCGGCTTCTCCCAGAAGCGGCGCACCTGGCGTTGCGCCGGCACGCCCGCAACCTGCTCACCGGGCTCGATCCAGCCGTAGCCGGGCTCCGCGCGGTCGGGCGCGATGCCCAGCAGGGTCAGCAGGTCGGGACGCCGGGCGGTACCCACGAAGGCTTCCTCGATCTGCCCGCTGAAGGCCGCGTCATCCGAGACGAAGTGGTCCGACGGGTAGAACACGACGGTGTCGGCCGCGGCCTGGCGGGCAGCCAGCACGAGCAGGGCGTACAGAATCGCGGGGGCGGTGCCGCGGTTCTCCGGCTGGCCACCACGAAGCGGGTACGCAGGTCGGCCAGCAGCGGCGTGTAGAAGCGCTCGTGGGCACGGTTGACCACCACGAGCGTCCGGTGCGTGGGCACCGCCAGCGCCGCGCGACGCCGCGTCTCCGTCAGCAGCGTCTCCTCGCTCACGAGTGGACAGAACTGCTTGGGCCGGTCGTCGCCCGCTGTGCCGCGGGTCATGGAGCGCAGCCGCACGCCGTCGCCCCCGGCCAGGATCACACCCCAGTGTCGGCTCATGCCCGATTCGCGAGCTGCTGGAGGAGCTTGGCCACGAGGGCGGTCCAGCCGGTCTGGTGGCTCGCTCCCACCCCGGCACCGGTGTCCCCGTTGAAGTACTCGTGGAACGGGATCAGGTCGCGCCAGTGTAGGTCGGTCTGGAACTTCTCGACCGCGCCCAGGACTGGTCGTCGACCGTCCTCGCCGCGCCGGAAGATCCGCACGAGGCGGCGCTCCAGCTCAGCGCTCACGTCCCGCAGCGGCATGAGCTGGTCCGAGCCGGTCGGGCACGCCACCTTGAGCCCATCGCCGTAGAAGTGATCGAACTTCTGCAGCGCCTCGATGAGCAGCACGTTGACCGGGAACCAGATCGGCCCCCGCCAGTTCGAATTGCCGCCGAAGAGGCCGGTGCTCGACTCGGCCGGCTCGTAGGAGACCCGGTACTCGGCCCCCATCACCTGCTCCACGAAGGAGTGGTCCCGGTGGTAGCGGGACAGCGCCCGGACCCCGAAGGGGGAGAGGAACTCCTCCTCGTCGAGCATGTAGTGGAGCACCTTGGGGAGCTGTTCGCGCGTCACGATCGACAGTAGCCGGCAGACGCCGCGCCCCGGCTCCTCCACCTCCTGGACGTGCTCGCGGAAGTCCGGGTGGTGGTCGATGAACCATTGCATCCGCCGCTTGAAGCCCGGCAGCCGGTCCACGATCTCGGGCTCGAGCGACTCGACCGCGTAGAGCGGGATCAAGCCAACCATGGACCGGATCCGCATTCGGCGGGTCGGCCCGCCCGGGACGTGCAGCACGTCATAGAAGAACCCGTCCCCGTCGTCCCAGAGGCTCGTGTCCTCCGCCCCGCCCCGGTGATCCATCGCGTGGGCGATGTAGACGAAGTGCTCGAAGAACTTGCTCGCCACGTCCTCGTAGGCCGGGTTCTCGCTCGCGAGCTCGAGCGCGATGGCGAGCATGTTGAGGCAGTACATGCCCATCCAGCTGGTGCCGTCCGACTGGTCGATGTGCCCGCCGGTGGGCAGCGGGGCCGATCGGTCGAAGACCCCGATGTTGTCGAGGCCGAGGAAGCCGCCCTGGAAGACGTTCATGCCCTCGGCGTCCTTGCGGTTCACCCACCACGTGAAGTTCAGGAGCAGCTTGTGGAAGACCCGCTCGAGGAACCGCCGATCCCCGGTGCCGCTCACCCGCTTGTCGATCTTGTAGACACGCCACGCGGCCCACGCGTGCACCGGCGGGTTGACGTCGCCGAGCGCCCACTCATAGGCCGGGATCTGCCCGTTCGGGTGCATGTACCACTCGCGCAGGAACAGGACGAGCTGCTCCTTGGCGAAGTCCGGGTCGACGAGGGCGAGCGGGATCGCGTGGAACGCGAGGTCCCACGCCGCGTACCACGGATACTCCCACTTGTCGGGCATCGAGATGACGTCCTCGTTGTAGAGGTGGGTCCACTCGTGGTTGCGTCCCCCGAGTCGCTCCGGCGGCGGAGCCGGATGGGCCGGATCGCCCTCGAGCCAGCGCCGGACGTAGCAGTGGTAGAACTGCTTGCTCCAGAACATGCCCGCGAAGGCCTGGCGCATGACCCGCCGGCCGTCCTCGTCGAGGGTGCCGGGGATGACCGTGTCGTAGAAGAGATCCGCCTCCTGCCGCCGCCGCGCGAACAGGGTGTCGAACTCCTTGCCCAGACACTCGCCGTGAGGGGGCGCGTTGCCGAGCCGGAGACGCACCGAGACCGTTTCTCCGGGGGCCACCCGCAGCCGGTAGTGCGCGGCGGCCTTCGTCCCTTCCCGCTCTGGATTCACCGCCTCGCGGCGACCGTGGACCACGTAGTCGTCGATCCCGTCCTTCACGTACGGGGTGGCGTTGGCCCCGCCGTAGAGGCGCTCGAAGTTCGTCTCGTTCTCGGTGAAGAGGAGCTCGGGCATGCCCTCGACCGAGAGCCAGCGAAGGCCGAGCGACTCGTGGTCGGCCTCGATCCCACCGGCTTGCCCCGCGGCAAGCCGCGGACGCGGGCTGCCCGCCTCCCACGACCATGTGTTGCGGAACCACAGGGTGGGCAGGAGGTGGCACTCGGCCGCGTCCGGCCCGCGGTTGGTCACGCTCACCCGGATCAGGATGTCGTCGACGTCGGCCTTCGCGTACTCGACCACCACGTCGAAGTAGCGGTCCTGGTCGAAGACCCCGGTGTCCACCAGCTCGAGCTCGGGCGCGCCCCGACCCCGCAACCGGTTCTCCTCCACGAGCCGGCCGTAGGGGAACTCGGCCTGCGGGTACTTGTAGAGGTACTTCATGTACGAGTGGGTCGGCGTCGAGTCGAGGTAGAAGTAGTACTCCTTCACGTCCTCGCCGTGGTTGCCCTCGTTGCCGGTGAGGCCGAACAGCCGCTCCTTCAGGAGCGGGTCGCGGCCGTTCCAGAGGGCCACCGCGAAGCAGAGCCGCTGGTGGTTGTCCGAGATCCCGCCCAGCCCGTCCTCGCCCCACCGGTACGCGCGAGATCGGGCGTGATCGTGAGGGAAGGCCTCCCACGCGTTGCCGTGCGGGCTGTAGTCCTCGCGTACCGTCCCCCACTGGCGCTCGCTCAGGTAGGGCCCCCAGCGCTTCCAGTAGGCCGACCGCTCACCCGCCGCGTGAAGCCGCTGCTCCTCCGCCGTCCGCTCTGTGGTTTTCATGATCGGCAGGTTTGACGCCAGCCGCCCCCGGCGAGATTCGGCGGGCGAGAAATTCTCGGGAGGTGACGCTCGGCCGGCGCTGTGCCCCCGCGCGCGTGTGCGCCAGGATCGCCGAGTGCTCCAGGGCTGGGCCGGCGGGGCGAAGCCGGGGGCGGGGCACCGGGACCGGGGCCCCGGTATCCCCGCCCGCCGCGACCGTCCTAGTCGCGGCCGAGGGCGCGGGCGATCAGGTGATCGAGCGAGACCGCGCCGCCGCCACGAGTCAGCAGGAAGAGCAGGATCGAGCCCCACACTAGGTGCTCGGACCACGCCTGCGGGTACACGAACAGCTGGATGGTCATGATCATGCCGAGCAGGGGCAGCGCGGCCAGGCGCGTCCCCAGCCCCAGCAACAGGAGCATGGAGCAGCCCACCTCGAAGGTGGTGGAGAGCGCCGCCGCCACGTGCGGGGCGAGCACCGGCACCTTGTACTCGTCGGCGAACAGGGCAACTGTCGACTCCCAGCTTCCGATCTTGGTCAGGCCCGCGCGGAGGAACACACCCGCGATCGCGAGCCGGAACAGGAGCTGGTGAATCGACAGCGGCACGCGGCCGAACAGCGCAAACAGGTCGGCGAGGTGAAAGTGGAGCCCCGAAATGGGCGCGTGAGTCGTCGTCATGGCTGGCTGTGACATGGGTCGTCTCCCGGGGTTGATGGTGTACGGCCGAGCGCGATCGGTAGCCCGTCGTCGAAGAGCCTGGCGAGTGCTGGCCCCAGGTCGAACGCCGGATCCGCGGCCAGCGCCTCCGCCGTCGCGGCGGCTAGGTCGGCCCCGCGTGCGAGGACGCGACGGAAGGCGAAGACGGCCGGCTCGAGCGCGCGGAAGACCACGTCGTCTCCGCAGCGCCGGATCTCGAGCCGTGCGCCCCCGTCGGCCAGGTTCACGACCGCCGGCTCGGGCTCGTCAGCCTGGTTGGCGTGCCAGATGCGGTCGACCGGATAACGTGAGGGCAGCAGCGACACCGACGGGCCGAACGTGAACGTGAGCGAAGCGGCCAGGTCCGGCGCCACCCCCTGCATCGCTCGGATCGGGAGGGAGATGGCATCGGGCGCGTGCAGCGCTCGCTGCACGGCCCACTCGAGCCGCGCCACGTCGGCCAGATATGGCTGCGAGCGACACGGAGGAAAACCCGCGAGGAAGTTCGCGAAGCCCGCCCCGTACTCGAAGAGGCACGGCCCGGACGGGGCCTCGACCTGGATGTACCGGTCGGCCGCGTAGGCAAAGAAGCGGTCGTCCACCAGCCGGCACACCACCGGGAACGTCGCTTGCAAGGCGGCGGTCAGCGTGGTGACCACGTGGTGGCGATAGATCGCGAGCCGTGCCGCCGGCTCGAGGCCGTCGCCCCGAACCCGGGTGCGCGCAGGCTCGTCGTCCCCGCCGAGCAGAGCGAGGCGCATCTCCGACTCGACCTCACGCAGCGAGGGCACGCGAGCCTCCCTCGGCGACGGACCGCGTGATGGCCGCCTCGGCGCGGCACGCCTCGTCCAGCAGCACCGGCAGCGCCGGGATATCCGTGTCCCACTCGATCAGGGTGGGTCGCGGCCCGAACCGCTCGAGCGCCCGCGCGTAGAGCGCCCAGACCTCGTCCGACACCGGGCTGCCATGATCGTCGATGAGGATAGTACGGCCGTCGGCCTCGTTCTCTGCGTGCCCGGCGAGATGGATCTCGCCGATGGCGGAGACGGGCAGCGCGTCCAGATAGGCGACCGGGTCCTGGTCGAAGTTGCGGCACGAGACGAAGACGTTGTTGACGTCGCAGAGCAGCGAGCATCCGGTGCGCCGCGCCAGCTCCGCCAGGAACTCCGGCTCCGGGATCGGCGAGTGCCGGAAGCGGAGATAGCTGGACGGGTTCTCGACGAGCAGCGGCCGCCCGAGCGCCTCCTGCACCTCGGTGACGTGAGCGGCCACCAGGGCCAGGCTCTCCTCCGTGTACGGCAGCGGCAGCAGGTGGTTCAGGTAAGCGCCGCCCGCGATGCTCCACGACAGGTGCTCGGACACGAGGATCGGCTCGATCCGCCGCGTCAGCTCGACGACCCGCGCCAGGTGCGCGCGGTCGAGGCCCTCCGCGCTGCCGAGCGAGAGACCGACGCCGTGCAGCGATATCGCGCGCTCGCACCGGATTCGGGCCAGCGCTCGGGGCGCGGGCCCGCCGCCCAGGTAGTTCTCGGTGTGCGCCGCGAGCCTTCCGAACAACGGGGGCGTGGCGATGATCTCGGCCATGTGTGGGGCCCGCAGACCGATCCCGACGAGCCCCGCCGCGGTCAGCCCGCTCGCCGAGATCATCGCCATCGCGCCATCCGCGTCCGCCTACTTCTTGGCCTGGAGGCTGCCCTCGACGACCCGATCGCACGTGCCCTTCGGGACGTAGATCCAGGCGTCGCCCTGCTTGTCGCGCTTCGAGGTGCCGGCGCAGGACGAGTTGGCGGTCTGGCAGTCGTTCTTGCCCGCCTTCGAAATGCCGAAGCACTTCTCGTGCTCGAACTTCGGGGTGGGCGCTGGACCAGACTGGGCGCTGGCCAGGAGCGGGAGGGAGAAGGCGGCGACCATCGCCGATGCGACCATGAGCTGAGCCTTGTTCATCGTGCTATCTCCTTTGGGATGGGGTTGACTGATACTCGACCCTTAGACACGGGGGACCCGTGCCAGGGTTCGCCTCGATGCTGGGCGGTGGATCCCCGGCGAATGTCATAGGCGGTGTCAATTCTCCAGGTCCCGCGAACCCGGCGGCCGGCCGGCGGCGTCAAACGATGAGCAGTCAACCTCGAGGAGGAAGCGATGCCCGACGACTTCGAGTACGTCTCCCAGTCCAGGCTGGAGTACCGCCACGGCTACCGTCACGCCTATCTGGGCGAGGTCCCCGCCCCGGTGGTGTACGGGGTGCAGGGGCGGCTGCGCGAGTATTACGGAGTGGCGGAGGGGCCGCCGGTCGCCTCCACCCTCGACCACATCGTGGCCGCCGTCGCGGGGTGAATGTACGGCACCCTGCGCGGCGCCCTGGCAGGGCGCAAGATCGCCTTCGACCGCGAGAGCTACACCGCCGCCGTCGAGGGCCACATCGTCGGGATCGGCAAGACCATCCGGATCAAGTCCATCCACATGAAGTACGAGCTCGCCGTGCCGGCGGAGAGCCGGGAGGCCACCGAACGGGCACTCGCGCTCCACCCGCAGGGCTGCCCGGCCCACCAGAGCGTACAGGGCGCGATCCACGTGACCTGGGAGGCCCGGGTGCGGTTCGGGGAGGAGATCGTCACCCTGCAGGGTGCCTAGCGGCCGAGCGACCTGGACCCGCGCCCGAGCCTGCCGCTAGCGCTGGGGCAGGTTCGGCCGCCGGCCGCTCAGTCGCGGAATAGCCGCCGGATCGACCGGCGGAACCCACGCCAGCGCAGCCGGGCCAGCCGTGCGTCGGGCCCAGCGCTGCTCCTCTGGGTAGCCCTCACCCATCCAGTGTGCCGCAGCGCGCGCGACTCGCCAAGAGCCGACCAGGCGCCGACGGCTCTACCAGGGCAAGCGGCGGAGCGCCGCCAGGGTGTCGGCGGGCTCCGGCCGGGTCGTGTAGTCGGGATCGAACTCCGCCGACCGGATGACCCCCTGGCGGTCGATCACGAACCGACCGGGCATCGGGAGCGTCCACGAGGGTTCCCCGTTGAACGTCTCGAGGTCGAGCGGGAACGTGCGATAGATGCGCTGCAGGTACTCCGGCAGGACGAAGCGGAGGCCGAACCGGGCCGCCACCTCGTTGCCGCGATCGGAGAGGATCTCGGACGTGAGGTGCCGTCGCTCGATCAGCTCACGGTTGTGCTCGGGGAGCTGCGGCGAGATCGCCACGAGGTTGGCCCCGAGCGCGTGGATCTCCGGAAGCGCCGCCTGTAGAGCTACCAGCTCTACGTTGCAGTACGGTCACCAGCGACCACGGTAGAAGGTCACCACCAGCGGGCCAGTCGCGAGCAGCTGCCTCGAATCGACCGGCACGCCTGTAGCGTTGGGCAAAGTGAACTCGGGCGCGCGGTCCCCGACCCTGAGCACGCGCTCGAGAATCTCCGGGGTCCGCAGCTCCTCCACCGCCCGGTGCATCTGGGCCAGCACCTCGGGGACGCGACCTGCCTCGAGTCGAGTCTGGAGCGCCTTCAGCTCTGCCTTGAGGGACATGCGTGATCTCCTGATACGTCAGCGCGTGGCGGGACCTGGACCGCGGTCATGAGGAGGGTGAGCTGCTCGCGCAGGACCATGCGCGCCCGGTGCAGTCGTGATTTCACGGAGGAGACCGGCTCGTTCAGGATCAGGGCGGCCTCCTCGTTGGAGAGCTCCTCGATGTCGCGCAGGACCACCACCGCCCGGTAGTGCGGCGGGAGCAGATCGATGGCCCGCCGCACGAGGGCGTGCGTCTCGCGCGAGAGCATACCTTCCTCGGCGCTCGCGGACCAGTCGGCGAGCAGGAACGAGCGCTCCCCGGCACGGTGACCGTCGTCCTTGAAGGTGGGCAGCTGGTCCTCGAGGCTCACCTCGAGCTCGAGACGCTTACCGCGACGGCGGAGGAGCGCGCGGTTAGTCGCGACCCGGTAGAGCCAGGTGCCGAGCGCGGCCCGCTCCTCGAACGCGCCGATCTTCTCGAAGAGGGAGAGGAAGACGTCCTGCGCCACCTCCTCGGCGTCGGCCTCGTTCCGGGTGACCCCGAGCGCGACGCGGTAGACGCGGGCCGCGTGACGCTGCATCAGGATCTCGAGCGCGCTCGTGTCCCGGCGGCGGAGACGGTCGATCAGCTCGCCTTCGGTCGGACTTGTCATCAGCGCGAGCTCACCCATCGATCTGCTCCTTCACGAAGGGAGAACAGTTCTGGAGTGAGGCGTGGCCCCGTCGAAGCTGCCGGCAGAGCGCCACCCCGTCGCGATCCACGAACGACACCCGGGCGAAGTCCACCGCGAGATCGGCGCCGTCCCCGAGGAAGGGCTCGCAGGTTCGGCGGACCTCATCCACCCAGGCCCCGACCAGACGTCCCTCGAGGTGTACCGTCACCCGCTGTCGCTGCCTCTCGGCCACCTCGATCTTGAGCATGACGAAGCCTCATAGGGGCAAGCGGCATGCCGAGGGCGCACATGTCGAGGGCGCGACGACGGAGGCAGGAAATCAGCTACTTGCGGCGGCTCCCCTCCGTCAGTCTGGGAGCTCCCTCCGAGGGGTCGTGGGCGGCTACGAGATCCCGTGGGGGGGACGGGTGATGCCGAGGCGGCTCATGCGACTCCGGAGGGTGTTCGGATGAAGACCGAGCGCCTTGGCGGCACCGGCCGGCCCCTCGACCACCCAGCGGCTCCGCTCGAGCGCCTCCCGGATGTGGCGCCGCTCCATCTCCTCGAGGGTGACGCCGTCGGCGGGCGCCTCCGGTCGGACGGACGCGGCGCTGACCGGTCGACCCACCGGGAGCAGGTCGGGGCCGAGCTCGAGAACCCGTCCCGAGGACAGCACGGCCGCCCGCTCGATGATGTTCTGCAGCTCCCGGATGTTGCCCGGCCAGTCGTACGCGACCAGGCGCTCCATCGTCGGCTGGGAGACCACCTCCACCGGCTTCCCGAACTCCTTCGCGAAGCGGGCCAGGAAGAACATGACGAGCTGGGGGATGTCCCCGCGCCGGTCCCGGAGCGGCGGCACCCGGACCGGGAAGACATTGAGGCGATAGAACAGGTCGGCCCGGAACCGTCCGGACGCCACCGCCTCCTCCAGGTTGCGGTTCGTGGCCGCGATGACCCGCACGTTCACCTTGAGCGTGCGGCTGCTGCCCACCGGCTCGAACTCGCGCTCCTGCAGCACGCGCAGCAGCTTCACCTGCGTCTCGAGCGGCAGGTCGCCGACCTCGTCGAGGAAGATTGTCCCGCCATCCGCCAGCTCGAAGCGTCCGACCCGCCGATCGAGCGCCCCGGTGAAGGCTCCCTTGACGTGGCCGAACAGCTCGGACTCGACGAGCCCGGCCGAGATCGCGCTGCAGTTCACCTTGACCAGCGGCCGGTCCCGCCGCGCGCTCCGGCTGTGCACGGCCCGGGCAATCAGCTCCTTGCCGGTACCGGTCTCGCCCAGCACCAGGACCGTGGAATCGGTGGCGGCGACCTGCTCCACCTGCCGGAGGGCGGCCAGCAGGGCCGGGCTGCCACCCACCATCTCCACGAAGTTGTGCTCACCCTGGATCTCCTCCTGCAGGTAGACGTTCTCGGCGTGGAGCCGGTTCTTGAGCGCTTCCACCTCGGCGAGCGCCTGCCGCAGCCGCTCGTCGGCCTTCAGGCGCTCGATCTCGGCCCCCGCGCGCGCCGCGAAGGCCCGCAGCACCGGGATGGCGCGGGCCGTCTCCCCGAGTGGCTTGTCGTCGAGCACCGCCAGGTGGCCGGCCACCTGGTTGGCCGAATCCCGCACCGGGATCCCGAGGAAGCTCTGGGCCCCGATGTGGACCAGGTCCCGGTCCTCCGGGAAGAGCCGCTGGAGGTCGGAGTGATGGATCACCGTCTCGCCTTCGATGACGAGCCGGCACGGAGTCGGGGCCACGTCGTACTCGATGTTGTCCGCGAAGCGATCCCCCTTCCAGTACGCGAGCATGCGCACACGGCCCGGCTGATCCGGCACGCACTCGGTGAGGAAGGCGTAGCGCACCTGTAGCGCGGTGGCGAGGTGACGCACCAGCGAGTAGAAGAAGTCGCGGCCGGTGACCGCCGCGGTGCCCTCCGCGATCGCTCGGAGCATCTCCTCGGCCCGGGCGAGTGCCTCGTAGGCTTGCATGTTCTCGACCGCGAAAGCCACCTGCTTCGCCGCCTCCTGCAGGAGGTCGGCGGTCGACTCCGTATAGCGCTCGGGGACCGTGCTTGCCACCGCGAGCGTGCCGATGCTCCGACCGCGCACGAGCAGGGGCACGATGATGTAAGAGCGGACTCCGTCTGCGTGCGCCCAGTCGTCGGCCTGATATACCCGCTCGGTTTCCAGATTACGCCGCAGGAGCGGCTTCTGCTCCTTGAACACCCAGCCGACATGGCTTTCGCCCGGTCGCATCTCGAGGCCCGCCGAGAAGTACGTGGTCGGCACCGACGACTCGAGGAGCGAGAGGGTGAGAACGTCACGGACCGGGTCGTGGAGGAATACCGCGATGCGATCGAAGGGGATGACCCGCCCGATGGCGGTCGCGATAGCGTGAAAGAGCCCCTCGCGGGTCAGGTTCGAGATGAGGGCGTTGTTGATCTCGAGCAGCGTCTGGTGTGAGGCGTCCGACCCCGTGCGGTCCACGGGGCCGAGCCTAGCACAACAGGGGTGATGGGCTAGCCGAGCAGCTCCTTCCATCGTTCCGGCGGGATCGCCAGCGCGGCGTCGACCACGCGCGGGTCGAAGTGCCGGCCTGCCTCGTCCTTGAGCACCACGAGCGCGTCCTCGAGAGGGCGTGCGGCCCGGTACGGGCGGTCATGCGTCATTGCGTCGAGCGCATCCACGACCGCGAACACGCGGGCCACCAGCGGGATCTCGTCGGCCTTCAGGCCCTGGGGATACCCTCCTCCGTCGTATCGCTCGTGATGGCCGGACACGACGTCGAGGGCTGGGGTGAGCAGCGGCACCACCTCCAGGATCTCCACTCCAGCCTGGGGATGTCCCTGCACCAGCAGCCGCTCTTCCGGGGTGAGCGGGCCCGCCTTGTGCAGGACCGACTCCGGAATCCGGATCTCGCCGATGTCGTGGAGCAGCGCCCCCAGCTCCATTCCCTCGCGCTGGGCCCGGTCGAGCTCGAATCCCTCGCCGAGCGCCAAGCTCGCGCGGGCCAGGCGGGAGAGCGAGCCGCTCTCGCCGTCGCGGGATTCGAGCGCGCGCACCAGCACGTCCACCAGGCTGCGGTGGGAGGCGTGCACGCGGTCCACCATGAGGTGGAACACGTTGCCGAGGAGCCCGATCTCATCCCGCGCGTCGATCCGGACCGGGCTGGCCAGATCCCCCTCGACCACCCGCTGGGCCGCCGCGACGAGCTGACCCACCGGTCGCGTGACCTGCCGGGAGATGAGCACCCCAGCGCCGACCGCCAGCAGGCCCGCGACCAGGGAGTGCAGCCAGAGCCGGCGGCGCACCGCCTGTAGCTGGGCCAGGTACACGTCGGCGCGGAAGTCGACCTCGAGCGCGCCCACCGTCTGCTCGGTCCGGTTCCGGATCGGCGCGAAGGCGGTGATCCAGCGGCCGTCGTCACTCGAGTAGATGCCGGTGAAGCCGGCCTGTCCCTCCGCGAGGACCCGTCGGAGCACCGGCCGGGTCTCGGGCGCGAGCCGATACGCCTGGCCGACCGGGGCCAGCCCATTGCTGATCACCCCGTAGCGGGCGGTGTCGCCGTCGATGTTCGAGAGTGTGTAGACCGCGTCGCTCAGCTGGTTCGTTTCCTGGATCAGCAGGAGACGGTCCCGAAGGGCCAGGTACTCGGGCGTGTCGTTCCGGCCCGCCCGCACCACCTGCTCGTGGGCGTCCCCGTCGAGCAGGAGCGCCCCGGTGCGGGCGATGTTGAGCAGCAGGCCCCCGAGCGACTCGCGCAGGAACCGCTCCTGCGCCCGGTATTGCAGCAGCCCGCTGGCCAGGATCCCGACCGCGGTGAGCAGCAGCACCGCGACGGTCAGGCGCCAGCCGAGCCGCCGCCAGATTGGCAGCCGCGCGCGTCTCGGCGCGGCGCTCTCCTTGATCATCATCGCGGCTCCTCCGGAGTCTCCACGCTCAGCTCGGAGACGTCGCGCTCGAAGAACAGCTCCACCGTCCAGTCCAGGACGACGCGAAGTCGCGCCGACCACGTCGGCAGCTTCATCATGTAGATCGTCTTCCACATGAACCAGGCCGGGAACCCGAACAACTTGAGGCCGGAGAGATCCGCCACCGCGGTGTGCCGGGACAGGGGCACCATCTCGCCGAGCAGCTTGAAGTCGAACGGCTTGCGCTCCCGGCCGGTCAAGCGGGCCTCGAGCTGGCGGGCCAGGGCCCGCCCCTGGCGCAATGCGACCTGGGCGGTGGCGACGTAGGGACTGTTGCTGTGGCGGTCGATCTGGGCCGCGTTGTCGCCGAGCGCGTACACACCTGCCGCGCCCTCCACCTCGAAGAAGCCGTTCACGACCAGACGTCCGTCACGCGTCTTGGGCAGGGGGAGTGCGGCCACCACCGGGCTCACCTGAGTGCCGGCCGTCCAGATCACGCAGCTCGACGGGATGAGGCGGCCGTCCTGCAGCGCGAGCCCCTCGGGAGAGACCGAGGCGGCGCGGGCCGTCTCGAGCTCGATGCCCCGCTGGAGCAGTCGCTCCTTCGTGTAGGCGGCCAGGTTGGTTGCGGTCTGGGGCAGGACCTGGCTGCCGACCAGCACGAGCCGGACCGTCTCGGGCGGGACGCGTGGGTAGTGGCGCACCAGGATGCCCCGGGTCAGCTCTTCCACCGCCGCCACCAGCTCCGTGCCGGCATGCCCGGCGCCCACCACCACGAACGTCAGGAGCCGACGGCGGATCCACGGGTCGTCGGTGAGCGCCGCCGCCTCGAAGAGCTCGATGACCCGGTTGCGGATGCGAAAGGCGTCGCCCACGCCCTTGAACGTGAGCGCGTGCTGGGCCGCCCCCGGGGCGATGGCCACGTTGGGGGTGGCGCCGAGGGCCAGCACCAGGCTGTCGTAGTGCACCTGCTGGCGCAGGGACGAGCGATGGTGCCGGACCGTCACGCGACGACGCTCGAGATCGATTCCCTCGACCTGCATCTCGCCGAACTCGATACCCCACCGGCCGCACAGCGGGCGGATCGGGTAGAGGATGTGGCGCGTCTCGACCGCCCCGGTCGCGGCCTCCGCCAGCATCGGGGTGAACAGGAAGAAGTTCTGGTTGCTCAGCAGCGTGATGTGTACCGGCAGCAGCCCCGCGCACCGCTTCGCGAGCTCGAGCGCCGCGGTGACGCCCGCGAAGCCGCCGCCCAGGATGACGATGCGCGGGGCCAGCGACGTCGACGGGCGGGCCAGCGCGCGGCCGCCGGCCCGGGCCACTGGCGCGACCCCCCTGGCTTGGTCCGACGCCACCGCGGTCGGCATCATCACACTCGAGGGGCGAGCAGGCACCAGGCGCGCAGCGCCTCGGCGACGCTCCAGGCCTGCGCGATGCACCCACCCGGCCCGAACGGTGGCTCGGCGTCGAAGACCTCGGCGATGGAGCCAACCCCGTACTCGACGAGGTGCTGCGCCATCGGCTCGAGCAGTGCGCGCGCGGCGGACCGGTCGCCGTACACCCGATCGTAGGCGAGCGCGAAGGGCCCGAGCAGCCAGGCCCATGCGGTGCCCTGGTGGTAGGCCCCGTCGCGCTCGCGTGGGCCGCCTGTGTATCGTGGCTGATAGCCCGGCTCGGCGGGCGCGAGGCTCCGCAGGCCATACGAGATGAGCAGGCGGCGGGCGCACGCGTCCACGACCTGCCGCTGGCGGTCGGCCGGCAGCGCGCTCGCGGGCAAGGACACCGCCAGGATCTGGTTCGGGCGCAGCGCCGCTTCGTGCCCGGCCGGACCGTCGATGACGTCGTAGCAGTAGCCGGCCTCCGCATTCCAGAAGCGCGCGAAGCCGGCTCTCGCCCGCTCGGCCATGGCCGCCCACTCAGTGGCCGGCCGGCCGAGGGCCTGCGCCAGCTCGGTCATGGCGACGAGGGCGTTGTACCAGAGCGCGTTGATCTCGACCGGCTTGCCGGTGCGCGGAGTCACCACCCAGTCGCCGACCCGCGCGTCCATCCACGTGAGCTGCACCCCGGGCCCGCCCGCGGTGACGAGCCCGTCGGTCGGGTCCACCCGGATGCCGTAGCGGGTCCCCGCCGCGTAGCCTCGCACGATCTGCTCGAGCGCAGGGAAGAGCTCCCGCAGCGCCCCGTCGTCGCGGGTCGCTTCGTGATAGGCACGCACCGCCTCTACGTACCAGAGCGCGGCGTCCACCGTATTGTACTCGGGCTGCTCACCCGCGTCCGGGAACACGTTGGGCAGCATGCCGCCGTCGACGAAGCGCGCGAAGGTCGTCAGGATGCGCCGGGCCGCCTCGGGGCGTCCGGTGCACAGGGTGAGCCCTGGCAGGGCGATCATGGTGTCGCGCCCCCAGTCGCCGAACCAGTGATAGCCCGCGATCACCGACAGGCCGCCCGGGTCGTCGGCGAGCGGGCGGCTCACCACGAACTGGTCGGCGGCGAGCACGAGCCGCTCGATCCACGCGGGGGCGAGCCCGGCGGCCGGCTGCGCCTTGCGCCACGCGAGTAGGACCTCGGTTTCGTGCGCGCGCCGTCGCGCCCACGCCAGCTCGCCATCCAGGTCCGGACGCGCCTCGGCGGACAGCACCGCGGTGAGCGGTCGGTCCGGCGCGAGCGTGGCCGTGAACGTCCCGGCGTGGAGGCTGTCGTCGAGGGCGTCGAGGCCGCGCGCCTCCTCGGCGGCCAGCCGGAAGCCCACGTACCAGTCGTGCGCCGGCTCGGCCGTAGCGCCCGGCACCTGGATCGACAGCGGCCGCGCGCCGTCGTAGGCGGTGACCTGTAAGCCCTGGCCCGCCGGCGCCACCGCCATCTGCCAGCCGGGCCCGTGCGTGGTGACGTGGAATTCACGGTAGGTCACCAGCGCGCGGAGCGTGATGCGCATCGCGCCCCCCGCCCCGGCGCGCAGGAGCCGGTAGCGCACGTAGGTGGTGTTGGCGCCCGGCTCCATCCACACCCGCTTCTCCACCAGGGTATCGGCGCACGCGTAGTGCCACACCGGCATGGTGCCGTCCAGGTAGAAGCGCTCGATCAGCCGGTAGCCCTCCGGGGCGACCGAGCCGTCCGCCCAGCGGGCGGTCGAGAGCTCATACGTCGCGCCGTCGTACTCGATCCGCTCCTGAAGCCCGGTGACCAGCACCGTGCGCCCCACCGGCGGCTTCAGCGCGGCCACCAGCAGACCGTGGTACCGCCGGGTGGGCAGGCCGGCCACCGTGCCCGACGCGAACCCGCCGAGCCCGTTGGCGCAGAGCCACTCACGCGACTCGGCCACCGCGAGGCTGCCCGTGACCTCCCGACCGAAGTCCATCGCTCAGATCCCGAGCCGGCCCTTGAGATGGTCGGCCACGCGGAGCGCGTTGGCCATGATCGTGAGCGCGGGATTCACCGCCGCACTCGACGGGAAGAAGCTCGCGTCGACCACGTAGAGGTTGTCCACCTCGTGGGCCCGGCAGTTGACGTCCAGCACCGACTCCCGCGGCTCGCGGCCGAAGCGCGCGGTGCCGTTCTGGTGAGCCACGCCCGCCAGGGGGATACGCTGCCCCAGGAACAGGTTGCGCGAGAAGAGCCCCTCGTGGCATTCGTGACCGTGCACGCCACACTTCCGCTGCTGCTTCATGAGCTGCTCGAGCTTGGCGGTCAGGCG
>Ga0137362_10001173_pt1 | contig 15781 bp, 15 predicted proteins | sample MadtaG_2_FD_104801 | JGI IMG/M metagenome (GOLD analysis project Ga0137362, IMG submission 104801) | Vadose zone soil microbial communities from Angelo Coast Range Reserve, California, USA - Mad1_100_16 metaG | ecosystem: Environmental > Terrestrial > Soil > Vadose zone | place: USA: California... | reverse complement strand
TCTCGGACTAGGACTTGGTATCGGCGCCGCGCTCTTCCAGGAACGCATGGACGACACGCTCAAAGGCGATGACGACGTCGAGCAGCTGTTTGGCCTTCCTTCTCTAGCCCTGATTCCAGTTGTGCCTCCGTCAAATGGTGACCAGCATGCCATCCACAGGTTCCTCCCACAGGATAAGGCTTTCGAACTCAAAGGAAATGGAACTGGCAAAGACTCGCGTTCTTGTTGGCACCGCATTGATCGGGACGGAGCGCAACATGGCCCCCTCGTCGAAGCGTTCCGTAGTCTCCGCACTTCGATCCTGCTCTCGACTCCGGACCGGCCTCCGAGTTCGCTTCTGGTTACGAGCACGCAGCCTGCCGAGGGCAAGACCACGGTCGCATGCAACCTGGCGATTTCGCTAGGACTGCTTGGCCACCGGGTCTTGCTTTTGGACGCGGATTTGCGATTCCCTTCTCTACACAAATTGTTCGGAACCAGTGGAAGCCCGGGCTTGGTCACCTACCTTACCGGCCAGCAGGATTGGCGCGCCGTCGTGCGTCCCTCCGGATCGCGTGGGCTTGATCTCTTGGTTTGTGGCCCCGTGCCCCCGAACCCGTCGGAGATGCTTTCTTCCCAGAGCATGAGTGCGCTGATCCGGTCCGCGAGCGCGGAGTACGGCTTTATAATCCTGGATTCTTCGCCTATGCTTGCCCTGGCAGACAGCCGCATCCTCGCTCCGCTCGTAAATGGAGTGCTCCTAGTGGTAAAGAGCGGGACGACGCCTCGCGAGCAATTTATGCACGCGCAGTCCGGAATCCGCAGCGTGGGTGGAAACTTGATCGGCGTAGTGCTAAATAACGTGGACATCTGCACTAACGGCTATTACAACTATGGCCCGTATGGTCTCAATCCCGACTCTTCTTCGCACGAAACTGTGGTCACAGCGAATTTCCAGATGCCTCCCCAACAAAAAGCGAGTGACTGAACCATCGCGAGCCTTGTATGGTTCGATTGCTTGAAGTTGGCCTCATCGGTGCCGTGTGTGTGGCAGTTCTGGCCTTCGGTGGCACGGCGCCTTCGTTTTTCGCAGTAGCGCAAGTCATCATCCTGGGACTGGGGGTCCTCTTCGTTCTCTCAGGCCGGTTTTCGCGAGTTACCTCCGCCCACATTCCCATCGCGAGCCCTCTTCTCCTGCTCGCCTTGGTTCTGCTACAAGTCTGTCCGCTTCCCGTTTCCCTGGCTCCTTTGTTCGGGAGAGCGCCCGATGATCTAGTTGGCGAGTCTCATTTCACTGTCAGCTTGGCGCAGTACCAAACGGTGTCGCACCTTTTGCTCTTGATCAGCTACTTGACGGCTTTCTTCCTGACCTTGGTCCTGTGCCGGGATCGCAACGCGAAGAGGCGGCTCGTCTTTGCTATTGTGTCGCTCGGAGTTTTCGAAGCTCTCTACGGCATGATCCAATATCTCACTGGCTGGCAGCAGATTTTCACCTACGTCAAAAAATACTATCTGGAAGAGGCCACGGGCACATACATCAACCGCAACCATTTCGCTGGTTTTTTGGAAATGATCTTGCCGTTTGCGGTGGTTCTTACTTTGCGCGGGACGAGGCTTCTGTTTCAGAACCCCTCAAGCAGAACGGCTACACTTCGCAAGATTGCTTCCAGGACGGAGTTGCTCTCTCTCGTGTTCTGGTTCTTTCTTGCCATCCTGCTCTTCGTCGCCCTAGTTCTTTCGCGGTCGCGCATGGGGATTATTTCGGCCCTGGTTTCAATCCTTGCCATCCTGACGCTCGATGGAACTGCGTCCATGCGAGCGCGAACAAGGGCGGCAGTCGCCGCATTGTTTTTTCTCGGTGTCCTCGGGCTGGTGGTGTGGATCGGTAGTGATCCGGTGATGAGCCGTTTTGAAACTCTCGGACAAGAATACAATCTCAGCGGTCAAAATCGCATTTCGATTTGGCGCGATACGCTGGGGCTGCTTCGCCATCATCCTCTTCTCGGAACCGGGTTGGGCTCCTTTTCGACAGTTTATCCTTCCGTTCAATCCGTTTTTCTCACTCTCCTCGTCGAACACGCCCACTGCGATTACCTGGAGGTCGCTAGCGAACTCGGCTTGCCTGGCGCTATTTTGGTGTTTGGTTCGATCTTCTGGGTGCTCGCCCAAACCGTCGGTCAGTGCAAGAAAACGGAAGAAAGTTTCGACAAAGCCGCTTCCCTGGGTTGCATCGGGAGTATTGCGGCGATTCTGGTGCACAGTTTGGCCGACTTCAATCTGTATATCCCCGCCAATGCGCTGGTGTTCACTGTAATCCTGGCCCTGGCCTGGTCTCACGCGCGTCCCGGGGAAACGCCCGAAAGAGCCGCCGCCAGTATTCCAGGGATATCAAGTTATGTTGGCCCAGCTTGAAGGTCTTGCGGGTGCACCTGCAGGGCAGCAGGTGAATGGACACGCGTTGCTGACCACCAGCGAATTCACCGCTCTCGATCGGGGCTGAAAACACTTGATGACCAAGCGAGTATTCTCGATCTGTCCCTGGAAAGACCGCTTCGGAAACGAAAATCTGTTCCTGGACATGTGAACCATTACAGTCAATTGACAACTCCGCTGCGCGTGCTTACGATTCGACCGTCTTTCATTTCCAAGGCTGGATGGTCCCGAATTGCGAAACTAGGTCCTTCATTCAGTTACAAAGAGGTGAGACACCATGACCAACCGAATCTTCTATGCGAAAACCGCGGTCATCGCATTCGCTCTCGCATCGGTCGCTTGCTTGGCAGTAGTGAAAGCTCAACAAACCACCGGAGAAGCAGTCAGCATCGGCGACGACGATATCGGAGGGGTGGTAACCAGCGAGAAGGGACCGGAGGCAGGTGTGTGGGTAATCGCGGCAACGACCGACCTGCCGACTAAATTCGTCAAAATCGTGGTCACCGATGATCGCGGGCGCTACGTGGTGCCTGGCCTTCCGAAAGCGAGCTACAGCCTGTGGGTGCGCGGTTACGGGCTGGTGGACTCACCGAAAGTACAGGCGATGCCGGGCAAGATCGTTAACCTCGCCGCGGTGGTGGCTCCGAACCCGCGGGAGGCGGCGCAATATTACCCGGCGGTCTATTGGTTTTCGCTGCTCCGAGTGCCCAATAAGAGCGAGTTCCCCGGCACAGGACCCCAAGGCAATGGCATTCCACAGAACATGAAGAGTCAAGGACAATGGTTGCACTTACTCAAGACGGATAGCTGCTGGTCGTGTCATCAAATGGGCGACAAGGCTACGCGAGAAATTCCAAAGAGCCTTGGCCATTTCGATGCCTCGACAGCCGCTTGGGCTCGGCGCTTGCTGTCGGGCCAAGCCGGCAACAACATGATCAACGGCCTCGCACAACTTGGCCCGGAGCGAGCCTTGCCCATGTTCGCGGATTGGACCGATCGACTCGCCGCCGGTGAATTGCCACCGACTCCGCCGCGACCACAAGGTGTGGAACGGAACGTAGTCATCAGCGAGTGGGACTGGGCCGATCCCAAGGCTTATCTTCACGATGAGATCGCCACTGATAAACGGAATCCCGCGCTCAACGCCAACGGCCTGATCTATGGTGCGCCTGAACTGAGCACGGATTATCTGCCGGTCCTCGATCCGGCTGGTGCCATGGCAAGCCAGGTTAAGGTGCCAGTCCGCGATCCGAAGACCCCCTCGAGCGCTGATGACAAGCTCGGCGCACCATCTCCGTATTGGGGAGATGAAGCCATTTGGCATAGCCAAGCCAATGTTCACAATCCCATGTTCGATGGGAAAGGGAGGGTGTGGATTACTTCGAGAATCCGTCCCAGCGATAATCCGGCGTTTTGCAAAGAAGGATCGAGTCATCCTTCGGCGGTCTTGTTTCCGCTCAAGAGCAGTGGCCGCCAACTCGCCGCGTACGATCCGAAAACCAAGCAAGTCACGCTGATTAACACTTGTTTCGGGACTCACCATCTTGTGTTCGCGGAGGATGCCGACAACACATTGTGGACCAGCAGCGGGGGCGGCGGCGGGACGGTGGGCTGGCTGAACACCAAGATGTTCGATGAAACCCACGATGAGGAGAAGTCGCAGGCATGGACCGCACTGGTCCTCGACACCAACGGCAATGGCAAGCGCGACGAATATGTGGAACCCGATCAGGCGGTCGATCCTACCAAGGACAAGCGAATTGCCGGTGCCTTCTATGGCGTCACTGTGAGCCCATTGGATGGTTCAGTTTGGGGGACACTGTTGGGCTTTCCCGGTGCTGTGGTCCGACTCGTCCCAGGACCGAACCCGCCGGCAACCGCGCTGGCGGAGCTGTATGAGCTGCCGTGGAATGACCCGAAAGCGCCGGTCCACGGATTCTCTCCGCGCGGACTGGACATTGATCGCAACGGCGTCGTGTGGACGGTCATCGCCAGCGGGCATCTCGCCAGTTTCGATCGGCGTAAGTGCAAGGGGCCGCTGCGCGGGCCAACTGCAACCGGCCAGCACTGCCCGGAAGGCTGGACTCTCTATCAATTGCCTGGGCCACAGTTTAAGGGTGTCAGCGACCCAGGCAGCGCCGAGGCCAGCTATTACGACTGGGTCGATCAGTTTGACACCTTTGGGTTGGGCAAGAACGTGCCCATTGCCACCGGCAACGGTAATGATGCCCTCCTCGCGCTCCTGCCAGGCAACGGCAGGTTCGTCATCCTTCGCGTTCCGTATCCCATGGGCTTCTACTCCAAAGGGATGGACGGCCGCATCGACGATCCGCAGGCGGGCTGGAAAGGCAAAGGCCTCTGGGCTACCTACGGCACGCGCACTCCTTTTCACGCCGAAGGCGGCAAAGGAACCACCAGCAAAGTCTTGCACTTCCAGCTTCGCCCTGACCCTCTTGCGCACTGAAACGCGAGGCTGCAAGTCAGTGAGACAAGTTGCCTGAAAAGGACTTCCAGGAGGGCAGTGCCAGACCTCAATCAGCTCGCCGCTCCCATATAGGCGCGGCGCACGTGGTCGTCGCAGCGTAGTTTTTCGCTTCGTCCCTCCAACGCGATGCGGCCGGACTCCATGACATAGGAATAATCCGAGAATTGCAGCGCGTAGTTGGCATTTTGCGCGGCCAGGAGGATGGTCACGCCGTGTGCTGCGATCACACGCACATAGTGGAAAATCTCATCCACAAGCATTGGCGCCAGCCCGAGCGAAGGCTCGTCGAGCATCAGGAGGAGCGGTTCCGCCATCAGCCCGCGTCCGATGGCGCACATTTGCTGCTCTCCGCCGGACAGGGTTCCGGCGTATTGTTTCCTCCTCTCCCCGAGCCGTGGAAACATCTCATAAATGTTTTTTAGATTCTCTTTGGCCTTCCCCCTTAGCCTGCGGGGAAACGCTCCAAGCAAGAGGTTTTCCTCTACGGTCATCCGCGGCCACAATTGCCGCTGTTCGGGAATCAGGCTGAGTCGCATTCCGACCCGCAAGTGCGGCGGCTTCGTGGTGATGTCCTCCCCCCGAAAGATAATTTCCCCTCTTCGCGCGGGCAATGTGCCAGCGATGACATTCATCGTCGTTGTCTTACCCGCGCCATTCGATCCAATCAGGCTGGTAACTGTGCCCGCTTGGACTTGTAGGTTGAGTCCCCAGACCACCTGCACGGCATCGTACGCCGCATCCAGTGCTTCCACTCGCAAAAGCGCTTCTGCCATTGGCTCGATCCGCTCTCAATCTGCTGCAGTCTTGCCTAGATAGGCCTCAATTACGGCCGGATCATTCTGGATTTTCAGTGGCGGTCCTTCCGTCAACTTCTCTCCGAAATTCAAAACGACCACCTGGTCGCAGGTGGACATGATCGCCCGCATATTGTGCTCCACGTACAGAATCGTGGTTCCTCGCTCGCGAATGCGCCGCAGCAAATCGAGCACCTCGTTCATCTCTGTTTCCGTGAGCCCGCTGCAAACCTCATCGCAGAGTAGAAGTTTTGGCTTTGCCGCCAGGGTGCGCGCCAGTTCGAGCCGCTTTTGATCTCCTACGCAGAGCGATGCCGCTGGCCTGTCCGCCACGCGCCCCAGTCCTACTCCTTCCAAAATTTGGGAAACCTCGCCCAAGGTGTTCCTGCTCGCGGGTCCGCGGCCGAAGTGCAGCCCCATTTCCACGTTTTGCCGCGTGGTCATCGAGCGAAACGGCCGCGTGATCTGATGCGTGCGTGCCACACCGGCGCGAACGGCCTGGAACGATTTCCAGCGCGTGACATCCTTTCCCGAATACGTGATGGTGCCAGAACTGGGAGAAACCGAGCCCGCGATGATGCTGAAAAGAGTGGTCTTTCCCGCTCCGTTGGGCCCGATCAATCCACAAATCTGGCCTTCTTCCACTTCGAAGCTGACGTCCTTTAGCGCTGCCAGCCCGGCGAAGTACTTGGTCAGGTGCTCAACTGACAGAAGCGGTGGCACTTTTCCTCCATATTCTCTCGATAAACCCGCGCAGTTTGACGAGCCATCCTGTTACGCCCCGCGGCTCAAAGAGAATGATTACGATCAGCAGGGCGCCGTACAAAAGAAGATGGAACTGCGGAAACGCCGCGACCAGTTCCTCCTGCACCAATCCATAAACAAAACCGCCGATCACTGGCCCAGCCACGGTGCCCGCGCCGCCGATGATGGGCATCAGCAGAATGGCCACGCTGGTGTGGAACCCAAACACTCCCTGCGGGTGGATGTACGCCGCATAGCGGGCGTACACACCTCCGGCGATGCCTGTCAGTGTGGCGGCCAGCAGATGCACCATCAGCTTGGCCTTCAGCGGGTTTACGCCGATGTCCGCCGCAGCCTCTTCGTCCTCGCGAACGGCCTGCAGCGAGAGCCCAAACTTTGACTCATGGATCCACACGGAAATCACTACTGCCACCGCGGAAAATCCGAGCGCGGCGTAGTAATGTTCGAGTGGCCGGAAGCGGCCATGTTCGGCGATGCGGTAGCCGCTGGCGCCGCCCGTGAACGAGAGATTCGTCATCACCACGCGCACCGCCTCGCTCACCCCGATGGTCGCAATCGCAAAATACGGTCCTCGCAGACGAAACGTCGGCAGCCCGATGAATACCGACGCGAGCGCGGCCACCAGCCCGGAAATTGTGAGCGCTGCGAGAGGATGGAGTCCGCCGTTGATCCCCATCGCCGCCGCATAGGCCCCCAGGCCGTAAAACACGGCGAAACCAAACGATACTTGCCCGCTAAACCCCCCAAGTAGATTCCATGCTACGCTCGCGATGATCCAGACCAGCGCGGTGAACAATAACCGCGTGAGGTTCGAGCTAATTCCGAACCACGGCAGAATCCCTAAAACCATGAGAAGCGTTCCCCACCCGGCAACGCGGTAATTCAGCAAGCGGCCCATTTGCATGCTCGCAGCCCTCATGCCCAGCGATGTTTCTTCGCAAAGATTCCGGCGATACCGCCAGGAAGCAAGACCAGGGCCAGCACCAGAAGTGAGAAGGCAATCGCCGGCTGGTATCCTGCCGGCACCACGAGAATACTGAACGTTTCCACAAGCGCCAGCACCAGCGCCCCCGCAGCCGCTCCCCAGAAAGATTCAAGTCCTCCCAATACAATGATCACGAACGAGCGCAGCAAAAACCCGTGCCCAAAGTCCGGGCTGAACGAATACAGCTGCGCAAGCAGTCCCCCAGCAGCCCCGGCAAATCCGATGCCCACTCCGAAAGTCAGCCGCGCCATTTTCTCTACCGGAATTCCCGCCAGGCGCCCCGCATACCGGTTTTGCATCAGCGCCCGCACCGCCCGCCCGTACCACGTCTTGCGCAGCACGAACTCGAGCAATCCCAACGAGCACACCGCCGGTATGAAAACCATCACCCGGACGGTGGGGATCGTGATGGGTCCCAGATGCATCGAGGACAAGGTCCGCGACGTAAGAATGGATCGGTCGCTGCTTCCCCAAATGAGGTAGCCGATGTTTTGCAGCACCAGCCAGAGGCCGAACATCAGGAGCAAGGAAGCCAGCGTCGGCTGGTCGGATACGGGTATTCGTTTCACCAGCGTCCAGTGGACCAGCATGCCGGCCAGCAAAAATACGGGAAACGCCAGAACTGACCCGACCAGCGGATCGATATTCAACCGTTCATGAAGTTCCAGGACATAGTAAGCGCCTAGCATCAGAAATCCGGCGTGTGCCAGGTTGACGATTTTCATCACCCCGTAGATGATCGTCATGCCCACCGACATCGCGGCGTAGATGCCCGCAAGCAACACGGCTGACACCAGTAGATTGACGAAATCGGCTGCATCCATGAGGGACTATTTTTGGGCCGCTGGTGGCACGACCGCCTCTCCGTTAGTGGCGTCCTTGGGGTATACCAGATCCACTCTCCCGCCGGGCTTGTTCTGCACGATTACGAATGGCGTGTCCACCTGGCCCCCCTTGCCGAACCGCAGCACCTGCCCGGGCAGGAGCGACTCTCGGAGGTCGAGTTTTCGAAGTTCGTCCCGGATCGTCGCCTTCTTTAGCGCGCCTCCCTTTTCAATCGCGGCGGCCAGTCCCCGCACCGCCTCATAAGCCGTGGCCGCATACCAGGAATCGGGCTCTCTGCCGGTGAACCCCTTGTAATCGCCCACAAACTTCTTCACTTGCGGGTAGGGCAGGTTCTTCGACCACCAGATCCCCGCAAAAATATAGTCTGTTGCATCACCCAGCGCTTTCCGCGCGTCCGTCTCCGGCCCACGCGCCCCGTAACTGATCATCGTGTGGTGCAGGCCCGCCTGAACGTACTGCCGATGCATAGTGATGTAGTCCTGTAGGTGCGCATCCGCCAGAAAAATGTCCGCATGCGCGTTCTTCACCTTTTGCAGTAGCCCGGAAAAATCCGGCGATCCCAGATCAAACGATTCACTGAAGACCACCGTGAAATATCCGCCGTGCTCCTGAATCCATTTCTTGATTCCATTGCCGTAGTCCACGCCGTGGTCGGTGTTTTCCAGCGCCAGCGCCACCTTCAGTCCCTTGCGAAGCCTTCCCGAGTCCACCAGCGTCCCCAGAAATTCTGCGGTGGTGTACCCCAGCAAATCCACCGGGCTGAGCGTCCCAAAGATCCATTGGTATCCCCGGTTGAAAATGCTCGTCGCCGCAGCTCCGGTAGTAATCCACGGAGTTTGGTAACGGTCCGGCATCACCGACTCCGCCTCGCCCAGTGCCGTGGAATAGCCTCCCAGCACCGCCACCACGTCGTCCGAGCTCATCGCGCGTTCGGCGAGTCCAGCGGATTTTGCCTGGTCCGATCCATCGTCATAAAACACCTCTCGCAGCGGCAGTTTCCGGTTCAGTTCGCGAATGAATATTCCACCCTTTTCATTAATCTGCTTGATCGCCAGCTCGATCCCTTCTTTCTGGAACTGACCCGGCTTGGCCTCACGTCCGGTCAGCGGCAACACCACGCCGACGGGAATATCCTTGGCAGCCACCGCCGCAGGATTGCTCGTTGCGTTCGGTGCACCGAACCCTGCAAGCAGCAATCCCACCAATGCTAATGCCGATAACCACTTCATTTTCATTTCATCTCCGGTCTTGATCCAGCCCATCATCTAGCTCATCGTCCCCCGACCGATCCACTCTTGCGGCTTCGGAATAGACGGAATCTTGCACAAAGCCTTCCCTTTGTCGAGTTGTTGTTTCAAATTGGAAGAGCCTACTGGCGACGTACCCAACTGGGGGAATTAAAGTGTGAGCGCTAAGAAGTGGAAGCAGATGACTTGGGGAGGCGAGCGGACTTCTCTCTCCTGCGCCGACCCAGTCGAGAACCTCGTAGGTCGAGCAGGCCCCCCGCTGCGGAAGCGGCAGTGGCTTCGCGGTGAAAACGCTCGAGGGTTGACGGGTTGTTAGCGAGATCTTCAGGAAGAAACGTGATGGCAACAAAGCGGTGCATGCGGGTATCTTTGGCTTTGTAGACAACGCCCATGCCACCATTGCCGAGGCTTTCGAGGATGCGGTAGTGCGAAAAAGTTCTGCCAATGAGCGAGTCGGACCCTAGCATGTGCTGCACAGTGCTGCACATATTAGGTTGGTGCGCGAAGAAAACTCAAAGAACGCATGCAAGTTGGATGCGGCGTGTCTGGCTAAGCTTGGGCAAGTTCCTAATCCGTTTTATTTATGAATATTGTGGCACTTCCGCATGAAAATGATGACTCAGAAGAACAAAAAGAAGGAATCGATAACGCCCCTGAGCCGGGGCGGGTAACAACCGATTTCTTATCGAATTGGGTGATTGACGCTCTCAATCGACGAGTGATTCACTCCTTCAGTCAGAGGACTTCGTATCTAAACAAGTCGGGAGTTAGCCCGTCAGGAAAGCCCACATTGCGCGAACCCGAGGTGCAACTCGAAAAATCCGGTTAGAATGCTGTGCTTCTGAGACAGGATCGCCACAGAGGACAACAAACAGGAGACTCCCATGCAGATCCGGCTAGCCACCGTAATGGTTGACAACCAAGAGAACGCTCTCCGCTTCTACACAACCATCTTGGGGTTCGTGAAGAACAAGGACATACCGATGGGGCCATTCCGTTGGTTGACCGTATCTTCGCCGGAGGGCAAGGAAGGCGTCGAACTAGTGCTGGAGCCTCTGGGTTTCGCGCCTGCCCAGACTTATCAAAAGGCCCTGTTTGCCGCAGGCATTCCGGCCACTGCCTTCCTCACCAACGACATTGACTCTGAGTACCGGCGTCTAAAGGCTCTTGGTGTCAGCTTCCGCGGCGAACCAAAGAGTATGGGGCCCATCACCGCAGTACTGTTTGAGGATAACTGCGGCAACCTCATCAACCTGGTTCAACCGGCGACCTAACGCGACACTCGCTCCTCTCTTCCTAGTTATGATGCACGTGCGAGTGGTCTGGAGACCTGTTCGGACACCTGATCTGGCCAGCGAATCCTCTCCAGGCGCCTTTCCGAGTTCATCAACCTTGGCTACCTCTCGTGTGACCGAACCAGAGTGTAGGCGGCATAGAACGGGAGTAATACGACTAAGCCTTCTGTGGACGATAACCTGAACTGCTGATTCAGGGCATCTGCCAACGCTTGAGAACAAGTGCTGGCTGCTATCAAGGGGGCTCCTGCACTGCCATCTTGTACGCTCAAGAGATTTCCCTGGCAAACCAAGCGCAGAACATCATGCCCAGACTTTGACGCCACCACTCCCCCAGCCGCTATCAACGTATAAGTTTCGCCAAACACAAAACTCCCGCTTGCAGAAGACTCCTCCGCTGACACCTGCCGGAAGCCCGTGTCTAGGAAATTTGCTATCACCTGAGCACAAGGTGTAGAGGGCGGCAACGCGGGAGCTCCCACACTACCGTCAAGGGGACCCACGCTGGAGGCCAGCGCGTCACATTCGAAACGAACCACGACTTGTTGGTTCTGCGGCAACACGGGCTTTGCCGCGAACGTGCTCTCAAAACTCACGACCGCCAAGACGAACAACAGAACAGACAATGTAGCCGCTGCTTTTCTCTGCGTTTTCATTCAACACCTCTTTTTTAAATCAACCACTTCTGGATAACCGGTACTGCATTTGTTTTGCCACGGGTATTCACAATCCACATTTCGTCCGAAAAACAGTTTGAGGTGAACCCTGTAAACCGAAACGCTCTCACTTGCGCAGACCTTTCACTATGCGGTGCGGCCATTTGCCGAGTTCACGACTCAAGAAATGCTCGCGGCAGAAGAAAGGCAATGGAGTAGTACGGCGGTTCTGTACTTTGCTGCGGACCCGCATTAGTCGTGCATCTTCGCCGAATAATTCCAAGGCGTCGTCCCGCTTGTCCGAAGCCTTCTCGCGCAGCCCTGCGGGTGCATACACCTCTCCCAGATTCAGGTAGGACTGGATCTCGGTAGGTTTTAGTTGTACCGCTATTCCGCAAAGCTCCGAGGCTTGATCCCAGCTCCCTTGCACACGTGCAAGCGCCAATCCGTGAAGCGAGACGTAGTAAGGGCTATGGTTTTTGCATTCGAATGCACGTCGCAATCTCACCAGGGCCTTTTGTGCACATTCGTTCTTGAGCAGCTCGACGCCTTGACTAAACTCAACTATAGGATCGAGCTCTACTGTGCCCTTGGTTCTCTCCGGTGCACATCTGAGGTTCATGGAGGTCCTCGGGTGCTGGATGTCGACTAGGTATTAAGCTATACGGATCATTTGCGTGGAGTCTACTGGCCTGACGGTCAGTGCCATCCAAACAAGCCGACCGGCCCATCAAGCCAGGCTTAGTGTTCCCTTGGGTTCCCTCGTGCAGATGCCAAGTGGTTCAGAATCTGTGCCTGGCTGAGGAGAAGCCCGTTTTCCCCACTTGACTTCAAGCCAGCGCATCCATACCATTTTTGTCTAGGCCTAGACTAAAAGTAGCTGAGTGAACCCTGGAGAGCACCTCCCATCCATGAGAACCCGCGAGCAGCGAGACCTCTTCCTTAGCGCGTTGGAGATGACGATTCTCCGCACGTTGAAGAGGCAGCCCCTTCACGGCTACGTCCTCGCGCAGCAAATCAAGCGAACGTCAAACAATTTGCTCCAGATTGAAGAAAGCTCGCGGTATCCGACACTCCAGCGGCTACTCAAGGCGGACTTGGTCAAGCCCGAATGGAGCATCTCGCCCACGAATCGTGGCGTGCGGATTTATAAACTGACGGCAAAGAGAACGAAGCATCTGGAGCATGAGTGTCACGATTTGAGAGGATGCTTGAAGCGATTACGCGTGTCCTAGCGCCGGGTGAATTCATGAATTGGGTCAAACGACTGTTCTTGCGTCGTCGTCTCTATGGCGATCTTTCAGAGGAGATTCGGGAACATCTCCAAGAAAAGAGCGAGGAGCTGGTTGCAGGCGGGATGTCTAGGAAAGAGGCGGCGTACGCCGCTCGCCGCGAATTTGGCAATGTAACTCTGAGCGAAGAGGACGGCCGGGAGGTCTGGCGCTGGCCCTCCATCGAGAACTTTGTCGCGGATCTTCGCTATGGCTCGCGTGCCTTGCGGAAAACTCCTGCCTTCAGTCTTACCGTAATCATTACACTCTGCTTGGGAATAGGCTTGAATTCTGCAATTTTCAGTATGGTGAGCGGCATTTTGCTGCGCGATCCCCCAGTCAAGGACCCGGAACACATAGTTGTAATCACATTGGCGAATCCTGAAAAAGGCTCGGATAGGAACCCCGTTTCCGCGTCGGAATTCTCCGCATTGCGTGAACAAGGACACTTCTTCACGGAAATAGCGGCCGCTTCCTACGAAGACCTGGTGATGACCGGACAAGGCCAGCCTGAACTCATCACCACCGCCCAAGCGACGCCCAACTATTTTGAGCTTCTCGGAGTCCCCGCACGCGTGGGTCGCACCTTCACAACGGGTGAGAATGTGGCAAACCAGAAGTCTGACGCTGTCATCGGCTACGACCTTTGGCAGGGGCGGTTCGGCGGCGATCCCGGAATCATCGGCACGCCCCTCACTCTTGCCCAGCAGACCTACACAGTGATCGGAGTGATGCCCGCAGAATTCAAGTACAGCTTTCTGCCGTGCGCAGTGTGGATTCCGGAGTCGTTTGTTACGCGGTCCCTTCTTCAGGACCAGCGGCATGTTCGGAATCTGAATGTTTTGGCGCGACTCATGAATGGCACAAGCCTCCATGAGGCCCAGGCCCAGGCGGCCACGATCCTTCAGCGTTTTGAACAAAACAGTCTGGCTGATAAGGGCTGGACTCCAAGATTCGTGGGCCTCAGGGAAATACTGGTGGAACCGAACGTTCGTACAGCGGTCTTGTTTCTAATGGGCGTTGTTGGATTTGTCCTACTGATAGCGTGCGCCAACGTCGCCGGATTATTCTTAGCGCGCTCGGCGGCTCGCCAAAACGAATTCGCGGTTCGTGCGGCTCTGGGAGCCAGCCGCTGGCGGTTAATGCAGCAGTTGCTCGGGGAAGGGTTTCTCCTCGCGCTGCTCGGCGGCATCTTCGGCATGCTCCTGGCAGTCGTAGTTCTGAAATTTCTCCGAGCTAGTTTGAACTTCGAGCCTCGGACGACATGGTTTGCGGGAAAAATCGAAGTCAACGGCACCGTCTTGCTTTTCACGATTGCAGTCACCTGTCTTACAGTACTGTTGTTCGCGTTGATGCCCGCCCTTCAGAGCTCGACCCCTGATCTCCACACGGGGCTGAAAGAGGGTGCCCGAACCGCATCGCCAGGTGCGAGGCGAACCAGGATACGAAGCGCGATTCTTATTGGTCAGGTCGCATTAGCGATGGTGCTGATGGTCAGCACGGGGGAATCAGTGCAACTCGTGATCAGGGAGGCGCGGACTCGACTGGGATTTGATCCACAACAAGTGCTCACCATCGATTTATCTCTTTCAGCGTCGAAGTATGCTGACGCCGCTAAGCAGGCTGAGTTTTTCAAGGATGTTGTGGGACGAATTCAGGGTTTGCCTGGAGTGCAGTTTGCGGGTGTGACAAGACAACTTCCGGAGTCCTTTCCACCCCGACTTCCCTTCGACGTTGCAGACCGGCCCGTGCCTGAACCGGAGGATCGACCGCTCGCGGCGAGCTACATCGTTTCGCCGGATTACTTCCAGGTGATGAGGATTCCCCTATTCAGGGGTCGACAATTCTTACTTTCTGATGCTGCCGGTGCCGCAAAAGTAGTCATCGTCAATCAGACTTTTGTGAAACGGTTCTTTCCTAAGACGGACCCGATCGGCACGTTTGTAAGCACGTACCCAGATTTGGCCGGCCTGCCAGATTCGCGCGAGATCGTCGGAGTTGTGGGAGACGTCATCGACCGCGTAGGACAAAGCGACGACATTGCCCAAATGTATATACCCTTCCTCCAAAGCCCTCTGCGCAGAATGGTCATGGTGATTCGCGGCGGGGATCCCGCCACTCTCACGCCTACGGTTCGGGAGTCCATCTGGGCTGTTGATAAGGATCAGCCGATTGGCAACATCAAGACAATGAGACAAGTGCTCGATGGAAAGGGCGCAGGTGATCGCCTGCTCGGAGGACTTCTCGGCACGTTTACGACCCTGGCCCTGTGCCTCGCGACTATGGGAATCTACGGCGTGGTTTCGCATATTGTGGCGCAACGAACTCACGAGATCGGATTGCGGATGGCGCTCGGAGCGGAGAAAGGAAGTGTGTTCAGATTGGTGGTCGGAGGTGGGATACTTCTTACCGCCATAGGGACTGCATTGGGATTCCTTTTGGCGCTGCCTATTCCTCGCATGCTCGCCGGCGCACATCAAGGTTCTTGGCTTCGCAGTTTACCGGTTCTGATAATTACCCCATTGCTGGTCATCGCGGCTGCGCTGTTGGCGTGTTACATCCCGGCCCGGCGAGCGATGCGCGTGGACCCCACGGTTGCCCTCCGCTATGAATGAAACTACGGCTTAAACCAGTTGTCGTGCCGCGTCCGAATACCCATCCCATCTCCTTGGTTTACTGCCTCCCGAAGTGAAGACTATCGCGGTTCTCCTCTTGACAATCAGTAGGAGAGATGTATTCTTCCTCCTGAACCTCAAGGGGAATGCGTCTATGGCGGACAAGCCGAGTGATCTCGTCCAGGGAACTCTGGACATGCTCATCCTGAAAACGCTGGCGCTCGAACCCATGCACGGATATGGGATGGAAAGCCACCGAGAATAGCCGGCGCGCCAAGTACTACGTCCTAACAGACCAGGGACGAAAAAGGCTCAACAGCGAAACACGAGAATGGGGAAGGCAAGTGGCGGCCATCGCCAGAATCCTGGAGGCGTCGTAAGCGAACCATGTCATTGCTGCGAAGCATGGC
>Ga0137362_10001168_pt1 | contig 15807 bp, 19 predicted proteins | sample MadtaG_2_FD_104801 | JGI IMG/M metagenome (GOLD analysis project Ga0137362, IMG submission 104801) | Vadose zone soil microbial communities from Angelo Coast Range Reserve, California, USA - Mad1_100_16 metaG | ecosystem: Environmental > Terrestrial > Soil > Vadose zone | place: USA: California... | reverse complement strand
GGGCGTTGTTTGGCCCGCTCGGAGCGTAACTTAGCCTCCCACAACTCCGTGTCGTCCTCTCTCTCTTTTCATCTTCCCCCGTCCTCTCTTATGTCTTCGTCTTCGCTCGCTCGCATCCTCTACAGAGGTACTTTTATCCACATACGTTCTGTATTGCTCTTTGCCATGTCATCCTTACATCTCCACAACAGGGCTTCATAGCTCCGCTCGCCGGAATGCACTCACAAAGATGACAATGCCTGCGATGAGTCCAACGATGACGGAGGGCGGAATCTCAGTGTGGAAAAAGGCTGAAGGAGAAGCTTTCGCCTCCGGCGATGTTCTCCTCGAGATTGTATGCGCATCCCTCTTACACTCAAGCCAGCGCTTACAGGCGCGTCCTTACAGGAAACTGACAAAGCGGTCATTGACGTCGAGGCGCAAGAGGATGGCATTCTCGCAAAGATCGTCGTATGTGGCACTCCTGTAGTTGCGCTCACACGTCGGAGTTCATGCATCCACGTCATAGTCCCAGGACGGGTCGAAGAATGTTGCTGTCGGTAGCACCATCGCTATTCTCGCAGAGGAAGGCGACGACCTTTCTGGTGCTGCAGAGCTGGCCGCCAATGCTGCCAAGGAAATTTCTCCTCCTAAGGAGGAAAAGGCCCCCGAGGCTCCCAAGGCTGCAGAACCGCCATTGCCGCCTAGCACAACGTCGAAGCCCGAGCTCCCGAAAGGCGACCGCATTTACGCGTCTCCGATCGCCAAAAAAATTGCTTTGGAGCATGGAATTCCCTTGTCGAAGGTCAAGGGTACCGGTCCTGATGGCCGTATCATTCGTGAAGACGTCGAGAAGTATAAACCGGAACTGGCTTCAGCTGGCGCACCTGCACCCGCGGACCCTTCTGCAGACTATGTGGACATTCCTCTGAGCAATATGCGTCGCACGATCGCTGCTCGTCTTGCAGAGTCGAAAGTTCAGTCACCGCATTACTACTTGACTATCGACATCCAGATGGATAAAGTGCTTAAACTGCGTGAAGTCTTCAACAAATCCTTGGCAGAAAAGGGAGCGAAACTCAGCATCAACGATTTTGTTGTCAAAGCAGTGGCAAAGGCACTGGAGGATGTACCAGAGGCCAACTCTGCGTGGTTAGGGGACATTATCCGGCAGTGAGTTCATCGACGTGGATGCTTAGATATCCTTTGAAATCCTGCGAATAGGTATAAGAAGGCCGACATATCAATTGCCGTGGCCACGCCAACTGGACTGATCACGCCTATTGTCAAAGACGCCGGTTCGAAGGGTCTGGCGAGCATCTCCGCGGATGCGAAAGCCCTTGCAAAGAAGGCTCGCGATGGCAAGCTATCGCCTCACGAGTACCAGGTGGGTCGCGTTTATCTACACTAGTTTGTCTTTAACCTGACCATAATCATTGGATAGGGCGGCACGTTCACGATTTCAAACCTCGGCATGTTTGATATCTCCCATTTCACCGCAATCATCAATCCCCCGCAGTCGTGCATCCTTGCTGTTGGTTCGACTCAACCTACCCTCGTTCCCTCTGCAGAAGACGAGCGTGGTTTCAAGACAGCGAACATTATGAAGGCTACCTTGAGTAGTGATCACCGTTCCGTTGATGGTGCGCTCGGTGCCCGGTGGTTGACCGCGTTCAAGGGGTACCTAGAAAACCCATTGACGTTCATGCTTTGAGCGTCTTAAAAAGCGTTGGGCTTAACTACTACATCATCCCCTTGTGCCCACATAGACTTTATATCCTCATTTACCCGTTATTTGCCTTTCACACTTTTGCTCGTAATTACCAGAGACGACACCTACGTTATGTGTGAAACGCGGCGGCCATTATAAAGTCTCGTGATAGCCATGAGCCATATGTAACTAGACCCCGGTTATCGAGTCAGGAGGCTATCGAACAGTGCTTTCAGCTTACAATGCCAACGCGTGCACGTAGATCACCACTAAAAAACCCAGGTGCGGGTGCTTCGAGACTCGCTTGGGATCAGCTCAGGTATCTGTGATCGCAGAGAGGCCATATATCGCCCTCGGGCTGGAAGGCTCCGCGAACAAGCTCGGTGCAGGAATCATCCGTCACGAAATTGATGGATCATCAACCGTGCTCTCAAACGTCCGGCATACCTACGTCACACCTCCTGGCGAAGGGTTCCTTCCTCGCGATACAGCTGTACATCATCGACAATGGGCTCTTAAAGTCATCCAGGATTCCATTGCGGAATCTGGTATCGGTATGCGCGACCTGGACTGTATCTGCTATACCAAAGGCCAGTTTACGTCGGTTTCAATACAATCTGTCGATTCGACTGAACGATGGGTAAACCTGTAGGACCTGGCATGGGAGCTCCCTTGCAATCAGTTGCCCTGGTTGCTCGCACACTCTCACTTCTGTACGGCAAACCGCTCGTAGGCGTAAACCACTGCGTCGGCCGTTAGTACACGAAAGACATGACAATGATCTCCTAATTGATTTGTATGGAAAAACAGATATTGAAATGGGCAGAGAAATCACCGGTGCCCGCAATCCTGTCGTCCTCTACGTTTCCGGTGGTAACACACAAGTCATCGCCTACTCACGTCAATGTTATCGGATATTCGGTGAAACGCTAGATATCGCCGTCGGAAACTGCTTGGATCGTTTTGCGCGGGTGATAAATCTCAGCAATGATCCAAGCCCCGGATATAATATCGAACAGGAAGCCAAAAAGTACGTGTGCATCATGGGATGGATATACGATCGCGACCTTTCGCAATCTAACATCGCTCCGCACAGAGGAAAGCGCCTTGTGCCATTGCCATACACTACAAAAGGCATGGATGTAAGTCTCTCCGGAATTTTGACGGCTACCGAGACATTAGCGCACGACAAACGGCTTCGCACAAATGACCTGCCCCAAGATCATGATAGGGCCGATGAAGATTACTTCACCCCTGCTGACTTGTGTTTCTCTCTCCAAGAGACCGTTTTCGCCATGCTCGTGGAGATAACGGAGCGTGCGATGGCACACATTGGCAGCAAGGAAGTCCTGATCGTTGGTGGTGTCGGCTGTGGGTTCTCTCCACCACAAATCCGTGCTTGTCTCAGAAGCTAAAAACTGTCCCAGGCAATCTAAGACTTCAGGAGATGATGGGGATTATGGCTGAAGAACGAGGAGGGAAAGTATTCGCCACGGACGAACGGTAGGTCCTTGAGCCCTCCGTCGCGCTCTCTGTACAGATCTGAGACTTATCGCGGGGTAGCTTTTGCATTGACAATGGCATAATGATCGCCCACGCCGGACTTCTGAGCTATCGCATGGGCTTCCAAACACCCCTAGCGAAGAGTACATGCACGCAAAGGTCCTTTCTCTCCTATCCATCGAAAAGCCTGAAACTCAATTAGAGGACAGATATAGAACGGATGAAGTGCATGTTGCATGGAGAGCATAAGTGTAACATACGAGCCTGAAGATATCCAACAATCATTCTTTATTGCAATACGAAAAGAGAGTTGTTACAGCCTCATCATAACAAGGTAGCGGGTGTTCCAGTTACAGACTACGAGTTGCCAACGTTCGCCAAGAGCAACTCTCGCGTCTCGGGATCATCTTCCAGTTCGCCGACTAGTATATCAAAACGTTCCCACCACCACAGGTCCATCTCTTTCATCTCATCATCGATGTCGTCTTTTCGCACTCTAGTCTTCCACGGTTTGTCTGGGAGGATATAGTGAAGACACCGCACTTCTTCATCACGCCACAGGTTCTTGTGGATTGCCCTCAGCGTCTTCAACGCGTTATAAACCCAAGGCAGCGGTTTCCACTTGCCTCGAAAAAATGCTGCGAGGAAATCTTGGTCCGGAAAGGAAAACGTTGGGACGAGTGGTGAGGTATGAAGGAAATCTACGATGGACTGTGCGAGTGTCGCGGAAGGCGTCAGAACAACAAGTCCCGAGTTCAGAAGTGCGTAAGGACGAGGGCTCGATGGTTCTATCGATACCGGCTGGGAATGTCCACTTGGGTGAACAAGGGGTGTATATGCGCAATTGGCTGGGATCCTGCCTTGTGTTGGCCAAGACGAGCGATAAAATGTATTGGAGTACCTACCAATCTTTCGGATAATGAGCCAATTTTCTAGGGTTGCATGCGCACGCGTGTACGGCCGATATCCAGTCAGGGGCTAAATCAAGCTCCATCAATTCATCCATGTTGCGCATAACGATCATGTCGGAGTCCATCATCACAACTCGCTATAATTAGAACGCTCAGTTATCACTCTCAGACAGAGAGACCAGAGAGGACGAACATCATATTCGACTAGTTCGAATGCCCTTCGGGGATGGATGATTATGATGATGGAAACGATTCTCATGCAATCCAACGTACCTTAATTTCGTCCAAGTATCCGCAAATCGCTCATCATGCCCAGCGATAGCAGGTCCACCCTCTGGTTTTAAGGGTTGAATTTCCCGGACTTGAATCTTACGTCTGGAGAGAGCGTCTTTGGTGCGTTGTGGCACCGTTGGAGTAACCAAAACGACCAAAGGATATCGAGATTGAACAGACTTCAAGGATCGTTCTAGTGTTAATGCACCTGGAAAGTACGAATCCTTCGTCAACAGCGTAACATATGCTTTGCGGGACATGGTTATTGTTCAACACCCATTTGCCGGATAAGACTCTATAAATGCGATCGGGCTGTGCCGAAACTGCGACCCGGCGACCCATGTCCAATGCCTGATGCACAAATAGTCATGCCCGAAATGTCCGTCGGGTTCGAGCAGATATTAATTTCCAGGAAGGCATAGTAAAGTGACCGAGTTCCCGTGGTCATGCATTCATTGTCATAGTACAGTATGTCAAGGGTCGAATGAGGATACGAAGCAGTACATGACATGAAGTGCGAAAGAAATTTTACCGGAGGCGGCTGAATTGTACAACGGTTAGATGGGTAGAGACAAGTATAACGCTAAACACATACCGTGCCTCGCGTTCACTTTCTAGCAAGGCCAGAATATCCTGCTCCCGCACTGGACCTTTCACGTTGCGGATGATAGTTCGCGTGGTATCATCCAGAAATTCTACGCGAACTTGGGTGACACCTCCACGAGAGCCAGTGCGCCCAAGAACCTGCAACCAGTTGCGTGGTGCGCGTCAGAGTGATAAAATGCGACCGATTCCACAGATAAAAGAGAACCTTGATGACACGAGCAAGCTTTACAGGGGCTTTTGATGAGTCCTGTTTATGCCATTAACAAACGCCAGCACATGTGGTAGAGGACGTGACGAACCATTGTATTGTGAGGTGAGGGAGACGATAACAGGCAAAAAGGTCAAATTCGTGTTTGTTGACACCCAGATCAAAGTTCAGAAAAACAAGGTTTAAAATCAGAACCGGTGGTCGCCGATTCCACTCGAACGGACTTCAAAAGTCTCTTTACGGCGTTTGCAGTAGTTGAAATATTAACCAGGTATCATTATGTGCAAGAAAGTTAAAATGTCTGCGAGCTGGAGTAAACATGCAGCAATACGTGTTAAGCAATGGGAAGCAAGTCGACGCCGAAAATGTCCCACATCAGGTCAAACGAGGCGACAAACTACCCATAGTTACTTTTGATAATACTCAGTGACACACTTCAGCGATTGAAAATATGCGCCCTTTCGGCGGTACGACCTCTCGGTTTGCTCCTGTAAAGCGCGATCCCCACGCTTTGCACCGCACGATCAACATGCCGTGCCGCTTGCTGCTCACAGAAGAAGTGAGGATGAATCTGGCCAAGCGAGTGGTCACGTACCATGAAAAGAAATCTCATCCTGAACATATTATTATACCTTGGAGGCGACTTTTTTTCTTGTGAATCGTTAGCCCGAACTTTTAGCAAGCCGTTGTCAAGCGTCTGGTCTTCGCAAGGTGAAGGAAAACGGGAATCCGATGGCTGTGTCAAGGGAAGGGATGACTACAAAACATGATGATTACACGAGTCGCAACAAAATGGAAGTAGGCAGGACGTACCGAAGGCATGGTGTCCCAGCCTGAATAGTAATCGACATGGTCGAACAAGGGGGACAAAGGCTAGAGAGTGTAACGGTGAGATTTGTACGGCACACAGTTGCAGACAGTTACCTTATGATGAGCCGCCGCAAATGACATTTCCGAGGATTCCATCCCGTTGCTGAGCGAAGGCCAGAAGAGATAGGTGTCGTAGTCTTCATCCCTGGCCTCCAAAATAAAAGGTAAAATCCCACTGTTGGTCGGACGCTCCTCCCACTTGGCCATGAGGTCGTGGAAAAGATATTGAACGGCCCTAAGTGTAAATGGTAGGGAGGGAAGCTTTAAAGCGGGCGCTGAAGACGGGTTGGTTGGGGTGCATTAAATACCAGTGGCGGCATAGTCGGGGCGGCCCAAGAAAGCAGCGAATAGGAAAGCGAATACGTTCCCGCGACTCGGAGGCTGCACAGGTTTCACCAGTTCACCGGGCGAGGTGCTCTGCCGTCGCGGCGTTCAACCTCAGTCCAGCCATGTCACCGCAAATCCAATAGCTCATCAGCTAGCTTCTTTGCTGAAGCGCTCGTGAGTAAGCCTGGAAACAGCGCCCCGTCCCGTGCTGTTCGGTCCATCTCTGGGAAGCGGGTATCACCCTTGGTCCGTCTCCAACTCGAAAAAGTCCGTGTCAAGGCCATAAGTATATAAGTTATTGCAATTCGAAAGCTACGCGCGATGTTCACCATCAAGTCCCGTCACGGTATCACTGGCAATAGTGCCAAAGTCCTATCTGTCGTCCTTCAGTGGAGAACCACCAGGATCCCACATGCATTAACAATCGACTGTTTCAGGCTTCAAGTAAGTTGACAGTAAAATCTTCCCACAAGATGTCATTCGTGCGACACAATCCTGCACGATTGACCCGCCACTGGCCGTCCGTGAACATCAGTCCAAAGGAGCACCAGAAGTCAATCCATTTACCTAACTTTGAGGTAGGTCGTGCAATGACGTAATATCATGTCATATCCAGCATCAAGGCTACGAGAGACAATGATGGAACCAGAGCCACACATCATCCGCAATGTATCGCCCGAAAAACAGACCATTCCCAAGGCGAAGTACTGACAGCTGTTACTGGACCAAATTAGTTCGACGAAAGCTCCACGTGGTCAGTTCATTTCCTGGCTTGGTCGTAGGAAACCTCTTAGACGCAAAATATTTCTGCAAGATAGAGTGACAGCACAGCGGAATCTACGATTCTTTCCTTGAAGGCGGTTCAGTTTTTGGATAAACTAGCGTCCCTTTGCCTTGGCTTATTGGCCGTTCGCATCAAGCGTCATTGCTTGCCCTGGGAACACGTACTTCGTCATTTCTTAGCACTGTCTAACTTGAACAGGGGGTATGAAGTCTTACAGCTATACAGCAACCTAGTTCTAGGTGTCTTCCTAACAACGAGGGACGAGCTGAGGTCCTGTGTGGCGGGTGGACTCGATTCCGTCCTTCAAGTTGCCCAGAGTCTTTCAAGGCAGAGCCCGTGAAGACAGAATAGTCGTCTGAACAACCCAAATGCGACTCGGAAGTGCAAAGGAAGGATTGTGGCCTTAAGGAGGAAAATGGGAGGTCATAGCACTGTCATAGCCGGGAAAGCTGACACCGAAACTGGGGTCTGGGGCGGCGACAACCACATCTACCAAACAATGACTTGCCTCCGCTCAAATTTGGGTTAGGGGCCCCCTTCTTCCTTTCCATTTTCCAAGTTACCTACTACTCAGCCAAATTTCACCTCGCGATAATTTTATTTTTTGCGGAGCTGAGGACCACACCTGATTTATTTTTTCTTTGCACGCTCGACTCGCAGAGGCCGATGGAGTTACCCTTTCCACAAATACTGTCTGTAACGTCAAGGCTTTCCCTCCCTTAGCCCGCTTGGCATCCTGTCCTAAATTACTCCTGCCTGAGTATAACGGAAATTCGTTCGACGTCTACACCCCCCTCCCCACACCAGGCCTCCCGTGGGCGAATCATTTTGTCGAAGCGTACGTGGCTGCTCTCAGCATGTAGTCGAAGGTGTTGGAGGTTGGACCAGAGCGAGGGCATGCAAGGGGGTGCACCACTTCCAACAGAAGGAACGCATTTCTTTTTGATGTGAGTGGCCACGGTTGTCGATTTAACTTCTTTCCAATGCGATACCCCGCTACTTTGTGCTGCCGATTTCCCACTGGAAGTAAACGAGAGCGAAGACTGTCCTACTCACTATTGAAAACCCCAAGGTGTCCACAGGAGATTCTGAACAGCTGCTGGACATACAGTGTTCGTCCTTTTAAGGTAGTTTCTACAACTAGGGAAGGGAGAGTATGGATGAATATATTCTAAACTCTAGTTTTGGGACAAGTACGTATATCATGTAAGGAGGGTCGAGTCTGTCATCGTATGTTGAGCTGAAAGTTTTTGGGATCGTTTCTCTGCCCCCTTATTCCGGAGTACATTCTCGATGAAGTATTCACCCGCCTGCAGGAAAAATTAGGAAGAGCTGTGTATGGGAACAATCTATACCGACCTTGTAGCTACTGCGAACGAGAGGCCCGCTCGCCACATACAAGAAGCCCATATCGTCTGCGATTTGCTTCCAGCGATCGAATTCTGCAGGCTCTACATAGCGATCCACTTTCATGTGCCTCTTTGTGGGGCGCATATATTGACCGAACGTGACGACGTCAACGTCGACCTCACGAAGCTCTGTCGGCCGTTCAGCCGAAATTAGCCAGGTGGCACCGTGCTAAATGAGAAAAGGCGGACCTCTGAGAGCATCCATAACTTGACCCTCGGTTTCTCCGACACCAAGCATGATGCTGGTCTTTGTCACGCGCACCCCTTCTTGTTTGGCACGCTTTAGCACACTAAGGCTCTGCCGGAACGTCGCACGACGGTCGCGCACGAAAGGGGTAAGGGCTTCAACCGTCTCGATATTGTGGGCATACACGTCTAAGCCAGACTTTGCCACCACAGATACGTGATCAAGGTTACCGGCCATGTCACCTGTCAACGCTTCTACCAGGATTTGTGGAGCTCTTGTTGCATGAATAGAACCATCTACGCGCACAAACAGTTGCTACTTACTTCTGTTTGATCTTTCGAATCGTTTCCGCGAAATGATGTGCTCCAGAGTCCGCAAGATCTTCGGTGTGCCGTGTCCGATAAATTTCCTGTGCATGGGGAACAGAAAATAACATTAATACGTACCGTCGCGGTCGACACTTGTGAGGACTATGTAACCGAGACCCCACCGGCTGATGGCCTCAGCGGTGTTCTCCGGTTCGTGTGGATCCAGAGGTGGTGGGTTCTTGGACGTCTTAACCGAACAAAAACGGCAACCTCGTGTGCACGTATCACCCATTAACTAGTTGTCAATTCAGTAACATAGAGCTGAGAAACAATTGAGGAATCATACCATGATGGTCGCAGTCGCTCCCCGCTTGCTTTCTTCAGGGGTTGCACCGTCCGTTCCGCCCCAGCAGTCTCCAATATTCGGACACCGCGCCTCCTCACACACCGTGTGTAGGCCTAGCCCTCTAAGGTCCTTCTTTATCTTGTTGAACGATGCACCGGTCGGTATGGATGTCTTTAAGTAGGAAGGCAAACGAGGGCTACCTCGAGTATGCTAGTCAGTCCGTTATCCGCTTGCCAGTAATGTCACATACGTATTTATGTTACCTAGCACGACACGCTCTGGGGTATCGCCGGAAATGAAGTCATCTAGCGATGGTCCTTGTTCTAGTGTCTCTTTGAAGGCCGTCTTTGGTGCAGATGGTCCGGACGTGGCAGGTGTCGCTAGCGAGCGTATATGCCTTGACACGGAGATGCGTGCCACACGTTGGTTCCTGAGAACGAATGACATTGTGCACTGCGTAGACCGTGCTGAAGTGAAGTACCCAAGTCCCGCATTCTCCGCAGCGGCACCGAGTCGGCATACCGCGTCTATCAACCCCGGAATCGCGGGCCGTTACTTCTTCCCACCAGGATGAGCACGCTTTCTCGACGAGAGGAGGAAACACTGTTCAAAACGACAAAAGCTCATGCCCTCAAGGAATGCGACCCGTTAGTAAAAGGTATGTTCTCAGTGACACGTCTTATTCGTCGGCGTCACCATCCTTGTAGCATTCGCCGAGTGTGCCGCTGGACGTACAGTTTCTGTTGCTTGGGCCTGCAGGGAGAAGTTCAAAGCCGTTCAAGACTGTGTCTACCAGTTGTGAGTGTTATATATTTTTCATACAATTAATCAACTCATATGCTCCAAGCACACGACCAGAGAGCATGCAGCTTGTGCGTGATGAATACCTCCGAATACGCAACGAACAACAAGAACCACCACCATCATAGTTTCTCCCTGGCGATCATGATGGCCAATCCCATACCATAGAATTCAAAGGAAGTAGTATCCGTATCTATTCTTACACGCAATCCAGTCCTGCATTATTCAGTGAGGGCTGCTCGGATGATGATAACGTGTTCCTCACGCGCATACAAGGCCGATCATGATAACATTGTCCCCCATGTTACAAAGCTATACTTTCGTGAATGGGACAAAAGTCCCAACTTGATCCAGTGTTAGCGTGTTCCCCCTTTCTTGTCTGACTCTGCCAGTATGAACAAGACTACTCTTTTAACTTCCCTGTCACACCCAATGCCCACTAGCAGGCCCTGCCAGTCACCTCGAAATCATGTCTAGAAGACCACAAATGAACATGCGTAGACCATTCCGGTCCAGGGATGATATCATGATCCTGTGAGATGCTTATGAACGTCTGTCAATATAAAGTCCAGTTGGACCTAGAATCGACTACGCCACTAGAGGTCTTCCCGGGCAGTGCGTATCTGTCTGAGTCGCCGCGACTGATAATTATCTTGATTACGCCCATGTTGGCAATAGGGCCCATGTTTCGCAGGTGTTTATCACAAGAGTAGTCAGGTCAATTTCGGTTTGTCTCATGCTGATGTGAAGCCACTCCACAAGTTCGGATTCTCTTCTCATTAACTAATACAGACACTGCGGGCATTTTACAATATAATCCAATTCAGTTGCTCTCAACTGACCAATCAGATTGCAGTATTTAGCCGACTGAATTGGTTTATATTGTAAAATGCCCACAGTGAGAGTAGAAGACAGGGAGAATCTACGTTGACAGAACAGGTGACCCCAATTACTTCGCATTTACTGCAAGCCACTGAGTTTGAAGGGCAAGGACGGAACTGATAACACTGTGAAACATGCGTCAAAGTCCAGGGGGAAGAGAGCAGGAGAAGCGGTAAGTACCCGAATATGCCAAGAATGCCATCGTGGAGATTCACGAGACCAAGGTTGGCGGCGGGGAGCCACACATCGAGAATGTCAATGGTGAACTGTTGACGAGTGGCTGCTCGCATGCTGCAAAATTTCGTGTGAATGCAATACACAAGTAGGCGAAAGAGGAGTTACGTTTGTAAGGCCCGGAGTTGAGATTTACGTGCGTTCTCTTCACCAATATTTTTCTCGTCCGGACCCTTGATTTTGCGCGTCTCTTTGGTCAAGCGGCCTGCCTGCCCACAAAAATGAATTGTATATCACGAGGGCATATCATATGTAAAACGCGTCATCGGAAATGCACCTTGAGAATACCATGCGTGAGGCTGAACAAAATGCCGGCTAGCCAGAAACGGTTTGAGATTTTTTGGACCTTCTGGGATGTTTCGGGCTTCAGAGCGATGAACTTGATAGCGTTGGCCTGAAGGAAACACATTCATCATGCTGATCGTGCGTGAGTGTCTTGCACATACCCATACAACGGCGTCAGAGGTTAAGTAACCGAAGTACCCGAGCTGACGGGCAATGGTCGCAAGTTGCTCCTTGATGTCACCTGTGGATTGTGCCGCACGAAGGGCGGCCTGCAGGTACTCCAATGGCTTCCCGAGGCGCATAACTGAACAAGGTGTAAGTCATTGCCGAACGTTGAAGATTGCGAAGAGGCTACGTACGCTTACGAGCGAGCGCTAAGTGGCTTTTCAAGGCATTCCAGCGCACAGCATCAGCTTTACGCCCTCCTGAAATGAGATACCACGCGAAAAAGCGTGCAAAGTACTGTGTCGCCCTGTAGACCTATGGTTTCCCAAGTCGGATATGTGGGTGGAGACGCGTGGGAAACATATATTCCAAACCTTGTCGCGGCCCACGGTGGTGCCTAGAATCTTAAGAGTCGAGCTGGCCGTTGGGTGGAGGATGATTTGGGATGCAACGTTAGCCATCACGGGACGAGTGAACGATGGAACACCAATAAACACTGGTTGCTCATGCGGTTTCCAGAGTCCCCGTGAATCACATGTCGCGGGTACGTGTTTACGAGCTTTGCTCGACTTACTTTAGATAGTTAGGTAGAACGATGATGATATTTTATGGGACATGTGGAAACTAGCGGTGGCCGGTGCGTAGCACGGGCACAGCTCGATAGTCGAACGTTTACAGTAATGTAATCTTACATCACAACATTGCAGGGGGTGGAGTTTCTCGATGTCGTCGTCCCTGTGTTGAGGGCAGCAGTAAACGTGAAGTTGTACATTATGTGGGCGAGCTCGTCGAACAGCGTGCTCACCAATACACCTACAAAAGTGCGTATGTGCCGAACGGCGCTGGGAATCCTAGGCTATTCCCCGACTGTACTAAGACTGTTCAATTGCAAGTTGTCTTGCGGTGTGCATAACTTAGTACAGTACCGGTTTTCTCTCCCTGATTGATTGCTCTTCATGTCTTCATCACACCAGTCAGCCTAGTATACGCCACTGTCGCATTTCTCTTATCCATCTGCGCATCCTCCGTGCACGCCATTCGCAACGTGATAATGCAGACAGGGATGACGCTGGTGACATGTATCTCAGTGATACATACATACTGTCGGACAGGATGACAAGCCAAAAAATATTTTAAGGGAACGCGTCCACTGTTGCATTCCCCTCCTCCAGTAATGAATACATGCGTTGTAGTTGTGTTAGGTTGTGTCAGCAGAACATCCCGCCGTCGTTCTGGAAATGGTGGTGTGTTATGATAGAGAGCAGCGCATTCTGTCTTGCGACGTTTACGCTGTGCAAGTAGTCTTGCTGAAAGTGGGGATGGGTGTGATGGACGTGAAGGCGGAGAAGGTGGTGGTGGATGTGAGGTGGACGGTGATGGAGGTGGCATGGAGTCGGGAGGGGATGGCATCGTTCTGGAGAGGAAGAAGATATGAGGGCACGATGAGGGAGAAAGCGTTGAGAGTGTCCCAGGGACGGTCCGGAAAATAGCTACTTTCAGTGAAAAGAAGATGTGAGAACAGCAGGGTGAGGCGTTGGAGGGGGAGCGCCGTTCTGGAGAGGAAGATATGAAAGCGTGATGCAGAGCGAGAAAGCGTCGGGGAGGCGGGCAATGAGGGCATACAGGAAACGGTCCACAGAACAATCGACCCAGAGGCGGTCATGTAGGCCGACACGTCGACCCAGGCGGCCATGTTGTTGAAGGAAAGGCGAGATTGAGATGTGCGGGTGGAATGGGAGGTGGAAGGGGCGTGGAATGGAAGGGACGCGCAGTGTCAGCAGTTTTGTGCTGGGTTGTCTAAGTAGTATAGGTGTGCTCGCCGTCAGAGACGACAAAGTCGCATCATTGGGTGTTGCCGAGAGTGGGAACCAGGCTTGACGATGTCGGAAAAGGCCTCTCTACCGGTCCTCGGACTTACCCTCCAAGCGTCATCCTCCTCAATCTGACCTTTCTAGTCCTCCCTCCCCAACTCACTCAATCAATCGTATAGGGGCTCCGCCACCGACTGGCCCAATGGCAACACGCAAGGCCGAACTGCCAAGCCTGCCTCGATCACACAAACGCCTTGCCGGGCCAGTCGAGGCAGCCCCCGACAAGCCCTGCCATCGCAAAGGTAAGCAAGTTGAGATCAAATGAAGTGACTAGGCCATCGCTAACTCCCCATCGTTTGTTGGTGTACGGTTCATTCAAATCTCCTGTCCCTTGTCCAAAGTTGCGCAACTCACTCCTTGAACCTGGTCCGTCCTCCAGTGCGGCACGTCCATGGAAAGTCCTCTTCGGGCTGGTCGTCGAGCTTTTCGACAATCGCACAGCCTGTGCCCCCGGTCCCAGAGCCCCAACGCCTTCGAGCTCAAATCACGAGCGCCAACCTCCCCAACCCTCAAACCCCCCGCCTCCTCTACCACCGTCCTCCACACCACCACCCCTCCGTCACCACCGTAACTGCCTGACAGCCCACTGCCTCTACCGCCTCCCTCAGATGACTTGCCTCCCCGCCCCCAACAGAACCACCCCGGTGCACGGAGGCCATAAACCGGAGATCTGCAAGGACACGTTTACTCTTTCTTGGCCGCTTGGCAACAGGACGGACAACAACTGCAGTGGATGCCCGTGCAGAAGCGGGAACAAGGGCGCCGCTTCGTCTACGGCGTGTCTCGACGGGAAGTGGGCGTTTCAGCACCACGGGAATGTCCACCTCTTTCACCTCCGCGTCTAAAATCTTCACGGCCACCTTCCCCGAAGATGTCTCTCACCGACCACCGTCTCCAACCTCTCACCGACCACCGCCTTCAAACTCAGAGTCCTGGCCATCACCAGCACCGATCCACTCGCTTCCCATCCCTCCACCTTCTCTACCGCCTCTGCCGTTGACAACGTCACGGACTCATCGATCTACCTCGGTAATACACCCGCCCCAAGCATATGAATACCTCTTCCTCCACGCCCTGAGAATTTTTGCTCGTCTGCCTCTTTGTCGGCATGGGTAACATCACCTGTGCGGTCACCACTACCCCATCATCCTTCCAAGCCTTCATCACCTCATGCCCTCCACGAGCGCGCTCCTCTTCTCCGGCCCATTTGTATTCTCTTCCACCACTGCCGCCTTGGCCGCGTGCACGATTGGAGTATCTGTCTGATAATAATTTCAAAGTTCTTGATTCATGGGAAAACTCTGGGGATGCGGATCCGGCTTAGCTGGCCCCGGTTTTCTGGGGAGGGACAGGTGGTCCCCGAAACCTCTTTATAATTGATGTATTTGTATTCTACGCCTTAATACAAATCCTGTGATATATATATGTCATATGTTTTATGGGGTATATGCGAAAATAGGTGTGCTCACCGTCAGAGACGACAAGCTTGATGTGGTGATAATGAAGTTGCGTCCATACGGCGGATCCAAGGAACGGTGTTGTCATTTCACACGGATGTCAGAATGGCGTCCTCTGGCGTCCTCTCACTGATCCCCTTCATCCCTGTTTCTCTCCCACACTCCTCTAATCTTCACCCGCGAGCCTCATCTGCCGATCAATAATGCGGTCATCTCCGATTTTTCCTTGCGCCATCAATCTTGATCAATCACCAGACCTTGTTTTTCAAACGTCGGGCCGTGGTATTGGCACCAAAGGTGCCAGCGTAAGCATCTGCCACCATCCACACTCTCTAATAGGATTTGAAGGTGCCAGTATGGTCGCTACCGTTTGCAGGGCTGAGGTGTGTGACCCACTAGAGCCCGGCAGAACAACAACTAGACAAGCATGCAGCTCACGCTTACTATACTGACAAACCCTCATGTCTTTACGTGCATTAGATTCTTGGCCAGAATGCTACTTTGCCAGTGCATGGTAATAGCACAGAACATGAAGGAGGTGCATCAATAAGGTTTGCCCTTTTTATCAAAAAAGAGAAGTTAGATGCGACACAGCCGGAGGGGAAGGAAAAGTTGGCACCGAGTGTATAAAATCTAACTGGTTACTGCGGTAACTGCCATTCCCCCCACCCATCCCCAATGCCCATTCGG
>Ga0137362_10001166_pt1 | contig 15809 bp, 15 predicted proteins | sample MadtaG_2_FD_104801 | JGI IMG/M metagenome (GOLD analysis project Ga0137362, IMG submission 104801) | Vadose zone soil microbial communities from Angelo Coast Range Reserve, California, USA - Mad1_100_16 metaG | ecosystem: Environmental > Terrestrial > Soil > Vadose zone | place: USA: California... | reverse complement strand
GTACAAAAATAAAACCACGCTGACCGGTAAGGTAGTCGATCGCATCAAGGGCGGTGTTGTAGTCGACGTCGGCGTTCGCGCGTTTCTTCCCGGCTCGCAGTACGATCTGCGCCCCACGCCGAATCTCGACGCGCTGGCCGGACAGGAAGTGCAGGTCCGCATCACCAAGCTGAATCGCCGCCGCGGCAACGTCGTCGTCAGCCGGCGGGCAATTCTGGAAGAGGAACAGCACGCCAAGCGCGGCGAATTGATGGAAAAGCTGGCCGAAGGCCAGACCGTGCACGGTATCGTGAAAAACGTCACCGAATACGGCGCGTTCGTGGATCTCGGTGGCATAGATGGCCTGCTGCACCTCACCGACCTGAGTTGGGGCCGCATCAAGCATCCTTCCGACGTGGTGAAGCCGGACCAGGAACTTGACGTCATCATTCTGAAATTCGACAAGGAAAAACAGCGCGTCTCGCTCGGACTGAAGCAGCTTTCGCCCGATCCCTGGGTGAACGCAGCGGAAAAATATCCTGCGGGCGGCAAGTACAAGGGCAAAGTCGTCGGCGTGGTGGATTACGGCGCGTTCGTCGAACTCGAGACCGGAATCGAAGGCCTGGTTCACGCCACGGAAATGAGCTGGGCGAAAAAGTCCGTCAATCCTTCGAAAATCGTCAAGGTCGGCGAAGAAGTAGACGTCGTCGTGCTGGACATCAAGCCCAGCGATCGCCGCGTCTCCCTCGGTATGAAGCAGGCGCAGCCGGATCCCTGGCTCTTGACCGCCGACAAGTATCCCGTAGGCACTATCGTTACTGGAAAGGTGCGCAACATCGTCGAGTTCGGAGCCTTTATCGAAATCGAAGACGGCTTCGACGGCTTGGTGCACGTCAGCGACGTGAGCTGGACCGAACGAATCAAGAATCCGCATGAGGTCTTCAAGAAGGGCGAACCGGTCACGGCAAAGGTTCTGCGCGTGGATGAAGACAACCGCCGCGTTTCCCTGGGCATGAAACAGGTGAACGACATCTGGGGCGATTGGTTCAAGCAGCATCGGGTCGGCGAAATCGTGAAGGGCAAAGTATCGCGCATCGCCATGTTCGGCGCTTTCGTCGAACTCGGCGAAAATATCGAGGGCCTCTGCCACAACACGGAAATCACCGATCGCCGCCGTGGCGACGATGGCAGCGGAATGAACCGCACCTCCACCGGGCCGCTGAAGAGCGCTGGTCCGCTCGAACCGGGCAAGGAGTACGACTTCAAAATCATCAAGATCAGCCCGGAGTCGCGCAAAATCGCTCTCAGCTACAAAGCCGCGGTCAAGCAAGTCGAGCGCCAGGAAATCGCACAGTATCGCTCGACGTCGAAAACTTCTTCCACCGCAACCATCGGCGACGTGCTGAAACAGAAACTTTCTTCACGATAAACCAGCATCATCCTAATATGGGGCCGGTCTACCGTTTGACTGGCCCCTAATTTTTTGTTTTACCTGCGGGCCAGTTTAATGATAGGAAGTGTGCAACCTTTATTACGCAGCTTCCCGTAAGCCCTTCCCTGTCATGGGTCTGCGGCGTATCATCAAGGGACTAGCGAGCGAGGCGTGGCCACGATGACCAAGCAACCGACGTTGACGAAAGCCGATTTGATCGAAGAAGTGTTGAAGGTCACGGAGCTCCCGCGCAAGGAGTCCGAGACCATCGTCGAAACAATTTTCGACAGCATCATCGAAGCCATTCAAAAAGGCGAAAAAATCGAGATTCGCGGCTTCGGCAGTTTTCGTACCCGCCAACGCAAAGGCCGCGTGGGTCGCAATCCAAAAACTGGAGAGAAAGTGGAGGTTCCCGCCAAGCGCATTCCCTTTTTTAAGCCCAGCAAGGAATTAAAGGATTTTGTGAACAGCGAACAAGCCGCCGCGATGACTTCCGCAGCGGAAGCCGGCGGCGCCAGTTCCGGCAACTCGACTCACTCCTGATTTTGCAATTTCTTGCCGATGCGAAGCCCCGCCTTGTTTTAGGCTTTTCCTCGCGAGGATACTCACTCAATGGATTTTCTGTGGACGCCGTGGCGCTACCAATACATTGCACAAGCCATTGCCGGCAAACAGCCTGAATGCATTTTCTGCGATGCCGCCGCGCGCACCGACGATGACGTAACGCTGATCGTTCACCGCAGCGCTTCCTGTTTCGTCATCCTCAATCTTTATCCCTACACCTCCGGCCACGTTATGATCGTGCCGTATGCACACGTTGCGGAGTTGTCCCTGAGCGATGCTGCCACGCTGAACGAAATCATGCAGCTCGCGCAAAGGGTGGAAGCAATTCTGCACAAGCTGTACAAACCTGACGGCATGAACTATGGAATGAATTTGGGACGCGCAGCCGGCGCAGGCGTAACCGGCCATCTTCATCTGCATGCTTTGCCACGCTGGGTGGGGGATGCAAATTTTATGACCGTGACCGCAGAAACGCGCGTGCATCCGGAATCGCTCGCCACCACCTATAAACGCTTCAAAGAAGCCTTCGCCGAGAGGCCGACGAAAACGTGAACTTCGGTTTTGTAGGGGTGCAGCACCGCTGCGCCCTGCGCGCCCAGGCGTAAGATGGCTCGGCGCTTCGCAAGAATTTCGTTGTCGCTGCGCTACAATATCAACGCAGCATAGGCATTCCGAGCCTGCTTGCCGCAGGCAGGGAATCTTTTTTCTCCGGAGTCAGCGTGGATCTGCAACTTACCGAAGATCAATTGTTGCTGCAAAAGACTGTCCGCGAATTCGCCGAAGCTGAAGTAAAACCGCGCGCCCGCGAACTCGATGAGACCGGGCACTTCCCGCGCGACCTATTTGCAAAAGCCGCGGAACTTGGCCTGACAGGCGTGGCCATTCCAGAAACCGAAGGTGGCGCGGGCTTCGATCACATTTCCTACAGCATCGTGATCGAGGAGATTTCCCGCTGTTGCGCTTCAACTGGCGTGATTCTCTCGGTGCAGAATTCACTCTACTGCGATCCCATTCACCGCTATGGCACCGACGAACAAAAAAAGAAATTCCTTCTGCCATTCGCGCGCGGCGAAAAAATCGGCTGCTACGCGCTGACCGAGCCGCAAGCCGGATCAAACGCCGCAGCTCTGCAAACTAAAACCGTAAAAAGAAACGACCTTTACGTTCTAAATGGCACTAAAGCGTGGATCACTAACGGTGGCGCAGCCGATGCCGCAATCGTCTACGTAAACACCGAGCCTGCAAAAGGCGAAAAAGGAATCACTGCGGTAGTGGTAGAAAAAGGCACGCCGGGATTCAAAGTCGGCAAGGAAGAAAAGAAACTTGGCATCAGCGCCACAGCATGCAGCGAACTGGTCTTTACCGATTGCGAAGTGCCTATGGCCAATCGCATCGGCAACGAAGGCGAAGGCTACAAAGTAGCGCTCTCGACGCTGGACGGTGGCCGCATAGGCATTGCCGCGCAAGCCACAGGAATCGCGCAGGGCGCGTTCCAAGCCGCGCTGAAATATTCCAAGGAACGCCTGGCATTCGGCCATCCCATCGCGGAATTTCAGGCCATACAATTCATGCTTGCCGATATGTCCACGGAGATTGATGCCGCGCGGTTGCTGACTCGCAAAGCGGCGTGGAAACAAGACACCGGCGCGCGTTTCAGCATGGACGCCGCCATGGCGAAACTTTTCGCCAGCGAAATGGCCACTCGCGTGGCCCACAAAGCCATCCAAATCCACGGCGGCAACGGCTACAGCCGCGAATATCCCGTTGAGCGCAACTACCGCGACGCCCGCATCACCGAAATCTACGAAGGCACCAGCGAAATCCAACGCCTGGTTATCTCCTCCTGGGCGCTGCGTTCGTGATGTTCTCCCGCGTAGTATCCTGAATTCGTGCTGACGCTTGATTTTGGCCTCGAGTTCGATCCGGCGCGCGACGAAGAATTTTTCTCCGCGCTCCCACCGCTTCCGGCGGTATGCCTGATCGAGCCGCAGCAATCTTCCGCCCAGCCCCTCTTCATCCGCACCCAGGATTTGCGCCGTCGCCTGCAACGGCTTCTCGGCCCGCTCGATTCCACCAGCAAGCGCTTGAACTTGCGCGATTTCACAAAAGGCATTCGCTATCGAGTGACCGCCTCCGCATTCGAACAAACTTTCGCCTACTACCGGAACGCCAAGGAGCTTTTTCCAGAGCGCTACCAGGACATGTTGCGCCTTCGCCCGCCGGCCATGCTGAAAGTCAATCTGCGGAACGCGTATCCCCGTTGCTACGCAACACGGAAAATTTCCATCGCACCGAACGGTGAACCTTCTGGCGGCGTTTATTACGGACCATTCCCTTCCCGCAAAGCCGCCGACGCTTTTGCCGAACGCGCGCTCGATCTTTTCAAGGTACGCCGCTGCCAGATTAAAATTCGCCGCGATCCGGAATTTCCCGGATGCATTTACTCGGAAATGAAAATGTGTCTCGCTCCGTGTTTCGCCGGATGCACAAAAGAAGAATACGACGTCGAAGTGCAGCGCCTGGTGACATTTCTGGAAACCGGCGGCGCTTCGCTGCGCGAAACTCTCGAGGTCGAACGCAACCAATCCAGTGAAGCAATGGACTTTGAAAAGGCTGCGCTGCTCCACAAAAAGCTCGACAAGCTCGATGACGCTCTGCGCGGGCAGCCTGAACTTCCCCGCCGTTTGCAGGATCTCAACGCCGTGATTTTTCAGCGCAGTTCTGGCGACCAAACCATTGGTGTTTACGAAGTCCGAGCCGGAAGAATCGTCGAGCCCTTCGAACTGTCCTTCGCCTCACTCGCCGGCGATCCTCGTTCCGCCGAGCAGCTCCTTCGCCAGCATCTTGAACCAGATCAAGCGATTATCAATCAATCTCCTAGCCCATCGCCTACGCCTCAATCCGTCATTCCGAGCCTGCCTGCACAGGCAGGCGAAGCGACCGGAGGTTCCGACCTTGTCGGAAGGAATCTCTCTTCTCTCTCGCCGGCGTCACCGGCTGACTTATCCGAACACTTGTGGCTCCTCGCCCGCTGGTTTTACAGCAATCCGCGCCAGGGCGAAATTTTATTTCGCGCAAATGCCTGGCCATATCGGAGAATGATGCGGGCCTGCGCTCGGCTGCTCGCGCCACCCGAGGCGAAACCCAGCTTGCCGCGGCAAAATAAAGCGTCACAGCAAGACAATCTGCCTCAGCCCGGCGAAGAAAGAGAAAAAACCTCATGAGCGATGGAGCAACGGCGGAAGGCACGAAGCGCTACGCAGAATCCTTTCGTAGCCGCGCCGCCGATGGACATTTTCGCGAAGTTCACGGCCTGGTGCTGTCATCCGTCGGCATTGGCACCTATCTCGGCCAGCCGGACGAGCGTACTGACGCTGCCTACACCGCGGCGATCGTTGCGGCCGTGGAGAACGGAATCAACGTGGCCGATGCCGCGATCAATTACCGCTTTCAGCGCAGCGAACGCAGCATCGGCTCGGCGCTGGTGCAACTCGAGGCTAAAGGCTATTCACGCGACCAGCTGGTGCTTTGCACTAAAGCCGGCTATCTCACGCCCGACGGCAAAATGCCCGCTGATCCCAATCAATATTTTTTCCAGGAATATATTCAACGCGGAATTTTTTCCGCCAAGGACATTGCCGCCGGAAGCCACTGCATCGCTCCGCGTTTTTTGCAAGATCAGATCTCGCGCAGCATGGCTAATCTTGGCGTCAATTGCATTGATGTCTTCTACCTGCACAATCCGGAAACGCAACTGGGTGAGATTTCAAAGGTGCAGTTTCTCGGCCGGATCCGCGAAGCATTCTATTATCTGGAGTCAGCGGTAAAAACCGGAAAAATTCAATTCTACGGCCTGGCCACTTGGAACGGCTTCCGCCAGGACGCCCGGGCTCGCGACGCCATGCAGCTCGCCGAACTCGATGCCGCTGCCAAGGAAATCGCCGGCGACAATCATCATTTTCGTTTTGTGCAGTTGCCGTTCAATCTGGGGATGACCGAAGCTCTCACCCTCGGCAATCAATCCGTCGCTGGAAAAACCATGACTGTCATGGAAGCGGCGGAAGAGTTGAACATCACGCTGATCGCCAGCGCTTCCCTCTTGCAAGGCCAGGTGGCCAGCAATCTCCCCGCATTTGTCGCCGAAGCGTTGGGCCTCGATTCGGATGCCGAACGCGCATTGCAGTTCGTTCGCTCCTCACCTGGAATAACAAGCGCACTGGTCGGAATGTCCCGCCAGGAACACGTCCAAGCAAATGCAAAACTTGTCAAAGTGCCGCCCGCGACCATAGAGCAATTTTCTAAACTCTTCTCGCGCGGCCAGCCTTCGGCTTGAAATCACTCCAGGGCGCTTGCGGAATTCTATGACCTGCTTAGAGAACTGAAGTGCGGCGAATCTGTCGCGCTAACCTTTGGAACCAGCTCGATCAGCACGTAATCCATATATTCGATGGTCTGATCGAACTTCCTGAGACGCTCATCACGATCTTCAACTTCGGCAGCCGAATGAAGTTCGATAAGCGCTCGATTAAGATGGTGATTGAGCTCGGTGATCAGATTCATGCGTTCCTTCGCTCGCAGAAAAATGTGTTGCGTATGAGTGGCGAAAAGATAAAACAGCATCACTCCGGTGGCAATCATTGCGATTGCGATATCGTTTAAAATGGTGGAGGAAGGCGTTATGTCGAGTCTCACTAGCGTGAGGTCAACGACAAAGGAAACTACAAAAAGCATGCATGCCATCACCCCGGCAGCTTTAAGAATCTCAGGTGTCATCCAGTAAGGCAGGAATTTGGTCGGCATCGGAATACCCTCCTCGAGCGTGTGCGGGCTGCTCGTCATTGGCTTGATTCTACACCGGCGCTCGCTCTATCAACCGTTGTGCATCGAAGCTCGTCGCGGCGAATATGAACACCCGACGACTATCGTGCGTGGCGCATCGCCGGTTGCAGCCAGTCTCGGATCGCTTTTCCCAACTCTTCAATCTTCCCAGCAAAAAAATGGTCCACACCATCCACAACGACCAGTTCATTCTCGCCCGGCAGCGACGCCACCATCTGTCGCACTTTCTCCACATCGCCATGCTCGTCGTGCGAACCATGCACGAATAGCTTCGGCTTCACGCATTTCGCGAGGAACGAAAAATCCGAGTTATTCACCGGCGCGCCAATCCCGATCAGTTTTTCCACTCGCGCATCTTCGCAACCCGCGCGCATTCCCACCCAGCATCCAAAACTGAAACCTGCAACCAGCAGCGGCGTTCCAGGAAATTCCCCAGCCAGAAACTGCAGCGCCGCGCGCACGTCATCCAGCTCCCCTCGCCCTTTGTCATGAATGCCTTCGCTCAATCCGCCGCCGCGAAAATTAAATCGCAACACCGCAATCCCCAGCGAATCCAGCGCTTTTGCCGCCTGAAAAACAACCTTGTTGTGCATGGTGCCACCAAAGAGCGGGTGAGGATGACAGACCGGCGCGGCGATCCCCGGTGCGGCCGCGGGTGGTGTCCACAGCACCGCTTCCAACTTGCCGGCGGGTCCTTGCAAAAAGAAGTTCTTCGATTCGTGCGTTGAGCTCATCGGCGGCCAAAACAGTCTACACGAATCATGCGCCCTGCTTCGCCTCGATTGGCTACTGCGTTTTTTTCCGTACTGTGATGCACAGCGATTCGCTTCCCGCTTCCATTTCGATTCCGGTTACTTGAGTTTCCCATTCTCCATCACCGCTCCACGGCGCTTCACCACCGGGGTCAAAGGATACCAGCAGCCGTTGCCCAAACGCGTATTCGCGATTCGTCACAAATTTCAGTTTGTCGCGGGAGACTTCCAAGGTCATCGTGTCTTCGTGCCAGGGCACATGCTGTGGCCGTACGCGAATCGGCAGGGAGATTTTATTCCCAGTCCCATTCTGACTCTTATTTGCCGTACGGCTGCCGTTCGCACGCGTCTGACCATGCGCAGTTCCTTCGAAGTGCATGGCCACGTTCCAGCCTGATGACTTTTCCTCATTTGCTGGTGAACAACGCACCACTCGCGCCAGTGTTTCCGGCTGCGCGCCGGAAGCTTGCGGATCGTACGGAATTGTCACCCATAACGGATGGCCCACGCCGTGAGCTTCGCTGCAGGCCAGCAGTAGCCCGTCCTTAGAGACATTAAGCGTTTCGCCTTGATCCGTTCGTTGACCCAGGGGCGCAGACCACCTGAGCCTCGCAGGAAGCCGGAGTCGTACACGGGGATGTTGGCGGCGCTGCATTGCAGGCACGCATTCTTATTGCAGATGGGCCGGGAGTCTTCGCGAAGTATATTCCCGGATTGACTATCCAGGCAAGCTTTCGTACTAGTTCTATCTTTATTGACTACCGCAAATCCTTTGTATCCGCGCCGAAACGCCTCGGCAGAACTCGCGGAACTGTTGCAGGAACTCGTGGCAAGTTCCGCAACGGCGGTACTAGAGCTAAATTGCTGCAATTTAGCGTTGCAGTTCACACACACCGATGGTACGGTTTTTCAGTTTCCAGCAAACAGGAGTGCCATGCCCGACGGAGCAGACCGCCGCGAAGCTCGCCGATTCAACATGACTTTGCCGATGCGGCTTCTGCCGAACGATTCGAATTCTCCTGAACTTCCGGCACAAACCCGCGACGTCAGTTATCGTGGACTCTATTTTCTTGCCGAGGCCCAGTTCAAGCTCGGTAGCTCCATCGAATTTGTCATCACTCTTCCCGAACAAGTTACCCGCTCCAGCGACGTCAACATCCGCTGCCTCGGCAAAGTCGTGCGCGTCGAGCCGACCCAGAATGGCCGCATGGGTATAGCCGCTAAAATCGACCGCTACGAATTCCTCCACGCCGCCTGATCGCTATCCACCTTCCTTCTCTTGCATCACCAAGCCGCCAGATTCCTCTTCGCGCGTTCGCTAGAGCTCTCTTCTCCGAATGTAGCGGCGGGTTTATCCCGTCGTCCTTTCTTTTTCGTTTTTGTGGAGGACTCCTTCCGAGGCGGGCGTCTCTTTGCCGCAACACAAGATTCGCGCAGCTCTAACTTCGTTCCCGCCACGTTCCTTCCTACTCCGCAAATGAGTACAATCATTCCGCCGCTCGTCCTTGCAGGAGCCTTTTCAGGAGATTGCCATGTATCACTACGACGCCGCCACCGCTCTCGAAGAATTACAGGAAGACGCGCTCCTCCCGCATCCCGTCAAACTTCGCGACATGATCCTTCGCCACCAACTCGGCGTCGAGGACGCCAAATCCATCAATCACCAATTCCAGGATTACCTTGCTCGCTTCGGCGAATCGCAAAAAATCGCCCGTGGAATTCTGGAAAAGCTCGCCACCAGCACCAGGAAACCGGCATGACCTCTGACCGCGATATTGTCATTCCGAGCGAAGCGAGGTATCTGCTTTTTGGTCGAAACTTCGACTATTCCACAGCCTGTCCCACCTCAGCATGACTCGCAAACCTCGCGTCCTCTTGCTCTCCGCTTCCTCCGGATCCGGCCACGTTCGCGCCGCTCAAGCGCTGGAAAAAGCTTTCGCAGCACGTGGCGATTGCGAAGTTCAGCACATCGACGCCATTGAATACGTCAGCAAACTTTTTCAGCGCGCCTACGACAAAACTTATATCTCGATGGTTCGCCACGCTCCTGATTTAATGGGTGTGATATACGACCGCACCGACCAGCCCTGGCAGCATCCGCGCCGCCGCCTCGCGCTCGATCGTCTGAACTCTCAGCCCATGATCCGCCTTCTGAAGCGCGTTCAGCCTGACCTGTGCGTGGCCACTCATTTTCTTCCCGCGGAAATCATGGCCTGGCTCGTCGCGAAAAAGAAGCTCAGCGCCAAAAACGCCATCGTCGTCACCGACTACGATGTACATGCGATGTGGTTGTGCCGCACCGTCAGTCGCTACTATGTGGCCATACAAGAAGCCGCCGAATATCTCGCCCGCATCGGCGTGCCGCGCGAAATTGTTTGCGTTACCGGGATTCCCATCGATCCGATCTTCGCCGTTCCGCTTGATCGCGCCGCTGCACGCACCGCATTAAAGCTCGCTCCGAAATCTCCGATTCTGCTTTTCGCTGCCGGTGGTTACGGCGTTGGCCCACTTGAACAGCTCGTGCGCGATCTACTCGCTTTGCAAAAATCCTGGCAGCTTGTTGCCATCGCCGGCAAATCCGAGAAAATGAAAAAACGCCTCGACGAAATTGCCCGGGCCGCAGGCACTCTGGCAAACGGCTCTGCGCGCCTCGTTCCCGTCGGCTTTACCACTCAAATGGACCAGTACATGGCCGCAGCCGATCTCCTCGTCGGTAAAGCCGGCGGCCTCACCACTTCCGAAGCCCTCGCTCGCCATCTCCCGATGGCACTCACTGAACCAATCCCTGGCCAGGAATTTCGCAACGCCGATCACCTCCTCGAAGCCGGTGCAGCCATCCGTTGCAACAATCTCCCCGCAGCCGCGTGGAAAATCGCCAAGCTGCTCGACGACCCCGCCCACATAAACAAAATGCGCAGCGCAGCAGCGCAAATGGCCCGCCCCACCGCGGCCGCGGATATCGCGGAAGATTCCCTTCGCCTGCTACACTGATATTTTGTGACTGAGTCTCAGAAATTCGCTGATTGGACAGACCGCTAGATGCGACGCCACACCCTGATGATCGACGCCGACGACACCCTCTGGGAAAATAACGTCTTCTTTGAAAAGCTCATCGAAGATTTCATCACGCTGGTCGAACCCTGCGGCTACGCCCGCGCCTACATTCGCCACATCCTCAACGAAACCGAACGCAAAAATATCCGTCAGTACGGCTACGGAGTGCGCAGCTTCGGCCGCTCCCTCGAAGAAACGTACTTGAAACTTGCCGACCAGATGGCCAAACGCGAAACCCTCGCGGAAATCCACACCCGCGTCATCGAACTCGAAAGCACTCCGCCACAAATTCTCGATGGCGTCCCGGAAACTCTCGCCTACCTTACCGAACGTCACCGCCTGATTCTCTTCACCAAAGGCGAACCCGCCGAACAATCCGCAAAAGTGCAGCGCTCCGGCCTGCAGGGCTTTTTCGAAGCCATCGAAATCGTTCCCGAAAAAGACACCGTCACCTACACGGGCCTCGTCAACAAACATAAAATCGTCAAGAGCCAGGGCTGGATGATCGGCAACAGCCCGCGCAGCGACATCAACCCCGCCATGAAAGTCGGCCTCAACGCCGTCTACATTCCCCACCAGCACACCTGGCACATGGAACACGAACCAGTCATGGCCGGCTCCGGCAAACTCGTCATCCTCCCAGCCTTCCGCGAACTCCGCTCCCACTTCTAGCTTTTTTGGAGTGCGGCGGTCTACCGCAGGCGGCCCCCGCCGCGGCGTTTCACTCACCAACGCGAAAAACTGCGCAATCTGTTCATCCCGCGGCGCTGTCCAGCCGGTCCCGGGACTATGCACCAGCCGCATGCCTAACGACTCCGCATGCGCGCGTTCTTTCTCCATCAAGTCGTGCCGTTCTCCACGCAGATCGACGATGGTGTCAATTCCCAGCTTTTTCAGTTCCTCGATTATGCTCCGCGAGGCACACGCAGCCATTCTTCCGACTCCCGGGCTAGCCAACACACTCACACATTGGAGCGAAATCGCTAAACGACTTGCCGTTCCAGGAGGAAGCGAAAGCGTCATTTCCTTAAGTAAACGCTTGTGTTTGGTATACCCCCTCCCACCCCATAACCCTCAAGTTCCACTTGAGGTGCGGCATACTTTTTCCTATTCGCCGAGGACCGACTTTCCCAATTTGGCTCTTGCCCGTTTGCTCCGCCGCACAAACCATGGATCGGGAATACTAGAATGGTTTCCCTAGGAGCATCCATGTCAACCGCGGCAACTCCAACATCACCCACAACCGGAAGTATCGACTGGCGGCGAGAGTGGCACGAATTCGACGGCGCAACTTATCTCAATCTCGCAGGACAGAGCCCTGTCCCGAAATCCGCTATTCGCGCCATCCAGTCCGCCATCGAGTGGAAAAAATTTCCCCACCACATTCCCGATACGGCCTACTTCGATCTGCCCAATAAAGTTCGCGCTTCCATCGCTAAACTCATCGGCGGGAAACCCGAAGAAGTCGCCCTGACCGCCGGTGCCAGCACTGGCATGCTCGCCGTCGCTTTCGGTCTCACTTGGAAACCCGGCGACGAGGTGCTCACCGGGGTTTCTGAATTTCCGCTGCAATACGCCACCTGGAAGCCAATGGAACAGCGCGAAGGCATCAAGTTGAAAATAATTTCGCCGCGCGATCGCTTTCTTACCGCCGAAGACTTTATCGCTGCGCTCACTCCACAAACGCGCCTGGTCTCGGTAAGTTTGGTGCGCTTCGATAACGGCGTGCTTCTCGACGCCGCTCGCCTCGCTGCAGCCTGCCACGCGCAAGGCGCACTACTCGTGCTCGATGTCAGCCAATGCTGCGGCGCGGTGCCGTTCACCGTGCAGCAACTTGGCGCGGACTTCCTGATCTCTGCTGGATACAAATGGTTGCTCGGTCCCTTCGGCACCGGATTTTTCTGGGCCAAGAGTGAACACATTTCCAAAATGCGTCCCGGCCCTTTTTACTGGATGGCGGCCGAAGGCGCGGAAAATTTCTCCGCGCTCGACTTCGCCGATCCCAAACCAGCGCAAGCCGCTCGGCGATGGGACGCTGCGGAAACCGCCAACTACTACAATCTTGCCGCGCTCGATGCAGGCATCGATCTGGCTTTACGAATTGGTGCGGAAACGGTTGCGGCGCACAACCACAAATTGATTGACCTGCTTTTTTCCCGGCTGCCACAGGATCGTTTCGTCATCGCCAGTCCGGTTGATCACAAACAACGCGGCCCGTATGGCTGCTTCCAGGCGCGCACTTCCGAAAAAACCAAGGAGTTTTACGACAAATTGCGCAAGGAAAATGTCATCACCAGTTTGCGCGAAGGCAAGATCCGCGTCTCGCCCTACATGTATAACAACGAACGCGACATCGATCGCCTCGTCTCAGTGGTCACGGTATGAGCTCTCCTGAGTCCACGCAGAATTGGCCGCGCATCGCGGTGGTTGGCGCTGGCGCGGTCGGCGGTTACTTCGGGGGAATGCTAGCTCGTGCCGGTGTCCCCGTAATTTTCATCGGACGCCCGGCATTCGTTGATGCAGTCAAGCAGAACGGATTATTTCTCGACACCGTTCAGTTTCAGGAACGCGTGAAAGTCGAAGCCTCGACCGACCTCGCCGCCGCTCGCGACGCGGAAATTGTCTTATTTTGCGTGAAGACCACGGACACCGCGGAAACTGCCCACGCACTTGCAAAAGTACTCTCGAAAGATGCCGTCATCGTCAGTATGCAAAACGGAGTGGACAATGCGGAACAAATCCAAGCCGCGTCGGGCCTAGAAGCGCTTCCCGCTGCTGTATACGTCGCTGCTTCGGTTCCTGCACCAGGCACCGTAAAACACGTCGGCCGTGGCGATCTGGTTCTCGGTCCGAAAAACGAAGTCACGGAACGTGTTGCGGCCATCTTCACTCGCGCCACAATTCCCTGCCGCATCTCGGAAAATCTGATCGGCGAACTCTGGACCAAGCTGGTTTGGAACTGCGCACTAAACGCGCTCTCTGCACTGGGCAAAGTAACCTACGGCGAAATTCTCGCCAGCGCCGATGCAAAACAGCTTGTTGAAACAACCGTGAACGAAGTTCTCGCGGTCGCCAAAGCCAGCGGCATCCAACCCGCCGGACTCGAAGATCCGCGCGCCACGCTCATCGGAGCCTACAAAGTTGCTGAATCTATGGCCGCAACGCGAAGCTCCACCGCGCAAGACATGATGCGCAACAAAAAAACCGAAATCGATTCGCTGAATGGTTTCATCGTTCGCCGCGCCCGCGAACTAAACATCGCTGTACCTATAAATCACGCGCTCTTCACACTAGTAAAACTCGCTGAGGGACATTTTTAGATGTGGCTCGAAACTCGTTTTCCGGAACGGTTTGGTGGAAGCGACAACGAGTCACGCATTACAAAAACAATCCGCAACCATCATTCCGAGCGAAGCGACCGAAGGTTCCGACCTTGTCGGAAGGAATCTCTCTTGTTTTCTGGCGAGCGGCTTTACTGTCGCTCCGGCGCGTGAAATGGAATATGCACAATCGCTTCGAGATTCACCGCCTCGCCCTGCCGCTCGGCCGGACGGAATTTCCACTGCGCCAGCGCGCGCACCGCGTTGCCGTCCAGCAGCGGATCGATTCCGCGCACGACCTGAATGCTGCCCACTGACCCATCGCGACGAATTACCGCGTACAGAATCACTTCGCCTTCAACGTGTTCGGCCATCAGCGTTGGCGGATATTTCGGATCTACTTTATGCAGCGGCGCCGGCTCCGCAATTTCGTCTGACGTTTTTATTTGCGGCCCGGTTGGCGACGAACGCATTTCAGCAAAATTCAAAATCCAGCTTCCGGTCGCGCTATTCAAATTCGGCATGTTCACGTTCATCGAATACACCCGCCGCCGCGCAAAAATAACTTCCGGTTTCGCTCCAGGCGCCAGCAACGCAAAATTCGGCGGACCGGTTTTTTCCGTCGGCTCGTCTGCAGCGCTACTCGCTTCGGCCCGGCTATAAAGGGGACGCGAAGACGGCATCAAGATTTTTCCCGCGCTGATTCCAGAAGTAACATTCGCGTTGCGCGGCGCTCCCCCGGAAATACTCACGCCAGTCGAACTCGTTCCCGCACCGTCGGCAGAGTCTGCTGCAGAATTTCCATTGCTGTTCGATTTCGCGTCAGCATTTCCGGCCGGCGCGCCGGTTTTTTTTCCTTCTGGCGAAATGGTCACGCGCGCCGAAAGATTTCCCGCCGGCGGCGCGACGGCAGCAGGCGGTCCGGGCGTTGCGGAAAGCGCAATCAGCGTTTGCGCGGAACCATTTGGCGAACTGAGTTGCGCAGATACATCTGGTTCGGGATCGGATGCGCCTTCCTGCTTTCTTTGCGAAACGCGCGGAGCAACGCCAGCGTTGATTTGCAATTTTGGGCGCTCCGGTCCGGCATTGTTCATTGCAAGGGACAAGTCCTCCGTGCGTTGCTCGTTGATTTGCATTTCCGGAGCGGCAGCGTTCGGATGCGTTGCAAAATGTTTTTCGCGTGGCCGCAACTTCCGCAGTGCCTCCTGGCTGATTTCAAGACGCGGACGCGCGGGTGCGACGGATTGCGCAAGCTGTACCATGTTCGGGAGAGTGGGCAGAAGTTTTGGTGCGATTGCTGGCGCCGACGGATTTATCAAAGTCTGCCGCGGATGCGTTGGATGGACCGGATCCGTGAAGATTCTCTGCCGCGGGTGAAAGGCGTCTGCGCCTTCGGGTGCGGGCTGAGTTTTTGCGGCGTGCGAAGTCGGTTTTGGTCTTGCCGCTGGGATTTTCAGCAGCGGAAAGTCCTCGATTTGTCCGGACCAGGTGAGTTGGGTGTCGGCGAACGCGGGATTTGTCTTCGGCCCAGAGATTTGCGGTAACGGCATGGCAATAAATGCGAGGTGCCAGAGAGCCGCAGCAAAGATTGCGCGGCGCGGCAAGCGGCGCTCGATCCAGACATCCTTGAAAAAACTTGCGGAGAGAAGGTTTTTGGAGAAGCCGGCGCGGCGAAATAACTCCGCGAAATTACTGGCGATGCCCTGGTGGAATTGTCCCCAGCCCAATTCGAGTTGCGGCTGGTTCGAACCCTGAAGTTCGAGGGCAGGCGCTGGCGGAGGAGCCTGACCGAGGAGGTCGAACGGATTATTTGATTCGAACGCAGACATGCGATTCTTCATTCTGATTGATGACCGCGAAGCGGTCAAT
>Ga0137362_10001135_pt1 | contig 15942 bp, 19 predicted proteins | sample MadtaG_2_FD_104801 | JGI IMG/M metagenome (GOLD analysis project Ga0137362, IMG submission 104801) | Vadose zone soil microbial communities from Angelo Coast Range Reserve, California, USA - Mad1_100_16 metaG | ecosystem: Environmental > Terrestrial > Soil > Vadose zone | place: USA: California... | reverse complement strand
GAGGGTAGGAAAGGCTTCTTTCAAATGGGCGTCGTAGAACGTGGTCTTACCTGCGCCCATCGGACCGGCGATGACAACCAGCAATGGTTTCTCTTGGCTCAAAAGATGTCCTCATCTCGCTGTTTTGCGTGCCGTGGCGTCTGCCACCCCGCGCTGGAACCTTCCCGCAACTAAAGCTACAGGGTACCGTTTCCCAGAAGACGCAACCTCGACGGTTCTTTTGAGTTTGGGGTCATACTCGTAGCGTGAGCCGTCTGGAAACGTGCTTCTCGGTCCCTCTTGCCGGCCAGCAAGATTCCCGAGCGCCTCTACCAGTCGCTGGCGCTCCGCCGTGCTCATTTGGTCGTAGCCGGCTGACTTCTGTGTTGGCCTAGAGGGAAGTCCTGGCTTGGTTAACCGTTGTTTCGAGTAGTAGGCCGCCAACCCGCTGTTCACGAGTTGATTGATCGAGCAGCGTCGGGTTTCGGCCACGTTATGAAGCTTCCGAATGAGGCGCCGAAGCAGGACTACCTGTGTCTCCCGGGCGGTTTGTTTCTTCTTGCCTTGGAGAGTGACAAGCTTGACGGTGTCGAGGTTGACGGCTAGCAGTGCATCGTTGATCGAGGCGGACAAATCGCCCTGGTACCGCCGCTTCTCACGAAGCATCTTGTCGAGGGCAACCAGCAGGCGAACATTGAAAACATCAAAGCCGGGGTTTCTACGTATTGCCACAGGTCGCAGATCCTTTGCGGGGAACCGCCGTTCTCCTGCCGCGCAGTCCCTTGCATACGATATATACCTGACCCTGCAAAGCGCTTCAACTAGCCTTAAGGAAAATGGATTCTCTTCCTCACGCAATCACCGGCCCCAGAGAACCCATAACCGTTCTCCTCATGTTTGTTTCCCGCCGTTGCGGACCTCCTCCAGAGTCGCTTTGTTCCGCGTTGCGACCTCTTGTCCCGCGAGGCGAAGGATCTTTGCATATCTGAGCCTCGCCAGCGCGCGGGCCGCAGGTAGTACTTCCTCGGGAGGCTCAATCGTGCAGGTCAACACGTACTGGAGCAGCGAATTCGTCAGCGCAAATTGGACGTGGACTAACGTGTAGAGTGCCTGAAACTCCTTGGCTATTTTTTGCATACTGGCAATCAGGCGGGCCTCCATTTGGCTGTTTGCATCTGTATGGCCGTCCCGTTTGAGCTCGTTTTCACAGGCGGCAAGGATGAACGCTTGTTCCGTGCGGAAGCCTCGATCCTTCGCAGCCGTGCGCACTTTCGTACGGAATTCTTCGCTCGGGAACGCCAGATTGCGCTCAATTCGACGTTTTCTCATGGTTGATCCTCCCTCTTTTTCGTGTGGCGCATTTGTGGCGCAATCGCCGAAAATGCGCCCACACGTATCGAGCTGACCTCACAGAACTTGTCGTTAAAATCGCGGACCATGTGGCCACATCCCTTTATGTTCCAATACACGCGACCGATAACAACTAATCCCCGCCGAGCGCTTGTCTTTGTCCCCATCCTGTCCCCTAGCTGTTGTTATTTGTGGCCAACCGTCCCCGAGATGTCCCTTGATTGTCCGCAACCTGTAGGCAACCGTCCCCGAGCTGTTCCCTAATTGTCCTCAATCCGTCTTGTCCCAATCCGTCCGAAGTGTGGTTTGTTGTCCTCCGCGCACAATTTCTTTTGCCTAGCGCTTTCCATACTGCTATACATATACACCAGCAATGCTGGTGTCAACACCAAATCGCTTCCGGCACGCCTTGGAGAAACTCGCCGCCGAACCGCCCAGCACGAAAACCGCATTGGTCCGCCTCCTGCTCCCCGCGATTGAAGCAGCCTTCGCCTCAGGAAAGACCTGGAAGGACGTATGGCAATGCCTTGCAGACGATGGCCTCAAGATGAGTTACGAGACCTTTCGGAAAGTCCTGTCGCGAGCCCGAAAAAAGGCGCGCGCATCCGCGCCCCCAAGCGGAAAAAGTCCTGAACTCCCGAACGTCGGATCCCCAGGTGAAGCGGAAGCCGCGCCCCGTGATCCACTGGCGAATCTAAAGCGGCTAGAGCAAAACCGGCCTGGATTTCACTGGCGAGCCTCGCCGAGTTCGAAAGACTCGGACAGTTCGTGGACCGAATGGCGTGAGAAGAACAAGCGCCAGTGAGAGCGGCACGAGGGAATTTCGCTGTTCACTGCTTGACGTGAATTGAGGAACACGTACTTGATATTGCAGTTGGGTGCGCCGATCGTCGCGCCCGAACGTGGTGTCTCACGCAAGAGGCACAAGGAGGGTCAACCCGGAGTAATATTGTTCGCGCGATGAAAAATCTCGGGGCTACAAAAGACAGCCGGTCAATCTAACGTACCAATGGACTTTTCGCCAAAACTGAACATTCTGCCTGAACCCCAGCAAGTGATTCCGTCTGCAGACCGGTATTGAATCAAGGTTGACGGCTAGGACCCAAGTTTCCGCAGCGAAAACCAGGCACTTCCAAAGCAATGACAATTTCAGCTCTCCGCGGTGTCTAATTACATCAGGGTAGCAGGATGCTTAGCAGAAGCACCGTCGTGAAAACATCGGTCGTCACTCTCCTAATTGCGGTTCTCTATCGGTATTGGCTCGTCACACCCGTACTCCAGCATCTCAGCATCGGCAAGTGGCACCTTGTCGCCATCGTAGTGGCGGCCGCAACCGGCTGTGTGATGTCGTTCTTGAGGGTTCGCACGCTAGCTTTGGTGTGTGCGTCCGTGACGGGCCTACTCTTGGGCGGAACTTGGGCCGCGTGGCGATTTCCTAACGATGTTGCAATTTCGGTAGGTGGTGCGTTCGAGTCGCATCTGGAGTCCTTCTGGCGTCAGACAATAATTTTGACTGTCACTATTACCGTCGGTGAACTGTGCTGCGCCCGATTTGTGCGGGGCCGCTCTCCGAGCTAACTCGGGCGGGAGGAGATGTCGTGGCGACGGCTCGGAGATTCCTCCACGCTCCGCAATTGAAAGACCATCACCAGAAGGTCAGACGAATAGGAGAGAATGTCTCCATGTCCTCTCTAGCCCGTTGGGTCGGCCTCAGCTTGCTCGTTCTAAGTACGAGTCTGCCTGCGCAAGCTGACAAGAAGGTTCGGGAGATGGTGATTCATTCCGGCTGGGGAGGCCTTGGAACACCTGAACGCCTTACGGTAACGATACTGGGAACTTCCGATGGGTTCCGGCGGGACGGCAAACCGGTGAAGCCAGCCCTAGTTCAGGCACTGGTGGCCGCTGCTGAAGCGGCACCGATCTTGAAACCCGATCCCACGAACTTGGGGATAAACGAGAGTTGGCTTCGATCCCACTTGGCACTTGTCGAGGATCGAGTGCCCGTAAAGATGCCCAATGCTACTGCGCGCCAAAAGGCACTGTTCGAGTCCACGTTTACCAACCTCGGGAAGATCAGCGGCGTTCTTCCAAGCCTTTTTACGTACACCAGCTTTGATGACTATCCGAATGCTGAGGTCAGGATTGAGTTCTCTGATGATTCCCGGCTCAGCTTGACTTCGCACTCGTACTACGAGTTCATGCTTCCTTGGACAATACACGGACCCAGTAGCGGGGAGACCTACAACGCGGAAATCTCGCGGGCGATTTCGGCACTCCTTCCTCCAAAGGGTACAAATAAGGAGAGACTTGCTGGCCCTGAGTTCGGTTTTCACCTAGCGGAAGCCGTGATGAACAGCATTGACAAGCAATGGAAGGAAATCGGTGCCGAAGACCACGCCGGCGATTCGCTCGCGAAGCTTCGCAGCCAGTACACAATCACTGCCAGTGACATCAACCCTTATCACAACGCAGAGTATGGCCTTTCGTGGAGGACTAAAGGTCCACACGAAACGAACCTCCACGTCACTCTACATAAGCCTGACTTTCCTCCGAACCTGGCGGTTGAGGGCATTTTCCTTTCAGAGGGAGACAGAATCCAAGGAGTCGATGAGTTCCTCAAGACAGGATCACGATATGAGGACCTTACGCTCTCTATCACATGGTTGATGGATTGGCTTCGCGACCATCCCGATAGGCATGCGTATTTGTTCAATGTGCATGGTCTCTCGTTCGGCGAACACGCCATGCAAACCTTTACCAAGGACATGAAGCTCCGGGAGCGGGATGATCTGATTGAAATGGCGCGCGCTCAACAGCCACATATCGCGTTGCTGAAGATTGATGGAGCGGACTGGCTAATCTTTCCGGACCGGCATCTTCTTCTTTGGCGATACGAGTGGTTCCGCGGTCTGCTGAAGTGGACCGCCGGCGACTTCGGTGAAGGCGAATGCGCCGACTATCGCGTGAACAATGGCGGGTGCTCTGGGCGTGAGATTTCGCCGGAAGGGACGCTGATCTCCGCGGGTGCACCGAGGGACGCGGAGTGCTTGAAAAGCTGGCGCAGCAGGCATTCCTCGAGTTCCTCGCAGACCGATGCGCTCTTCGAGGTGGTGGAACATCGACGCGAAGGGTTCATTGACCGTACTGGCCAGATTGTCGTTCCCCTCTGTTTTGACGCTGTCGCAGAATTCTCCGAAGGACTTGCGAGATTCGAGAGGGGTGGACGTTGGGGTTACATCAATCCGATCGGAAACATAGTTATCGAACCAACGTTCCCATGGGCCGAGGAGTTCCACGAGGGGCTGGCTCACGTACAGGTCACCGGTACCGTACTGGGCTACGATGGCCGCTGGGGCTACATTGATCGAAGCGGAAAGATCATCATCCCCCCGAATTCTGGCCGCATGATCAGCGATAGCAATGGTGAAGAATCGGCCTTCCACGACGGCTTGGCGATGATCGAAGTCGAGGGCAAGGCTATTCCGCCGCGCAAAGGTTTCATCGACAAGGACGGTAAGCTCGTCGTACCTGCGCGGTTCACGTATGCGTACCCCTTCTCTGAGGGCTTGGCGGCGGCCACGGAGTCCGAATCCGGCGACGCGGGATGGGGCTACATTGACAAGTCTGGGATTTGGGTGATTCCACCGCGCTTCGATTGGGCCAGTAGCTTCCAGTTCGGGCTCGCACCTGTGGAGCAAAAAAAGAATTGCGGCTATATCGATAAGACGGGAGACCAAGTTCTCCATCTGCCTGCACCTGGCGGACAGCAAGACTGCGCCTCGGCTTGGGGCGATTTCACGGACGGTCTGTCACGGCGGCTCTTCGGGAAGAAGTACGGCTTCATCGACCGTAACGGAAAGACCGTCATCCCGCCACAGTTCGACCTCACATATGGCTTCTCTGAAGGGCTCGCTGCTGTCCAGATCGACAAAAAGTGGGGCTACATCGAAACGAGCGGAAAAATGATGATCGCGCCTCAGGAATTCTGGAACGTCAAGCCGTTCCATAACGGATTGGCCGAGGTGCAGACCAAGGACGGGAGCGTCGGCTACATTGATCGTTCAGGCAAATATGTCTGGGGACCCCATAAGCGTGATGACGCTGCGACGGAATGACGACCGACGCGAGAAATACCGCCTTCAACCGTAAGGACAAGCCGGCAGATATGTCGACCTGTAGAGCAGGGTTGGGATAATCTCTGATGCTCCGGGTAAGCCAGCGCCAGCGATTACAACTTCGTAGTGAACTTCATTAGAGATATAAACGCGAGGGAAAACTCGGTTGAGGAAGTCGAGGCAGTCAATCTTGGTCAGAATAACAAGCGGAGATGAGTCTGCTACAGCGGTCACGCTTTAAGACTGTCGGCAGTCCGGCGTTCCTCATCCAGGTCTTCAAAGCTGTACCCTAGTGGGGGAACACCGTGTTTCGCCGCGAAATCCATAAAAGCCGCCACGGGCGTCCGGGATAGCTCCGCAGCACGCCCCAGCGAGACCTTATCCTCGCGATAAAGTTCGAGGGCCAGCAATCGGGCGGCCTCTTGGGAAAGGCTGCTCTCTTCCAAATTTGCGACCTTCAGCAGTTCCGAGGGTAACTTTACATCCACGGTTTCCATACCTCCAGGTTACCGCACGCGAAGCAGTTTGTCCTGCCTTACCGTTTAAGTGGCTCATTGACAATGGTAGAATATATGTTACCATTCAAATGATGGTGGACATCCGCGAATATCACGACCGAGGTGGTCACAGTCCTTTTCGCGAGTGGTTCGACAGGCTGAACGCCGAGGCCACGAGGAAGGTGACGACAGCCCTATACCGCGTAGGGCTGGGAAATTTCTCCAATGCCAAAAGCGTTGGGGCTGGCGTTTACGAGTGCAAGATCAATTTTGGCCCAGGTTATCGAGTGTATTTTGGGAAAGAAGGCGAGCAGATAGTCATCCTGCTTGGCGGCGGAACGAAACAGCGTCAACAAAGCGACATCAAGCTTGCACTCGAACGATGGGAAGACTACAAGCAGAGGAAAAAGCAGCAGAAAGAAAAAGAAGGGGAATGAACATGGCTTTGACACGAGATTTTAGAGAGACAGTTCAAGCACGCGTGAAGCGCGACGCCGCCTTCCGAAAAGGGCTTCTTAGCGAAGCTATCGAAAGCCTGCTCTCTGGCGAGGTGACACTCGGCAAAGAGCTATTGCGCGACTACATCAATGCTACAGTCGGCTTTCCCAAGCTAGCCGCACATACCAAGATTCACGTAAAGACTCTTCACCAGATGTTTGGCCCGAACGGGAATCCGACTGCCAGCAATCTGTTTGAGATCGTTGCCTATTTACAGCAAGCCGAGGGAGTCCGATTCAAAGTTCGATCCACACGCGCTGCTTGACGCACGGAGCGGGCCGCGATTGACCACCAATCGGCGGGCTATGCCGGTTGGCGTAGGGTGTCGCTCTGATAAACTGTATGGCCATGTTCTACCTTCAGCGTACAAGAATCACTGTGGATCAATCGCGCCTCGGAGGGATCGTATTTGAATGCTCGCTGCAGAATCGACAGCACAGGCACGCGACTCTCATCTCTCAGGAATACGAGCTGTGGCTGACCAAGGATATGAACGGTGGACATGCACGGTTTGTATCACGTCTCTCGTTTGATTTGACTTCGATATCCACTGATGCTGCAGCATTCACACCGCAATCGGCCCGCGGCTTCAAACTGATTTGGCATTTCACTCCGAGCCAACTCCAGAAGATCGAAGATTTTCGCGAAGGCAAGGAACCGCATTTTGAACTAAGAAGCCGTCTCCTTGCATATGTTCGGTACTGCACCATGGACGGGAAGCCACACGGAGATCCTCATTATGCGGAAGAGTCAGCGTATGACACGGACACAAACGGCTATCCAATCCGCTTCAAGATCGATCACGCAAACTGGGCAGGGATTCTAGAGGGTATCGGATTCCGGCACATTATTTTGCAGGAGCTTTCTATACCGACATTTCCGCCGGCGTTTGGACGGGCCGAGAACCATTTGAAGGACGCATGGAGCCATCATCGGGCTGGCCGAGAGGATGCGGCACTGATGTCCTGCTTCAAAGCGTTTGAATGCTTGGGCTTCAGTATCGCAGGAGCACAGATACCACGGGCCGACGCGGTAGCTCACTTGATGAGTGGCCAAGGGGAGGCCAAGCGCAAGAGGATCGAAGCCCTTTGGGATACGCTAACTAGCTTTTGTCATCTCGGCCGACACGATCGCGGCGCGCCCGTGCTTCTCACACATGCGGACGGCGAGCTTGCCGTGGTCTCCACAACAATGCTCCTCAGCTATCTGGCTGCACCTTAATGTCGCAACAACAAGCACATAAGTTGTTGAGAAGCTACGACGGGTTAGTGTTTTATCCGGTTCATAACCAAACTGCTGTCAGTTCAAATTGGGTCTCGGCATCAATGCGTATGCTTTGGTTGACTCAGGCGTCGGGACCAGCATTTTCTATCACTCGCTTGTTCATTTCGGGCCGTTGCCGCGGAAAGAACAAATGACCAAAGCTTCTGAGGCATTCGAGCAACAAATTCAACGAATCTGCGAATTGCTCTTGGATTCTGGCGCAGACGTAACCTGGGATGATCACATTCCCGATCCAGATAACCAGGCCCAAGCGCGTCAGATAGATGTCAGCATTAGGCGCGACGGAAAGCTGACCCTGGTTGAATGCAGAGACCAACAGTGCCGCCAAGATGTCCAATGGATCGAGGAGCTAATGGGGCGGCGAACGTCGCTTGCTGCAGACGCCGTGATTGCTGTTTCTTCGTCCGGCTTCACGACAGGAGCGCTGAAAAAAGCCAAGCGACACGGTGTGGTTCCTCGCGACCTCAAACAGCTGACTGATGCCGAAGTCAGAGCCTGGGGCCAGCAAATAGCCCTCACGCTGTACTTCTACGAATACTTCGATATGGAGGTCTCGTTGTTTTTTGACGAAACCAGTATCGCCAATCTCAACGCAACTGCTGTCGAATTAGAACTCAAGCGTCATCCTGCTATGCAATCGTTATTCAATGCGGCAGCGCGACAGCTAGCTTAATTTGCTAGCTACCGAAAATAGTGACCGAACCGTGAGATTCGCTCTTCGATTGCAGCTTGAGACATTCAGCGTCTGCGGTGAACCAGTCCTCGAAGTCGCTTTCTGCGGAAACGCGCGCCTGATTTCCAGAGAGGTTCTCTCACCAGCAGTGTTTTCCTATGGAGAACCGAATGAAGACTCTCGATACTCCGACGCATTAGTTGAGACTTTTTCGCTTGGCGGGACTTCTATCACTCACAACATGAGCCGCATCTCGCTCTTTCTCGACATATCACGACTTGAGATGCCGCCATTTTGTCAGTTTCGGTTCTTTAGAGTGTCGTCGGAGCAAGAGATGGACCAGGAAGCCGTAGAGCTATTCGGTCTGGAAAAACTGTGGGTTCATGGCAGGGGATTGAAAGTCAGCCTCTGCTCAACGTCAGAACCGGATCTGACCGCACTCCAGGGGCGAAGTTAAAGCGAATATGATAGACTCCCCTAATGTCTCATGGCGGCGACAAAATGAACATACTTTGTCCGGTTCATCATCTTGAAATGCGGGAAACCGCCGAAGCGGACGTGCCTGGAATCCTGTTCTTTTATTGTCCACACCCTACGGGATGCGACAGAAGATACTCGAAGGAAACTGGGCATATCACAATTCATGATCTGCCATCCAGGTAGCTGGCCCAGACAAGATCGTCTAGTAGTCTAAGCACTAATTCTGCCAATGAAGATTTTCATTGACGATTCTGGCGGCTTTTCGTGGACAGCCCACGGAGTCTCTTTGTTTTGTGCGGTGACTATCTCGGACAAGACTTTTGATAGCGTTGCGTCAAATTTCGATTCATGGAAAAGCAGACAGCCATATTTTACACCGGGGGGAGAACTCAAAGGCACAGACCTGTCCCCGTTGCAGCAAACGTCATTCGTCAACGCTGCGATACTTAACAGCCCGAAGCTCAGATTGACCTTGGCCGGAACAAAGACGAGCCTGTTCAAAAAAGAAATAGCGGCACTATACATAAAGGATGCGGCGGGCATCCTGCGGGCCAGTGCGAAATTGGGAAATGAAACCGACAGACCTCTTATTGAAGACTTCTACCGCAGAATGGCCAGATGGGTAGAACAACGAAGTCCCGAAAATCTAATGTGGATTGTTTGTTTAGGGGATGTGATCCGTCTTTCCATCCAGCACTCAATCGTGCAATTCATGTATCCGGCAGACGATTCCGATTTGAAAACATCGAGGTACTGATAGACCAGAGTTTCATCGAGAAATCAACTCACATTGAGTTCTGGCAAGAATGGTTGCGTAACTTTCTTTACAGCCAATCGCGCAAAGAACCCATGATGATTCCAAAGCCGTGGTCGGAGCGAGATCACCCGTTCAACAGAAAGTTTGGGCGCGCGCAGGGCGTTACGGATTGGACGGAACTTTTTCGAAACCACGTCCAATTCGGCAAATCAAAAGACTCAACTGGGCTACAGATCGCCGACATAGCCGCGAACATTTGCTATCGGCATTTCTCCGGGAAACCTAAGTACAGGCCCTATCGCCTGCTCCGTTCCAGAGTCTCAGGAAAGTACAACAGTGAAATTCATTATGGCGTGTTGAATGAATCGAGTTTACTGACTGATTCCCCGGAAAATCATGTTTCGGACTATTCAGAAAAAGAGCATGCAGCGATGGCAGAGATCAAGGCAAAACGGGTGGGGAGGGAAGGGGCTGGCTGACCGCGAACTAACTGTATGATGTAACACGATTCTGTCTAGGAGTTCTTGTGCGCCATCTTCCTATCGATGCGAAACCAAGAGGGGCATGCCCGGTCTGCCATCAAGGATTCAATCCAGCAACCGACCGACAGTGGGCGCAACGGTGGAGCTACCATTTGTCGATGTCCGAGCGCCACAAAAAATACGTCGCACTCGCAAAGCTGCAACGGCAAGATAAGCTGACATGAACGAAAAACCCAAGGACTCTTACCGCGTATTCGCTCCCGGTATTCCCAATTATCGTGACATCTCCGAGCGGTTAGCCAGTGAAGCCGACGCAAAACGGCTCAAGCGCGAAATTCTAATGGCCTATCCAGCGGCAACCGTGCGGATAGAAAAAACGGATGAATCGGGACGGGCGAAGTAGTCGTGGAAGCCTGTTGTTTTTAGAAACCCACGCGGAGGAGCCTTTTTTTATTCATCAGGCGGCATTTCAATCCGCGCTTTCGTGCCGACTTGGTCCAGCAGATACAAGAGGCCTCCACCGTCAATGAGTTCAATCGGCTTGTCCTTGGCAAAATCGTAGGCATCGGGGCCGTAGCCACTTGTTGTGACGAGGATGCCTTTGTTAGCCCCTTCATTCATCATTGTCCCAAAGAGATCGCGCACTGCCGATACTCCAACCGTGTGGCGGTAGCGTTTGGCTTGAACAACTACCTTTCCGCCAAGTACGGGTCTTTTGTCGAACGTGACTACATCCACGCCGCCATCACGGCTTGATCGGGTTAGCTTAGATTCGAGGCCCATTTTGCCGAACAGATTGCAGACCAGAGTCTCGAACTCGAACGGCGTTAACTCCATGATGTTGGGCCGCGACTCAAGGTCGGACAATACGTCGGTTTGAGTCACGAAACGCTTGTCAGCCATATCGAACTCTATGATTGGCTTTACTGCTGTCAGTTCGGTCGGACTTTGTGTTAGCTGCGCGCCAAGATTCCTCAAACAGCTAATCAATTCCACCTTGCGCAGATCAATTTCGAGAAACCTATCTCTAGTGACCCGGACGGAAACCAGATGGGGGCGGATGTCCTTTCCAGTCGCGGAATCGACGGCTTGAACGAACCCATTGAACACCACCACCGCTACGAAGCCTTCTCGATCTGCGCTGAAGATTTGGTGAATCGTTCGTAAGGCGGATGCTGCAACAAGATCTCGGTAAGTCTCCTTGATGTCGGAGGCGTGGGTTTTCTTCTCCTCGATGGAATCCTTCGACTTTACGTAACGGTACTCGGCAACACCGGGCACTACCTCGGGTGGTGGCAATTCACACTCAACGACAACTTGCTTGGACTCCGGCACAAAAGCGACTCGATAACGTTGGGGAAAATCTGGCGGATAGCTGGTGCGCTGCAAAACCAAACCATAGTATTCGCTAATCGCAGAAGGATCGCAATTTCGGCAGGCGCTCTCAAGGGCATCGATTTCCTTCCGCAGTCCGTCAACCTGGGCTTTATGGTCATTTCGCAGCGCGTCGATCTTGTTTTTTCGCTCCAATTCCGCTCGTTGGTGTTGTTGCAGAGCCTCGGTAAAGCGCGCCTCGGCTCTCTGGACTTCCAGTTGATATTTGGCTTTTGCACCGGGAACTAGGCTCTGGAGGAAGTTGAGGTCTGGAATTCTGTATTGATTCCTGGTCGGAGGAGCTGGCTGGATGGTAAGTTCCTTTGGTATTTCGAGCGTCGGTAGTTCGGCACGGAGGAGTTCAAAAAGAGGCCGCGTAGCTTGCAGGCCATCTTCGAGGAGGTTTTGCAGAGCTAATTTTCGATGGGCAATCTCGTTGTTAAGCGATGCAACTTCAGCAGATCGATATTCCTCGTACGCTTTCTTGGCTTCCTTGTTGGCGCGTAACGCCTCTCTGGCTTGGCGCGCGGCAGCACGTTCCGCTTCTCTTTGGCTTCGGAGCATCGCCCTTTCGGCCTCAGCCTTTGCGCGTGCTTGCGCTTTGAGTTGGCGATTGTAGTCTGCGATTAGAATGCCAATGATTCCGCGTCGAGACATAGAGACTCAGGAATTGTCTATCTTATAGATATAGCACCAGAAGAGATAATATAAAAATGGATAGTAAAAGGCCACGACTCGGTCTACGCAGCGTCGAGCGCTCTGATCTCTACTGAACCGTATCCAAATTGCTTGGCAGCGTTGAGGCGTACGTGTGAAAGGGCGGGATTCCCGGCCAGCGTGGTCCTTATTTCCTGAATGAGTTCCGGTCTAGCGTTGTAGCCAACCGTCACGCTCAACAGGCACCCCGGCGGAATCGCGAACAGAAGCACGTCCGTTCCGGTGTTGTCTTTGCCGACTTTGCAGGCTGCACTGTTGAAATTCAGGATGAGTCTCCACTCGCTCTCGTATTCCCACTTCGCTTCCTTCGTGTAGAAATAGCTTTGCGAGGTAATCCCGAGGAGAAATGTTGGCGTGCGGTCAGCCACGTAGGATACGCGCCGGAGGTGACGAAAGTCATCGTCTTCGGCTTTCCTTTGATTGAACCACGCATGGGATGAATCAAACTCCACAAGAAGGCCCCGTCCGTGGTCGGCGTACTTCTCCCACATGCATGCGCTCGTGGGCAGTCCCGAGAGAGACAAGATTCCGAAATTCCTGTCGTTGATTTCGTAGATTTTCTTGATCGTCAGCGGGAGGTTTTCCTCCCCTTGGTCGTGCTGCTTTTTCATGTAGTCGGGCCCTTGCTTCTCGATGAGGTCCCGCAAGCCGGGGTAGAGGACGTCCGCCCGCTCGAAAAATGTTTCCCGAAATACGGCACTTGTTGCCAAAGCGTTGATCGGAGGTTTGTATTCCTCGATGTCGTTCATCACGGAAGCCTGACTGAACCGAATCTGGAGCTTCCCGAGCACGCTGGAAGCGCGTTCCGGTGGCATGTATTTGTACAGTCTGGGCGGGACATCAATCATGCAGGCATACTACCAGCACAGAGGCAGCACAATCTCCAGTTGAATGTGGCGGCAACGAATCCACGCCTTTCCGTGTACCTGGCGTGTACCTCAGTTGGGTGAATTCGGTGTTTTTGGCGTTTTCCTCGTTTAACAGAATCAGTAACTTACGCGTCTTCAGCGTCGCTTTTAGTTCGATCCCCACCGCCCCTACCAATCTAACCTACTGAATCCCAATCGATTAGCTCCACTCGTTTTTCCGTGTACCTCTCGTGTACCTTCCTATTGGCCAAGATCCAATGCCATCGCCTCCAGCGGCATCAGCCAAACTGGATATGTCCGGTTTATTGACCATCAAATCGGATGCAAAGCGCCTACAAGATGATTCCGGTCAGGCCCAATTGGATGAACTTTTTTGAGACAACTACCGTGACATTGTCGAAGACTGTCAGGGATCAACCTTTTGGTTGCGAGCGGTTTTCACGAAGTTCAGGAATCTGCGTGCTAGCTCGCGAATTCGCCCTTCCTGTTTTTGTTGCAGGGCTTCCTTTGGTATAAGCTCACGGCCTATGCCAAGTGCAACTGCCCCTGCAAGAATGAATTTACCTGCTGTTTGTTGATTCACACCTCCAGCGGCGATCAAGGGTACCCGGGGCAACGGTCCTGTCAGCGCCCGGATGTAACTATCGCCACCAACTTGGGCGCAAGGAAACACTTTCACAAAATCAGAACCAGCCTTCCATGCTGTGATCACTTCAGTGGGTGTCAGCGCGCCGGCCATCACGCACAGTTTTTCTTTTGCCGCGAACTCCACGATCTCAAGATCGAGACCGGGACTGGTCAGGAATCGAACACCAACATCTACACAGCGGCGCGCTGTATCCAAGTCCAAGAGGGTTCCCGCGCCGACGATTACATCCGGCAGGTTTTTCACGAGATAGGAAATTACTTCTATCGCGCCCGGCACCGTCATGGTGATTTCCACTATAGGAATGCCGCTCTTTGCGACTACTTCGGAGGCAAAGCGAGCTTCTTCAGCGGAAGATGTGCGAATCGCAGGAACTATGCCGACCTCCTGAATCTTGCTGAAAACTTTTTCCTTTTCCATGGGATTCTCTCCTCGCGATGCGTCTCCAAAATACAGGAAAGTCGGCGGAGAAGTGGGCCTTTTCACTTGCCGACTCATCATCAGACGTGATCGATGTGAATCAAATCGTGCACAGGTCACGGATAAGATTGTATGGTCCTTGACGCGGATGGTATCCTCTCGGTATTCACGGCGAAGCCGTTCGAATCATGCGGGTCTGAAGGCTGACTTATCGTCTTGGGATTTTTGAGTCCGGGCTCATGAAAACGCTGCGTCAGGGGCATCTTTCTTGGTCTAAAGCCATCAGTGGGGCATCCGCATTCTTGTGCGTGGTCCTGGGGTTCGCACCTTGCGGAAATGCGGCGTCTGCTGGCCCTCAGAGTGGACCGGTTTCTTCTACCCAAGCAACATCACAATTTGCTATCGCCGATTTCGATGGTGACAATCGGCCTGACCTCGCCACCGTTCAGGTCGGACATAGCAGCTCCCCGGATACACACTATTGGATCGCCTTTCAACTGAGCCACGGACCGCGACAGATACTGGGCATCACAGCGCCGACTGGTGGACTCCAGATCACGTCTCGCGATGTAAACGGCGATAGCTTTCTCGATGTCGTCGTTACGACAGCTTGGACGAACCGGCCGGTCGCTGTCCTTCTGAACGATGGTCAGGGAAACTTTAGGTCTTCCAGTCCATCTGCATTTCCGGGAGCCTTCACCAGTTCTGAAAACTCTTGGGCAACCACTACTAATGAGCTCAAAGACGCTACTGCCGTCTTTCTTTCGCGCAATCCCACTGGAAATTGTTCAGAGAGCAGTAGGTTTTCGCCACCTCGAAAAGTGACGGGGCTGCTTGTTCTGTGGGCTTCTCGCAATTCGCGTGTTTCTCCAGTCGTTTCTTTCCTCGGTCGAGCTCCACCCTCCTTCGTTCTTCACATCTAAACCCGCTGCTGGGGAAGACGTAGTCTGGCGCGCTCGCGTGCATCAGTGCAGCTTTACGAGGCGACGGACACACGTCGTCAATCATGCTCTCACCTACGTGTAGCAGCGCGCCATCACCGGTGGCGTGCGCTAACGCAGTGTTTCAGTCGCTGCCAAGAAAGTCCGGGGAGGTTTCATGAAGCGTTTCTTGAGTTGTCTGTGCGTTGGGTTGTTTGCGACCGCAGTTTTGGCGGAAAGCGGTTTCGCGCAAAAAGCCCTGAGTTGGCATGAGATTCGCGAGAAATTTGAGGCGTTAAACCCGACGTTGCGAGCGGGGCAAATTGGCGTTGATGAGTCGAAGGCGCAAGAGATCACGGCGTTCCTCCGTCCGAATCCGAATTTCACTCTGTCTACAGATGGGACTCAAATCGCGCCCTACAAAGGCGTCTGGCAGCCGTTGACCGGCACTCAGTTTTCAACCAATTTCAGCTATTTGCACGAACGGCAACGTAAGCGCGAACTGCGGCAGGAGAGCGCTCAAAAGGGCACCGGCATAGCGACATCAGGGCAAGCCGATTTGGAACGCACCCTTGTCTTTAGCTTACGAATGGCATTCGTGCAAACGCTGCAGGAAAAGGCGATTTTGGAATTGGCGAAGGAAAATCTTGCGTACTACGACCACGTGCTGGAGGTGAATCGCGAACGTTTCAAGGCTGGCGCGATTGCCCAGGTGGATTTGGACCGGCTGGAGCTTCAAAGAGTGCAGTATGAATCCGACCTGCAAACCGCGAAAGAGAGTTTGGAAACTGCAAAAATCCAGCTTCTCATGCTCCTGAACGACCGGACGCCGGTGGATCGATTCGACGTGACGGGCCCCTTCGATTTTTCCAACCAAATCG
>Ga0137362_10001133_pt1 | contig 15952 bp, 11 predicted proteins | sample MadtaG_2_FD_104801 | JGI IMG/M metagenome (GOLD analysis project Ga0137362, IMG submission 104801) | Vadose zone soil microbial communities from Angelo Coast Range Reserve, California, USA - Mad1_100_16 metaG | ecosystem: Environmental > Terrestrial > Soil > Vadose zone | place: USA: California... | reverse complement strand
TGGTTCGCGATGGCGCAGCGCTCCTGATCATTTCCATCGCTTTTGAAGTCGCTAAAACGTGATCCTCTTAAATTTCAATGACTTACGTTAGCTTCACACAAGCAGCCGGCAAGGCCTATTGGTGGGCGTCGTGCAAGTGCCCTTGGGAAGGACTAGCGACCCACGGCGAGGACCAGGCTGTGTTCTAAGTCATGAGGGCCTGCGCGAAAACGTGGACGCCCATGGTGATCAGTGCTGCTGCATCGAGCCGAGAGTGTGAGCGAACCAGGAGTCGAACAAACTAAGGTACTCCGCGCAAACTTCCGGCGGATTGAACGGCGGGAGTGGTGGCTTTGGGCCGTAGCGATTCTCATCACTCTACTCCTGACGATTGGACTGGCCTCTTTTCTGCTCTCTGATGCTGACCTTCATCAAGATTCATATTCCCTGAGTGGACTGCCTCTGGTGGTTAGAGGGCTGATGGGCTTAGTTTTGCTCTTCGACCTGTACACGATCTATCAGCACCTGTTGATCCATCGAATCCGTCGTGAGTTGGTGGAACGGGAAGAGCTGTTTCATCTGATTAGCGAAAACGCCGCCGACATGATCGCAATCGTGGACATGGAGGGGAGGCGGATTTTCAACAGCCTTTCTTATCAAAAGGTTATGGGATATTCGCCCGAAGAATTGCATGCCTCGTCAGCTTTCGAGCAGATTCACCCCGATGATCGTGAGCGTGTCAAGGAGGCGGCCAGGGAGGCGCGGCATTCAGGAACTGGACAAACGCTGGAATACCGACTTCGTCACAAGAACGGGGCGTGGCTCGTGCTGGAATCTACTTCCAGCGTCATCCGTAATGCCAACGGGGGCCCGGAAAAACTTGTGATTGTGAACCGCAACATCACGGAGCGCAAGAGAGCCGAGGAGGCTCTGAGGCGCTCGGAAGCAGATTTTCGTTCGGTGGTGGAGGATGCACCATACGGGATTTATCGCGCAAGCATCACCGGTCGATTCCTGCAGGTCAACCCGGCCGTGCGGAAAATGCTGGGTTACGAACAGGAGCGCGAGCTTTTGGAAAGAGATCTGGCTACGGACATCTTCCAGCACAACGGCGAATACCAGCGTTTGACCGAACTTCTCATGCAAACCGAAGAGGTTAAAGACATCGAGATGGAGTGGAAGCGAAAAGACGGGACCGCGATCACGGTGCGCTGCTCGGGACGAAGTATCAACGATGAAAGCGGAGTGCCGGCGTACTTTGCAGTGTTTGCTGAAGATGTGACGGAAAAGCGAGTGCTCGAAAAACAACTGCGAATGGCCCAAAAGATGGAAGCCATTGGACGGCTCTCCGGAGGGATCGCCCACGACTTCAACAATCTTTTGGGCGTAATTATCGGGTATAGCAGAGTGCTCAAGAGAGCGCTGGGCGCGAGCAATGCTCTGTGCGAGCACGCCGTGGAAATCGAAAAGGCGGGAGAGCGAGCGGCCTCTCTGACCAAGCAGTTGCTAGCCTTCAGTCGTCAGCAGGTCTTGACGCCGGCGGTTCTCGACCTCAACGCACTGACTTCCGACATGCAAGGAATGCTTCCGCGACTGCTTGGTGAGGACATTGAAGTGACTATGGTGCTGGATCCTGAGCTAGGCAGCGTGAAAGCGGATCAAAGCCAGATCGAGCAGGTGATCATGAATCTGGCCGTGAACGCGCGGGACGCAATGCCCACGGGTGGGAAACTTAAGATCCAAACAGCCAACGTGGAGCTGGACCAAACGTACACGAGGAACCATCCGGGTTCCAAAGCTGGAACCTATGTACTTCTGGCCGTAACCGACACAGGAAAAGGAATGGATGCGGCGACGCTCACGCATATCTTTGAACCTTTCTTCACCACCAAAGAACGGGGCCAGGGCACCGGACTTGGACTAGCGACTGTGTACGGCATTGTCAAACAGAGCAACGGATATATCGGGGTGGACAGCTCCCTGGGAAAGGGGGCTTCATTTCAAATCTATCTCCCACGTCATGAGGGGCAGCCGGCAGCGAAGGAACAGAAAAGCGGCCCGCCAGAAAACCTGCGTGGTACAGAGAGTATTCTGCTCGCAGAAGACTCCGAGTCCTTGAGAAAACTTGCGCAAACAAATCTTGAATCGGCTGGATTCCGTGTGCTATCAGCGTGCAGCGGTGAAGAAGCGCTGGAAATCGCGTCACGGCATGGAAGCACTTTTGATCTTCTGCTGACCGACGTCGTGATGCCGGGAATGAACGGCCGCGTTCTGGCAGAGCAATTGTCGCCGCGCCAGCCGGGAATGAAGGTGCTCTACATGTCGAGCTATACCGATAGCTTTATTGCAGGACACGGAGTTCTCAATCCCGGAACCCACCTCCTGCACAAACCATTCACGGAAGATGCGCTTATCCGCAAGGTTCGCGAGGTGCTGGATGGCGGCAAGCCAGCATCCGCCATGAACCAGGTGGCCGACCTTGCGGGCAACAATTTGGAGTCCGTGCACTAGGAGGAACTCAGCGATGGGAAAGGTATTGGTTGTGGACGACGATGAAGCCTTGCGGCGGCTGATGCGCCTCGAGCTGAGCGACACTTATGAAATCATCGATTCGGGAGAGCCCGAGCAAGGTTTGGCGCTGGCCCTTGAAAACAAGCCCGACGCCATCCTGCTCGATCTGCGCATGCCGAAATATTCGGGTTATGAGCTCCTTCAGACGTATACCTCCTTCTGCCACACGCAAATGATTCCGGTGATTATCGTAAGCGGTGAGGCCGGCGGAGAAACGAAAGAACATTGCAAGCGCCTGGGTGCCGCTGGCTATTTCGAAAAGCCGATTGATTTCGACGAACTGCGGACCTGCCTTCGCCGCGTTGTCAAGACCCGCCATCATATTCCGCGAAGTGAAGTACAAACGCGATTACAAGTCACTCTGAGCCTGCGAGGGACAAACGGTCAGGGAAGAAAGCTTGAGGGAGTCGCGACGACTGAAAATGTAAGCCTGAGTGGCTTTCTGTGTACCTGCACTACGGAGTTTCCCACAGATTCCATTGTAGAAGTCTATCTCACCACCCCCGAGCAAACCTATGTGGGAAAGGCCAAAATAGCCGACGCAGGTTCGAATGATGTCCCCCTTCGACATTATCGCGGCCAGTTCATAGAGAAGACGGGACCGTGGGTGCTGCGGTAAGGGAGTGACGTGAGCGTCGCTTATGACCAAGAGTGACCAAGCTCTTCTCGTAGAAACAGAAGGCACTCTGGCCGCGGGGCCATCAGATGGTGAACGCGCCGCACGCGTTCTTGCCGTCGACGACGAGCCTGCTGCTTGCAAGCTTCTCTCCCTCATCCTGGGCCCGCCCGGCTTCCAATGCGCCACTGCCGGCAGTGGCCAAGAAGCTATGGCGACTTTGCAACACGAGCAATTCGATGCGGTCATTTCCGACCTGCAAATGCCTGGGATCAGCGGCATGGAGCTCCTCGCGGAAGTACGCCGACTCCATCCCCATATGGCGTTTTTGGTCACCACCGGTGTGGATGATGTCGACGTGGGTGTGCGGGCGATGCGTTGCGGTGCGGACGACTATCTCGTTAAACCTCTCCGGGAAAGCGCCGTCTTGGCAAGCCTCGAGAACGCGCTGCATAAGCGGCAACTCGAGCGACAAGTCGAAAACTATCGTCAACACCTCGAAGAAATGGTTACGGAGCGCACAGGACAGCTACAAGCCGCCCTCCAGCAGATCGAGCACAGTTATGAGGACACACTGCAGGCGCTTGGTAGGGCAATCGATCTCCGCGACAATGAAACGGCGGGGCATTCGCAGCGGGTCTGCCGTTACTCGCTTGAGATTGCCAGGGCGATGGGCTGGTCCGGCAAACAGCTGGAGAACCTTGCCAGGGGAGCTTATCTGCACGACATCGGAAAGCTCGGAATCCCCGACGGCATTCTGCTAAAGCCAGGACCGCTCACCGTGGACGAGCGGAAGGTCATGCAGCAGCATGTGCAGATCGGGTTCGACGTCGTCAAGGATATCCCCTTTCTTGCCGAGGCCGCCGAACTCCTTCTCATGCACCACGAGCAATACGGCGGCGCGGGCTATCCGCGCGGCATTAAGGGAGAAGAGATACTTCTCGGCGCGCGAATCTTCGCCGTAGCCGATACTCTTGATGCCATCACATCCGATAGACCGTACCGGCGTGCTTCTTCGTTCCAGTCCGCCCGCGAAACGATCCGCAAATGCGCCGGAACTCAGTTTGATCCAAAAGTCGTAGACGTGTTCCTGAACATTCCCGAGGGGCTTTGGCCAACCATCGCAACGCATCAGCGGCAAATTGCTGCGCTCTCGCCAACGCTGCGCGGAAGCAGTGCCATTCGTCGCCTTGGTCTCGGCGTAATCCCGTGACAGCGCTCACTGCTCGCCGCCGATGCGACCGTCCTTCTGGAGGGCCCAGAGTGATTTCCGCAGGAAAATTCCGCTACGCCTTTTCAGCAAGCGACAGCTAAATTCCCATCCCCCGCGCGAAGCAAATGCGGCTCCTTCATGTAGCTAGACCGATGTCCTACGGCTCCCCAAAATCCTAACCTCGACTTAACTATTAGTCACACGGGTTTGCGATGGCGCGTGCTTACCTTTCGCGTGCTGCCTAGGCACGTTTGGCTTGTCTGGTGCTGGACGCTGGCTCAACATACATGAATGATTGCCTGGGGGGAAAAGACGGATTCGAAGGAGATTCTCGAGGTGCGGGATCTTCGCGTTGCGTATGGCCAGTGGGACGGCGGGGTGTGGCACGCGCTGAATGGCGTGAGTTTTGCGGTTGGGGCGGGCGAGATTTTGGCGGTGCTCGGTGAGTCGGGGTCGGGGAAGAGCACACTGGCAGGGAGTTTGCTGCGCTTGCTGCCGCGGAATGGGCGCATCACGTGCGGAGAGATTTTGCTGGAAGGAGCCGACGTCGTTCGAATGGATGCGGTGCAGCTTCGTCGAGTGCGTGGGAGCGGCGTGTCGATTGTTTTTCAGGAGCCGTCACTCGCGCTGCATCCCACGATTCAGATCGGGGCGCAGATTGGCGAAGTTTTGCGGGCGCATGGAACGCTGAGCAAACGAGCGCGCAGTGCGCGGGCGCGGGAGATTCTGGCGAAGGTCTTCCTGGGCGATGTCGAGCGCATTTTTTCCTCCTACGCTCATGAGCTGAGTGGAGGACAGCAGCAGCGCGCTCTGATTGCGCAAGCCATCGCTTGCGACCCGGTGGTAGTGATTGCGGACGAACCGACAGCGTCGCTGGATGCGAAAACACAGGGGGAAATTCTGACCCTGTTCCGGTCGCTGCGCGACGAGTTGGGGATTGCCTTCATTTTCATCACCCACAATCCGGGGCTGCTCGCTGGATTTGCCGACCGTGTGCTCGTATTGTACGCCGGCAAGATCGCGGAGGTGGGGCCGACCCACGCGGTGCTCTCCTCGCCGCAGCATCCTTATACACAGGCGCTGCTGAGATGCGTCCCGCGGTTCGATGGCGGGGGGGCTGTGCGGCGCAACGCATTGTTGCCGGTGATTAGCGGAGCGGCGCCGAGTTTGGCGGTGCTTTCGTGCGGATGCGTTTTCGAGCCGCGCTGCGAAGAGCGGATGGAGGTGTGCCAAATTCACGCGCCGGTGGCGGCAAGGCTGGGCAATCGTCACGAAGTTGCATGCTTGAAGTTTCCCGCTTGAGGCGCCGGAAACGATATGGAGCCTGTAATCCGAGTCGAAAATTTGGTAAAGCGGCTGGCGGGCCGGGGGCTCGGAAGGCGCGTGAAGGCGTTCACGGCGGTCGATTCGGTTTCGTTCTCGATTTTGCCGCGGGCCACTCTGGCGTTGGTGGGAGAATCGGGCTCGGGAAAGAGCACGTTGGCGCTGTGCCTGGCGGGCTTGGAGCGGGTTACCTCAGGGCGGATTTGGTTTGAAGGGCGGGATCTGGCCGCCCTGGCGGAAAAAGAGTTGCGCGCAGTACGGCCGCGGTTGCAGTTGGTATTTCAGGACCCGGCGAGTTCACTGAACCCGTGGTGGACAGTTGGGGAGATTGTCGCCGAGCCCCTACTCGTGAACGGCCGAACTGCGAAGCGCGAGGGCCATGCGCGGGCTGCGCTGGTTTTGGAACAAGTTGGGCTTGCCGCCGAGTATTTGGAACGAAGAGCGCAGGATTTGAGTGGCGGGCAGCGGCAGAGGGTGGCGATTGCCCGCGCGCTGATTCTCGAGCCGAAATTGCTTATTCTCGACGAAGTGCTGTCCGCGCTCGATTGTTCGATTCAGGCGCAGATCGCGAACCTGCTGGTGGAAATCCAGCGGGCATACGGGCTGGCGTATCTATTCGTCACTCATGATTTGAGAATGGCGGCGCATCTGGCTGACGAGATTGCAGTGATGAGCGGAGGGAAGATCGTGGAGCAAGGGGTGACCCAGGACATTCTGCGGAATCCGCGCCGTTTCGAGACGCAGAGTCTGCTGGCGGCGTCACGTGTTGAGCCGGAGGCGATGTGAGCGGTGCGAGTGCGATCACACGCTTTCTTCTGCGAAGGCTCGCGCACGCGGCGTTTCTGCTCTTTGGCGTTTCCGTCCTGGCCTTTTTCTTTAGCACCTTCGCTCCCGGAAATTATTTTGACGACATGCGGTTGAATCCACAGATTTCCGCGGAACAGTTGACCGCGCTGCGAGCGGACTATCAGCTGGACCGGCCAATGCCGGTGCGCTACATACGGTGGGCAGGCGCCGTGCTCCACGGAGATTTGGGACTTTCGTTTGCGTATAACACGCCGGTGGGCCCGCTGCTTTGGGCGCGGGCGCGAAACACGCTGCTGCTTACGGGGACGGCGGCAGTCCTGGTGTGGATGCTGGCGCTGCCGCTTGGTGTATGGAGCGCGGAGAAGCTTGGGCGGCCGGCGGACGTTGCACTTAGCTGGGCGACAGCGGTGTTGCTCATTATTCCGGATTTGGCGCTGGCACTTGGGCTGCTCGTGTTGGCGGTGCGGAGCGGATGGCTGCCAACGGGCGGCATGGTTTCCGTAGGGTCCGATGGATTCTCCGCGGCGCACAGAGTTCGTGATGTTGCCTGGCACATGGTGCTGCCGGTGGCGGTGCTCGTCGCTTCGGCGTTGCCTGTTTTGCTGCGGCATGTGCGCGCGGCGATGGCGGAGGCGCTCCAAGCCCCGTTTTTGCGAGCGGCGGAAGGGCAGGGAATTTCGCGTCGACGATTGCTTTTACGCTATGCGCTGCCTGCGGCCGCGCATCCGCTGATCGCACTTTTTGGATTCAGTGTCGGCACGCTGCTGAGCGGATCGCTGCTGGTGGAAGTGGTCATGAGCTGGCCGGGGCTTGGCCCCTTTCTGCTGGAGGCGATTCTGGCGCGGGACTTGTATGTGGTCATTGGGGCCGTGCTGCTGTCGACCCTGTTCCTGGTGGCGGGGAATTTTGTAGCGGACTTGCTGTTGTACTGGGCGGACCCGCGAATTAGAGCTGAGGCATCCAGGCGATGAGCGCACGCTCACGATTGCTGGTTTGTGCGGCCGTGCTCGGGACGCTTCATTTAAGCGTGGCATGCGGGGGATTTCTTGCGCCGTATGACCCTGCCGCGCAGGACCGCGAGCATCCTTACGCGCCGCCGATGCGGCCCCACTTTGTGGATACCCAGGGTCAGATTCATTTGCGGCCGTTTTTCTACGCGCAGGCGTTGCGAACCGGCAGCTTCGAAGAGTACGCGGAGAATCGAGCTACGGCAATTCCCGTGAAATTCTTTGTCAGCGGCGCACCGTATCGTGTCCTCGGCCTGCTGCCATTGCGAGTGCATTTGTTCGGTGGCGGCGTGCCCATTTTTTTGCTTGGCAGCGACGCATATGGGCGGGACTTGCTGTCACGGGTTTTGTTCGGCGGACAGGTGTCGTTGCTTGCCGGCTTGATTGGAGCAGGGCTGACGCTCTCGATTGGATTATGCATCGGGGCGGTGGCGGGATTTTGGGGTGGGTGGAAAGACGAAGTATTGATGAGAGTGGCGGAGCTGTTTTTGGCGCTGCCCTGGATTTATTTGCTGTTCGCCATGCGCGCGTTCTTGCCGCTGACGGTGCCTCCGCTACAGGCGTTTCTGCTCGTAGTGATGGTGCTCGGAGCAGTAGGGTGGGCGCGTCCGGCACGAATCGTGCGGGGAATTGTGCTGAGCGCGAAGGAGCGCGACTTTGTCCGGGCGGCGCGGGGGTTTGGCGCGTCGGACGCGTACTTATTGCGGCGGCACATTTTGCCGCAGACCGCGAGCGTTGTACTGACGCAGGCGGCAATTTTGGTGCCGCACTTTGTGCTCGCGGAGATGACCCTGTCGTTTTTGGGGTTGGGCGTGCCGGAGCCGGTGGCGAGCTGGGGGAACATGTTGGCCGCTTTGCAGCACTACAACGTCCTCGTCTCATATTGGTGGATGTACTTGCCGGCGTTGGTTATGGTGCCGTTCTTTCTAGGATACCTTGTGCTTGCGAGCTTATTGCACGGGAGCTACGGCACCTCCAAGATAGAATGAGTTGTGCACCGGGGTCTGACGTGAGCGAGCGAAAAGCTAGATTAGGGCGTATAGGCGCGCTGCTTGCGGCGATTTCGGGCTGCGCCCTCGCCATCCAGGCGACGGGACCCTTTCCAACACATGCCAATGTGCAGGAAGAACTGCTGCGCGTTGCGGGAGAAATTGGGCGGCCAGGCGGGCGCGTTGTCATTGCGCTGCGCTCGGAGCCGAAAACGCTGAACCCGCTGATCGCGGCGGATGGGGCTTCCCGCGAGGTTATCAGTGCGATGCAGGCGGACCTTGTGCATATCAATCGCGCGACCCAACTGACGGAGCCGGCGCTGGCGAAGTCGTGGAAAGTGTCGCCGGATGGCTTGCAATACACGCTGACGCTGCGGCGGGGACTCAAGTTTTCGGACGGGCAGCCGGTGGACGTCGAGGACGTGCTGTTCACCTTTCGCGTTTACCTGGACGAGGCCGTTCACGCGACACAGCGGGATTTGCTGATTGTGGATGGGAAGCCTATCGTGGTGCGCAAGGTAGATGCGCAGACCGTGGCCTTTACTTTGGCCAAGCCGTACGGCGTGGGGGAGAGATTATTTGATGGCCTCGCGATCCTTTCGCGGCATTTGCTCGAAACGGCATACAAGGAAGGGAAGCTGGCGCAGGCTGGTGGCCTAGGGACCGCGCCGAATCAGTGGGCGGGGCTCGGGGCGTTTCGATTGAAAGAATATGTTGCGGGGCAGCGGCTGGTTTTGGAGCGCAATCCTTACTACTGGAAGACGGACGAGCGAGGGAATCGGCTGCCCTATTTGGACGAGATCGTGTTTCTGTTTGTGCCAAGCGCAGACGCGCAGGTCGTTCGATTCCAGTCCGGCGAGACGGATATAATCAGCCGGCTGGGCGCGGAGAATTTTTCGGTATTGTCGCGCCAGGCGCGCAATTACAGGATGGCGGATGCCGGGCCGGGGCTGGAGTATAACTTTCTGTTTTTCAATTTGAACGAGCTGGGAGAGAAGGCTCCGGCGGAAATGACACGCAAGCAGAGCTGGTTTCACTCTGAGAAATTCCGGCAGGCCGTGTCCTTGGCTATAGATCGAGAAGCGATCGTGCGGCTAGTGTATCAAGGGCGCGGCGCGGCGCTTTGGGGTCCGGTCACGCCTGGGAATCCGCGATGGGTGAATGCCACGATCGCTCACCCTGCTCGGTCGCTCGATACGTCGCGTCAATTACTGACCGATGCGGGCTTTAAACTGACCGGCGGGGAAAGTGGGGAGCCGCGGCTTGTCGACGCCGACGGAAAATCTGTGGAGTTTTCGATCGTCACCAGCGCGTCCAATGCGGACCGTGCGAAGATGGCGGGGCTGATTCAAGACGACTTGAAACAGCTTGGTATGCGCGTGCAGGTCGTGCCGCTAGAGTTGCGCTCCCTGATCGATCGCGTCACGCAAACGAAGGAATACGATGCGTGCGTGCTGGGCATCGCGAGCTATGACGCTGATCCCAACTCGGACTTAAACGTGTGGCTCTCGAGCGGCGGCATGCACTTGTGGAATCCTTCGGAAAAACGCCCGGCTACGGATTGGGAAGCGGAGATAGATCGTTTGATGGAGCAGCAGTTGACGGTGACAAACACCGCGCAGCGCAAGAAGCTCTATGACCGCGTGCAGGAAATCCTGGCAGAGCGCCAACCCATGATCTTCCTGGCCAGCCCGGACGTTTTGGTGGGCGCGAAAACGAGCATCGGGAATTTTCATCCGGCGGTGCTCGAACCGTACGTGCTGTGGAACGTAGAACAGTTGTACCAGCGAAACGGTGCGGAGAATGCGCGGCAATGAGCCCGGTGCGCATGGCGGCAGAAAAAAAAGCGGCGCCCGCGTGGAACGATACGCGGCTGGTGCAGGAGTGCCTGCGAGGAAATGAAGAAGCGTGGTCGCTGCTGATCGACAAGTACAAGGCGTTGATTTACTCGATTCCCGTAAAGTACGGTTTGCCCTCCCAGGAAGCGGCGGACGTGTTCCAAGCGACATGCGCGGAGTTGCTGGTACGTCTGCCGAAGCTGCGTGAACCGCGCGCGCTGCCCAAATGGCTGATGCAGGTGGCGCATCATGAGTGTTACCGGTGGAAGCGGCAGCAGCGGCGCGTGGTCAGCCGCGATGCCGAGCCGGATTTGCCAGAGCCGGAAACGCCGCCCATGGCCGAAACCCTGGTGCAACAGACCCAGGAGGAGCAGATGCTGCGCGAAGCGATGGCGAGTCTAACTCCGCAATGCCGCAGGCTCGTGGAGCTCCTGTTTTTTGAGACGCCCGCGCGACCCTATGCCGATGTAGCTAAAGAACTGGGTCTGGCGGTCGGCTCCATCGGATTTACTCGCCAAAAGTGCATGGATCGTCTGCGCCGGCAACTGGATATTTTGGGTTTTCTCTGATGTCCCCACTAGGCTCTCTGACCTCCCCGCGGCGCCGAATCTCCGTGGAAAACCTGATTGGCGAGCTCGAGTCTCTCGAGACGGACGCGGCTCGCCGCAAATTTCTAGCTCGCAATCGCTCCCTGCTTCGCTCGGATGTCGTCAAACAGCTTGCCCCCGCTGTTGTTGACGCACTTCGTACAGATGCTCACGCGGCCCTTCGTTTGGCCGAAGCCACTGTCCTGATTGCCCACAAACTTCGCCGCAAGGAAGATCTCGCTCTCGCGCTGCGGGCCAAAGCCAACGCTCTGTATGCTTCCCGCGATAATCTTGGAGCGGTCGAACACCACGACCAGGCCTTCAAGATCTATGAATCCCTGAAAATCTGGAAGGAGGCGGCCCGCACGCTAAGCAATTCCATTCAGCCGCTGATTCTTCTGGGGGAATATGACCGCGCCTTCGCAGCCTCCGAACGCGCGCGGCAGATATTCACGGAGCTCGGAGAAGAGCGGCGCCTGGCCAGTCTGGACAACAACGTCGGAAACATCTTCCATCGGCAGGATCGTTTCGACCAGGCTCTCGCACATTATGAGCGTGCCTATAAGGCGCTGTTTGCCTTGGAAGATTGGGAACACGTTGCCGTCACGCTTCACAACATGGCCATGTGCCTGATCAACTTGAACGATTTCCCTCGTTCTTTGGACTGCTACCAGAAATCGCGTGACCTTTGCATGCGTCATGGCCTGCCGCGCCTTCGCGACCAGGCCGACTACAACATTGCCTATCTCTATTATTTCCGTGGGGAATACAGCCGCGCAATTGAAATGCTGCTCGCCACGCGGCGCGCCTGCGAAACGACCGGTGACGCGTACCGCTTCGCGCTTTGCCATCTGGACCTTTCCGACATTTACCTGGAGCTGAACTTAAGCGAAGAAGCGCGAGAGATGGCGCACGAGGGATTCTTGCGCTTCGAGAAGTTGGGAATCGGGTACGAAGCGGCGAAGACGCTGGCCAATGAAGCCATCGCCTACGGGCAGCAGGGCAAGACGCTGCAAGCGCTGGAGCGCTTTGCCAAGGCGCGGGAAATGTTTTCGCGGGAAAAGAATCTCGTCTGGCCGTGGCTCCTCGATTTGTACCAGGGCTTGCTCTTGTTTCACGAGGGGCGCTATTTCGAGGCCCGCAGACTATGTGCGGCCGCCGCAGAGTTTTTCGACGGCAGCCCGCTGCCGGGAAAAGCACTCCTGGCGCGATTGCTGCTCGCTCGGATCGCGCTGCAGGTCGGCGATTCGGCGGCAGCGGAAACAGAAATGAAAGCGGCGGTAGCCAAGCTTTCAAACTTACAGGCGACGGTATTGGCGTACCAGACGCACTTGCTGCTGGGCCAAATTGCCTGGAATCGCGGAGATCGCGGCGCAGCCTATGCCGCCTACCAGGAGGCGCGCAAGGCTCTGGAGGCCTTGCGGACGCGCTTGCACAGCGAGGAACTAAAAATCGCCTTTGTGAAGAATCGCTTGCAAGTGTACGAGGCCATGGTGGCCCTCTATCTCGATCCCGCGAACACCGAGATTTCGGTCGACGAAGCGTTTTCCTGCATCGAGGCCGCGAAGTCGCGCAGCATGATCGACATGATTTTTCAGAGCGGGCAAAGCTTGCCCATGGGAGAAGCGGGTCAGAGCGAGTTCGTCAGGAAGATTCGTGATTTACGCGAGGAATTGAATTGGTATTACCACCGCATGGAATTGGAACAGCTTCGGCCAGAGGAGAGGTCGCAAGAACGCATCGAGCGTTTGCGCCAGGAAGCGCAATCACACGAGAACGAGCTGCTGCGCGCGCTGCGCGAATTGCCGGCTCAGGAAAGGGAAAACGCGACTCTGGAGGCCCCCTCGGATTTTTCCGTGGCCAAGCTGCAGGCGAGCCTGCCGCCCGCCACGGTGCTGGTGGAGTATTACTCGACGGGGGACCGTTTGCTGGCTGCCGTGGTCAGCCGCGGCGGGATTGAGATTGTGCCGGTTAGCGTGGTCTCTCGCGTTACCAATCTCTTGCACTTCCTGCGTTTTCAGTTTGCAAAATTTCGCATGGGGACAGCGTACACGGAGCGCTTCGCGCAACCCCTGCTGCGCGCAACCCTGGGGCACCTGGAGGGCTTGTATCGCGAGTTGATCGAGCCGATTCGCGAACGCTTCGCCGGCACCCACGTGGTGTTTGTGCCCCATGGGCCGCTTCACTTCCTGCCGTTTCACGCGCTGCGCAATGGCGAGGAATACCTGTGCGATGCGTTTACGGTCTCTTACGCTCCGAGCGCGACGGTCTTCGGTTTGTGCCAGCAAAAGGCGGCGAGCAAGAGCCGCAACTCGCTGGTTTTGGGGATTCCAGATGAGCGCGCGCCGTTCATATTGAGCGAAGTGCAGTCTGTGGCAGCGCTGCTCCCCCAAACGGAACTCTTTGTGGGCACACAGGCTACGGCGCAGGTGTTGCGGGAGCGTGGGCCCGAGGCCGCATTGCTGCACGTGGCGACGCACGGCATCTATCGCCAGGACAACCCGATGTTCTCCGCGATAAAGATGGGTGACGCGTACTTGAACTTGTACGACCTCTATCAAATGCGCTTGGGAGCGAAGCTCGTCACACTAAGCGGCTGCGCCACGGGGATGAACTTCGTGGCCGCGGGAGACGAGCTGCTTGGCCTGCAACGCGGGCTGTTTTGTGCAGGCGCCACTTCGCTGCTGCTGTCGCTTTGGGATGTCCATGACCGCAGCACAGCGGAGTTGATGCAGGAGTTCTACCGTGGCTACATCGCGTCGGGGGACATGGCCGCGTCTTTGCGAGCGGCAATGCTTAGGGTGAGGGCGCAGAATCCCCATCCCTACTTCTGGGCGCCCTTTGTGCTGGTTGGGAAAGTCGCAGAAAATAAGCCACTTAGCTGATCTCGCCTCCCCAGCTCCCCCCTATACTTTTTCGAGCTCCACATTCCCTTATATGCTGAGGCCAAACAATTTACCACCGGCTGCTGGGGAGCAGACGGCGCGAAAGGTTGGGGGGAACGGCAATGAAGCATTTTACGACAGAGGAATGGGTTGATTTCGCAAACGAGTTCGTTGGGATAAGCCAGCGGAAGAAGATGGACCGGCACCTCGAGGAAGGCTGCTTGCGATGCAAGAAGACATTGTCACTGTGGCAGAGGGTCCGGCAGACGGCGAAATCGGCGGCCGAATGCCTGCCGCCGGAGCGCGCCGTACGCATTGCAAAAGCAGGGTTTGCGGCTGCGCGGTTGCAGGGTACGGCGGCCCGCGTGCCGGGGTTAGTGCAGGTTCTGTTCGACAGCTTTCTGCAGCCCTTGGTCCAAGGGGCTCGATCGTCAGCCTCGGGAACGCGGCAAATGCTCTATCGCGCAGAGCCCTATCAGGTGGACTTGCAAATTGAAGCCAAACCCGGCGCAAAAGAACTGGTGGTCACTGGTCAATTGCTGGACTTGCGGAATCCGGACGCCCCTGGCCGAGATGTACGTTTGATCATTTCAAACCTCCGCGGGCATGTGGTGCGGACGGTGACAAACCAGTTTGGAGAGTTTCGAGAAGAGATCCAATCCAGCAGCGATTTGGAAATCAAGCTCCCCGGGGAGAATGAGAAAGCGGTGATCATATCGCTCCGGGACGCACTTGGACGGCCGCCAGATCAGGTGAATTAGGTCTGCCAAATTCAGGTAGATCCTGTATTGCTCCTTGGCTGCCGCGGGGGCTACATTTTTCCTCGGTAAGACGGTACTGGTACTTGATTCCAGGGCGGGTAAGGTCGGACGGGACACTCGTACTATTGGCGGCCTCGGTGGGCCAATTAACAATTTGGGCTCGCGCCAAAGCTGACTTAGACGAGCTATTCACGGTACGGGAGAACCCGGAAGGGGTCAAGTCTATGAAACGCAAATTACTCTCAGCGGTGATCATTGCGGTGCTGACACTGGCGGCAGCGAAACCTGCCGCAGCGCAGCAGCGGTATATAGTTCGCACCACCGGCGGCCTCAACTCGGTGCTGAGCCTGTGTTTATCGGCAAACTGCCAGGTGCAAGGTTCCCTGGACGGACCGATCGGGCAGACCTATCTGGTCACGACCACCAGCAACATCTTGCAGGCCTTGGTAGGCGGCGTCGTGAATTTCCTGGAGGCACTGCTGGGGATTCAGAGCATTGAGCCGGACCACTTGCTGCCCATGCCACTGCCGCCGATCAATAACGCGCCCTACGGACTTACCGATACCACGCCGATGAACTATTTCGGCACTGCGGTGACCCACGGTTACGCGGCACAACCGGCCGGGCAGATCATTCGCCTAACCGATGCTCAGAAAGGCTTTGGAGTCACTGGCGCGGGAATCGTAGCTGTGATCGATACCGGTGTGGACGTCAACCATCCGGTTCTCGCTAAGGTCCTGCTACCTGGATATGACTTTACGCGCAACCAGCCGGGAGCTTCGGAGTGGCTGGATTGGCAAAACGGAACTTCGTGCGGAAGTACCTCAAGCCAGCCGTCCGGTGCCGTGCAACAGGAGAGCGCGGCCATCCTGGATCAGGAATCCGCCGCAATTCTCGACGGGCCACCCTGCGGGGCATTTGGCCACGGCACGATGACTTCGGGAGTGGTGCATCTGGTGGCGCCCCATGCGTTGATCCTTCCACTGAAGGCGTTTTCCCTTAGCGGGACCGGGTATCTCTCGAACATCATTGCAGCGCTGTACTACGCCGTGCAGCACAACGCAAACGTCGTGAATATGAGTTTCGATCTCTCCACGCCTTCGCCCGCGCTGGCGCAGGCGGTTTCTCGTGCATACCACGCGAACGTTGTCTTGGTTGCTGCTGCCGGCAATGAAAACACCAGCGCCCGCGTTTATCCTGCCGCCTTGAACGGGTACGTGATGGGAATCGCTTCCACAACCAATTGGGACACGCGGTCCTCGTTCTCGAACTATGGCTCCGCGGATGTATGGATCGGAGCCCCCGGCGAATACGTGATCAGCACGTTCCCCGGCGGTGGTTATGCCGCTGCGTCGGGAACTTCCTTCAGCTCGCCG
>Ga0137362_10001128_pt1 | contig 15975 bp, 10 predicted proteins | sample MadtaG_2_FD_104801 | JGI IMG/M metagenome (GOLD analysis project Ga0137362, IMG submission 104801) | Vadose zone soil microbial communities from Angelo Coast Range Reserve, California, USA - Mad1_100_16 metaG | ecosystem: Environmental > Terrestrial > Soil > Vadose zone | place: USA: California... | reverse complement strand
TCCGCGGCGTCCGGCGACAAGGTTGCGCACTCCATGAAAGTTCTCGAGGAATATGCGATCGAAAGCTCCATCGCAAAGGTCTATGGCAGCGAAATGCTCGATTACGTGGTGGACGAAGCCGTGCAGATTTTCGGCGGCTACGGTTTTCATGAAGAATATCCGGTCTGCCGCGCGTATCGCGATTCGCGCATCAACCGCATTTTTGAAGGCACCAACGAAATCAATCGCATGCTCATCGTGCAAATGCTCATGAAGCGCGCGATGGGCGGGCAATTGCCATTGATTCCTGCGGCGATGAAACTGGCGGACGAAATTCTCGCCGGGCCTTCGTTCGAAGAAGCACCAGAAGGCGTGCTGGCCGACGAAACCCGCGTGGTAGCCAACGCCAAGAAAATGTTTCTGCAGGCGGCTGGCGGCGCGGTACAAAAATTCCGCGAAAAACTTGCCGATGAACAAGAACTTGTCGCCGCCCTGGCAAACGTCGTGATGGAAGTTTATGCCATGGAATCGTGCCTCCTTCGCGCGCAAAAAGCCGCTTCGGCAAAGGGCGAAGCCGCAAACAAAGTCATGATTGACGCGGCTCGCGTCTTCATCAGCGATGCCATGGAGCGCGTGGAACACGAAGCTAAGCGCGCTATCGCCGCGGTTCACGAAGGCGATATGCTGACCACGCAAATAGCTGTGCTCAAGCGCTTCAGCAAACGTCCCGCACTGGACACAATTGCGCTGCGCCGAAGCGTCGCCGCCGCCGTTCAGTCACAGGACCGTTATCCCTTTGAAGGGCGATAGTCCACGATCGACTTTGAGGAAACGCACAGCTGCAAAGACGAAGCTCTTCGCGCTCACGGCGTACCCGTTTTGGAACATCGCCCGATTCGCTGATGCTCGCCGCTTCAAATCTCCAATAAACTAGTATCTGGGCCTAATCCATTCCGCCAAGTGCGGAACGTACTGCGCATGCCACGGAAACTTTCCATCCTGGCTTCGGCGATCCTGTTACTGCACATCGTCGAAGTGCTGACGCTCGGAAAATCGCCCGCTGGTTCCCTGCTCGGAAACACGCTGCAAACTATTGCGTGTCTGGTTGCGGTGACGATGTGCCTGCGCGCCTCGCGCCGGGGGAACGGTTTCACTCATTCATTTTGGGTGTTGATTGCCGCGGGCATAGGAGTGTGGGCGCTAGGGAATATCGGTTGGACCTACTACGAAGTAGTCCTGTTGCGTGAACCACCCGAACTTTCCTTCGTAAGATTCTTGTTCGATACGCAAGAAGCGTTTTTTGTGATCGCGATCCTACTGGATCAGGATCGAGACTCGACAGGCGTCGATTTGGGGCTCCTGCTCGATGCAGTGCAAATCGCGCTCGTGTCTATGTTTGTCTATGTCGGCCTGTTCTACGTGCCTTCCCTTTCTTTGAGCGCCCATCAAGCGCTGGTTCAGGAAAACACTATCGCCACGGCAGAGATTATCGCGGTGTTTTTTCTGGCGCTACTGCGGATGTTTCTTACGCCTGCGAAGGAAACCAGGCGGTTGTATGGCGGACTCGCCGCCTATCTTGCGGTTTATGCAGCTGGCACGAGCATTGCCAACTACGCACAAAGTGTATATGAAACGCCGACCGGCACATTGCTGGATCTGGCCTGGACGGTACCACTTCTGTGGGCCGCTTTCTGGGCCGCAACCTGGAAGCCTGTAACTGAAAAACAAGGAGCGGTTGCCCTCAGAATGAAGTCTTTGGGCGAGACAATTCTGACCAACGCGCTGTTTGGCGTGGCGCCGGTCTTGATCTTTCTACTCTCGGCGAGTCTCGGTCCGGAATGGAGCATCTTACGCAATTCGCTTCTCGCCATCTCTGTCGCGTGTTATGTGGTTCGCATGGCGATTAGTGATTACCGGCAATCGCAAAACGCGGAAAGAGTCAGGCAACAAGCGACAGCACTGGATTTGGCTGTGGATGGAATGGCGATCATAAATGCGGACGGAAAGTATACCTACGTCAATTCCGGCTATGCGCAGATGATCGGTGGCGCCTCCCGTGAATCGATGATTGGAAGCCCGTGGAGAAGAGTGTCGAATCGAGAGACCGGCGTACCGGAAGACGATATCAGGGCCTCGTTGCAGAAAGATGGCCGGTGGCTCGGAGTGATAAATGTCTCGCGCGAACCAGGCACTAGCATCCCCGTGGAACTGGCCGTCACGGCTCTTCCCGGAGGTGGCGTAGTTTTACTCGGCCGCGATTTGCGGGAACGGCGGGAAGCAGAACACGCTCGAGCAGAAGCGGAAATTAAATATCGAATGATTGTGGAGCAGGTGGCGGCGATCAGTTATATCGCCGAACCCGGCGTCACCGGTCGCTGGTATTACGTCAGCCCCCAGATTGAATCGATTCTTGGCTTCACGCCCGAAGAATGGCTGGAAGGCTCCGAGAATTGGCTGCGGCACGTACATCCTGACGACCACGCGGCGGTTAATGCGGCAGAAGCGGCGGGCCTGCAAGGAAAATCGTTCCAGGCGGAATACCGCGTAACGCGCAAGGATGGACGGACGGTGTGGATCAGCGACACCGCGACCATCACGCAGGGTAGCGAGAATCATCCCGTCATGGAAGGATTCATGGTGGACATCAGCGAACGCAAGCTGATGGAAATGCAATCGCAGCAGGCGCGGCGGATGGAAGCAGTCGGAAGATTGGCCGGAGGAATCGCGCACGATTTCAATAACCTGCTGACAATCATCAAGGGCTACACAGAACTCGCTCGTCAGCGAACGGAAGGCCAAACCGCACTGCGCAATGACATCGAGCGCATAGATGACGCGAGCGAGCGGGCTGCCGCACTCGTTAGGCAGCTGCTGGCGTTCAGCAGGAAGCAGGTCTTGCAGCCGAAGAACCTGGATCTGAACGGGATCGTAGGCGGACTCGAACAGTTGCTGCGCAGGTTGATGGGCGAAGACATTCGGATGCACGTAAAGATGAGCCCAGACTTGGGCACGATCAAGGCCGACCCATCACAGATTGAACAGGTGCTGATGAACCTGGTGGTGAATGCGCGCGACGCAATGCCGCATGGCGGAAAACTTACCATCGAAACGTGCAACGCGGAACTGGATCACGCCTACGCAAGCGAGCACGTAAGCGTCAAACCCGGCCGCTACGTGATGCTTGCCGTTTCCGACAGCGGCACGGGAATGAGCCCTGAAACGGTGGCGCATATCTTTGAGCCTTTTTTTACCACCAAGGGCGGAACGCGCGGCACTGGACTCGGTCTCTCAACCAGTTACGGAATCGTGAAGCAGAGCGGCGGCTACATCTGGGTGTATAGCGAGCCCGAGCATGGAACCACATTCAAAGTCTATCTGCCCCGTGTTGCCGAAGACGCGGAGCCTGTTTCCACGGTGCGATTGAAGACGGCAGCACAAAAAGGGACGGAGACGATTCTACTGGTTGAAGACGAGGAAGCGGTGCGCGACCTGACGGAAACCGTTTTGACGTCGTTCGGATACAAGGTAATCGTGACTCAAGATCCGGAACACGCGCTAACGATCGCAGAGTCCGGAACGCAAATTCATCTGGTATTGACCGACGTGGTCATGCCATCAATGAGTGGGCGTGAACTGGTGCGCAAGTTAATGACAAAAAATCCGCACCTGCGGGTACTGTATATGTCGGGTTACACGGACGACATCATCACCAACGGCGGCGTGTTGGAGGCGGGACTGGCGTTTCTGCAGAAGCCATTTACTCCGGCGGCGCTGACACAAAAGGTTCGCGAAGCGCTTGACGCGACTGCACCGATACCGAAGTAGCGCTCCGGAACTGCTGCGTAACAATAAGACACGTTTAGCAATCCCTTTACGAATCAAGGTTGTTTGTCGGGGGAATCGGCAGGCTCTTTTGGCTTGGCGATGGTGGAAAGAGTCTCGATGTGGAAGCGCTGATAATCGGAGTAGCGCGTAACTTCGTTCACTTTGAATCCCTTTACCAGCAGAACACGCACGCCCACGTGCGCTTCCTCATACGTGGGTAGCCAGACTTCATTGTTCAAAAAAGTTTGCTCAAAGATGAAGCTGGTGCCTTTCTGAAGATTCGCGAGCAAGCCGCCGGCAAACCGGAAATCCTTTACAAAGTAAGCCTCGAGCCGCGCCACCTCGTGCTGTTTTTCGTCCACCCAGACGACTCCAGCCAACTGCTGCGCGACGTGCTCGGCGATGTTCTTCGGCTTGTATTCTGGATTGCCTTCGAAGTCGAAGACGAGAACATCCTGGCCGCGGAAGCGTTCATGGCGGGGATTCACGAACTGGCATGCGCGGAGAAAAATTTCAATGCCGGGTTCGTCTTTGTCCTTGTCGTTTTCGCTCTTTCCTTCCTGCTCGGCTTTCTTTTCCTTCTCGTCTTTCTTCGTTTGTTTTTTCTGAACTTCCTCGATGTGTTTTTTCGTGATTTCGTTCTGTTTAGCCTGTTTTTCTTTACTCAGAGGCTTGCCGTCTTCTCCGACCAGCGTGGAAATCTCTTCGCCATCCAAATAGAAGAAGGTGTACTCCTGGCGTTCGATTTTCGTGACTTTGCCGGAGCCGTCGAATTGCGTTTCCTCGGTTGCGCGCCGCCCGGTGTAGTTCTCTTTTATTTTGTCCGCCGCTTTCTGGTTGGCGTCGATTTCCGCGAATAACTTCTTGAGGTCGGGAAGGCGTACCTGCGATTTGATCGGATAATCAAAGACCCGTTCTGCAATGCTCTGGTTTACGGAAACTCGATTAACGATGATGTTGTAGGTTTCGTTGCCCCGATGAAGTTCGATATTGTGTGCGATCTGTATGCCATTCTCAGGCCGGTAGTCGTCATAAATCATTTCCTGCGGAGCACCGCCCGTGGCACCTGACTCCTTGAGCAGCATGTGAGATGTGGAGTCAAAATAAAACTGACGCTTCACTCCGGTGGGCATAGTGATTTCAATTTCCAGCGCGTCGCGAGAACCAACTTTTGCCGGCGAGATGAACGCAGCGCCTGCTTTACTCTTCTTCAGACTAAGAAGGTGCGTGGTGGCGAGGAACGATGCAGCTTCGAGTTCCAACGCGTCTGGCCCCAACAAGGTGGCGGGTTCACCGGGCACAGAAAGATGCCAGGCAGATTTACCGTTATAGGCGAGAATTTCGGGCTGGTCGCCAGCAATGAGCTCCATGTAGTAGCGATTGGGAGTCTTAGTATCGAGCGTAAACGTACCGGTTTTTCCGTCGGAAGCGCGCGTCAGAGAAGCTTCGAGGCTGAGCGTCTGCAGCTTGGACAGCTTGCCGCTGCCACCGGTGGCTTTGATGTATTGCTCGATGATTTTCCCGGCTTCCTGGGCGCGCAGTGGTGGGAGGCATGCGAGGAACGCAAGAAGGAGCGCGGAGCCGCGAAGCAGGAGGCGCGTGTGCATGGGGTCATTGTTGTAAACGCACAGAATTGGAAAAAGTTTCGCGGAGCGGACTAATGGCAAAAGAAAAGCCGTCACGGCATGCCGTGGCCCTACGAGAATCGTCAGGTTGGCGCTTGCAATATGGCGGCGAAGGCGGCGATCAGAGTTTCGGACGGTTTAGATATTTTTCGTACAAGCGTTTTTGCTTATTGTCGGTGGACGTCAGTTGTCCCTTGATGAAGAGATATCTGACGTCAGTTGTCAGCTCCAGTGGGTCGCCGTTGGTGACAATGAGGTTGGCCGCTTTCCCAGTCTCCAGCGTGCCGAATTGATCGGCAAGACCGAAGATTTGCGCGGGGTACAGCGTCACCGCCTTCAGGCCTTCGTCATAAGACAGTCCATGGGAAATGGCATTGGCAGCATTCTGTCCGAGGCGGCGCGCAAAAGAATTGTCGAAGCTGCCAATGGCGACTTTCACACCAGCTTGTGATAGCTCGGCGGGTTGCGAGAGCAGCCGGTCGTACGGCTCGTCTTCATCCTCAGGATTCGAAAGTACCGGGCCCAGAATCACAGGAATCCCTTTGGAGCGAAGCAGGTCTTTCACTTTGTAAGCTTCCTCGCCACCGGCCAGAATCATTTTAACCTTTTGCTTTTCGCAGAATTCCACTGCATTGCGAATGTCGCGCGCGCGATTGGCAAAAACCAGCATCGGCAATTGCCCGCGGACAACCGGCGCTAGCGCTTCAAGCTTCACGTCGCGTTCGAAGTCCGAAGGGCCGCCGTGGCCAATCGCCTGAGCGTAGTGGCGGGCCCGGTCCATCCAATCGGTCAGCTCGTTCACCTGTTTGTCGTATTCCTGTTTGGCGTCGGCGTAAGGTTTTTCTTTGCGTGTGAACGTAGCGAAATCAAAAGTGCGGGTTTGTATTTGCGGCCAGTTCAGAACCATGGCGACGCTGCGTTTGATTTGCATGTCTTCCATCGTCCAGCCACTAAGATGGAATGCCGATGCCTGCCCGCCAATGACGCCGCGGTTGCCGGAAAAATCGAAGCCTCCACTTCCGGGTACCGCCAGCACTTCCGTGATGCCCGCCGCGCGAGTCACCGGAATGTGTTCACTCGAAGGAAGTACGGCGGTTGCGGCGACAACGTCCGGGTTGAACGCACCGGTCTCAGAGGAATCAACCGCGGCGCTGACCGCGCCGATCTCACTCAAACCCATTTGCGTGACTGGGTCGAATAATCCCGGATAAATCTGCAACCCCTTGCCGTCGATGATTTGCGCGCCCGCTGGCACTTCCACGCTGGCTCCCACCGCGGCAATCTTTCCGTCCTTGATTACCAAGGTTCCGTCTTCGATGGGCGAACTGGCGACCGTCACAATCTTGGCGTGCGTGATCGCATAGATTGACGGCGCAGGTTGTGCGGTCTGTTGTGCGCTCGAGCGAACTGGTATCCAGAGATTGCAAAACGCGACGCAACAGATAATCAACAGCCGTGAAGTCGAAATATTTCTCATGCTCATGGTCCCGATTCTCACCTTGCACCGCCGGTTGGAGACGCAGTCGTGTCTTCTCCACTGTCGCGCTTCACTGCATCGGATGGCGGCTTCGGCTTGTCATCCGGCTTTGCATCTGGCTTCGGCTCCGGCTTTTTCGTTGTGTCAGGTTTCTTTTCGTCAGGCTTCTTCTCTTCCGTCTTTTTTTCTTTGGCAAGCAGATATTGTTTCTCTTTTTCAAGCGATGCACGTCCGGCGATGTCTTTGTCACGATCGAAAAGCACGTGGCCGTCAACGATAGTTTTTTGCGCCACGGCATAAGCGCTTAGCGGGTCGTGATTGTAGATAACCAGGTCGGCGTCCTTGCCGACATCAATAGAGCCAACGCGCTTATCAATTCCAAGCTGTATAGCAGGATTGAGGGTGACCAGCTTGAGAGCTTCATCGTGCGTCAACCCGCCAAACTTTATGGCCTTGGCGGCTTCCTGGTTGAGGTGTGTAGCTTCCGCTGCGTCATCGGAATTCAAGGAAACAAGTACTCCGCGCTTGGTCATCAACGCAGTGTTGTAGGGAATGGCGTCGTAGGCCTCCACTTTGTAAGCCCACCAATCGGAGAACGTCGATGCGCCCACACCGGCCGCGGCAATTTCGTCTGCGATCTTGTAGCCTTCCAGAACGTGCTGCAAGGTGCGTACCTTGAAGCCAAACTCTTTCGCAACACGCAGCAGCATCAGGATTTCGTCTTCGCGGTAGCAGTGCGCGTGAACGTAGCGCTTTCCATCGAGCACTTCGACCAGCGGCTCCAACCGCAGGTCGCGGCGCGGCGGCAGCGCATTTTTTTCTCCCGCAGAGACGCGTTTCCTATACGCCTCCCAAGAGTTTTTGTAATCGCGCGCTTCGGTGAACGCGCCACGAATGGTTTCTTCAACGCCCATACGTGTGGCCGGATAGCGCTTGGGCTGCCCGGGAATGCTGAAATTGGAGCGCTTGGGATTCTCGCCCAGGGCAAACTTGATCCCCGGAACGGCGCCTTCGAACGGCAATTTCGACGCCGGCTGGCCCCAACGCAACTTGATGACGATGGTTTGGCCGCCGATGGAGTTCGCGCTGCCATGCAAAATGTTGGCGGTGGTTACGCCACCGGCAAGATCGCGGTAAATGTCCACATCATCAGAATCAAGAACTTCGGCGATGTTCGCGATGGAGGAAACCGAAGCGCTGCCTTCGTTGACTCCGCCTTCGATCGCAATGTGTGAATGGCAATCGATGATGCCCGGCATCACGAATTGGCCAGCCGCGTCGATGACTCTTGCGCCTGTCGGAGCCTTAAGCGATGGGCCAACCTCAGCGATTTTGCCGTCCTTAATAAGGATCGAGCCGTTTTCAATGGTGCCGTGAGAAACGGTGAGGATCGTCGCATTCTGAATCAGAATCACGGGACTGGCATCAGGCGGCGTAGCGCGCGAATCCGAAGCCGCCACAAACAAGGCTGCAAGCCATGCGATGACGATAATTCCAAGACGAACTTTCATCGCGCATCTCCCTGCTGCATGGATGAAATCTCCGCGAGTGAAGAATCGCTTGTGGGTCTCACTCCGGTAAAATCAATCGAGAATTCCTGGACGTTGATGGTTCCTTTGATGGAAGTTCCATCGAACGTGCCGTTGAACGTGACATCGGCGAATGACGGCCCGATCGAAGTGTTGATCACGAAATTGAATTTGTCGCCGCTAAGATAGCCACTGAGAATCGTCGCAGTGCCACGCTTGGAAGTGAGCGTTCCGGTGATTGTCCCGTCGGACGCCATCGTGAGGTCGGCGGTAGATTCCTCCGGGCCCTCAGGCGTGGTGAAAGACATCTTCCATTTTCCGCTGATGTCACCTTTGGGAGGATCCTTGGGCCGTTCCTGCTCGCGGATTTCGAAGCGCTGGCCGTCCACGAAAACCATTTTTATTTTCGTTTTTTCCTCGAACAGACCGCCATCAGTAAGCACCAGATTGGCAATTTTCCCTTTTTCGATGGAGCCAAGACGATCGGCAACTCCGTAAATCTCCGCGGGCGAAAGCGTGAGAGCGCGAAGCGCAGCATCCGAAGCAAGTCCAGCTTCGATCGATTTTTTCACCGCCTTGAGAAGATCCTTGGGATCAGCGATGGCGCCAGAATAAAACGCGAACTTCACACCGGCTTTCACAAAAGCGGCCGGCGTGGAAGCAGCGCGATCGCGAAAGCGCAGCGTGCGCAGCGAAGGTACTTCGTCCGGATCGCTGTCTTTTTCCTTTTCAGGCCATTTTAGGTCGATCAGCACGGGAATTTTTTTGGCGGCGATTTCGTCGGCGGTTTCGTATCCACTCTGCCCGCCATAAATTGCTGCGTTTACTTTCCAGCGATCCATAAGTTCGAGCGTGCGCCTCATATCGAGCGCGGAATTCCCAGACAGCAGAATCAATGCATGATCTTCCATCGCTTCAGCAAGCGCCGAGGACGCGCGGTCATAGCGCGGCCGCGCGATGCCCCTGGGATTTTTTTCATAAGCTTCGTCCGCTTTTGTAAGCCAATCGGTATCCAGCAAAACCTGATGTGCATAGCCAAGCACGCCCATCAGCGAATCGGGAAACCCGCTGCCAAATCCGCCAAGCGGCTTGATGGAAACGGGAATCGCGACGGGGGACTTCACAACCAGATCGCCCGCGCGTTCGCCCGCAAGGTCCAGCACCGCAGCCTGACCAGGGAAAAAGCCGGCCTTGGGGCACGAAACAACGGTGGTAAATCCCGCGCTGCGCCAAGTTTCTATGCGCTTATCGGAGAGGCTCACTTCGTCCGCGGCATTACGCCACGGCGTAGTGTTGGGTCGATCTTCCGGACCACGCGCGCCTTCACCCGTCCTTCGTGAAGCGCTTTCGACAGCAGGTGTCGGAGCAGGCGGAGGAATTCCCACGTCCGTGAACGCATCGATCAAACCCGGATAAACGGTGAGCCCTTTGCCCTCAATGACCCAGGCGTCTGCGGGAATCGTTGCGTCTTTTGCAACCGCCACGATCACGCCACGGGCTACCACGATTGTGGCATCGTCCATCGCGGGGCCGGAGACCGGCACAACGCGCGCACCGCGAATCGCGAAGTACTTCGGCTCGCCGCCCTGCGCGAACGTTACCACGGGCGCGATCAGCAACAGGGTCGCGACGATAAAGCCAGCGAGCGCAGGAGAACCCTTGCGTTCGAACCAAGAGCGCATGCCAACTCCTTTTGGAAGAAAGAAATCCGCCGACGAACTGTCGCCGTATGGGACGGACGAGGCTACTGTGAAGTTTCGCGCACGTCAAGAAGCGCGCGCAAAAATTAAATCTGAATTCTTCTTCTTGAGCGCAAATTGACTAAGGTTTTTTCTTTTTTCCGAACAGCCCGCTTAGTGAATTAACGGCGTCGGCGGGACTCTGCGAACCGGTCTTGCCGATATTTGACAGTGAGCCGCCGGCGCAGCCCAGCTGCGATTTGAGCATGTTGGCCGCAACGCCGCCCACATCAGGGACAAATTTCGGGTCCGAAGCGGTTCCCTGAATCTGGAACGGAATAGTCGTGCCATCTTTGCAACCGCCGCCCTTAGAACCACCGAGCGCACCCACCAACGAGCCGACGCCCCCTCCCGCCGAGCCCATGGCCCCAATCGCGCCACCCGTTAGCGTCGCAGCCATTTTGAAATCCAGATTATTTTTTGCGTCAAGCGTTCCCGCCCCGGTCAAATTGCCGACGCTAGGAACTACCGCAATAAAATTTTCCGCGCGAAGACCGTTCGGCGCCATATGCACATTGGTACTAAGTTTCTCGATGTCCAGATCTTTGCCCGTTTTCAGCCCCGTGAGCGCGGAAACCGCGGACATTTTTGAGCCAAGATCAAAACCGGAAAGCTTGGCCGAATAGAGTCCGATTGTGCCGTCAGTCACAAGCTTATTTGTCGGTCCCTTGATATTGAGGTTGGTGTTCAACGTTCCAGCCGTAAGCGATGCTCCTTTCGGGAGGTTAACGCCGATCGCGGGAAGAAACGCCTCCAGATCTTTTGCCGGCATTCCGTCGCCGCTGACTTTCAAATCGACTGTAGTGGTTTCGGCTTGGGAAGCATATGTACCGCTGAGATGCGCTGTGGCGCTGCCGATTTTTATCGTCGAAGGAATCACCACGCCGGAATTCTTGCGCAGATCATATTTGGTGCTGTAGGCCACATCCAACGGCACCCCTGCGGGACTGCCTCCCTGCACGAACAGCGCTTTCGACAATTTGACGGTACCATTGGTCTGCGCAAAACCATCTTCGTTTGCAAGAGTCGTATCAACATCCGCGATGCCGCCCAGCCCAAGCGACGGATCGAGAATTCCAGTCGTCGCCAGGTTTAGCGAAGTGACATGAAGCTTGGCGTCCACGGGCGTCAACGTCGAATCGGACTTATCTATCGGCCCAACATTCCCGTCGAGCTTCAAGCTGCCGCCCCCGGGGAGGTCGGCGGAAACCGAGACGGGAAACTTGGAATTCAACGAAAAATCCGACGCTTTGACATTCACATGATCGTACGTGGTTCGTTGCTGCGAAGCCGTCGTACCTACAACGATCTTTCCATCCTTCAATTCCAGCTTTTTCACCGAAATATCAGGCGTTGCAGAAGATGCAGCTGGTGTTGAAGCCGCGGCGGATTTCGCCTCTGCCGGCGCTGACGTGGAAGCGGAAGCGCCCATCGTAGAATAGTTCCAGACGCCATTCGCGTTTCTCAGCAACGTGACCTGTGGCTCGTCGATAGTAATGTCGGTCACGTTCAGCTGCTTGGAAAAAATCAGCGGCATGATCTCGACGCCGACGCTTAAAGACTTTGCAGTCAGGAACGGCGACGGGCTGAACTTGGGATCATCGCCGACCGAAAGGTCCTGTGCGGTAAGAGCGCCGCGCCATAGCGACAAACTCAAATTGCCCAGCTGTACTTTGCGGCCCAGCGCGGCCGATGCTTTCTCCTCGATCGTGGGCTTGAACTGGTTTACCGGAATGAAAAACGGCACCACGATCAGCAATACGATCAGGACACCAATTCCAATCAGAATGTAGCGAAGGGTGCGACTCATGAAGACCTCCGAAGGGCGGGACCTGCGAGCAAAGATGGGGCAACGAGGCGATAGTAACATACGTAACTGAAATGAAAAGAGTTTAGCTGATGGGACTGATGGGAGCGGCTCGCTGGCTCTGGTAACTCGTGTGCATCGCCATCACCAGATTCACAGCCCACCTGTCCTCTATGATAGTCTGAGGACTTAATCGCCTTGGGGCTGTAGCTCAGATGGATAGAGCGTCGGTTTCCTAAATCACCTGTACCGTCCGCTTTCACGGAGAATCAATGACTTAGCGGGAGTTCAGAAGTATACTTTCGGCTATTTTCGGCATTATTCGGGCATTGTTGGGTACAGTTTTGGGTACAAATGGGTACAGAGATGCTCGTTCTTAAGTTGTGACTACTTTCCGTTGACAACTCAGGTATTTCAAGTATTTTATGTCCGCATTATGAGCCAGACTGGCATTACTGCCGACAACGCTGCCAACGAGCAGGAGTTGGGACGAATGTCACAGGCGTTGGAGCGATTCTCAATCAGCATCTCGGCGGCAACGATTATTGGTGTACTGGCAAAGCTAGCTTTCCTTTACAACGAAGACAAGCAAAAAGGAAATGATTGGTTCACAGGTCCTATAGACCAGAAAATTCTTACCACGCTTCTTCTGGCAATCTTTTTAATAATTTTTCGTGGCAAAATCATGCATGACGATGTGAATTTCTTTGCTGACCTCGGCACACAAGGTGTGTTCAAGAGTGACAATACGGCGAAAATTCTCATAAAGCTGGGTTTATTCTGCGCATACGTCTCCTGGTTATTGTGGGCACCCGCGATCTACTTTTTGGCAGACCACGACCGCGTCTTCTATTTTCTTACCGCTTCGCTTGCATTCTCTACGATTTGGTTGGTACTTGATATCGTCACCCGAGAGAAAGTTGATTGGAAACGCGCACTCTGGATAGTTGTCAACATGGGATTGGTCGTTGCACTGGATGCACTGCGCTCGCCTTCGTTCGCATCCGTAGCCGCAATCCTACTCCTTACATTCTCGGTCTTCGATTGGCTCATTTCCGACCCTTTCGCTGGCCTGTATAAGAAGCCCTAATCTCTGGAACTGAAAATTTCGGCGTGTGCTAACCTATCTGTTAACAGCCGTGGGGACGTAGCTCAGATGGATAGAGCAAGCGGTTCCTAACCGCTAGGTCGGGAGTTCAAGCCTCCCCGTCCCCACCACTATTCGTGCCCGTAGCCATCAATGCATCAGGCAAGATAGGGGCCACAATGTTGAATGAATTACAGCGAAGATATGTCTGGGAAGACTGGCTCAGTGCGCAAGTCCGAAGCAGCTATTTTGCTGATTTAGCTGGCCGCCACCAGCGTCGGCAACGAATCATTACATGGGCAACGCTTGTGTCTTCTTCGGGTGCCTTCGTAACAATAGTCACGTCGCTGCCCGCGTCGGTTCTGTGGATTCGGCCTGTTTTGGCGGTCTTCACTGCGGCTTTGAGTCTTTGGTCCTTGATCGCCAAGAATGAACGATGCGCAATTGAGTGCTCAGACCTTCATTTCCAATGGAACACGCTGGCGCGCGAATACCAAGCCCTCTGGGAAGACATCGATGCAGAGGCAGTTCCTGAAAAGTTGAAACAACTCCGAGATAGGAGTGCTCAATTGTCTAAAACTGGTACAAATCAGGTATACAAACCAAAGCTCATGCTAAGGTGGCAGGAGCACGTAGAGCTTCAGTACCGAACATAGGTGGGGGAAACGCCATGCAAACGAAGAAGCCAGTAGATAATCCTCCGAGACCGTTGAAGGAAACACGAGACTGGCCGCCGCTGCAAAGGCCCTTGCCGCCACCCCCTGTAAAAGAGCCGCCACCACTCAAGAAATAGCAACAGAGGCGCTAAAATCGCCCCTGCTTTTTCCTCACTCTTCGCTGCGCCTTTCTTCGAATTTTCTTCATCGTGATCGTGAACTGGTCGCAGTAGCAAGGGTCATCGTTGCGCGGGTCGCGGTAGACGCAGATTAATTTCCCGCGCAAAGATTTTTTATCTGTTGCGTAATCGTGTCCACAATCGCATATCGCGGCTTGTTCGGTTTCGTAAATCTTGCTTGCCATTGGGTGAGCCTGATTCTGGTAGGATACAACTGTGCAATTTACTCTGCCAGCACAAGACCTGATTCGCAGGTATGTCGCGTTTCTTGCGCGGCTCAGCGCATTGGCTTATGCACATGCTCGGGACGAGAACAGCGGTACGGGGCTAAGATTTCCGCTATCTGCTGTTTCTTGCAAGCCCACTGCGCAAAGTATCTGTCACGTCGCGCTCGAATCTGGGAGGCGTCATCTTCGTTTACCACATAGCGCAGATACAACTCTTCCCTAAACTCCGTGAAACTCGCCTTTATTCTCGCTGCCCTCCTGCTCGGCGCGATAAAATCCTGTAAGTCCTTCTACGAATTTAAGGTAAGCGACCGTGCGCTGCAGGAAGAAACGGAGAAGGTCACATGAAATATTTATTTGGGGCGCTGCTGTTGTTCATGTTCGTCGGCAACGCGAATGCACAAGTACCGCATGTTGTGCCGCCCGATACAAATGATACATTCGAATTCAAGAACGGAAACGATTTACTTCGGATGTGCCGTGGCGATAGATTTGAGAAGGAGAGTTGTCTCGCTTATATAGTGGGGAATGTGGATTTAATTGGTGCTCTTCAAGCGAGCGATAGCAGGAAAGACAATAAGTCTTACTGGAAGTACGTAGCTATCTGCCTTCCTAGCTAGAGGTGTAGAGGCAGGTCAAATCGTAGACGTAGTTGTAAAGCATCTGGTCGAAAAACCTGAAGAACGAGACCGTCGAGCCTCCCAACTGATAATAATCGCGTTGATTGCAACATGGGGATGCCCAGCGAAATAGTGGCGACACATTGTCGCTATCGTAGTGATTTTCATTTTTGCACACTCGTGTGCGACTTCGAGTCAACAAAACAAACCGTTCCGGTCAAACTCGAAGATGGTATGCCGGACGAGTTTTGTCATTTCGTGTAAGGTATCGATAACAGGATTGCCCTTAACGATTTCAGGCTCGGCGAACGCTACTCTAAAAAGGAACGTCATACCCTCTTCCACTTCTGATTTAGGTACGGTGAGGAGCACGTCACCAACTTTCAGCGGAAAAATTCTCACGGCGGGTGCCATTAAGGAATTCGTGTAATCCGAAGGATTTCCACCGTGGAACTTGGCGAGCATCTCTCTGTCTCTCGGGAATGCTTTATGGCCCTCAAAGCACGACCAAGCTGTGAGTAACAATCGATGCTTGTCAAAATTATTGAGCCGAGCAAGATGAACGAAGTATTCTCCTGCCACCGCCAACGTATGGTTCGAGAGCATCAATCGCCTTTACTGCGTCCTGCCGCATTCCATTTAATGCCCGAAGTTTTTGAGCATTGTAGTCAGATAGACTATTTCCCATCGGGAATTTGGCATCGGGGTACGGCTTAACCGCTCCGACTCCTACGCACACCAGATGGTATGCAAGATGGTCGAGAGCACATCGGAGATTGTTGAGGGCGTCTCCAATGATGACCGAGAACTCCATAGGAATGGGTTTAACGTCTTTGACGTAGTACGTGCGCTCTCCCGTTTGCGGATTGTGGAGTCAGAAAACGTATAAGGTTTAGTTTGATGAAATCGGTCGTACTCTGCCTCAAGGTCAAGGATGTGCTTCTTGGCGCGTTCAACTTTCAGCAGAAGGTTGTCTCTAGGGGCTTTCCGAGTCCGTAACACGATTGCAGATTAGCATAGCAGCGCGTCCTGCCACGGCTTCGGAACGTCCGTGGATAATCCGCCATCCGTCGCCCAAGGTGGGAAAGGCGTTGTGGTGCCAGGCTGCGCACTTGCATTTACCCTGGCTCAGCGTGAACATTTGCCTATGGACGCAATCTTCCAACCAGGCCAGCTCGTTCGCGTAAACCTTGCGGGACTCGACGCGGGAGGCGTAACCTTCCAG
>Ga0137362_10001125_pt1 | contig 15994 bp, 13 predicted proteins | sample MadtaG_2_FD_104801 | JGI IMG/M metagenome (GOLD analysis project Ga0137362, IMG submission 104801) | Vadose zone soil microbial communities from Angelo Coast Range Reserve, California, USA - Mad1_100_16 metaG | ecosystem: Environmental > Terrestrial > Soil > Vadose zone | place: USA: California... | reverse complement strand
TGGGCGGCATTCAAGCCGCCCGTCGCACCGGTGAAGCCCACATAGTCGAGCGTGGCGCCCAGCGTCGTCGGAATGTCGATGGTATAGTTTTGGGTCGCGGATTTATTCGTGACCGTGTCGTTGATGGTGACGGTCAAGGTGGTTCCGTCATAATTCATGACCACCTGGAAGATGTCGCCGCTATGGAGATCGATGCCCGTGGAAGTCAAGTCAACGGAGCCGGCATCGGTGGGAGCGGCGCCATTGATGTAAAGTCCCGTCGAGTCCACGCCCTCGCCGGAATTGTTCCAGAGATCGAATTTGATCGCCACGCTGGGGCTGATGGTTTGATAAGCGAGACCGCCGCCCGCGTCTCCCAGGGCCGTGGGGCCCACGCCTTGGATGCAGAAAGTCATCCCATCCGCGGTATTCGAGCCGGCGGTAATCTGGAAGTTGAACTGGGTCGTGAACTTCGTGATGTCGACCGAGTTCGTGGAAAAAACGCTGCCGGCTTGCCAATTGGTGACGTCCGTCAATTCCGCTTTCGAGCCGATGATCGTCGCCGACCCGTTGTAGGTCAACTGGCTGGTCGATCCGGCGAAGCCGGCGCTGAAATCCAGGACAGCCACTTGGCTGGTGGTCGTAGCGCTGGCGGTATTCGAATAATTCGAGTTGCCCAGGCCGTTGAAGCCCCGGATTCGGAAGTAGTACTTGGTCAAGGGCGTCAGTCCGCCGATGGCGATCGAAGTGGCGCCTGCCGGAGCCGTTGTTACCTGGGTGAAGTTCACATTGTCGGTGGATTGCTCAATCTTGTATCCGGTGGCGGTGTTCGGCGTCGAAGTGGAATCGGTCCAGGTCAAATTCACCGACGAGCCCGACAGCGCGGTGGCCGACAGAACCGGGACATTGGGCACGGCCGTGGGCGGATTGACCAGCCCATAAACGACCAGGCTGTTCGAAGTTCCGACATAGACCTTGCCGTTGGCCACGGTCGGTACCGCGAACTTGATCACGGCACCGAGGTTGTCGCCGCCGCCGGGTTTTTGACCACTGTTCCATAATTCGGTGGCGAAGGTAGTCGCATCGTAGGCGTGGATCTGGTTCAAGTTTCGATCCATAACCCAGGCGATGCCATTGGTCGTGCCATTGGCGCTCACGGCCACGGAGCCAGACAGATTGCCAAAGTTGCTGATGGCGGTCTGGGAGGTGCTGCTCAAGGTGCCGTTGGAGTTAATGACATAGCAGTAGGCATAACTGCTGTAACCACTAACCCAGTAGATTTTGCTATTGAAGAAGGCGGCGGTGCTCAGCGACCCGTTCAATAGTTTGGGCGGTGTATTGTTCCCGCTGCCGTTGGGCACCGCGTTGAGGACATGATCGTTATTGGGATCGAAATGTCCCATGCTGTCGCGATCGACGAGATAGATTTTGCCTTCCTTGCCCGCGGCGACCATCAAATGGGGATGACCGGGCAAGCCGGCCGAGTCGGGCAACAAAACCGGCGCTCCGGAGCCGAAATCCGAGTCGGCGCCGTCCAGGTTCGTGACGTTATAAGGAATGAAATAATCGGCTACTTTGAGCCCCCAGCCGTTAGGATTTTGAGTCGTGGGGCTGACGGGCGGCTGGGTAAACGTGGTATCTGCGACGACTTTGACCAGTGCTTCGTTGTAATTGGCGTGGTTCGGGAAGCCGCTGGCATTCAGGACGGGCGCGCCGCCGCTGCCATTGCCCGTCTCGAAGTAGAAAGCGCTGCCATCGGCCTCGAAGGCGAGCCTGCCGCCACCCTGCCAGATGCCCGAAAGCCCGTCATTCGGCGACGTGCACAGGACGCCTTTCATCACGAACCCAGTCGTTGTGACGTTGGAGATATCCCATTGCACGATCCAGCCGTGATAGGGCCCGTTGTCGCCGTGCGAGGCCCATTCGACATAGATTTGGTTGTTGACGAGATTCAGGGCGCCGCGCTGGGCCTCGCGCAACCCGTTGAACTGAACTACTTCCTTGCCCGTGCCGTTGTATGGGTCGGTGACATGGCCGTCACCGTAGTGGATGGGATTCATGCCGTAACCAATGCTGTACACGTAGATGGAAGTATTATTCGTATTGCCGTTGTTGGTATAACCGATCATCGCCGGGTTCGCCGCATCCGTGCCGTCGGCAATTTTGATGGCATGCAAGCGTTGCACGTAATTGGCCACGCCGCCGATGGTTTCTTTGGTCTTGACCACGACATAGAGGAGATTCGTGGCTGGATCAATGACCGGCGTTCCGGTGATGCCGACCTCCGTGGTGATGTCGCTGGTGCCGGTGTCCCCGTTCGGGACGGACGTAATGGCCGTGGCGCTCAAGGTATTGTTGATGTTGCCGCCGGAATTGACGGTATTCAGAAATGTTCGCTGCCAGAGAACCGCCCCGCCCGTCTGCCCGGCGTCGATCGCATAAAGGGAGTCGTGTTCGGTGGCGACGAAGACCACGTCGTGAACTCCGGCCGCGCCTGGCTTGGTGTTGACTCCCGTGGCGATGGTGACGCCCGTGTCAATGAGCGGCTCAGCATAGACTTGGCCGTCCAGCGATGCGACGAACAGCTTGCCGAACGATCCCACCTGCACGTTCGTGGGCGCAAGCACGGTTTCGGTCGCATTCAGGCCCGTGCTGGCGATGTCGTTGTGAAAGGTGAGCACATTGGTCGAAGGGGTCAAGCGCGATTCGAGCGCTTCCAGATTCAAGAAGGATTTACGAATCGGGCGACGCCGCGGCGCCGTTCGCATGAACTTAAAGGGCTTCCAAGTCATGGCGAGATGTCTCCGGAGAGTAAGAGTATTCTTGGATATAAGACGAGAATTGCCTCAAAATCGTTCCAGAGCGCGTTCCGAAAACCATGCGCTCGTATCATTGCCGATTACATGGAATTGAGGAAAAGCCTATCCGAATGCAAACGGCGCTTCAAGCAATTTTTTGGGAAAATTGATACGGTCGGCGGCTTGGTATCATTGGCTGTTGGTAAACGACTCAATCGCTTCCTTAGCTTCTGCCAGCCCGACACCTGTTTCGTCGCGGTAAGCTTTGATCGCCTCAATTTTTCGATTCGGATCGGCCGCCATCTGTTTGACCCGGTCCGACAAGGTAGGCCCTTGAGTCAAATCGATGCCGTGATGACGCAGAAGCGCATTGAGCTTGCGTTCCAGTCGTCCCATGCGGGATTTCGTTTCCCAGTACATGGACAGTATCCAGACCAGAACCAGGATGCCCAGAATCAAATAGAAGAATTCCATCGTAGAATCCCCAGGCGCTAGAACGCCACGATCGCGACCGCCGGTTCACCTAATCAATTCTTCTGCCTAGGTCGCGGTGGGATGCTTGTCGGCCGTGTGTCCGTACAGGTGCAGCATCTCATGATGGCGTCGATGATGGTGATAAGCCAAGCCGACAAACGCGATCCCCAAGCCGATGACCGCTATCGCGCTCATGAACACCAGGATAAAAACCAACGGCTTATCCATTTGATAAAGATGGAGAAGAATGGGATTGCCATCTTTGTCCACATTTTCCAATCCCGTGTGATATCGAGTTCCGAAACCGATGGCCGTCAGGCCCAGGCCGATCATGGCGCCGGCCGTGATAATCGCTCCGCATATCGCTCGCATGGTAGACACCTCCAACAGCAGTCAAAAAGGATGAACAGGTAACGCGGTTTGTTCAACGCCGGCGATTTCATTGACCGAACATGCGCAGACATCCGCCGCAGACCAGCAAGATCCCGGCCAGGATAATAAAAAGACTGCTGCATCCGCAGGTCGGCCAGGCGCCGTAGGGACCTTGCGGCCCCATGGGATGCATACCCGGGAAGCCCCCCGCGCCAAAAAGCCCGCCCAGTCCGGGAAGGCCGCCCAGTCCCGGACCGCCGCCTCCTCCCGGCCGGTCGTCGTAGTAGGCTCCACTGCCCAAAGCGGGTTCGTCGCCAGAACTCATCGATGATCCTCCTCTTTGAAGTCAAAATCCGAAATTCGAAATCCGAAATTCGAAACAAATTCAAAATCCCAAATCCCAAATCCAAACCCCCCGCCTTCCGTCACCAGACCTAAGCTCATGAAGAATCGTTCATTCCGATTCCCGACTCTTGTTTTGAATTTCGAATTTGGGATTTGTTTCGAGTTTCGAGTTTTGAATTTCGGATTTCGAACCTGGCATCAGCCAGACGCTTAGGCGAGTCGGTCGAAGCTATATTCCCCTTATCGAACGCCCGCTTGGCCCTCTCCGCTTTCGGCACCCAGCGCTCGATGTCGCGGATGCGGCGCTCATCGCTGGGATGATCGGAGAGAATCTCAGGGATCTCTCGGCCTTGGCTGAGCTGCCGCATGCGCTCCCAAAATCGGGTCGCCTCTTCCGGGTTGTAGCCGGCAAAAGTCATGAGGAAGATGCCGATGTGATCCGCTTCGGATTCTTGCTGACGATCGAAGGCCTTATTGAGCAATACGTTAACCCGACCTGATTCTTCGCGCGTGACTCGCTCGTTGGAATGGTGAGCCAGGGCATGGGCGATCTCATGAGACAACACGGTCGCCAGTTGGTCATCGTTTTGCGTGACCTGCAGGATGGCGGAATAGACGGCGATCTTGCCGCCGGGCAAGCAAAAGGCGTTGACCCGTCGATCCTCGATGACATTGGCTTCCCATTCGAAGCGGTAGCCTTGCATATGCAGGTTGATCTCGCGTTGCAGTGGCTCGATCCCGGCCGCCCGAACAATCCGGACTACCACCGCTCGAACTCGGCGGACGCGCGGGTCATCGGCCGGCAAAATCCGGCTGCGATATTCTTGCAGCACCTGGCGGTAAGCCTGTTGGCCCACGGCCAATTCCTGATCGGGTCGGAGTCCTAATGCTTGCTGTCGATGTCCAGGGCCTTCGCCCGTCGATGGTTCGGGAAGACCCGCATCGCAGCCCGCGATTGCCAGAGAGAGAAGAAATGCGAAAAGAAGACCAATGCAGGAAATGGATCGCGATCTTGGAGGCTGACTCAGGGGGAAGTTCATGCGCTCCTCGCCGGCTTAGCACCATTCATTTCCGGGTATTCGTAGCATTATCGTTTTCGCCCGATTCGGCTAGGGCTTGGTGTGAAGCGAGGTCAGTCTTGAATTGCGATTTCCAGTTTGCTTCCCACCCAAAGTGTGCCTGATACGAAGATAGCCGCCGGTATCCTCAGCGGCGAACCTCTTCATCGACTATGGCCCACGTACTCTTCGACAGGTCGACGAACTCTTGCAAGTGCCGCGTGGCCGCTTCGCCTTCCGGCGAACGCCAGGCCGCTTCCATCGCTGCCCGATCATCCCAGTACAACTCGACGATCGCGTCCCAGCCGGGATGCGCTCGGTTCGGGTCAAGGGCGACATGATTCTGAACGTAGCGACGCAGGCCGGGGATTCGCTCGGCCATGGGGCCGTGGATGGTGCGCAAGTTCGCGCGAAAATCCTCCAGGGAAACATCCGGCCGGCGATACACCACCACCATGAACTTGACCATGTTCTCATTTTGCCGCGAAGAAGTGCGGAGTGAGCAACCTCATTTATTCGGCAAATTTAACTGCCAGGATACGCCGAAGCGGTCGGATAGCAGGCAATAATCAAGCTATCCTATGGTGGCCTCTAAACTTCGTCTTGTTCCCGTTTTGATCTGCCATCACAATGCAGGGGGGAGCGGGGGTACCGTTGTTTTTCGGAGGCATGAGGCATGGGATGGCAAAATTCGAAATCCGAAAATCGAAGTCCGAGATATCTGGTTGTCATTTCCCTGGCCATCGTTTCCTTCACATCATGCCCCTTAGTTTGGGCGGAGGGTGGTGGCGGCGTCGAGACGGAAGATGTCGCTCAGACCTGGCCGGTGCCGCGCGGGCCGGCGCATGATCTGGCGCCGTATCAGTACGACGCCGGCGTTTTGAAAAGCGTGCCCAAGGAGTTTTTGGAAGACGCGCCTGCCTGCATCCTCCACACCAGCGTCACCAACTTGGTCGAACCCGACGGCACCATCGAAACCATCACACACGAGATCACGCGGCTCAATAGCCGCAAGAGTCTGGAGAAACTCGGCGAATTTCGCAGCATCACCTATGATCCTTCTTTCGAGAAGCTGACGTTGAACGAAGCGCGAGTGCTGAAAGCCGACGGTCGCGCGGTCCCCGTTGAGCCGCGCCATGTCCAGCTTCGCGATCAGATCACCGATTATCTGGTGTATGATCGCGACAAACAGGTGATCATCTCCTTCCCCATGCTGGAAGTGGGCGATGTCATCGAGGTGAAATGGAGCGTGCGCGGAAAGAATCCCGAGTTCCAGGGACATTTCTTTGCACGCTATGGCTTCGGCGACGACCGCTATCCGGTGGTGCGGGACGAAATGCGGGTTCGAATTCCCAAGCAGCGCACGCTGAAGTTCGCTTGCGTCGGAGGCAAGATCGAGCCGGAAATCCAGGAGGACGGAAATTGGCGCACTTACCATTGGGAGGCCAACAACCGCCGCGAGCTGCCCCAAGATGAATTCTTGCCCTCCAAGGAAGAATTCCGGCTGGAAGTGGCCTGCTCCACGTTCGCGTCGTGGGACGAAGTGTTGGAATGGAAGCGAAAATTGCGCGGCGATTGTTGGAGATACACGCCGGAGGTTCGGCAAGTCGTAGAGCAGGTGACGCGGGACTTGAAGTCGCCCGTGGAAAAAGCCCGGGCACTGACTTATTGGGTTCGTCGGAACATCCGCTATGTGTCGGCCGGGGAGAAACACGACTTCACGCCGCATCCCCCCGCGCGCGTCCTGGCCAACCGCTTTGGCGATTGCAAGGACCAAAGTCAGCTCTTGGCCGTCATGCTCCGCGAAGTCGGGATTGAAGTGAGCCTGGTCACGCTGGCGACGCACGGCGAAGGCCAAATCCTGGAAAGCGTGCCGTCGCCGTTGGCCAACCATGCTATTCTGCGCGCCGTCATCGACGGCAAAGAGCATTGGATCGACACCACGACGACTCTGGCGGGCTGGGATTTTCTGGCGCGGGACGATCGCGGCCGGGTGTGCTATGTCGTGGATGCGCCGCCGTCGCCAGGGCGAGCGGGGCGTGTCAACGCTCCGGTAGCAGAACCGGGGGCATCACTGCCCCCGCTCGCCCCGGCGACTCCCGGCAAGTTGCGCATCATGCGGACCCCTGAGCTGACGCCGGAGGATAACCGAACCGAGCAAACGACCCGGCTCAGGATTGCCGCGGACGGCTCGTCTCGGTGCGAGCGCACCAGCCTTTACAGTGGCCTGGCCGCCATGCTCCAGCGCGACGATTGGCTGGAAGTGCCCGGCGGCGAGCGCCGCCGGGCGGTCACCAATGAACTGCAAAACTCCAACAACCTGGCCCACTTTCGCCGCTTACAGATTGATGACAAAAAACTGCGCGACTTCGATCAGCCCGTGACGGCCCACGTCGAGTTCGAAGTTCCCAACCATTTCAGCGGGGAATCCGAGCACGAAGGCAGCATCAGCGACAGCCAGGTGTGGGGAAAGTTGCTCACGATCAATCTGGATTACGACCGGCTCACGGCTTTGGACTTGGGGAATCCCTTTGAATCGGTGCACCGATATGAAATCAGCTTGTGCCCCATCTATCGGTTCGAAACATTGCCCAAGGAGCGGACAATCGAGTCGAAGTGGGGATCATTCAAGATTGGAGTGCAGCCGGATGCCCAGGACCGGCGCAAGCTACTGGTGGAATTTCGCACGCGACTGGAAAAAACGCGGATCGAGCCTGCCGATTTCGAGGCATTCCGGAAATTCCACGAGGCGGTATTTAAGAACTATCGCGCGTGGTTGGCTCTGACGCCGACCACGGATTTGGCCGACGCGCCGCTCTTGGAAGAATCGCTTAAGAAGATGCCCGGCGACACGGCCGCGGCGATTGCCCTGGCTCGGATTTTTTCCTTGCACGACAAAAAGGCGGATGCCCGCCGCATTCTGGAAAAAGCTCGTGAAAAGAATCCGAATCATGCGGAGCTCTGGGAGCTGACCGTTAAAGTGGCCGAGAGCTTGAAAGATCAAGAAGTCGCCTATTCTGAAATGGTGAAACGATTTCCCGAGGAGCTGAAATACGCTGTCGCCCTGGGCGAAACGCGAATCAACCTGGGCGATACGGCCGGTGCTCGCGGCGTGCTCGAGCCTCTGACCTCGAAAGGTCCCGACGCCTTGCGCGGGCTGGCTCACTATCAGTTGGCGCGTGGTGGCATGAAAGAGAATCATCTACCCGAAGCGCTGGAACACTTGGAGGCCGCGGCCCGGTTGAATCCGGAAGGCGTTCATTCCATCGCCGCTTTCCAGCTCAAAGGACAGCTTCACGGGAGACTGGGGCAAAACCCGGAAGCCATCGAGGCCTATCGCCAGGCGCTGCTTCAAGACGCCGACTCGGAAAGCACCCTGGCAGCGCTGTTTCGATTAGAGCTGACCGCCGGCCATCCCACCGACGCGCTGGACTTGCTCCGGCGATTGACCGTCGCCGCCGGCGATCGCAGCGAGGGTTTGATCCAGGCGGCCAAGTGTCATCTGCAATTGAATCGATTCGACGATGCGTTTGAGCTGGCTTCGCGCACCGACGGGGCGTCGCCGGAATGTCAGCGCATCAAAGGCTTGGTTTATCTTCATCGCCATGAATATGAGAAGGCCATCGCACATCTCGAGAAGGCTCCAGCGGACCCAACCGTGCTTGAGGGTCTTATTCGCTCTTATCTGGCGCTCGGGAATCTTTCGCTGGCGGAGCGCCAAGCGGAGCGCGTCGATCAAATTTCCGAAGCGACCATGCCTTTGTTTCGCGCTTATGCGTCGATCATCCTGTTGGAGCAACGCCGGCTAAGCATACTCCGAGAGTGTGTAATTCCCCCGGGCAAATCCGAAGCCTGGAACCGCGCGATCGATGCCTTTGTGTGCGCCGAGCGATTGCACGAGGCTCGGCCGTCCGGCAATTCCCCACAGGATGCGGAAAAACTCCTCGAAGCCGCATTTAAGGACGGGGTGGAAATCGGCTCCGCGCTGGCCTTGCGAGGCCTTTGGGAGCTAGAGAAGGGTCGTTTGAGCAAGGCGGCCCAGGACGCCGAGCGGGCCATTCGACTCAGCCCTAAAGAAGCGAGAGGGTTCTACGTCCGTGGCCGCGTGCGCTTGGAACGGCAGGACATCAATGCGCTCCAAGACCTTGTCCAGGCGGCTCAACTGAGCCGGCGATCCGACCCCGCGATTCTCCACTGGCTCGCCGCCGCCCAATTCAAGGCAGGCAAACTCGATGAAGCCATTGCCACCGAGCAAGAAGCCATCAAGCTCAACGGTCATGAGCCGGAGTTTCATGAACAACTGCGGGAGTTTCAGAAGTCGATGAAGGCGGTGAAGATTGTAGAATAATCCTCATTGAAGGCGGGTGAATGGGAGATGGGCGAGGCGCGGTCAATTTTGTACATGCAATGTCTAGGGGCCCTTTGCCTGACAATATCGGCTCGTAGTGACCTTGATGGTTATCCTGGATGGGTCGGCTGGCTTTTCAGTTCGACTATCGGACGATGGCTGACCTTTGCTGCCTTCTTGTTTGCGATAGGCGCACCGCTGAACCTTGCGAACGCCGCATATAGGCATCGGCTGCCATGGCGAATTTGGATTCCGATTTTAGGAGTGTCCGCTTTGATTTCTTTGGTGGGACTTTGGGCGTTTTCTCTTTTTCTCCGCTAAGCAAACGCTAAGCCGCAAGCGATGTTCGGACCTGGCCCTCCGAGCCGCTGTGCGGCGGATTGTCGTAAACAGCATGGTGGAGGTTTCCCCATGAGCATTGAAACGCCGCGCCAACTGGAAAACACACGGAGAAAACTCCAGGAGTTGGAGCAGCTCTACACAAAAACCAGACAAACCCCTGCCGCCAGCCAACACGTTCGAGAGCTGACCTTACGCTCACTCAAGAAACGGATCAATCAATTCAAAGAAGAAATCACCCGTTTCGAAGCACGTGTAGGTTCGAGCTAAGCCCAAGCGATGTTCGGGGACTACCACTTGGCCGCGCCGTCGTAGCGGCCGAAGACATCGGCCAGGGCGTTGACGATTTCGCCCACCGTGCAGCGGGCGCGGGCGGCGTCGAGTAGGACGGGAAACAAATTGGTGTTTGTGGCGGCGGTCTGGCGGACTGAGGCCAACGCTTTTTGCGCTGCCTGAGCGTCGCGAGTTTTCTTGAAGTGCTGCAAATGAGCCAGTTGTTCTTTTTCCACTCCTTCTTCGATGACCAACGTTTCGAGCGGCTTCTCCTCTTTTTCTTCAAACGCGTTGACGCCGACGAGAAGCTTCCGCTTGGCGTCGACTTCGCGCTGATAGGCAAAGGCGGCGTCGGCAATTTCTCGCCGGAAGAAGCCTGCCTCAATGGCGGGAATCATGCCGCCCTTTTGCTCGATCCGGTCGAAATAAGCCCGCGCTTGCTGCTGCATTTGCTTGGTGAAAGTCTCGATGAAGTAGCTGCCGCCCAGAGGATCGACCGTGTTGGTGACACCGGTTTCGTAAGCCAGCACCTGTTGAGTGCGCAAGGCTAAGGTCACAGCGTGCTCGGAAGGCAAGGCGAGTGTTTCATCCATGCTGTTGGTATGCAAAGATTGACAGCCGCCCAGCACGGCCGCCAGAGCTTGATAGGCGACGCGAATGAGATTGACCTGCGGCTGTTTATCTTGCAGCGAGCACCCGGCCGTCTGGGCATGAAATCGCAATTTCCAGGACGCCGGACGGCGAGCGCCGTATCTGTTCCGCATCGCGTCGGCCCAAAGCACCCGAGCCGCTCGATATTTGGCGATCTCTTCAAATACGTCGTTGTGGGAATTAAAGAAGAAGCTGAGGCGCGGCGCGAAGCTGTCGACCTCCATTCCGCGAGCCAAACACGCATCGACGTAGGCGAATCCGTCGGCCAGCGTAAAAGCCAGCTCCTGCACCGCGGTCGAGCCGGCCTCGCGAATGTGGTAGCCGCTGATGCTTACTGAGTTCCATTGCGGGACCTGTTGCGTGCAAAACTCGATCACGTCGGCCACCAGGCGGACCGAAGGCTCCGGAGGGAAGATGAACTCGTTCTGGGCGTGGAATTCTTTCAAGATGTCGTTTTGCAACGTGCCGCGCAGCCGAGCCCAATCCACGCCTTGGTCCATGGCGTTCGCCAAGAAAAATGCCATGACCACAATGGCTGGCCCGTTGATCGTCATCGACACCGACACTCGTTCCAAATCAATGCCGTCAAAAAGCTGACGGACATCGTCCACGGTGTCGACCGCCACGCCGAGCCGGCCGACTTCCCCGAGCGCTCGCGGATCGTCGCTATCCAATCCCATCAGGGTAGGTAAATCGAAAGCAGTGCTCAGGCCGGTTTGACCCTTGTCGAGCAAGAATCGAAACCGTTCGTTGGTTTGGCGGGCCGTGCCGAACCCGGCGAATTGGCGCATGGTCCACAAGCGGCTCCGGTACATGCTGGCGTGGATGCCGCGAGTGAATGGATACTGGCCGGGATAGCCCAGATCGGCGTCGTAGTCGAAGCCGTCGAGCACATCCGGCGTGTACAGGGGATCGATGGGCGTGCCGCTCACGGTGGTGGGCGGAATTTCGCGAGCCGGCGCGGCCGCATTTTCCTCCTCCCAGCGCTCGTAAGCGGAACGATCGGTGACAGTGGCCATGAGAGTTCCTCTTTCGGGAACCGGCTAAGAGCGAATGGGTCTTCCCGTTAAACCCCGTTCCGGGTCGGCTTGGTACGGTTTCGATGCTGGGCAATCTGATTTGTTGGCACGAGTCCCTTAAGTCGATCAAAAACATCGCAAATCTTAGGACTCAGATTTTGGCCATAGGAGCGGACGTAATTAATCATTTCATTGAATGCTAACAGGAGTTCCGCAATTTCCGCCGGGCTATGTTTCTCCTTCAATATTCGTTGCATGATTTCTTCCATGTCGGAGGCTCTGTCAGCAATCACTTTAAGTGATTGCGCCATGGCCTTTCTATCCGAATGTTTGAGGCCGGGCACACACTTTAGCTGATCGGCCAGGCTGCTTCGATCGTAATTGGCCTTCGGGTATTCCTTGGCAAGTCCTTTGGCCTTTTGTCGTTTGATATCGTGCTCGACGCTTTCCTCCAGGTCTCGAATTTCTTCCGGAGTAGGTTCTTGGAGATAACCGGCTTTTTCCAACTCCTCGGCTGGGTATTTGTGCAAATAAGTGACCAGGGCCTCATCGCCATCTTCCGGCCCCGGCGGCGGAATAGTTCGGATCGGTCGTCTTTTGGTGTCACGAGTCTTCATAATCACTTTTCTTTTCGCTTCAAAAGTTTAATCTGCCAACGTCGAGCATCCATGGCATGAAAAACTTGGACCGCGTCGGGCCGAATTTTGTAGACGACTTCTAAGTAACGACCTGCCAAGGTTTGGGCAATCACCTGGTAAGCATCTCGTCGAACTTTTCGCAAGTAACTTTTTCCCTCTGGAATTCAGGCACTCCCGAACTTCGTCTTCCGAAACCCCATGCTTGGCTATGTTGTCTTCATCAATTTCGATTTTCTTCATGGAAGCATCTTACGCCCGCTCCATCACCATCGCCACGGCGTTGCCTCCTCCTAGACATAAGGATACAAGTCCGCGTCGCAGGCCACGCTGCTCGAGGGCATAAAGCAAGGTCGTGAGGACACGCGCGCCCGAGGCGCCGATCGGATGGCCGAGCGCGATGGCGCCGCCGTTGACGTTGACACGCTCTTCATCCAATTTCAACTCTCGAGCGCACGCCAACATTTGCGACGCGAAGGCCTCGTTCAGCTCGAATAAATCAATGTCCCCGATCGAAAGCTCGGCTTTCTCAAGCACCATTCGCACGGCCAGAACCGGGGCGATGAAGATGTCCTTGGGGTCCACTCCGCTCGTGGCATAAGTTACGATTCTCGCGAGCGGTCTCGCGCCGAGCGACTTCACCGTCTGGTCGGAGGCGACGATGACCGCGGCCGCCCCGTCGCTGAGCATCGACGCATTCCCGGCCGTCACGGTTCCATCGGCGCGAAATGCGGATTTCAATATTGATAATCTTTCCGCGGTCGTGTCAGGCCGAATCCCCTCGTCGCGTGTGAGCGTCGAGCCGGTGCTCCGCTTCGCGTCGCTACCAGACGAGGAACCCAGCGTCACGCTCATGGTTTCGGCGTTGAAGGCGCCGCGTTCCCAGGCGGCCGCCGCTCGGTGGTGGCTCCGTGCGGCGAAACGATCCTGATCCGCCCGTGAGACGCTGTATTTCTGAGCAATGTGCTCGGCCGCCTCGCCCATGTGCCAATTTTCAAACGGGCACCAAAGGCCGTCATGGATCATGGCGTCGACGGCTTTCTGATCGCCATACTTCCAGCCGTTGCGGGCGCCGAAAAGTAGATAGGGTGCGTTGCTCATGCTCTCCATGCCGCCGGCCACGAGGATCTCGGCATCGCCCGCGCGAATGGCCTGAGCGGCCAGCATGACGGCTTTCAAACCCGAGCCGCACACCTTGTTCACGGTGAAGGCCGGCATGCGCGTGGGCAGTCCAGCTTTCAAGGCCGCTTGCCGGGCTGGATTCTGGCCCACTCCCGCTTGCAGCACATGGCCCATGATGACTTCATCGACCTGATCGGGGGGCACGCGAGCACGCCGCAGTGCCTCTTCGATTACCAGCGCGCCAAGTTGAGGCGCCGTGAACGTGGACAGACCTCCCAAGTATTTGCCAATGGGCGTGCGGACAGCGGATAAGATCATCGCCTCGGACATGTCATTACCCTGTCACAATGGACAAGATGCAGGTCTTGTGGACATCTTCATTATAAAGGAAAAGACTTGGTGAAATGTAAGGGAGAAATCCGAATCACGAATATCGAACAAGGAATATCGAAGGTCGAGGGATGGATGGACACTTCGACATCCGATATTTCTTGTTCGATATTCGAAATTTCTTGGTATCCTAGAAATGCAATTCGGTTCGCAGGAACAAGCCCTGGTAGGTCAGGTCGGCCGAAGAGCCGGAAATCGTGCCCACGTCCCACCACTGCTCGAGGACGTAGCCGCCGGTAAAGCGCAACCAACGCCACGTGTGCGTCGGCGTCCAAGAAAGTCCCGCCTCGATGCCCACCATCGGCACGGCTTGGCTGCCGCGAACCGTGGACGCCCCGTTCACTCCCGTGATACCATCCAACGTGAAGGACTCGCGGAAATTCTGCTTGATTCGGCCGATGGCCACGGCCGTATCCACCTTCCCATACAAGGCCAGACCGTTGAAATCTTGCAGGTAACGGTAGAATTCCAGGGAAACGTGTGGCCCGGCCCCAAAGAAGTTGTTGCTGGTTTGCTGGTTCAGGGCAAAACCCGAGGCCGCCGAATCAAAGTACACGCCGGCAATGCGAGCGCCCACGTCGAATTTCAAATCCCAAAGTTGCCCCGGCGCTTCGGTCACGAGCGGAATCTCCTGACTGCCGTAATCCAGATCGATCACGTTGACGTTGAGCCGGCTTTTGAAGAAACCATCGCCTAGAAAATCGAAGTTCCCGATGTTGCGACTTCCCTCGGTCACCAAGGAGCGATACTTCGCCGTGAATTCGCCAAAACCCTGGCCAAACCGATAGCCCAAGATGAAAAGCGGCGAGCCGGTAACGTCCAGGCTCGCGGTGGGCAGGTGCAGCGTGTCCGTGAAGCCGTCGATGGTCAAAGTGCCGGTGACGCGGTTCTTGATGTGGGGCCAAACCAGATCGGCTTCCAGGCCGGCGAAGAGGCCTCGCGGCCGATTGGGAACCGTCTCCAAAAGTGGATCGCCGCGGAGCAGCGGCCCATTGGTGTCTTGGTAAGGATTCGCATAAATGCCCGGGGGTGGCGGCGGAGGCGGCGGTATCAACCCGGGCTGAACTGGCCCGTAAGGTCCCATCGGAGGTCCAACCGGAACCGGCGGCGCCGGCGCGACGGGGGGCGGTTGTGCCGGCGCCACTGACCCCGACGGTGCCTGCGTCACCGGTACCGGAGACGCCGGGAGATCTTGCGCCTGAACGGCCATGCCTATGCAAACCTCAACTGTTAAGATCGCGACCATGCAACAACAAACCCGACTTGCAAGGTAAGGCATGCTAGTTCTCGAGTTTCGCGCCTTCATGACTGAGTCCTCCCATTTGCAGGAGATCATGGGAAGTCGGTCCTCATACGCCTGGTCAACCCTCATGACAAGGGCAGAAGACCGAAGATTGGAGAAGCTGGACAATCTTGGCGGGAAGCGCAAAAAGGAGCCGCGCACGGAGCGAGTCTTCGAGCGAAGTAAGCGGGGATTGCAATAGACTTGCCGCTTACTGCGCTCAAAGACTCGCTTCGTGCGCGGCAGATTGTGGCGACCCCGCTTACTGCGCTCGAAGACTCGCTGCGTGCGCGGCTCTTAAGAAACCAGTTGGTGCACGTCATTCGGGGTCAATCGCCGACATTCGCCGGGTCTCAAATTACCAAGCTGGTATTTTCCAATGCCGATGCGCACCAGCCGTTTCACGCGATGCCCCAGCGCATGCCACATGCGGCGAATCTGTCGGTTCCGACCCTCCGTCAGCGTCATGTGTACCACAGTCGTTTGCTTGCCTGATCGAATCACTCGAACTTCACAACCACGGGTCGGGCCGTCGGAAAGTCGGATTCCGCGGCGCAGCTGGTCCAAAGTACCGGTGGACGGAACTCCGCGAATCGTTGCCTGATATTTCTTGGGAACGTGTTCCGCCGGTTCGGTCAAGCGGACGGCCAGGGCGGAATCGTTGGTCAGGATTAGCAAGCCTTCCGAATCGGCATCGAGCCTGCCGGCCGGGAACACCCAGGGCAAACCGGGCGGCAAGAGATCGTAAACCGTCTTTCGTCCACGCTCGTCCCGGCGAGTTGTGACCACGCCGGTTGGTTTGTTCAAGGCAATTACCAGGCGTAGGGTGGGTGGAGTCTTCGAAACCCACCGTTTCTCATTCAAGTGTTTCTCACTCGGGTGGGTTCCAAAGACTCCACCCACCCTACC
>Ga0137362_10001118_pt1 | contig 16035 bp, 19 predicted proteins | sample MadtaG_2_FD_104801 | JGI IMG/M metagenome (GOLD analysis project Ga0137362, IMG submission 104801) | Vadose zone soil microbial communities from Angelo Coast Range Reserve, California, USA - Mad1_100_16 metaG | ecosystem: Environmental > Terrestrial > Soil > Vadose zone | place: USA: California... | reverse complement strand
CGTACGGCTCGTATAGTTCCTCGGGAGGGGCAGCATCACCACATGCTGGCACTGCACGAGCGACGTACGAGAGGATGAGTGTGAGGATGAATGTAGTGAAGATCATCATAGTGAAAGCGCAAGGCTGTGGAAGATCATTGGTGGGGGTTGAAAGTGATGAGAACTTCAAGGAAAGGCATATCTACCCTTATTATATGCGAATTCGGAGCCGGTGTTTGCTTCGCCCCTAACCCAAAGCTGGACGAGCTGGCCAAGATGAACCTTAGTAGGCGATAGCCCGACCGGACGATGCCGCTGTCACGGAATGAATTCACTGTACGGGGGAATTCGATGACGGACACATTATCCGTGGGCGCAATCGCTTGTTATAATCGGAGATCCGACAGAGGTGAGAAACACAAATAGAGATTGGGAAGATGTAAAATTCAACGTTTGGCACTAAAGTACTAAACAGGGCAAGCGCATGTCAGGGCGGTGTCGAGATCCAAACCCAGCTACAAGTAATCCCTAGGAGAGTGTTCAAGGCAGAACTTGGGCCGTGCTGCCCGGTGAGCGTGCGAGTGTGAGAGGTGGGCTCAGGGTTTCTGGCACAGAGAGGGGCCTTGTTGTAGAATCACAATCAGCAGCGAGGCCCGGACTTGAGTGGAGCGGCAATTGGCCCTGATGACATAAAAACGCACGTGAGCGCAAATGGGCGCACACCACCATCCGAGTCAGCTGCCAGACTGCTGCTTCAGTGAATCTTATTTGCATTACTTCATTTACGCCCGTAAGCCACCGTTGCCACAGCTGTGTTCGCTGCTCTGACCCTTTCAGTCGAAACCAAAAAGGAGCTGGAAGAGGATATGCTTCGCCAGAGTGATGACCTTTCTCACCACAGCAACGAAGTGTGAGTGTCGTCATTCACACCCGTCTCCCCCTAGTATATCGCCTTGCCAATCTCTGATCCTAGGTTTTCTCATACCAGGCACCTGTCTGAGACGGTTTCCAGTGCATTGTCACTGGCAAGTATGACGCTCAATTGGTGATCAAAAGCCGCGAGCTCGGGGAGGAAATGCAAAACTTCCGTTTGCCCTTTTGCGACACTGAATATGTGCGCATTCTTCCTCATTCGGTCATATCGTGTGCTGAAGCGAACGATGCTGCGGTGCATTTCATTGCCCCCTGTTCTATTGTCGTTAATGCCATCTATTGCATGTAGCGTGAGCATGCCGCTTCAGTATGGAGCGTCGTGACGTCCCTTGGCTACGACGGTCTTTTCGAGGAGCTAAATGGCGATGGTATTCATACTGTCGATACCGTGACTATCATGACGTTGACAATATTTACAACTGGTTTGATGCGTTGAATTTTTGGTTCGAAGCCATAGTAAGTGATTCTTTTCACTTTAATTCTTATACTGACAATCCACAGGATAACGAGGACCACACATATACCATCAGGGCATCGAATGACTTTTTATCTTACTAACACCTGCAGAGAGAACCGACGAGTCAACACCCCGATCTTCCACTGCCAAATCCTGACTATTTGAGGATTCATGTTGGTTGCTCCAAGGTTATACATCTATCAGGGACCACTGGGTATATAGAACAGGCTATGATGACATACGGAAAAATGAAGCCTTTTCCCAGGAAAGGTCATCTGCACACATCCTGGGCGTTTTTCTCTTCAACAGATTGTTCAATGAATAGCATCACCTTCGTATCGTCGTCGGGTCTGAAGATACACCACTTTGGCACTATCATCAACGAACTCTCATCCTGCCTCGAGATCCACGGCGAGTGCGAGTCGCGGCCCGGTGGATTAAGTTCAGATTTATCAGGTGAGTTTAACGAGGGGGGGAGGGTTACAGCGTGACTGAGTTTCTAGGTGGGAGCATGGAGTTCAGGGAGGAGCTTGGCCTACGCTTCCAGGTTCGCATTTTAGTTCCATCATCCTCCGAGTTACCTCTTGACTTTCCTAACTCATCACCATTACCTCCTTCGCGATCTTAGAATCTGCGACCCCCGTACCCCCGTTTAAATTTTGAACAATCGCTCGCCGGGGGGCTCGGTCAGTCTCGTTTCTGTTTCCCCTATCGTCTTGGTCATCAATGTCCGGTGACGATTGGCCTTGTCGCTCACCTTTTTATCCCGTCCATGCCGCCACGCCGCGCCACTGGGACAACTTCCCAGTGTTCGTGCATTCTGCTATGCAGTACCGGGATCCTCTTTTTACAACCTGTCTTAACTACCTTGTACACTGGTCTCTTGACCGCGGTCGCGATATTCCTCATGGAAAGCTACAAATTGTTTCCACCCGACATGGACTTGAACAACTTGAATGCGATCATTGCATCGCTCACACACTGGCAAATAACTCGGCGACTCATCAGCATTTCCGATGAGGCACCACTCTAGAATGTCATCATTCAGAGCAACGCGCCATTAAAAGTCTATTACATCCGCGATCAGGATCATCGACGTCGACGTGACACGGCTCTTCCGAGTCAGCCTGGTTCTCAGCCTTTTCCCACGCTCTTTCCATGGCCCGTCCGTATTCGGGATTCTTAAGATCATGGGGCGTGACACAGATATGTGCACATGCCTCACGACAACAAGAGGTCACCCGGTGACGACCCAGACCGCCTGGTATCGTTGATTTGATGCCCACGTTACACCTTATCGCGGATCTCACCGACTTCCTCCTATTATCATACAATCCTATTTACATACAAGATTGTCCCCTTCTGCATCCTCGGCTACGAAGTGTATCAAAGCGGTGTGTGTGCGAGGAATACATAATATATTTATTTACTTGTAGCCACAAACACTAAGGGGAACCATTGTGGCCTGTACCTGCACCGGCTCCGCCGTTCCACCGGTAAGGAGTGTGTAAACCTTCTTTCCAATCTTGAAACCTTTGGGGGTGTGGTCGACGGCGAGGAAAGAAATCGACTTCTTGCTCTTTGGGTAGGTCAACTTCCAGCACTTGCCGCAGCCGCGGCCCGGTTTGACGTCGAATGAGGCGCCGATATATGGCCAGTGGGGGATTTTATTGAAATGTGGGTAATGAGGGGCGAGATTTGAGCAAGTAACGTTGTGGGTGTTGCCGTTCGGGTTATCGTACTTGGTGTCCCACCAGACGGGTTCGGGGATGATGGACTGGGCGTCAAACGTGACTTCGTACGGCTCATAGTACTCAGCCTCGTCACGGTACAGTTCCTCGGGAGGGGCAGCATCACCACATGCGGGCACTGCACGGGCGACGTACGAGAGGATGAGTGTGAGGATGAATGTAGTGACGAAAATCATTGTGAAAGCGCAAGGCTGTAGAAGATCACTTGCGGGGGGGTGAAAGTGATGAGAACTTCAAGGAAAGGCATATCTACTCTTCTTATATGCGAATTCGGAGCCGGTCTTTGCTTCGTCCCACCCCAAAGCTGGCCAAGCTGGCCAAGATGAACCTTAGTAGGCTATAGGCGGCGGACAACGCCTCTGACACCCACGGAATGAATTCGGATCCAGAGGTGAGAAACCCAATAGAAGACGGTGTTGGCGTTGGCGCTAAACAGGGCGGCATGCCAAGGCGGTGCCAGTGTCGAGATTTACACCTAGCTTGAAATCCCTAGGAGATTGTTCAAGGCGGAGCTTGGGCCGTGCTACCAGTGCTCCGCTCGGCAAGCGTGCCAGTGTGAGAGGTGGGCTTAGGGCTTCTGGCCCGCTGGCAAAACTACCGAAACGTGCCTTCTTGTGGAGGCAGGAGTTAATTGAGTGGAGCGATCATTGGCCGCAACTCCCACGAGGGTGACACTTGGCTTGAGGAATGACATAAAAACGCATGTGAGCGCAAATGGGCGCACACTACTGTCAGAGTGGAGTGTTGAATAGGAGGGGCGGGAATGCGTTGGCCCCGACCTCCTGGTTAAGGCCAAATTGTAATCAGATGATGTTGAGGTACATACAAATGTCAAATGCTGCAATTGCGCCGCAAGCCTATAAGTAAGTGTACGGTAGATCCTAGAGCCAGTATTTGCCAGTGGGAGTGCAACCGTGACATTCAATAATAATAGCTTGAACACCGTGTGAACTACCAGTGAACTACCCTCAGGTACTCACCAGTGCATATAGTATGCGCGCGACCTACCGTCGCACGTTCGTGATTATAACAATGATGGGAGCTGCTTCTGGGGTTCCTGGCGCCCTTCCCTCAATGTCTCAACCTCCAGTAACATGTTATCCCAATATCCAGGCCCTCCGAAAATTCCGAGTCGGTGTCGGCCGCCACATGGTATTTTCCGCCCTATACCAACTGTCAAGCCTGACTGTGCCTGTCCTGGGGCAAACGTGTCAAACTTTATAGGGCATTTTCTAGAAAATGCCATCAAGTTTCCCGCTGACAAAATGTCGACGGGTTTTCATTCATGTCCAGAATGCACGGTATGTTTGACCTGATTGCTTAGCCGAGGTTGACAGTATCTTTCACCTGTATATCGGATGTACAGCCTGAGAATGCAGTCCACGTTTCTTATCATCTACACAGATGTTTCAAGGGGGCCGGCCCTGCTAACGCGCTAAACAAGAACTACTAGGTTACCTGTGATTGTAGATGTCGCTCAAACTTACTGTAATTGAAGCGTCAAAGCGACTTTTTCGTTAGATTGGGGCGTCCAATAATAAGCGAGAGAATAAAGCGAGAGAAAACAGTTGGTTATGAGGCCCTGAAAGTCCAAATACACACGGTTATAAGCATGCATTACAATCCGCAAACAGAAGGTGATACTTTAGTAGCGAGGACGTCAACAAAGCCCTGCCCGACCTGACCGCCATTCAACTGCACGAAGACCTCCTGTGCGATACTAAACCCAGACCCAGCACCGTCGATAGCAATAATATTGATCGAGGCGCCCGTCGCCGCGTTGGTCAGTTTCCAGCATGAGCCACAGTTAAGCGAATTCCACATGATATCGAACACACCGCCGATGAAAGGGAAGGATGGAACATCGCCGAACGTGGGGAATCGCGCTGTTAGACCATTCGCGCCATTTGAGCATGCCACGCTGTTCATCGTGCCGCTTTTGTTGTCGTATGTGGTGCGCAGGGTTGACGATGACGCCGGTGTCTTTGGAGGCTCCGGTAGAGAACCGCCCGAACCTTTGCTGGGCTTTGAGGGTGGCGGGTAAGGTTCAGACATCGTGGGTGGGTAGGTCTATTTGGGAGGTGAGTATGAAGAAGACGTGTAAGTCGGTTGGGACGAATAGGGGGTACTAGAGTAGCACGAGCAGCTGCTGTTGACCGGGTACGTCGAGCATGGGCAACTGCTGCCATTAGGTGGGTATGATCCCTTTGATGCGAACGCAGACGAGGTGTATTGGGGAGTGCCCTTTTAACAACTGTCGTCCGTAGTATTTGGGCAGTATGCAGTAGTGCTGTACGGAGAGTATGGACTCAGAGTCGGCAAATAGGTAGAGCCCGTCGACGACGCAGGTGGGGAAGAAACACTACAAGCCCGAGGAAGAGCACGAGCAACCTGAGTGAAGAGAAGTGCGAGAGTAAAGGTAACAGAGCAGATCATTGTGAAAGTGCAGGATTGTAGAAGTCGCTGGGTGATAACTGATGAGCTCCCCGAGAAAAAAAAATACGCAGTTTTATACGCGAAATTATAGGAGGTGTGAGACATCAATGAGGCAGTGTACCAGCTCTGACGATGCCACTTTTTGCATTGGCTGTTGTAGTATTGCTTTTCGCCGGTTGCATTCAATGCAGTCTCGTTGAGTCCAATGTCGTTGAGTCCAGGTCTCGGCGGCGGGACGCCCGTCGTTACGTCGCCCGACTTCAGCTCCATCACGTGAACTGTGTCGTTGTTGGACGGGCCGCTCGCGTTTTCCGGGCCGAAACTCCTTTCTTCTTGTTTCATATTTCAGTTGAACCAACCATTTCAATCTTGATCACAATCCCTGCAGATAACCCCGCCAGTATTTGGTACAGGTAATGAGACAGTGATTTAATGCATTACTTTATTGTGCTCGCCCTTGTGATACGCGTCGCAATTGCGCTGGCAACCCGCACATTTTTCCAGCCGGACGAATATTTCCAGGCCTTGGAACCAGCGCACTATCTTGTTTTCGGATACGGCGATCTGACTTGGGAATGGACGTCAAAGCCACCTATACGAACCCTTTTGTATCCCGCGTTGAACGTCCCAATCTATTGGTTTCTCAAAGTTCTCCGCCTGGATGGAACTTCTCTTCTGGTGTGTTTGCCTCAAACTTCTTTTTTCCTATCTTCACGTTCAGCTTACCCATGGTGCAAAGATTGCTGGACCGAAGATCTTACATGGCCTGATGGCTGCTGGCACCGACATATGGGTTCGGGAGCTTTCCCGGAAGACGCTTGGCCAGAGCCATGTACTTCCCACGGTAAGTACGACTTACCTACTCCTCTCCATATCTAATATGGGACGTTCGTCAGTACTTTCTCTCTTTGACGTCATTTTTTCATGCACTATCCTTGTCTCGATCGATGTCCAACTCATTGGAAACGACACTCACAACTATCGCGTTGTGCTATTATCCCTGGGACACTTCGGTTCTTCCCTCTAGGTACGCTGGATAAACATTACCTCGTCCCGGGAAGACGCTGTATCCCTCGTAGATCACAACTTCGTAAATTTTTGCTCCTCGTTGCATTGGCTTGCTCAATCCGCGTCACGAGCGCTATTACATGGACATCTCTTTTTCCACCCCTTCTGTGGCAACTTCACCAGAATCGTATCTTGTTGCGCGCGTTCGTCATCGACACTATCATCACAGCGTACGTCTCTAAGAATCTACGATGCTTCGTATTCACGCATGTCATGATACAGGTGTGCTGCGTGTTGCCTGCTTTTCACACTCGACAGCGCGTACAACGGCGTTCCAACATTCACTCTGTTCAACTTTCTCCGCGTCAACGCCTCGTCCGTTTCATTATTCTATGGATCCGCACCTTGGCATTATTATCTTACTCAAGCCCTCCCGTTACTAGCAGGGCCTGCTCTGCCCTTTGTCCTGCACGGCGCCTACCTTGCGTTCGTGAAGGGCCCACGACATCTTAAGTCACTGCTTTATACTGCGTTGTGGTCAAGCGCAGTGTTCTCGTGTGCAGGGCACAAGGAGTGGCGTTTTTTGCATCCGCTTTTGCCCATCATGCACCTTCTCGCCACACGGTCTCTCGTCTCATTACATGATCGCGCAGGTCCCCGTTATAGCCCCCGAAGCACGGTATTAAGAATCAAACGTACCCATGTTGTGCTATTAGGGCTATTCTCTTTAGCACCATCCCTCTACGTCATGCGCTGGCATTCCTCCGCGCAGATCGAGGTGCTCTCGCATCTTCGAGGTCTATCAGACTCGGAGCTGCGCAACATAGGGTTCTTGATGCCATGTCTCTCTACTCCGGCACAGTCCCACCTACATCGCCGTATCCCCGTCTGGCGCCTAACCTGTGAGCCACCGTTGCAGTAAGCCTGAGAGCCTTCCTCGCTCGTACCGATTTATTAATTCTCATCGACTCACCAGTGGAGAGGACCTCTCTACATATCAAGACGAGACCGACATATTCTTCAAAGATCCTGCGGAATTTCTCTCTGCGGAATTCCCCGAGCACGTCGATCCTAGGTTTCCGCCCTTGGTCGATCCGCCCCATCGTTACACGTGGCCGAGTCATCTTGTGCTTTTCGGCGCCCTGCTCCGTGAGCCAGGAGTTGAGGACATTTTGCGTTCCAAGGGTTACACGGAGGTGTGGCGCGGGGGAAATGGAATTGAGGAAGATCCGAGGCGTAGGGCCGGGGTAAGAGTTTGGCGCTGGGGTGTCTTAAGGACGAAACGGGAATAGCATACCTTCATTTATTTTTTGGCAGCTCGGGGAGGCGAGGGGAAACTGGCTTTGACCTCGGGAGGTGAACATGGTCAAGGACGAGACCGAGTAGGTGAGTACGACGGCTTTCTCGTATGAGTTTCATGCTAACGGTAAGGCGTGGGAAGGGACCACATTTCTATGTCGAAATTCCGGACACTACCACCACCTGCATTAATCCGAGAAGCAACCCCAACTCTATACCCTCCACCTTCCGCTAGCATAAGGGGTGGGGGTGACAAATGATAGTCATTTCAAGTTTCGGTCCCGAAATGCCCAGTCCAATGTGTCACAAACGTTTTCCCAGAAGACGGGACGTGACTCTGGGCTCCCGATCAGCGCCACACCCATGCTGAAACCTACATGCAAACGCACGGCCACCCGTCTTCTCGTCCTACCGCCCCGCACTAGTGCCTTCTTGGCCGAGAAATGACCGTCCGATTCACGCGGGGAGCTGGGACTTGAGGAAGAATCGAAGACGGCACTTCGTGGAAGGCTGGGAGCAAATACGGCTATCGGATACGGAGTCACATGGACACTGGCACTACATAGTACAAAGCGCGGCCCCGGGCCCGAAGAATCCGAGTTTGATTGTGTGCTTGACCGTCAAAGAAACCAACACTAATTCGTTGCTTCTTAGGTAGGCGAAATACAGCCGCGTCAGTCCTTCCAATCATCACACTTTCTCATCACCTCGACCGAACCTATCGCTGACAATGCCCTATTGCGTCTACATCGTGATTCTTGAGTGCTGATCGCGTTAAATTATAACCGGCGTCGCTCTTGCCACCATATCGCTCTATCCTCATGTTCTCAACCTCCCCTGTGCGCCAGGGCTCTTAGTCTTTCTGATCTGGATTCCCCTGCTTCTTTCTCGCAGTCATGGGTGGTTGGTGGTTACATCTATCCCTGCACGTGACATATACGCAAAGTCGCTGACTAAGCATTGGCGTATCAGGACCAACAATCGAGATCGCTGCGGTCTCCGGAGTTTGAATTCGATCATGCACGTTGTAAGCAGCACCTCTACAGTGATCACTACAGTGATCCCTACATGACACGTTCCATTCCCGGATACGAATCTCATCATGACTGCTAGCAAGTGCAGATGTAGATGCTGAAGAATTTTCGACTCGTCACAGTGACGCTCGTGGGTTTAACAGGCAGGCGCATGCAGGGACACATTGGGCTCCCGTGATCAGAAATAATGCGTGTTTACGGCCATTATACCTTGTTTGACAGTGCAATAGAAGTCAAATCTAGAACGTTGAAAGTCGTCAATCTCCAACGTGAGAATGCTGCGAGGCCGAGGCCGAGACCCTGGGGCGTGCGATCGCCGTGTAAATTCGAGTTCAGACAGCATTTCTCGTCCGTGTAAGTTACTGCTGCAGGCATCTCGAATGACCGAAGATTGGCTTGTTCTCCATTGCATCTTGTTCATGGGACCTTTGAAGTTGTGAGTGCTAATACTACGATTCGGTCTCTATCTTCTGAAGAACCCGCCATTAGTCGTCTTTTTTCGGCTCCGATGGCTACAGTCATCACTGCTTGCGCTTGCATCCATCTCATCAAGTATACTGCGTATCAACAATGAGCTCACGCATTTTCCTGATACCCTGACGACTTTTCCAATTGGATGCGCTCTCTCCAGGACACCATAGTACAAAGCGATGCCGTGCGAGCTGATTGCTTCCATCATCAGGGCCAACATGATGTGGCACCTCGGTTTGGCTCATAGTTTTACCTGCGCGCTCTCCGCGACATTGACACAACAATGATCCGGAATTTTGGGACTCATGGAGTCCGCGGCGACGCGCAAACGCGCGCATCTGCTTTAGTCTCACTGATACCCCTCAAGGTTGACCCCTTGGTGGTGGGTTTGTTTCTTGTCGGATGGCAGAACGTACTCCAACAGGCGCCCAAAATCTTGTCGAGGATACTTCGTTCCAATTTGAAGGTCGTAGATGCTCACATCCCGGATTGTCTCAACAGAATCCTTCCGTGATCTGGCCTCCAATTTATGAGCTACTTAAATGGCATGCTTGTGCCTAGTATTCAGCGACGGTCCTTCAGTGTCTTGAATTATCCCTTCGAGTCCGAGTGAGTCTCTTCCAAGCTCCATCTTGAGTCCATAGGGAACCCGTATCACCATGCGCATAGTTAGATAACATGTAAGGTGCAATTTAATCCTTGCGCGTACCGTGATTATTCCAGACTGGACGGCTTTATCTCCGCTTCCTATCACCATTTCGGAAGCACTCACTGACCGTCAGGCTATATTGTAGTGTGTAGAAAGTCCTTCCGGTAAAATTCGATATACCACCAATTGAATGCGATTGATTGCATGCTATTTTCAGAGTCACCCGTGGTACGCATGTGCACACAAGTGACTATTGATGCGAGTTGTGATATATGTGATACCGCGAGAACTTGGGCCTCGCCATTCGCCGCGCGGCCTGGGCGCGAGACTGGGGCACTTTTAATTTGCCGCTATCTGATAGACATTTACTCCAGATTGGGTGAAGGGGCCCGCGGATCTGATCGACAGCTCTTACGTTATTATAATAATACCTGTTTGGTTTCAGCTTGTCGCCCAACCCCACCAGATGACTTTCGGAAGGGAAGGTTCTCCCTCCTCACTTAAAAGCCTCGTCTTTTGGTTTGGCATGCCGCCACACTCTGCACTCTTTCCTACTGCTCTCCCTGTCTTGCGGACATGGTGACTCCGAACTTCAAACCTTCAGGCTGGGTCACAGAGGAAGATGTCGAGGCCCAGCTCCATGAGGCTGCACGTACATGTACACCGGAACCTCGGCGTATGAACCCCGTGGACACCCAGTGTGTTGGTGAGTTGAGATGGGATTTCTAATAAAGCACTTCTCATTCGCGTTGCAGGCAAATGTCATGTAGACACCTCTGCCGACCTATGGGAGATGTACCTGAGCGAAGACGAAAGGCTGGGCAGGGAGATAAGTGATGGGTGGAAGTGGGACAGAGATGACGTTTTAGTGTTTGTGAGTTCCTCTATATCATCCTCTTTTCACACCCATCTTATGTACCCTACGCAGACTGGGCTCTTCTCGACTACGGTCTCGATTTTCCTCATGGAAAGCTACAAGTTGTTGTCACCCGATTTGAATAACGCGATCATAGCATCGCTCACACAAATAACTCAGCAACTCGTCAGCATCTCCAATGGGACGCCCTTCCAGAACGTCAATGTTCAGAGCAATGCCCCATTCAAACCTACTGCGTCCGCTATCAGGATCAATCTGACATGGTTTCTCAGCCTGGTCCTCAGTCTTACTCACGCTCTTTCCGTGGCCCGTCTGTACACGGGTTTCGCTCAACACCATGAGGCGCGACACGAAAATACACGCACGCTTCACCGGATCGAGAGGTCCAGACCGCCTCGCATCGTTGATTCGATGCTCACGTTACACCTCTCAATTTTCCTCTTCATCGCAGGTCTGATCGACTTCCTCTTTTTGACAAACAAAATCGTCGCTTTCTGCGTCCTCGGCTATATTACGGCGTTCTCTTTCGCGTGTCTGGTATTTACGACATTGCCGAGTCTTTATCCCGACAACCGACGTCGCACCTCCCTACTAGGAATCGCCTGGTGTATATTCCTGATCGTCATTCTCGCCGTTCTCGTGGCCGTTGCGGAAATCGGAGGCTTGTTTCGCGGATTTCTTTTTTCTACATGGAATCGGGCCCCTCCGTGCGTACCAGAGCAGCCTTCCGCTCTCGCCACGTGGAGGGATGCCCTCGAGGGTCGGATCCGCAAGACGCTGAGATCGCCCGCGGATGGGTTGCGGCAGAGCATTTCCTTGAACCCTACTGCAGTTCAGTCTTCGGTGGACGTAGATGCCAGTCCGCCTAGCCAGACCCTTTCGACTCTCGACCAAGATCAAAAAATCAAGGATTTTGTCTCACGCATACCCGGAGTTATTGGCTCCGGTGCCGTTCCATGCACGAGTTCGCCTATCCTTTCTTCCAATGATGCTCCACCGGACCTATCGACGTCCGACCCAATCCTCGGATCTTGCTTCCACGACTTCATTGATACATGCATACCGGACACCTCGGTTCTTACAGAAGAATCCCGCGGGAACAAGCTGCGTACATCCCTGAAGAGTCTTTGGTACTGCGGAAGAGCATACCATCGACTTGGGAATTCGGCGCCTTTGTCGCACTGTGTCCGTGAAATCCTCGCCAGCCCCGAGGTGACCGGCCGGATTCAAAACGAGGCGGACCCCACTGCGCGTGTTATTGGACGTTGCTTTGCATCATTAATCGTGAAAAAGCTTTCATCCGATGCTAACGCGCGCAATGGTACTGGCCTCCATTTCAACGATGCGGAGCTGGCGTCCTTATCGGCCATTCTTGGCACGAATGGCGAGATGGTGGATCGGTTTGACCAGCCGGGGTTTATCGGCCTCGCAAATATCATTTCTCTTCTGTCAAGAGAAATCGATACCTTGCTTGACGGAAATGTGCCACCGGATGTGGAGCAGATAGTCCAAGAGACGGTCATCATCCTAGGGACGGAGGCTTTATGCGCCAAGAAGAGCATTGGCGCTGAGCTGCCGCTGGTTCTGGTGGCGCAATTCCGAGTGGTCGTTTCTAAGGTCGCGAATGCGCCGGCCCCTGAGTGGCTTAGGATCCTGTTGAAGCAGATATCGGAGGGAATACCAACCGTCCCATCCGAGCAAGGGCGATGATGACGCGGAGGAGGGACGTCCTAACGGAGGGAGCCGGGTTCGGCTCGCGGGCTCGCGGCTCGGACATCTACAGCTTACACAATGAAATGCATGTTCGCCTATGCAATTATTAAATGTATCATCAGTTACAGTTTCGTGCAAGTTTCACGTTTTCATTTTCATACAATACTGTAATAAACCCAGAATTTTCTTCGCGATAAACGTCGTGTTGAAATGAAAGTTGATCGTTGATCGATTCGGGTTTTAACCACGTGATGCCGCTTAGGCGTTGAATTGAATCTCCGCTCTCCACTTCCACAGTGACTGGCCATACCGCTGCCCAACATAGCATCTGAGTCACTACACTATAGAACTGAGGTCTGAGGAACTCGGATTGAGAGAAGGCAGACAGAACTCTCTGCCACAAAATCTTCCATCTGGTTTCCAGTACACACTTCGTCTCATCCGCCTTTTTTTTTTTTCGAATCCTTGGAAATGGACTCGATCTATCCAACTGTTGATCCCGAAGCCCAACGTGGTGATTCTTCCGAGGGCCGGCGTTCTGGCATGTATATTCAAGGTCTTGATCACATTTTGCACTCATTTACGCACCAGGGGATAATTATGGGGACTCATCAGGCAAGCTATGGTCAATGTACCTTTCCGAAGCCGAGAAGGAGGACAAAGTGTTAACAGAGGCCTGGAAAGGTGAGGCGGACAGTATCCTCGTGTTTGTGAGTGGGATTCTTCTCGACGCAATCTGCCTCCGTCGACAACTGAGGCATATGTTGAAGACTGGTCTATTCTCTGCTACCGTGGCGGCCTTCATCATCGAAAGCTACAAGAGTCTATCTCCTAACTCGGGAGATAAAACTGTCACATTACTCGAGCAAATATCTCAGCAACTCGCTGGCGTCCCGCTCGAGACCCTCTCTCAGAACCTTACCACAACGAACAACACATCATTCAAACCCACCAATTCCGCAATAAGGGTTAATATCCTGTGGTTCCTCAGTTTGGTCCTTAGTCTTACTTCAGCGCTTTCCGCGACGCTTTTGCAACAATGGGCCCGACGGTATTTGGAGCTCACTCAGCGTCGTGGTGCACCGCATAAACGCGCGCGCATCAGAGCGTACGTATTCGACGGCGTTAGAGGGACTAGCATGTATCGGGCCGTCGAGGCGATGCCTTTACTCTTGCATATATCTGTCTTCTTCTTCCTTGCAGGCCTCATCGACTTTCTCTTCCCGATCAACGATACTGTCGCCTTCTACATCCTTAGCTACATCTCGGCGTTCATCTCCGTGTACGCGATATTAACCGTCTTGCCAAACCTGATCCTCAACTGCCCGTATCGCACACCGTTATCTGGATTCGCCTGGCGTATATCACAAGTCTCCGCGCTCGCCATCCTTTTAATCATCCGTCAAATCGAAGGCACCCTTCACGAGAGGTTGGTATCACTTTGGCACCGGACTAACCGGGGCCTGGCAGGACTTCAAAGGCCTCAGACAGCCGTGTGGAGAGAGAAATTGGAATCCCAGATCCGCACACGCCGGAAAAGGCTTGCGGATGGAATGCGACGGAGCGTCATGCTCTGTGCTACCAGAGCACCGTGGAAGGTGGACGCGAGGGCACTTCATTGGACGCTTACAGTCCTCGATGGGGACAACGAGACTGAAGACTTCGTGGCACGTATGCCCGGCTTCTTTGAGTCATCCACTGTCCCGGATGCTACATCGGCAATCCTTGCTCTGATGGATGCTCCATCGGACCGCTCAGATCCCATCCTTGGATCACGCATCCACGACCTCCTAAAAACGTGTGAACCTGGGGTCTCACCTCTTCTAGATGACGCACGTAGGAACCGGTTGCGTGTATGCTTAAAAAGCCTGTGGTACTGCGGAAGAGGGTATAATCAACCTAGTTTCTCGGTCCCTCTTCCGTCCTATGTTCGCAGAGTTTTCGCAGTCCCCGAGATTATTCTCCAAATTCGGGCCGAGGAGGACGTCGCCGTCCGTCTCATAGGCCAGTGCTTCGAATCGTTGCTCGCCAAGAAACTCGCACAAGATGTCGTCGACCATCCAAAACGCTACTCACGTACTGGCAGGGGCATTTTTGTCACACAGGCCGAACTGATGTGCCTATCGACGCTTTTCGATGCCACAAGTAAGGACGTGATAGACTGGCTTGGACAAAGGGGCGCCATTAATCTTGCCAATATCGTTTCCCTTGTTACGAGCGAAGCCGAACTTCTGGTAACCGACAATATTCCCTCAGAAGCGCTGGACGTACTCCAAAGGACCCTCGAAATCCTCGTCACGGAGCTCCCCCATACAAGCGCTGACCTGTCTGGTGATTTAGCATTGAAGTTCTGTAAGCTATACTCTAAGGTCGACAATGCATGGGGTACGATATGGCTCAAGTACCAGCTACGGCCAATTCATGAACGATTACTCGGAGCGAATTCGGTCTATTCTTCGGCGTGGTCGCAAATGCAGCGCTCTGCCGACTCGCATCAATGGGGAGCAGGTGCAGCTCTCTGGACCGGGCATTATGTACCGCCTGACGGAACAGATGCCATATCGGAAAATCGGCGTGTGGTGTCAAACCAAATCGACATCCAACCTACAGGCCGCGCGGATCTATCGGATGATGTGTCTCTTCTGAGCCACGCAAGTGTGGTCTCACTCTTCCAACCACCGACCATTCGAATGGAATTGTCTTCTACCATGCCAATAGAGGACTCGGAGATGGAGCCGTTACCTTTAACCCCAGGCGAACAAGCAGAAGGAGAGGCAGTAACTGCTTCCCTGGTTCCGTTTCTGGAACCGTCGACAGAAGTCCATCGTGGATCAGGAGAAGCGCTCGAGGACATGATAGAAATTACAGCAATACCAGACAATTGTGAGACCGTAGGGGCGGTCTTCGCAGAAACGTACGACGGAATGCCAGATGGAGTTCTTAGTCCCACTTTGAGAACCCTGTGAGCACCTTAGATGTGTAGCGAGGGTAGTTAGTATACAATTAGTCCGTCGACCGCGCAGGTGGTCGGACACGGTAATTCATATAGAGTATATCTGTTGGTGCATCGTCGGAGTTTGGAGTGAGGTCTTGGTGGCCAGCTAGGAGCGAGACCTCGCCTGTGTTCCAGCAGTTTCGTCGTACATACCGTGCTCCTACTCTGTAATTACACACTCTCCCTAAAAGACCCACTTGTGCCTCCAGATCCCCCTCAGGCTCTCTCCTTTGCACTCCAACTTCTACTGAGCAATGGATGAGAACATCCAGTTGCTCCAACCACGCCAACGAACATGCAGAGGCTGCCCGGAGGAAGCCCAAGTTGGGCACGTTCTCTCGGGATACTTGCATAAGCAACGATGTTGCCCTCAAGCCCTCCGTCTTTGCCATCAACAAGCTGCGCGACATGAAATACGTCGAGCTTTATTGTT
>Ga0137362_10001103_pt1 | contig 16129 bp, 11 predicted proteins | sample MadtaG_2_FD_104801 | JGI IMG/M metagenome (GOLD analysis project Ga0137362, IMG submission 104801) | Vadose zone soil microbial communities from Angelo Coast Range Reserve, California, USA - Mad1_100_16 metaG | ecosystem: Environmental > Terrestrial > Soil > Vadose zone | place: USA: California... | reverse complement strand
TCGCGAAATCGGTGAGCATGGTTTACAATTCGTTTTGACCCACTATTCAAAAGACCGGTTGTTGGAAGATATCAAGAGTTTGTACGCGGAGTTGCTGTCCGACAAACTTTAGTTTGTCGCGGCAGGTAAAAAGGATAATAGGTTAAAAAATCAGCGACAAACTAAAGTTTGTCGGACATAAAGGAGCGCAAACTGTTGCGTGTACTCATAACCGGCGGCGCCGGCTTCATCGGATCTCATTTGGCGGATGCATACTTGCAGCGCGGCGACGAAGTGCTGGTGATAGACGATCTATCAACCGGAACCATCGAAAACATTCGCCACCTCAAGAGCAATCCGCATTTTCAGTACACGATTGATTCGGTCCACAACCAGCCAGTCACGGCTGAGCTTGTCGATCAGTCTGATGTGGTGATCCATCTGGCGGCTGCAGTGGGCGTGAAGCTGATTGTTGAAAGTCCGGTGCGCACCATTGAAACAAACGTGCGCGGCACCGAAGTGGTGCTGGCACTGGCAAACAAGAAACAAAAGCGCGTCCTGGTCGCTTCCACTTCCGAAGTCTATGGGCTGAGCACTGATGTGCCGTTTCGCGAAGATGGGAATCTCGTAATGGGTGCGACCACCAAAGGGCGTTGGAGCTACGCCTGCTCGAAAGCGATTGACGAGTTTCTGGCGCTGGCTTACTGGCGCGAAAAAAAATTACCGACAACTATCGTCAGACTCTTTAATACCGTTGGTCCACGGCAGACCGGACGCTACGGCATGGTCATTCCCACGTTTGTTAAGCAAGCGCTCGCTGGTCGTCCTATCACCGTGTATGGCAATGGCAAACAAACGCGTTGCTTCGGTTATGTTGGCGACGTCGTGGGCGCGCTGATCAAGGTAATGGACCACGCGGACAGCGTGGGCCAGGTCTACAACATCGGCTCAACTGAAGAAATCTCCATCGTCAAGCTGGCAGAAAAAGTAAAAGGGCTGACCAATTCGGATTCTGAGATTGTCTTCGTGCCTTATGACGAGGCTTACGAGGAAGGCTTTGAAGACATGCCGCGCCGCGTTCCCGATACCTCAAAAATCAAACAGCTCGTCGGCTTTCAACCAAAGATGAAGCTCGACGGCATCCTGCAAAGCGTCATTGACTATCACAGCGGCCGGCCTTCATCCCTGGACGATTAACGTTACTTTGCTCCATTCCTGACTTGATTTGATGCCTGCTATCGATTAGCTTTCCTCTTACACTTCTTAGTCTGAAACCGTTTGCAGATCTCGCTTTCGGAGTATGCCGTTTAGCTCGCTGAATTTTCTCGCTGTGGCTGTGGCCGCCATTCTGGCGCTGGTGCTGACCCCACTGGTGCGCCTACTGGCGCGGCGCATTGGCATGGTGGCAAAGCCGAAGACTGACCGCTGGCACAAGAAGCCGACGGCCATGCTGGGTGGCGTGGCCATCTGGCTGTCAGTGGTAATCAGTTATTTCGCTTTTTTGCCGCGCACACCTTACGGTTTGGTGATCGTGGCCGCCAGCACCTTCCTCTTTCTCGTTGGTCTGGTTGACGACTTTCTACACACCAAGCCTTACCAAAAACTCATTGGGCAGGTAATGGGTTCGGCCTTTGTGATCTATTACGGCTTGAGTCTCCCATGGACCAGTTACTCAGCGCTGAATGTCGCTATCACTATTTTCTGGTTGATTGGCGTGACCAATGCGCTCAATCTTCTGGACAACATGGATGGGTTGGCGACGGGCATTGCGGTGATTGCTTCTGGTTTTCTCGCTCTCAGTTTTCTAAGCACGGGACATTTTACCGAAGCGCTCATGTTGGCGACTTTCGCCGGCGCGCTGCTTGGTTTTCTCGTTTACAACTCCAACCCGGCATCGATCTTCATGGGCGATTCGGGTTCGATGTTCATAGGTTTCTTTCTCGCCAGTGCCGCACTGGTGAATGTTTCCGGTGGACGGTCGCGCAGTTTATTGCCGGTGCTGGCAGTTCCCATCCTCGTTCTCTTCATTCCGATTTTCGACACGACCTTTGTCACTATCCTGCGCAAGTTCTCGGGGCGGGCCGCGTCTACCGGAGGGCGCGATCATACTTCCCATCGGCTGGTGGCATTAGGCATGTCGGAACGCCATGCGGTCTGGATGCTCTACGGATTTGCGGCGCTGTCGGGTCTGCTGGCGCTGCTGGTCCAACGAGTCAAGCTTGATGTAAGTCTGGCCGCCATAGCCGGTTTTACTGTGTTGTTGACGCTGATCGGCGTTTATCTGGCTGGCGTTAAGGTCTATGACGAAACCGAAGAAGTGCTGGCGCTGCGCGACAATTCGCCTTACGCGTTTCTGATCGATCTGTCGTATAAGCGGCGCATTTTTGAAGTGCTGCTGGATGTAATTCTGATCCTGTTGTCTTACTGGTGCGCTTACGCGGTGAAGTTTGGGGCACTCTCAGGCAGCGCGGCCTGGACACTTTTCCTGCGAACGTTGCCGGTGTTGGTTTTCGTCAAGATGGCTGCGTTTTTGGTGATGGGCGTGTACCGCGGCATCTGGCGCTATACGAGTCTCGACGACCTGATCGTCTTTGCCAAGGCAGTAGTGCTTAGTTCGGTGCTGAGCGTGCTGGCAATTCTTTTTGCGTTTCGCTTCGAAGGTTTCTCGCGGACGATATTTGTTATTGACGGCGTTTTGATGTTCATGTTTCTGGCCGGCAGTCGCATGGCCTTTCGTTTGTTTAGGCAAGTTTTGCCGGCGCCGGGAGCGGGCGATGGCCGGCGCGTGCTGATTTATGGCGCAGGCGATGGCGGGGAATTATTGCTGCGAGAACTGCAAAATAATCGCGCGTTAAAATACGCGCCCGTTGGTTTTGTAGACGACGATCCGGCCAAGTACGGAAAAGTCATTCATGGTCTCAAGGTCTATGGCGGCAATGGCGATCTGAGTGCGATTTGCCGGCAGCACGAAGTTGATGAAGTATTGATTTCGAGTTCTCGCATGACTGAAGCAAGGCTCCAGGAGATACTTGGCTTTTGTCGCGACCAGTCGATCGCCCTAAAGCGCATGCGCATAACTATCGAGGACCTGACGCAGTTTTAAATTGCCCCAACTACATTCCCGGCTTTCCAGAAAAGTTCACCCGCACTTATGCCTGACCAGCTAATGCAACTGAAGGCGCGCGCGCCGCTAAAGGCCTTCATGGTCCTCACCGTGATGTTGGCGCTGTTTGCATCCTGGTTTGTCGTGCGCTGGTACATTGGCAATACCATCGCGGAATACTTCGCTCCGGAAACACGACGACTGGAAGTTGCGCAAATGGCGGCCGGCTGGGCCCCGAAAGATCCGCTGCCACACTGGCGCATTGGCAACATCATCCAACTCGAGTTGCCTCCGGATCAGATTGGGCAAAGTGTGGCTGAGTACGAGAAGGCAGTTAGCCTGTCGCCAAACGACTACAGGTTCTGGATGTCCCTGGGCGAGGCGCAAGAGCAGGCGGGCGATTTTGAGAATGCGGAAAAATCATTGCGGCAAGCGGTCAAGCTCGCTCCCGCTTATGCCTTTCCGCGCTGGTACCTGGGAAATTTGTTGCTGCGCACCGATCGTTATACGGAGGCGTTCGCGGAGTTGCGTAAGGCCGGCGAGGAAAACCCCGACCTGCAATCGCAGCTCTTCAATTTTGCCTGGCAGGTAAATAAGGACGACTTTGAAGCGCTAAAAACTGCGATCGGAAATGCTCCCGAGATACGCGCGGAGTTTTCGTTCTACCTGATCGAGCGTTCCCGCATTGACGAAGGACTGCGACTTTGGAATTCGTTGACGGAATCCGAAAAGAGAGAAAATCGCCCGGCCGCCGACTCAATCATAGTGGGGCTGATCAAGGCAAACCATTTTCACCAGGCAATGAATGTCTGGAACGACGTGGCGCCCGGACCTTCGTATCGTGCCGAGATTGGAAAGATTATTGATGGTGGCTTGGAAGGTAACCTGGCTCATGGCCCAGGCGCGGTGTTTGGTTGGCAAGTCCAGACTGCCCCGCAGTTGCAGATAGGAATCGATGCGCGTGTCGGTCACACTGGAAGTCACAGCCTCAGGGTCTTTTTCCAGGTGCGTTCACACATCGAGGGTATTAATGTTTCGCAGTTGGTGCCGGTGGCGCCTAATACGCAATATGATTTTGAATGTTACGTGCAAACTGAACGGTTGGAGAGCGCGTCTACGCCGATGGTTGCGATCACTGACGCTGCCGATGAAACTACTGTGCTTGCAAATTCCGGAGAGGTGCCCAGCGGCAATAGCAATTGGCAACGCATTGCCCTGTCGTTTAAGACAGCAGCTAAATCTGAAGCGGTCAGAATAAAAATATCTCGGCCGGCTTGTGTCGATGCTCCGGTCTGTCCGATTTTTGGTACTGTTTGGTATGACGACTTCGATCTCAAGTCCAGAAAATAGCGCACTCGTTTCGCCGGAAACTGAAGTGCGTATTGCCGAGGCGCGAGGCTATATCAGCTATCGCATCCGCCACACGCTGGCCAGCCGCTTTTCATTTCTAATTATTTGTTTGGCGATCATCCTCTCGGCGCTTGCTTATGGCACCGTGCATGCCTGGTCGCTCGCAGGGTTTTTCATTGGCAGCGTCGTGCTGTTGGTTCTTTGGGTGATTGATAGCTGGAATCTGGGGACGCTGCGTGTCAGCCGAAACATTTTGCAGCTTCCAGTCTTAGGCCTGCTCGCGTTGGGCCTGTTTCAACTGCTGCCGTTTAGAAATCCAGACAGTGTGGGCGCGGTACCACTTCCGCTGGTTCGAAGCTTGTCTTTCGATCCTTACGCGACGCGCTTTATCGTCATCGAGGTAATCGCGTTATTGATTTATTTCGGGGCTACACTGGTGTTTGTCGATACCCCAAAGCGTCTTCGTTTGCTCGTCAGAACAATCACCATATTCGGATTCTTTCTGGCAATCTTCGGTTTGACCCAATCCTTTACCAGTCCGACGCGTGTTTACTGGATTCGCGAAATGCCGCAAAGCCAGGCTTTTGGTCCATTCATCAATCGCCATCACTTTGCGGGTTACATGGAATTAACCATAGCGTTGCCGCTGGGCTTGATCTTCTCGAACGCAGTAGAAAGAGAGAAAAAGTTCATTTACATGTTCGCCGCCGCCTTGATGGCCGTTGCCCTGGTAATGACAAACTCGCGCGGCGGCATTGTCAGCCTGGTGGCAGAACTGCTTTTCCTGGTTTCGCTGATGGGAATTGGGCGACGTCACCGGAAAAAACGAAGCGAAAAAAGGCCTCGCATTAAAAGTGCTGCCATGAAGGCAGGACTAGCGTTGGCCCTGGTGATTGCTTTGTTTGGCGGCGTCGTCTTGTTGGGAGGAGAGGAAGCACTGAGCCGGTTAGTGGGCTCAGTCAATACTGACGATCCGACGACGGGACGCGCGCATTTTTGGAGTGTGACGGTTGACATAATAAAAAACCATCCCGTGATCGGAACCGGACTGGGGGCTTTTGGGGTTGTGTACACCGGGTACGATACGAGGAACGGTCTTTACCGTTTAGAGCAGGCGCACAATGATTATTTGCAGGTGTTGTCCGACGGCGGGATCGTCGGCGCGGCTCTCGGATTGGTATTTTTGGTGGCACTGTTTCGCATGGGCTTTGCGCGTCGCGAGTCGCGCGACGATTTCAGACGTGGCGTTGCGACTGGCGCGCTGGCTGGATGTTTCGCGGTGCTGGTCCACAGTTTTTTCGACTTTACGTTACATACAACTTCCAATTCGCTACTGTTTCTGGTGCTGGCGGCGTTGGCAACGATGAACGGGCGGGTCGAGGAAGTGCAGACCAGGCGAAAGAAGAAACGGAGCGAGACATCGCGAACCGCGACAGAGACTCTGGAGACGACTGAGACAGCCGCCGCAGTCTGACGTTCGCATGTCAGAGCTGACGTATTATTATGTTTGCACTAAGAGAATTCGGTTCGTAGAGACCAACATATAACGGTGCAACTTGGCCTCCGCCTTTCTTCAAAAGCAAAGAAACCACCATGTCGAATCGGCAACTGCTTCGTCCGTGCCGGAGCTCTGCTTGAGCGCGGCGTTACGGCATGCGAAAGATGACGCGCTCAATCATAAGCGAGCGGATGGGTGGATAAATATTTCTGCGGCTGAGTTTGTCGATCGCGTGCGTCATGTAGCACTCGGTCTGGCTGACCTCGGCGTGAAGCCCGGTGACCGCATTGCCTTACTTTCAGAAAATCGTCCCGAGTGGTCCATAGCCGATCTTGCTATCCTGAGCCTGGGCGCGATTAATGTGCCGATTTACACGACCCAGGCAGTCGATCAAATTCGTTACATCCTCACTGATGCAGGCGTCCGCGCAATCTTTATTTCAAACAAAAAGTTATTCAAACATGCGGCGCCGGCACTTGATGGGTTGGACTTTCTGGAAAGAGTTGTTTTCTTTGACGCGGGCGCGGATGAGGACATTGAAAGGTCAACCACGCTCGAGTCGCTGGAGCAGGCAGGCCGGCAACGTGACCAGAATAAGCAGGCTGCGTTCGACGCCTATCTCAAAGCGATCAGACCTGAAGATCTTGCGACCATAATTTACACTTCGGGAACCACCGGCGAACCAAAGGGAGTGATGCTGACGCATGGGAATTTCCTCTCAAACGTGTTGGCTATCACCGCCGGCTTGCCCATCGCCTCAACTGACGTGGCACTGTCAGTGTTGCCGCTTTCACACATCTTCGAGCGAACCGGTTTTTATATCTTCTGTTACAACGGCGTTTCTGTTTATTACACGGCATCGTTCGATCAGCTAGGAGAAAACCTGCGCGAGGTAAGACCGACAATCATGACCGCGGTGCCACGCCTCTTCGAAAAGGTTTATCACCGCATTGTGAAGAAGGGGCTTTCGCAAACGGGAATCAAGCGCAAGATTTTCATGCGGTCACTCGAGATCGGTCAGCGATATGCGGCGCAGAAAGACAAAGGCGGCCGCGTGTGGCCAGGCTTGTCGATGCAACAGCGAATGGCCAGCCGGTTGGTGTTTTCCAAATGGCGCGAAGGGGTCGGCGGGCGTTTGCGATATTTCGTTTCCGGCGGAGCGCCGCTTTCGCCGGCGCTTTCGTACGCATTTCTCGCGGCCGGAATCCCCATCCTGCAAGGTTACGGCGCGACGGAGACGTGCATAGTTTCGGCCAATCGGCCCGAAAACAATCAGGTAGGTTCGGTGGGTTTACCCTTTGCGGGAATTGAGATCTCGATAGCCGGGGATGGTGAAATTCTGTTGCGCGGACCAAACGTCATGCGTGGCTATTACGGCCATCCCGAGGAATCCGCATCCGTTTTGAATGACGGCTGGTTTGCCACCGGCGATGTCGGACATGTCGACAAGCAAGGGCACCTCTACATTACCGATCGTAAGAAGGACCTTTTCAAACTCTCAAACGGGAAGTATGTAGCGCCGCAACAGATTGAGAGTCTTTTGAAACAGAGCGCGTTTGTGAGTCAGGTAGTGGTTGTCGGCGCCGGTCGCAAACAACCCGCAGCGCTAATTGTTCCCGAATGGGAAGCTTTAAAGGCGGCCCTTTCTGAAAACGGCGTAGAGTTTCCTGCTAATCGTTCCAAACTGGCCGAGTTTCCGGCGGCCGTGAAGTTAGTGCAAAGCGACATCTCGCAACTTACGCGCGAACTGGCCGATTATGAACGGATCCGAAGGATCGCTTTGTTGCCGGATGAATTTAGTATCGACAAAGGCGAGCTCACGCCGACACTGAAAGTTAAGCGACGAGTAGTCGATGAAAGGTTTTACGACCTGATTGAAGGACTCTATTCCTGAAGGCAGAAGCTGAACCCAGGGAAAACGTGGTAGTCAATTACAGTCCTGCGCACCCGCAACCTTGATGATGGTGAAACCTTTTTCCCCATCGACGCCTGCAATCTTCACCTTGCCCGATCTGCACCTGAGAAAAATTGATTCCGCCAGGACTCTGAGATTGATTGGCAGCTCGGGCACTCGCGTTTCGCCTTTAAGAGGCGCAGTGTAAAAAGAGAGCAGCGGTATCTCGCAATAGCAAAAATCGCATGTGGCCAAGTGTTGCTTCACCAAAAAGTTAATCTCAGGCGCGAGCGTTTGCGAGCTGAATGAGAGAAGAAGGTTTGACGAAGGGCAAGCCAGCTTTTTGCTGAAAGACTTTGCGGTTGACGACTTCATCTATTTGCCCCTCAATCTGGACGGGTATCTTTTCGAAGAGAGCAGTTTTGGAAACAGAAAATTGATTAGCTGGCTGAGGAAAAGCAAGGGGGCAAACAGCTTGCCAAGCCTCAACTGGAAACCCGCAAAGACATCCGCTTGTTCAGGAGCTTTATAGACCTAATCGTGTTTGAATTCCACAACTTTCCTGCCTTGCCTAGCCTTTTTGTAGTCTGGAATCAATAACTTGCCGGAAGTGTAAAAACTTGTTGCTCAATCCTGGGATTGTTGCTAAGATGCTCGTCGTCAAGTCAGGGAGCGCCTGCTCTTTGACCCTCGTTCCAGGGCGAGCCCACCTGTTTTCTCAGGAATACCGGGCAAAATTCAATGACCATCAGACCGGCCCCGATTCGCTAGCGAAGATTCTTTATCCGTAAAGAACTTTCCACTGCCTTACCACTCTTAATCTCAGGTAGATGTCGCAGCGTCCACAGACAAGCGACAGTCAATTGCACACAGGGAATTCTGCACTAACTCGTAAAAGCTCCCTCCGAAATTCACAGTCCCATCCCCAATCGAAAAAAATTGTTGTGAAATCCCTAAGTCGCGAAGTAGCAAAAGAAATTGAATTGACTCCCGCCAGCCCGGCGCCGACCTCGCTCCGTGCGAAACGCACTGCCGAGCGAATGGCCAAGAGCGGTAAATGGGTTGAGAGTCTTCGTTGTTCAGATGTGAGCCGGCTCTGGTCTGAACTGCACCGCATCGTTTCACACCATCCTTTGGTGAGGGCCTCGCGAAGTGCGGGTCTGCTCGTCGAAGAAGGCGCCAGTAGCGCCTACACGGATCTGACTCAGGAGCTGTTCGTTCAACTCCTCAGTAAGAACCGCTTTGAGCATTATCTCGATACCGAGATGACTGATTACGAGATCGAGTGCGAAATCGGACAAATAGAACTCACTAACCTGCTGACTGCTGAACTGCGAAAGCGCCACCCCGAAAGTTATCGTCTGGCCCGGCGCATTTCCACGCTAATCCAGTCAAGCTCGAATTTTCGTCGTTTTGATACCAGTGGCACTGGCGATGAACCGCATCGCCGGCTCGCGGACCGCGTTTACGGTCTAAGCGAGTGGGCCGACGGCAAACGCCGCCGCGACTCGCACGACGTCGAGCAACGCGTTCACATCATTCCGGTGCGCGCTCGCGACACGCGCATGGTTGGTTGCACAGGCGACTCGCAAGTTGTGATCAGTAATTCGGATCTCGAAGACTTGATCGTTTCCGTGCTGGACGCGGTTGATTCGCCAGTTGACGTGCGTACCCTCAGAAGCCTGGTGATGTCTCGACTTCCAGTGATGGACATTTATCTGGTGCCGTTGGATGGCGACGACAGTGATGGCGAAGGCAATCATTTCGAGGCAGTCGACAAGCGCGAAGATCCCGAACAGGGACTGTTGAGACGCGAATCGGAAAACGAAGCAGCGGGATTTGTCGATCACTTCCTCGACAACTTGCATGACACAGTCCGCGGCAAGGTCAAACAGTACAACCGCATCCTTGGCGTGTTATGGCATTGCTATTTGAGTCCAACACAATCCACGCAGTTGGAGGTGGCAGCCGTCCTGGGAGTTTCAGATTCGCTGGTTTCAGATTATCGCCGCCGGATCGAAACCGAGCTGCGTGCGCTTTCATTCTCTGAGGTTGAAGAAGCGAGGAGATTTGAAGGAGCACTGCGCCTGCGGGTGAAAGAACTCGTGCTGGTGGGCGAGGAAAACGAGGTCGCAGTTTAGATTAGTTCTTCTGAAGCCGTTTATATAACTGCATTCGAGGCTGCGGCGCTTTTAGCGTAGCAGCTTCTTTTGATTTATTGATGCCGACAAAGAATAAGGATTAACCAAACGCCGGCGACGCCGGCACGAATGAGATAGGTAGCGATCTCGCTAACGCTGGCGCATACGCAGCCTATCTCAACCCGCAACAGCTAAATGACAGAGAATGAACGTGAGACAGAGGACAGAACAAACAGAGATTGATTCGGCCGGGCCTCGAGATTTTCCGAGGAGGCGGCGACCCATCCAATCTGACTACGAGGCTGTCCGACCTTCGCAGCTATCGCGAGCAACTGATATAGGTATGACTCCACCTGGGCTCACTGTAGCGTCAGACCCGCCGTCAGTTTCAGGCACCTTGAAAGGAAGAGTTTCAGGTGCGTCAACAAAGCAGCCAGAATCAGCAGCACCGCAGCGCTCCAGCAAAGGCAAGTGGACGTTAAAACGCGGACATGCGCTGTCTTATGCCGGGCTGGTCCTTTTCACTATCGTGCTCTACGTGCGTCCGGCCGAGTTTTATCCATCGCGCTTGACAGCGTCGATGGCTCTGATTGTCGCGCTCGCCACCCTGGGCTTCTTCTTGCCCACCCAGCTTTCGTTGGAAGGCACGCTCACCGCGCGCCCGCCCGAAGTAAATCTTGTTCTACTCTTTTGCCTGACCGCCTTGCTTTCGATTCCGCTTGCCATCAATCCACCCAAAGCCTGGCAGGAGTTTAGCGGCACTTTTGTACGCTGCGTCGTGATTTTCGTAGTGATAGTGAATGTGGCGCGGACTAAGGCGCGACTCAAGGGACTGCTGCTGCTCGCACTCGCTACGGGCCTCTGGTTAAGTGTCGAAGCCATCAACGAATATCGCCTGGGTCTGGCGACAGTCGAAGGCTACCGCGCCGGCGGCATGGGTGGCGGCATCTTCGGTAACTCGAACGATATGGCGCTATTTTTGGTAACTGTTGTTCCGATCGCGATCGCGCTATTGTTCGGCTCGCGCAGTCTCGCGCGCAAGTTTTTTTTCGGCGGCTGTGCCGTCTTGATGGTCTCCGGTGTAGTGCTCACCTACTCGCGCGGAGGCTTTATTGGCTTACTCGTGGCGTTGACTTTCTTTGCGTGGAAAGCCGGTCAGCGTCGTCGACTTGAGATCGTTGTCGTTGGTTTCCTGATCGTCGCGGCATTTCTGGCATTAGTGCCGGGCTACGCTCTGCGGCTCGCCTCAATTCTCATCCCGAGTTTGGACCCGGTCGGCTCGTCTGAAGCGCGAAGCGGAGAACTTTTCAGGTCATTGTATGTAGCCATTCGCCATCCTTTGCTCGGCATCGGAATGGGTAACTACGCGCCTGAAATGTCGTACCGAGGGCTGGTCACCCACAACTCTTACACGCAAGTCGCAGCTGAGATGGGAATGGCGGCGCTGGTTTGCTACACGATGTTCATCGTCACGCCGCTCAAGAAACTCGGACAGATTGCGCGCGAAACCTTCGGCGCGAGAGTTAATTCGCCTTTCTATTACTTGGCAGTAGGACTACAGGCATCGCTGATCGGCTACATGGTTTGCAGCTTCTTCGCTTCGGTCGCGTATCTCTGGTACGTCTACTACCTGGTCGCCTACGCGGTTTGTTTACGCCGGTTGTATGAGTCCGAGACTGGAAGGGCAGTCGTGATTGAGAAGCAGCCAAAGCAGAGCCAGGACGGTGCTTCGGTGCTTGATCACAAGGGCGGAGTCGCGACGATATGAGTATGAAGGTAGCGGCAGAAATAATTTTTTGGTTAAGTGCCACGGCGCTCGGTTATACCTACGCCGGTTATCCGCTCCTGCTTTTGATCATGAGCCGGCTGCGTCCTCGCAAAGTTACTCGCAGCGCCTTTGAGCCTTCCGTCAGTGTGATCGTTACGGCTTACAACGAAGAGCGCGACCTGGCCGCCAAACTCGAAAACACATTGGCGTTGGATTATCCGCGCGAGCTTTTGGAAATTATCGTCGCGTCGGACTGTTCGACCGATCGCACGGACGAAATCGCGCATGCATTCGCCGATCGCTGCGTGCGCCTCGTGCGCCAGCTGCAGCGACTGGGCAAGACTGCGGCGCAGAATATGGCCGTCGCGCAAGCGCGCGGCGAGATCATTCTTTTTTCCGACGCCACCAGTCTTTACAAACCGGACGTACTGCGCGTGATGATGCCCAGCTTCGCGGATCCGACGGTCGGTTGCGTGGCCGGTCGTCTGATTTATGTTGACCCCGCGGAATCGAGAGTGGGGCGTGGCGCTCGCTCATATTGGAGTTATGAAACTTTTCTGAAGCGGCATGAAAGCCGTGTCTGCTCTTTGATTGGCGCGTCCGGATGTCTCTATGCCGTGCGCTGCTCGGCTTACGTGCCGCTTTACCCCGAAGCATGCAGCGACTTCATCATCGCCACCAAGATGGTTGAGCAAAACCTGCGTGCAGTTTACGAGCCCGCCGCGGTTTGCACGGAAGAGACCAATCGGCAAAGCGACAAAGAACTGAAGATGCGTGTGCGGGTGATTGCGCAAACCTTTACCGACCTCTGGCGTCATCGCGCGATGCTGAATCCGTTTCATAGCGGTTTTTACGCGGTGCAACTTCTATCGCACAAAGTCATGCGCTACGCCGTGCCATTCTTTCTGATTGCGATCCTGGCGACGTCCGGAATCCTCGCGCGGTATTCGCTGCTTTACTTGTTCGTGTTTGTGTCGCAACTCGGTTGTTATCTGGGAGCGCTGAGCGCGTGGATGCTTGAGCGCGCGGGCGTGCACAGTCGGATGCTGGCGCTGCCGCAGTACTTCGTTCTATCCAACCTCGCGGCACTGATTGCGTGCTACCAGTTTCTGCGCGGCGAGCGGTACGCGCATTGGGAGCCGAATCGCGAAAGCGAGTCAACGCGCTGCGTAGCGCCAACAATCGCACCGCATCAAGTTCGTTAGCCGAAAGTTCGCCTGAGGAAGAGATCAAATGTGTGGTATCGCCGGATTTGTTAGCAGAGATGAGCATCGCGACTCACGCGAAGCGCGCGCCGTGCTGGACAGGATGTGCCGCGTGATTGCACATCGCGGACCCGACGATCAGGGAATGCTGGTCGACGATCGAGTGGCGCTTGGCATGCGGCGTCTGTCGATCATCGATCTTGCAGGCGGACATCAGCCGATGTCCGGCTGCGACGGCGCGGTCACAATTGTCTTCAACGGCGAGATTTACAACTATCGCGAATTGCAGCGCGAACTCGAGTCGCGCGGCCATCAGTTCAAAACTCATTCGGACACCGAAACGATTGTGCATGCTTACGAAGAGTACGGCGCGGGTTGTGTCGAACATCTGCGCGGCATGTTTGCTTTCGCTATCTGGGATGCCCGCGCACGCGAGCTCTTCATTGCGCGCGATCGCGTGGGCAAGAAGCCGCTCTATTACACAATCACGCCGGGCGGCACGCTGATCTTCGGCTCGGAGTTGAAATCCCTGCGCGAACATCCTGAGTTCCGCGGCGACATCAGCATCGAAGCGCTCGACGCGTATCTAACATTTGGCTATGTTCCCGATCCGCTCACGATTTTCCGCGACGTGCACAAGCTGGCGCCCGGACATCACCTGACATTCAAAGATGGTCCGGCGCGCGTTGAGCAGTACTGGGATTTTCCTTACGAGCACGCACAAGAAAATCCAGCGCGAAGCGAAGAGAAATGCCTCGAGGAATTGCGCGCCCTGTTGGACGAATCAGTGCGCATTCGTATGGAGTCAGAAGTGCCGCTCGGCGCGTTTCTTTCCGGTGGAGTTGATTCGAGCACTGTCGTTGGTTTGATGGCGCGGCACGCGCCTCAGCCCGTCAAGACTTTCTCTATTGGTTTTCACGAAGACAGCTACAACGAATTGAAGTATGCGCGGATGGCTGCGCAAAGACTCGGCACAGATCATCATGAGTTCATCGTCACCCCGGACATCTGCGAGATCGTTGACGAGCTGGTCTGGCATTTTGACGAGCCCTTCGCGGATTCGTCCGCGATTCCGACTTACATGGTTTCGAAACTCGCGCGACAACATGTCACGGTCGCGCTCTCCGGCGATGGCGGTGACGAACTCTTTGCCGGATACACTCGTTACGCGCTGGACCGCCGGCGCAGCGGTTTTGCTAATCTGCCACGTCTTGTCCGTCAGGGTGTGATGCAACCGCTCGGTCGCAATCTTCCGCACGGTGCGTGGGGACGGAATTATCTGCACAACGTTGCGCTCGATCCGCTCGATCGTTATATCGAAGACGTGTCGGTCTTCACGCGATTAAATAAGCCCTCGCTTTACACGAACGACTTCCGTCAGCAGTTGGGAACGTGCGAAGCGGCGCAGCGCTTTCGTGATTGTGCGGCGCACTCGCGCGCGGACGATCCGCTCGATCCACTGCTGTATCTCGACAGCAAGACCTACCTGCCGGGAGACATCCTGACAAAAGTCGATCGCATGAGTATGGCCGTTTCTCTGGAAGCGCGCACGCCGCTGCTTGATCACAAACTGATCGAGTTTGTATGCACGCGGATTCCGGCGAGTATGAAAATGAAAGGTCTGGAGACTAAGCACATCTTCAAGCGCGCGATGCGCGATCTGGTGCCCACGGAAATTCTGGATCGTCCGAAGCAAGGCTTTGGCATTCCCATCGACCGTTGGATAAACGAACAACTGCGCGAACGCGTGCGCGGTACGCTCACCGAAGCGCGCACAATGCAGCGTGGATTTATCGAACCATGCTACGTAAAAGTTCTGCTTGACGAACACGAGCGCGGACGCCGCGATCACGCGACTGAGTTATGGACGCTCTTTATGCTGGAGTTATGGCAACGTAAGTTTGTTGACGCGCCGGGCGGCATCCCCGTAAGCGATCACTTGAATCAAAGTCTGGCTCCGATGGTGGCTTAATTTGAAACCAAACGTTCTGCACATGATCGACAGCTTTGAGCAGGGCGGCAGCGAGCGCCTCGCGGTCCAGCTTGTGCGCCAGTTGCACCGGAGCGGGCGTTGCCGCGTGCGGCTCGCGTGTTTGCAGAACAAGGGATCGTTGCGCGCCGAAGCAGATCGGCTCGGCCTCGGAGAAATTCCAGAGTATCCGCTCACGAGCTTCTATGATTGGAATTTCGTCACGCAGCTTCGACGGCTCGGTCGCTTTTTGAAAGAGAACGAGATTGACGTCATTCACACGCACGACTTTTACACGAACATTTTTGGAATGACGGCGGCGGCGATGGTCCGCGTGCGCGCACGAGTTGCATATAAGGGCGAGACCGATGGCTTTCGCACGTCCACGCAGAAGCGTCTGGAGCGCGGTGCGTTTCGGCTGGCACATCGAGTCGTTGCTAATTCCGACGCCGTGCGCAATCAGTTGATCCGTGAAGGTGTCCCCGTCGAAAAAGTTGTGAAGCATTACAATGGTCTGAACATCGAACGCGTAAAGGCGCGATCCGACGCAACGCGCGACGAGATTCTAGCGATGCTTGGTCTGCCGGAACGGCGCCTGGTAACAATCGTCGCGAACTTGCAACATGCGGTGAAGGATCATCGGACGTTTCTGCGCGCCGCGGCCCGAGTGCGGATCGCCGTTCCTGACGCGGCCTTCGTCGTTGCTGGCGAAGGCGCGTTGATGCAGGGCCTGCGTGAGTTGGCTGTACAGCTTGGATTGGAGGGCGACGTCTTCTTCATCGGCAGATGCGAAAAAGTTGCCGAGCTGCTTTCTGTTTCCGACTTATGCGCGCTGAGTTCGACCGCCGAAGGCTTTTCGAATGCCATTCTTGAGTACATGGCCGCCGCGCGCCCCGTCGTCGTGACCGACGTCGGCGGCGCGCGCGAGGCTGTTAGCGCCGGTGAAACCGGTTACATCGTTGCTGCAGGTGATGACGAACAAATGGCCGCACGAATGATCGAACTGCTGCGCGACCCGAGAAGGGCACGCGCAATGGGCGAGCGCGGCAGGCTGGTAGTTGAAGAAAAGTTTTCCTGTGAGCGGCACCTGCAAAATACGCTTGAGCTATATGATGAACTGACGGTTCGACGTGTAGCCGTTCGACCAGACGTTGCATTAATGCCGCGCGAGCGCGCCTGAAATAATGCTGACTATTGGATCGTTCTGGCGCCAAACTCCGCG
>Ga0137362_10001100_pt1 | contig 16141 bp, 15 predicted proteins | sample MadtaG_2_FD_104801 | JGI IMG/M metagenome (GOLD analysis project Ga0137362, IMG submission 104801) | Vadose zone soil microbial communities from Angelo Coast Range Reserve, California, USA - Mad1_100_16 metaG | ecosystem: Environmental > Terrestrial > Soil > Vadose zone | place: USA: California... | reverse complement strand
TTACGGCGTGACGACGGCGCAGTACTTGTCAGAGAGCTCGCGAAAGAGATCGAACCCAGTCTCGCTCCAGCACTCAAACCTTCCTTCAAGACCGGAATCGACACGCCAAAGAGCACGATCGCGCCCAAGAAGCGCGTCTCTGCACCCGGTATTTCGCGCCGCACTGCCAGCGATACGTCGAGCCTGTGCACCCCTTCACCCCCATCTTTTGTCTTTGGTCCGATCAATCCGCGCGCCACTAGCGCTGGTACGGGTTCGATGAGCAAAGCTCGTCGCCACGATTCGTTGTCTGCGGTAGTTCGCAGTAGCCAGGCGCTGCGGGCACGGACCAATGTTGAATAATATGGCAACAAGCCTTTCTACAGTATATTTTTTTTGAATATCTCGCTCCCCTCCCTCCCCACGCGTATGCACATGGATCATCGCGCTCTCGTTCTCGGAACCTAGGTCACTCCCTTCAATTTGTATGCTCTCTCTCGGACACGACACGATTGCTATGTTGCTTTATTGTCGCACACGCCTTGTGGTCCAGCATTATATATTACACACACCATCCACCGACACTCCCTGCATCCCAGTGTTTTAAAGACATCAAGTTAGACCTTTATACGCTACTGTACTAGAGGTTAGATACCACCCTTAATCGAGCGATGTGTTTCCCCGCATACATAGTTTCGAATCCCTTCCCACAAGTAAAACCCTTACTACAGTACACATCCACGTCATAAATAGGACCACAGACATAAAGGTAGGGCGAACGCCATAATTCTGAGAACCGTGAATTCAATCAAAGGGGGCAGGTTCGTCCACACAGAAAAACGCATCGCGCAGCTCCGTTCGAGTCAACTAGTGTGTAGCAGAGGCCGCGCAGTTCGTGTATGTCGCGGACAGACGCCTGTGTGGGGTGTATCACGTACGGAATCCCCCCACTGGCACCGACGCTGCCGTCATTCCCGAGAACGTGTCCATCGCGAAATACGAGTCGTCCTCCATCATTGATGGCGACCACGGTGCCGCTGCTCCTGTGCCATTACGACGGGTAGACATCAGGGGTCGCCCATCGGGCTGCTGCGGTGCGTAGATGGAAGGAAGGACCAGCGGTTGCGATCGCGGTGATGGGGGTGCGAATGTCATAACTGGCTGGGAAACCGTCGAGAAGAAAGTTTGATGGCGGTGGGGCTGATAAGCAGAGTTGTGATAGACGATTACTTTGTTTGGGTTGTTGGCAAAACGCCTTAAGTGCAACGAGATCCTAGACATCCAGACGACGGTCAGGCTGCGGCGCACCATTGAGGGGGAGCAGGGTGGTTAGGAGCCATATAGGAACAGGAGGCTGCGAATGGACTTACCAGAGATGAAGTCTTCAAGGCACAACGGATCAACGGCACACCGGCCCGGCGCAAAACAGTTAGATACGCTGCAGACTGGGGGCTGCGATGAAAGTATGCTCACTGGGAGACCACGTTGCGTATCGACTGGTCGCTAGAGGTGATCATAATTGTCAAGACCAAGGTCAAGGTACAGATGAAACAATAGTAGACAAGGCCTTCGCGAAATAGGACGCGAAACATATCACTCGGTGTCCGAGTCCTTGAGTAAACAGAGCCCGCCGTGCGATACAGTGTGAGGAACATCACAACCGTGTCGTACAGGAGCGGGAGCCACGCTGTCGATGATGCGAGTGGACGCCCACTGGACAGCACGGAGTTCCGTTTAATCATCAAAAGGCTCCATGAGAAGAAACTACACTTGCATTTTCGGATCAACGATCATCGTGCACGCTTTTGTAAAAAAAGCGTTGTTAGCGTGAATGAAGAACGACCCGAGGGGCAGCAACGTACAATCGACGAGAGGATACGCCGGATGGTACACGGCTGTGCAGAGTCGGTGGAAGGGGTGCAGAGTTGGTGGAAAGAGTGCAGAGTCGGTGAAAGGGTTTATGTACTTGTGAGGATAGACGTACGAACACCGTGCGTCAACACATACGCATTGACGCTCACAAACGTTAAGAAGATGGTAAATACGATGGCCTGAATTGCGAGGACTCGGGCATATAAAGCACGAATACTAAAAAAGGAAAGAAGTCAGAAGTTACTTCTCCGGGTGGCGGCCCGGCCTTCCCGCCTGCCGTCATGCTCATGCTCAAGAAGTCTTTCTTTCGAATCCTTACCGCAAAAACATCATCAGAAACACTATGGAAATTCCAATCATTGTCATAGCTCCTTCGAAGCGCACAAAATGGTGGCACCTAAGGGATTTTAGGACAGTAAAAGCAAGAGTATGGCCGCCACATACGACTGTATTAGTAAGCGAACGGATTTCAGAGATGGTATCTTTCAATCTGCTTGAGACGACTCACGTTTATGGTCCAGTTAGCACGGAAATACGCGATTTGGTTAACTACGAAGCTGAGGGGTATAAGGTACCTGTTCTAAGAAGAGGGATGTTGTCAATCGACTAGTAGCAACGCACAACAGAAACAAGGATCTAACCACGAGGAACAGGTAGGCGGCTGAATGGGGTCCTGAATGAACGTCTGATACGGCCAGAAGAGAGAACTACACTCACCCCAACCCTTTGCTCCCTTCCATATGTACTCGACCTGTGCGATCCGTTCATATCATGGCGAGTATCACATTTAATACACGGGCAACAAACTTCATCAGAAAAGGTAATGATGTGATCATAAACGAGGACAGTAAAGCTTGCGACCCCAACAAACTGTTCTCGATACCATTACTATCCGACTGGAGACGCGAGAGTTTCGGACGCACCTTGGTTAACACGCTGCGGGTATGTGCGAACTGTGGCGTAAGATCGTGCCGTAAAGATTAATCACGTGAATGCGCACGAATTGCGGTAATCCTTGTCTATTGAATTGATAAAGCTGTCGTCGGTCGACATCGAGGGTATGTAGTACGAGGGATCGACGCGCTATTCGTAGACCAGGAGGGGGCGTTTCTGCTCAGAAACGGAGATAGAGGAGAAGTTAGAACATGCGGAGGGCTGGTCGCAGCCTTTATGTATCCTCCGGCCAACGGCACTCTGCCAGGAGTTTGATGGGGCCAAGGGCTCGGGTCATTAACTGCCGCTCAGTTCTTCCCAAACACCTAATAGGTCTAAAAGTTCCTGTGCCATGGAGCCCTTGAAGATGGATGTGATAAAGTTGCTCCAGGAACAATCTGATGCACATCCGCGACTAGGACTACAAAATCTACAACTACTTTCATCACCTGGCTCCTTCAAGTTTGGCTTGGGGGGGACAAAGCTCATAGCCAGTCGTCATGTATTTGTTGATACCCCCGCGGATCGTAATCCAATGCCCTTACGTGCGTGTTGAGATCAGCGTTGTTAGGGGATGTGTGAATTCTTGTGACTAGTAGACCACATAACTCGATTTTCACATCTGGCGTTTAAATCAACGGTGATGGTTGTTGTTTGAATCAACGGTCATAGACATGTACGAGTATGTGACCAGGCTGGCAAGGTTTGACTTACGCACCTGCTTTATTGGAATCAACGGTGATGAGTAGTGTGCGTGTGACCAAGTTGGCACCCATATCTGGGTATTATGAACAGCAGACATGGGAATTGCGCCCATAATTGACAGAGACGTCGCTGTTCATCAGATGATATTACGGCAGTACTGTATGTGGCACTACTAATTATCGTCATTCGTGACAGTGACAGGCGTTGAGGCTGTACGCCTACTACCGTATTGACGAGGTCAGCCCTGAGTTGGTGTTAAGAGAATAGACCAAGGCCATTAGATTATCATAATAAGAGTCGTCAATAATAACACAGCGACCGCCACCAACTAGGATAAAATCTGGGGAAAATATCAGCACCATGCGGGGGGGGTAGAGAAGGGTGCCATACAGCGAGTAATACGATCGCGACCACAATGATGATGATGAGGCCAAGGCAGGCGGCCCGACGTCCGGCTTTTCGCTGATACTCTGAGGCGGTTGATAGCTCCTCGGCGGCTCCGGCGGTATCCACGGAGATTGAGTAAACATTTGACTCGATATTATCTACAATCCGTCGCAGCGGGTACGGGGTTGGAGATAGTTGAGACTAACCAAGCATGCCACCCTGCTCGTGTACAAGCGTGCCGAGGTCGCGGAAAATCTCAGAGAGCTCGTGTATGCCAGTCTCGATCTCTCTAATCTCGGCTTCGCGCTCCTGGATGAGAGATTCCTGGTATGCAAGTTCATGTGGAGAGAGCTGGGACTGCATTGCTTGGGCCTGCAGTTGCTCAGGTGTAGCTTCCGTATGATGACTCGACCTGCAACGTTGGAATACAGATGATCACCTGGTGAGTTCGTCGCCCTACTCACGTTGAGGGATCCTCCTCCACCGCCAACTTGACACCCTTAACAACCGTGCGCAGTTTCTCGGCGCTTACTTGTTGAGCCCGTTGAAATGCAACAAAAGATAGCTGGAAATCATGCGCCGTCTTCTGCATCTGTGTCTTCTTACTTGGCTGTGCTGCTGTTAGTACCGGGCACCCATACAGGGTGCACGAAGACCACGGCGTACCAGCATTGCTTGCAGCGCCGCCAGTTTCTTCAGGTCGTCGGACCCACGCTTTGTCATGGCACGCGTTGTCTCTGTGAGGTCATGGCTTGCGGGTTCCATTAGGACACTACCCACAATCTAGTTAATGAGCGAGGACACGCACAGACTCTTTCGTAATTGGGATGAGTCCCGGAGAGTGCCTAGCTGGTCGACGAGCTTGAGAATTCCCTGTACATTCGAGTTTATCTTGAAGACTTGAAGTGAGAGGGAAGACTGCAAGTTGAGGAATGCCGCCTCCTCCTGTGAGTGGGACGTCTGAGATGAAGAGTAGAGGGGTTGTCTTTGGCCTGATTCTATGTCTTGAAAGCTCATGGTATGGTATGCGTGTGGTCAATGCGAGAGCGCAGCGTTGCCTCCGCCACGTGGGCGAATATCCTTATTTGGTCGCCAACGCTTGCGACCCACCGCAAAGCAACTGAAAGCAAAATGAGTGTCGCTGCAGCTCGCACAGCTGCTGCTCAAACTCGGGGCTTGCGACCCATCCGAAAAATTCGCAAACTGGTCCATGACCGCCGCGGCCTACCTATTCCCCACGTCGACATCGTCGTCCGCGATACCCATCTCTCGCGCCTTGGCGAGCACTATCAGAACACCCTGGCCGATGATCTCCTATACTTAACCTACAAGCACGAGAGTGGTCCGTGCCCGTCACCTCGTAACATCCGCCTCATGTACGACCCCGAGGATCCATACATCAAACTACGACACAACCCACCCGTCGGCGGCTCCCAGGTTAGCCGCAAACTTGCACCCCTGACGACCCCGGATAATGTTATCCGTCTCGAGCGCATACAACTACACACCATGGCCAAAGATGCCCTCGTCAGCAAGCAGAACCTGCTGGGGCCCATCATAGCCCTGCGTGCGCTATCCGGAGAGACGGAACAAGGTGGCGGACGCCGCGGCAGCACGGGCGTGCAAATCGTGCGCGGAGTCAAGTCCGTCGGCGGTTGGGTGCGTCCTGGGCAACCAGTCGGGGCCAAGGTTGACCTTCTCGGCTCGAAAATGTACGAGTTCCTGGGCACGCTTACCGAGTTCGTCCTTCCCCGGTTGCGCGAGTTTCCAGGCTTGCTGCTCCCGGCTGCATCAACAAATCTGCAAACGCCAGCGGGCGTGTCCGGAGTCGTGTCTTTTGGTCTTCCCCCCGAGGCAATGGGCTTCTTTCCCCAAGTCGAGGTCAACCTGGACGCTTATCCGAAGACCTATGGGATGCATATACATTTTATCACAAACGCGAGGGGTGTTGGAGCGCAGGAACGGGCGAGACAGCTTCTCTCCGGATTTCAGGTCCCCTTTGTGCGCAGGTGAAACAACCGTGTCCAGTTCGTCGGTTGGCCTTTGTCTCTTAGAGTCATGACCGTTAGCTGGCTGTCCTCTCCTATTATAGCTTGTCCAAAACTTTCGTCGTAATCAAAAGTCAATTTAGAGATTGATCCCACCCCCTTCCGAAGTCAAACGCTTCGAAAATGTTCTGCTCACGCTCAATGTTGAGAGAGCGAGGTCGGCGAACCATGGGCGGAGCAGCACTGCGCTTGAGTACAGGTGCACCACTGACGACTATGCTCAGTCGCTCAGAGCAGTAGCGTCTCTTACTTCTGCCGCACCGCCATCACACGGCATTGGCCTCAACGCTCTACTGTTGCCGAATCACATTATGGTGATGGCACTGCTTCTGCGCTTGACCCATCAGTGGACCCATGGAGGGTCCATCAAGCTTCTCAAATGCTACATCAGGGTTGGACAGACCGGAAACGGTTGGGGGGAATAAGCCCCTCGTCTCGATCACAAGTCTAACGCAATCCGGTTTTTTTGGCAAGGTTTTGTTCTCGAAACTGGGATTTTTTTTGATGTGCTTGCGTTTGCGCTCATTCACTTTCTCGCCACGTCTGGGCGCTCCGCGGTCCTAGTTGAGGAATTTGCTTCCGCACGTTCCTAACGTCATGTGAAAGAAGGTTTGGTGTTTCGCTGCTAAGGGTTCTGATTTTACACGACTTGAGAAAACGCGTCCAGAAGCGCTTTGCCTTGTGGAGACAGCGTGTCAACCATTTGCTTGCAGACCCCGTGCGTGGGATGGTACTGTATCGCAAGGATTTACAGTGGACAGATGGGATATATTGAAATGAGTGGCAAGGCGCACGATACTGCTCTTTGGTTCATTCCACGAGATGTCACAATGGGCAACATCAGACCATGATATCGATGATATTTTCTAACGTGGACGCGGCGGCGTGTGACAGTCGTTGTACATAGAAGACATTCCCATGAAATATGAAGCGCTTATGATACATCACGCTTTCCGCCAATCAGGCACGGCATTTCGGAACTACTTTAGAATCGCCACCGTGTGCCGAATAAGGGCACACAGCTTTCAACGTCACAAAAACTAATCTGGCTTTTTGGGCACACCTGGCAGTTTGTTTTTACCCTTGTTGACCTAGTGCATCACCCTCTGTTGGTATTTGGAAAAAAGTTTGTATGTAAGTTATTGTATGGCTGTTCCTGCTTGTGGAGCCTGATATGAAATTCTAGGAGTCGAGCCGATGCCTTCGAACGGCTAACCAAAAGTACAAGTACACCAACGTACCACGGTGCGATACCACGGACTAGGTCGACCTGATATCCCCGAGACTTATCGCTCGCACCATCTGGGGATCCGCACATGATTGTGTTAGCCGAAAAATGCGATTCCACCAAGTCTATGGCCCTATGGGGCAACTTCGGCTCCCTCTCGTAACCGAGTATCTCAGCTCTGTTAATTGGCTCGGACATTCGCAGCGATGCCGTATTTTTCGGACCTGCACCTCCCTGTCTTGGCGTTGATTTCCGAGAACGTCACAGTGATAGCTCCTATGTGACTCGCTGCGCCAACTGAATAGGATAAATGTCACCTTCTGTTCTGACGAAACTAGTTCATGTGAACGTGATTACGCCAAGCTCTTGGTCCTGGAACCCACAGTATTAAGGTACTAGGTGTTCCAGCAACGGTCATTTGACTTGTGGACTCTGAGCATCTCTCCCCGCGAGGTAGTGCAAACCCCAACTCGGCTTCTGATCCTTTTTATTTATTGTTATTCTTGGAACCAGTACGGTAGCCGCAGATGGACTGATCTTAGCCATGACGACAATCGACTGTACTTGTTGGGGTTTCGTTGTTCTCGAATCACGCCTGCCATTTCACAGCGCTACACCACCACTACCATCTTTGGCGTTTCATCAAAACAACTCCGCAGAGACTGCATGGCAGATGCGGGTACTTCATGCCCGCAATTAGATGCAGCAACATTTTGTTTGTTTGTTTTAATCAATCTGTCTGTTCTGTTTCGCTGTCCAGAGGCTAATAACACGAATCCGAACGCGTAGAATGACATAGATGGCGCTTTCGTGACGACTCCCGTCCGGGTCGGACTCGGACGCAGGTTCGGCTCATCGGAGGCAATTGCCCTCCACCATCTCATATCGATCAAACCTTCTTTTCTGTCCTCGTTTGTTTCTCTGCTGAGAATTAAAGTAGGGGCATGAGCCCTAATATTTTTATTTTTTCTCCTGCTCATGCAGCTCGGAAAAGGCAATCGTCGTGCCTGTCCACTGGCCCGGCCTCTGGAATATGGGCAAGAAGTCGCTTTGCATCAAACTTCGGACAGGTATGATGGCGTGTACCGCGGGGGAGCCCGAAATTTCAACTTGATCTGTGTTTAAATTTTCCGGGTTAGTGATTCCTCAAGCGGGGGACACGTGCGCAGCTGTCCCACATACTGTAACCTACGAGAAAAAAGTGCGGTGGGAGTGCATGTGAGGCTGTTCCCGTTGCCGCCCGGGCGTTTTGAACCCCCCTCCCCCCCCCTCCCGAACCTGACCGCCAGAAATCTCTTCCGTTTACAGCACCATGTTAGTCGGATCGAAAGCCCCGTCCTCACTATCTGACTACAATGAACAGCCCTTGAACCCTACCTCTCTACTCGACCGCATGGCTCTCATACAAAAATTTACGAGCCGTTAGCACGGTTGGACGCACGAGTTTCCCAAGATTCCCAACCCACTCGTGAGGAGATTTTCTTTCCTGCGAATTACGTCCTCAATTCCCCAACGTCAGAGTTGTCGTCGCTGGAATCCAGAATAGGCCCCCTGAACAACCGCCGAAGTTACGCTTGTTTTCCCCAGTGTCGCAGGTGCGAGTCGATCCCCCAAAATACTGGAAATGCCTCCAGACCCTTTATCTCATAGTCTCGACCTCAGCTCTTTCTGTGGCCACATAGTCCGCAACTACTGCACGCCTTCTTCAAGTAGACATGGGGTTGGGGGAGGGGGGTTGCCAGTGGGGGGAGTAGTTCCTGTTCCCGTTTGGCCCCCGACATCCAGTGAAGGACGAACCTCCCCCCTTCCTTCCCCCCCCGAGTCCCCACTTACGCCCCGCTCCGTTAATTCTCGACACCTCTCCTTTACCCCATCAAGTACTTCAAAAGCCGCACAACTTTTTTTTCACGCCCCTTCCTTTCGCCTTTTCTATGCGTGGCTTATAACCTATCCTTCAAACGTCCTGTTTCTGGAAACTGTAAGCACTGTAGCTCTGTGACATGGGAAACAATCGATTTACGGAATGCGATTACCCTCCTCTTCACCTCTTGACAAAACCCGCTTCACAGGCTTCTCCGTTACCTCATCTGCCCACAAGTATTATACAACCGCAATCAATTGCACTGAAATAGGACTGCTGGTACGTTATCATTCTCACCCTGAGCGTTGTCAATGCATGAGAAGTCGGCGGGTACGCGGACCCGGAGAGGGCAGCCTGTTTGGGTAGATCCATCGCCTTTTCTGAGACACAATGGCCCCAATACAATGACTGGTCACTGCTTTGAACGTGCCGTCGGAAAGGCTTCGATCAGACAGACAGACAGACAGACAATCGAATCGGTGTCGCATATTCCCGTGCATATCGTTTATTCACGCAATGAACCACCTACTCCGCGAACTATAACTACAGATAAATCTAAACGTACAGTACATATGCACGGGTCTGACGAAAATACATAATCGCCCATATCAACCCCATGGGCTGGGGGGAAGGGAAGTGACTCAAAAAGCGCGATCGTCTAGATGTGAGAAGGATCGAGATAAATAAGCGGTTCGAGAGTGACAGTAATATAAGTCATGCTTATCGGCGCCAATACAGTCTAGTTACCAAATGCCCATGAACTTGACGTACATCGGTCCTTATTGAAATGTATTCTGTGCATAGTAAGGTTACGATCATAGATAAGAGTCATGTTGATTGCAAAAGCGAGCGGAATATCACAGCTTTGACCACGTTCAGCGTTCCTAATAATAGCTGGCCAGAGCACTTACCCCTCTGTTTCGGCTATGAATCAGAGACGAGTAGACTTCCTTGAAGGGCGTCATCACGATCCTGAGCTTCATAGTGAACAGGAGGGGCGAGGGACATTGGCACGGCGGTCAGGTGCTGCAGTGGGGGAAGACAGGTCCGAGTCAGTGATGTGGAGGGAAAGAGAAAGAATGTTGGTCACTTGCTCAACAGAAAGTCGGCCTTTTATACGTTGACCGTTTAATAAAGGGGCTGCGCTCTCTGAATATGATTGTCGTTTTCGAGTTTAGCGTCCGCTTGCAAACATTGTAAGCGCGTGCCACGGGACTTTGACCGTTTTAGGTGGCGGAATACAACGGTTCCCGTGGAAATCTTGCTGGCAAAGGGTTCATTGCGATCCCGCGCCATCCCGTATCGATCCGTAGGGGTTGAGAGATACTATCTGAAACATTCGGCAAGTGAGGGAATCGTCATACTATCATGAAATGGCAGGTATTGAACCTCCTGGAGTAGGCAACCCGCGGTTTTACCTTTCACACTCCTGACGGGACAAGGGATCGTGAGATGCGGCGCGAGCTCAAGACACCGAGTAACGGGAGCTCTATTTCACTTTCGCAGTGGGTTGGCACCTGTGGTTAGCCATGACTGAACACGGATGGCACCACATCGCGCCTGTGGCGTCGTCAGCTGCCACCTGGGAAATCTTTTCATTTCCGCTGGACGCTTGAGGATGATCTGGACCTCAAGGTTGGCACACTAACAAAGGATGGACATATGCCTACAGCTGGAGGTGAAGACACCGATGGAGTGCCCGAGACTTCTGCCTGAGCCGGGCTGGAGATGTGATACGACCAGGACCAGATCCTTTCCGTTCCGGGGCCTAAATTGGTATTAGTCAGAGGAAGCTCCTATGTGGCCACAAGTGTCTTCAATAACAGTCTTGGAGAGCCTGGGCATATGATACACCTCATCCGCAAATAAACCGTCACCCAATGCCGTTAGACTATGCCACATCTAAGGGTCGGATGCACGCAGTGCACGTAAGCTAAGGCGCCCCGCTGCCTTGCTGGTAGCAGCACTTCCGGTTGCGGAAAGAAGACAATAACGCTTGGGGTTCCGCCGTTCGAGAGAGTTGCGTCAAGAAAGAATGATTTCTTCACTTTGGGAGAACGCCGGTTTGCATCTGGCAGTCTTCAAGGTAGTCCAGTGGCGCCAGGGAATTTCAGAAAACAAAACAAAGGACTAAAGCATCCGCTCGCTCTGATCGAAAAACAATCTAATCGCAGGAATACACGACGTTTTTGACAGTCGGGTGAAACGGCCATCTGTGACAATCAGCGATTTTGGAAACAATGATCGTGTATAATGCCCTGTTGTACAGCGGCCAACACTCGGAGTTGCCAATGCCTGGGAATACATCCAAAAAGAAAGTCTTGGTTACATGCCACTGGCAGGGTGCTCCACAGAGCTCTTGAAACGTATCCCTGAAATGGAAAATGCCCCTTGATTCGTCCAGCCTCCCTCGCGAACTTCACGGTGCACCAGGAACTGCCAGGAGATGTCAGGCCCCAATACCGTGGCTCTGGTACTTGTGAAATTGAATATCTTTTATGTTGTGGAAAGGAGGAGAAATCATCTGAATATTCTGGAAGGTCGCTTTTCCAACAAAGAAACGAGAGCCACGAACAAGCCGATTCCAGCTGGAAATGTGCACGGTTAAATATGGTGTTATCTCCCAAAAGCAAACAAACACGTTCGTTCCGGCCAAGAGTACGGAATGACGGACCATCAACTTCAATTGGTCGAATTGTGATAACTGGAGAAGAACGGTGTGTGATCAACATCGATGCCGGAAGCCCCACCTTCGGAAAGTTCAGCACTGACAAGGGCGTTGTTGAAGGGATACCATGATTGCGGGCGCTTAAATCAGCAAGCAAACGGGAAAGAAACGCGATGAGGTATAAAAAGCTCTGAAGTTTTGAAGGACCACTGGCGCCCACGGAGGAGTGGAACAAGTGGAAAATGGCGAAAAGCTTGACTATCGGCCAAAATTCTGAGGCCGACGTTATCGATCCCCTTCCACGTGTACCCGGCATTACACAACTCCGCCTCCTCCAATCGAGCAGGCCGTCTACAGCAAGGCTGCAGCGTTGAATAGCCGCTCCTTCGCCGAATCTCCGCTCACTGCGAAAGTCCGTATATCAGTATCAGCTGGTGTCCCCGACTGATCGGTAGCAAGACAGGTCTTCACCTTACTTGGTGTGGTAAGAACAAGCTCGAGCGTTCAATCCAAATGGAGTTGCCCGGCCAGCTCGTCAGCAAGACTGTGGACGGACGGCGGACGGCGTACAGCTCGGCACGGGTGACGGCCTTTCTACGGCGGTGAGTCAGCTGGTCACTACAAACGGCAAGCACGTAAAGGTTCCGTCCCCGTCCTAGCCGCCCTCAAATATTGTGGGCAAAGCGTACCCTGTAGGTAAGCCTTCGCTTCGGAAGTCTCTGATGAATGAGAGTTTCGTGAGATAAGCTCTGCTGCGCGTCTAAGTACTATATAAAACCATCCAGGGGCAATCTCGCCAAAGTCTAATACCGCTGTCTGCATCTGGCGCTCTGATGATAAGTACTGTACTGGTGACAGAACAGTGGCGCCGATTAAGTTGATTGGTACACGATGGAACGATCCCTCCAATCCCTCTGGGCCCCTCACCGCGTGTGTCAGGGAAACAGAATATACGCCGACCAATCTATACGGTTTTCCATACCGTATCGACAGTAATATCACCTGTCAAGTGCCATAGTCCATCTACAGCCCGCAGGACCGTGGGCTCAAGGTCCCTCATGAACACGAGCACAGCAATGGACGGAACATATATCTGAAATTCGCGGGCGAGCCCTCGCAGCGCAGCGAATGACACAGGTGGCGGTTCCCATTCGGAAATGTCTAGTTCCGCAATTCGAAGTTCGCGCAGGCGTGTCAGGTATCCGTAAAAGATGAGACGCTGGGTGCCACACGTAGTAAACCTTGATTAGTCACGCTTAACCAACTAGGGAAACTGCATGTCACCTACTTCGCTCCCATCAACAGGTAGCGCCAGTGGACCTAGGTACCTCAACTGTGGCGTCGGCCCGAATGTCTTGACAAGCGACGATAAGAGTTCCAAAGAGAACGTCGAGGTGTATGACTCGTCCGCCACCGTTAGGGAGTATATCGGTTGCGTCGACAAGCGCAAATCGGCGAGGAGAAGGGCGAGCTCGACACGTCTGGTTTCACGATTCGAACTTGAGAAGCATGTTTTGACATGCGTCACGGGGCGACCTGGTACGAGGACACCCACAGCTTCGGTGAAGGTGCAATCAAGGATGGAGAGGCGAGGGAGACTGTGTGCTTGTCTTAGCGAATGCGTGCTGATGGATAAGTTCTCCGGGATGTCCCCGTCAAAGTCGGAAATGTGCAGATCGGTGAGCTCACGTTGTGTGATGAGGAAGGATACAAGGTGGACATCCCACGCGAGGTCGCAGTGAAACGTGTGAAGCTGGAAACTGCAGCCGTCCAGTATCCATGCGTAGTTGGTTGGGATGCCACCATTCAAGTAGACGTGGAGCGAGCGTAAACTTGTGGTGTTCCGGAGCGCACAGGAAATAGGGGTCCAATAAGAGTGGGATGGGGATGAGGTTGGCCCTTGTTCCTGGTGATTGCGTCCATTGTCACCTTGCCCTTCGTTCAGGTATAATGCGAGGGCGGTGACTAATCGCGACAGTCTGGGCTGCTCAGCCAAGACCCGATATAGCATGAATGTATTGGAGGGCTCGCTTATGTCCAACGTTCGATAAAGCACACGCTCAGCGGCCGTCCGGAATCTCCTGGAGACCAGACAAAGCGCACAAAGGACCGCCCGCTTTTCAACATGTTGCACGATGTTCAAGTACACCTCCGGAGGCAGCTTCATGTATCGAAATGCATAGCCGTCCTACAGATATGGCATGAACGGAGAAAATACACGAAAGACGGAGCATGGGGAATATCCGAATAGGACTCACCGTTCGTGAGAAGACGAAGTCTATGAGTGGGAGACCTCGAGCGCTTACTATAACCGGGGTTCACGCTATCGGGAGACGGCTAATAAACCTAAACCACTTCTAGCGCAAGGGAGCAGTGGGGATGGGTGTCGGTGGGTCGGTGGGTGGGAATGGGTGTCGCGAATGGAGCGTTGGTGCTCGGTCAGTGGGACCTCGTATTCACGGTGTCTGGAGTCTCCAATGCGTGTTACACGAGGCCGGGGGTGAGTGGAACTCCGAGGCACAGCCTGAAACAGCGGCGGCAGCCCGCGGACGCAGAAGAGAATATTCCGTCGTACTTCCTTCAGTTGCCTCTGGGCTCTTTCCTTGCATCATGGCAATTAGTCCTCGGGATTGCTTGTTGCAGGATGATCACCGCATTATGCCCACTAGAAGGCGCTGTTCTTCCACAACGAAGTCCGGCTGTTTTGACAGTGGACCAGCGACGCCGAACAAATTGCTGCTGCATCAAAATAACTGGAACATTGCCTTCTTGTATCATACAGTCCCCTCGACTCTTCTCGCAAGGACTTCCCGCCTTGGGGAACCTTGACGGTAAGGATAACACTCTGACCCATCCTGGGCACGGGCGCCCATTGTGTCTGGCAGTTGGCGCCAAGTCGATCGGCGTGTGGGGTCACTGTGCTGCTTTTGCGTCGACGTCAAGAGTGGTACTAGAGTGGTACTTGGCGTAGTACGGGGTGGCGGGCCGCATGGCTTGGAGGGACACTTTAATATAGTCACTATCGCTTAAATACAGTAACTTTTGGTTCCTATCCTTGCATTTCGCGCTAAGGCCAAATCCAGATCGAGGGTACAAAAATAGAAAATACACGTAAGTAGAAAGTGAATCTAGGACTCGGCGATGCACGGGTTGTTGGCATCCGCGCAAGGCGAGCGACGGACGTAAGTGAGGACGCGGCCCTTGAAAAGAGAACTGCTGGTAACCGAGTCGAAAAGTTGAGGATAATGATCCATAAAATCAGAGCAAGCGAGGAGAGGCAGAACACGAAGTAGATAGATAAGCGACTGGAATGATATCACTCCAGCTTCTCCAGAGTCTCTAATCTGGACAGGACGACGTCTTTACTTGTTTCTTCAATCTCTCCTGCCAAAAAAATTTCGTCCAAGATGGCATAAACCTGATATCCAAAACGCGTGTCAGCATCTGCATGAATTTTCGGAAAGTCACAGCGTACCTTATAGAAATTGAACACCAGGTCCAGCTCGCAGACATTATCAAAGAAGGCATCTGTTTTCTGTATGAGCCACCTGGGTAATCCTCAATCTTGGTAGGTAGACCGAGCGCACCAAGAATCTCGACAAATAGGTGTATTGCCTCGAGGTACGCGAGTTCGTTGTCGTTCGCATCGACACATACACAAAAGAAGAGGCCAGCGTAGCGACGGTATACAATCTTGTAATTCCGGAACTGGGGAGACCAAGATGGTTGACCTTGGCTAATAAAAGACGACAACAGCGAGATTTGCCTACCTCAACGAAATTGGACTGATATTTCTGGTCGCGTGCCGCAACTACCCGATGCACTTCACCACGCAGACGGAGCTGCAATCAAGGTTGTGAATCAGGAACTTATCTTTCCATGGATGATCCAAGAGTGCGTACCTTCTCTTCATCATCGTATGGAACATACCACTTCGACAACCGCGTCTTGCCTTGGCGATTCTAGTAAAGTGAAAGAACAAGATAGAAATCGAATTCGGATGGCACGGGGAGCGAAATCTCACTTGAACCAGGATGAATCGAATCATTATGAGAGTTCGGAGCAGCCTCGCTCGACAAAAAAGTCGGCGAGTCTCCCTGACCTAATTAGCGCCGGGCCGACAACGCAAGTTAACCACGTGATTGATGTTGACATCATACGCTTTGCGTCACTCGGTACCAACCGTCCCTCTTCACAGCTTCACACTCCGACTAAGTCAGCTAAGTGGTCTCCGAACGCCTGGCTCGCCTGGCAAGCGACTTCCCGGGCCGCTGCAGCTTGGACTCGGCCCGGGATTGGAGCAAGCGCAGTCAAGTCAACTGCTGTCATTTCAAGTTGCCTTGCGTTGTATTGTATACCTTTCCCCACTGGCAAAGGTACTCCCAAAGGTGATTCTGCAGTTGTATTTATTGGGACCATCTCAAAAAATTCCAACAGCGGAGAAATTACTGTAATGCAAG
>Ga0137362_10001098_pt1 | contig 16160 bp, 23 predicted proteins | sample MadtaG_2_FD_104801 | JGI IMG/M metagenome (GOLD analysis project Ga0137362, IMG submission 104801) | Vadose zone soil microbial communities from Angelo Coast Range Reserve, California, USA - Mad1_100_16 metaG | ecosystem: Environmental > Terrestrial > Soil > Vadose zone | place: USA: California... | reverse complement strand
GTGAATCCCAGCGCCGCTTCAGCGCAACCTTCCGGGAATGCAGACGTGCCACCCGGCGGCTGTATGCCGATCGGGCTGACCACTTCCGGAGAAATCGTTTTCCCGATTCAATGCAAGGAGTTCATCGAACAGCACCGCGGCAAGGACGTGGAGCAGAACTCCGCTGCAGTGGAGCCAAAACCCGCCGACGTCGTGGAGCAGAAACCCGCTGCCGTGAAAGAGAAACCGGCCGCCGCCGTGGAAGACAAGCCCGCCGTCACGCAATCGGAGGCCATGGCACCGGTGGCGCCGGAGAACAGCCAGCCGGTAGATAAACCGTTCGAAACAGTTCCATTGCCAAAGCGTGCCGAGCGCAAGCTGCGCGAGCATGTGAGCTTGAGCGGCTGCCAGCGCTATCGGACCTACGATGCAGCATCCGGAACCTACAGGGGCTACGACGGACGGGTCCGTCCCTGCCGATAAATTCTGATCGGCGGTTTTAAAGACCTGTCACTCAATCGCCGGCCACCGACCGCCGCTTTTAGCCGCCAAGGCAACCACCTTCGTCAGCACGCCAGGCTAGGTTTCCTGATACGCCCGCGGCCGCGGCTGGAGCCGCCCATCAGGCGGAACCGACGCGCATGCTGCAACGCAGTGAAGCCAGGCGGGGCACGAAAGTCGCTCCCCCGCGTTCAAGGCCGGCTTGACCAGGCAAATCGGAAAGTTGCAAAATGCCGGAGTTCGCGGCCAGGCTTCGTACGTTGCGGTTCTTCCAAGAGAACGGTAAGCGACGATGGGTATCTTTGGGCGAAAGGTCGATGACGAATTCGATGCGCTGATACATGCGATCGGACGGCTGTTGCATGGCAAGGGCCATGACCTCCAGCGCGCCGTGCTGACCGATCTCGTATCGCGGTGGATCATGGGCCATCATCCGTCACAGCGCCGCCAGGCGCTGGCGATTCATGTCCAGGCGGTGCGAGACCTGATCGAATTGAACGAGGACGCGCTGTCCGACCACAAGCGCGGCGAACCGGAGGATTGGTGACAGCCTCGCTGGCGCGGCGCCGTGATCGGCCGCAGTCTTTATCGCCGAGCATCCTCAGGATGGATCGGGACATGGCCAGGGTTTCGCGCTACGGACAAAATCAGTTCGGCGACCGGCCACCGTGCAACCTTAACCGGTAAGGTTAAGCCACGGATGCAATTGCGGCGAGGGGTTGTCTCGCTATCCTCATTTGATGACCGACAAGATCACCTACGACATCTATCGCGGAACCGCCGATCGAACCTTGCGCCTGGCCACGATGCCGGGCGCCGGGCTGCCTGCGCATCTCAAGCGCAAGGAGTGGGTGCTGATGCCGAATGGAAAATCTCCGGTGCATTCGGACGCGGCTCGAGACGTCGGCATGCGCGGCTACTGCTTTTTTCAGGTCGTCGAAAGCCAGTAACAGACTGAAAAGCAGCAATAGCCATGACCGATGAACTGCTCGCAGCGATGCACGGGGTACTTGCCAGGTACCATCGCAGTATCGCCAAGAAAGCAACGCTCGACATCGTGCGACAATATCACACCGATCTCGCGCAGCGGTTTGCGGATGAGGCTGCGCAGATACCAAGGCGCACGGCCATCCTGGAACGCCTTCATGAACGCGAAGTCGAAACCAGGCAGACGATGGCACCGTCGACAAATGACGTACGGGACAAACCGGCGACCCGCTACGACCATCCGTAATCGGGCAAAGCCGCCACGACATCCCATTCCGACTGGGGCGCCGCAACTGGACAAGCCCATTCACAAGCGGTTCAGGGCGACCGGAAGATCATCGGCCGACAGCCGAAGTCAGTTCGCAAATAGTCAGTTCGCAAATAAATAAAATGCGTCGATTGATTTTGAAGATAACCTTTCTGGTTGCCATCATCATCTCGACGGGCGGCTGGATCTGGTTATTGGGCCTTGGGATCAGGTGGTTGATCGTCAAGCTCTAATATTTGCGATGAAGATAGGCTTCGCTATTGGAACCGTCGTCGGCAAGTCCAATTCCCTCTCGCCACAGCAGAAACGCAAGCACAAGCATGCTCGGCGTCAAAGCCAGCATCACCCCAAAAACCACGGCTTGAATCGTCGTCATCGGCGTCCCCACGCGTTCGACTTCGCCCGGCCCATACCCTGTCACGGTTGGTGCGCATCGTGGTGCTAATATGGCGGCGGTGGCCCTCCTTCACCGCAATCCACCGCCTTTCGCGGCAAACGGTCCCGCATCCCCCGCCGCGGACAGGACGCTGATCAAATTAAAATTGGAAAATGAGCAGTATTGACCAGCGAGTCAGATCTCCGCGCCGACATGGTGGGTTGATCACCGTCCTGTCTCGGCAGGTCGTCTGTGACCAAGTGTTTCGTAACCCTCCCGCCGCGGGGAATTGCCATGCCGGAATATCAGCCTGTCTACCCATCCCACCTCGCCGCGATCAAGCGGCCTCGCTGCCCGATCTGCAATCACCCGCGAATGCTTCTCTCCAGGATCGAGGGCGGACCCTCCGGCTGCGACCGCCGGACATTCGAGTGCCAGAAGTGCGGTCGTGTCCAGACCTCGACTGCATCGAGGGACCCAAAGGAATCCAACGTTCGCGGCTGGTTTGGCGGCGAACTCAAGCCGCCCCAATAAGACATGGACGAGAAGTAGGTGGGCGAGAAGCAGGAAGGCGGAATCTCCGCTGATCACCGCAGTCATAGCGCGCGAGCGGCGGACGCGCTTGAGGAAGCGCGCGAGATGCCGCCCGGAGCGCGGCGAACCGAGGCGCTGAAAAAAGCCGGCCTTCTTCGTAGAACGGCTGACCATCAGGAATTGATCTTTGCAAAACGAGGCAGGCCTCGAAAGTAGCTGAACTCAGGGAAGTCAAGTCATGCCGCCGCTCGAAGCGACCACCACAGGGCAGCGCTCGACTGAGCAATGTTGAGCAGCGTAGCCACGCCACCCCTACTACTGTGTGGGTCAGGAATACGCAGCGCGCGGTCTCATCATCGTCAAGCGCCATCATCCGCGATGTGGCCCAGCGTTGATGACGTACATGGGATCGCCCTCCGTGGAACAAGATGACACGGCGCTGCGGTCCACTCTGTGGTCGACTTCACAGATCAAGGGTTCACCTGCCTGCTGGCGACAGCCACCAGCGCATTGAGCGCGGCGAACGGCCTTCCGTTTCAAACAGTCCGCGCACGCGGCACCGTCAGGTCGAACCTATAGAACCGCTCAATCCGCCGCTATTTGCCTTGCAGAAATTGCCTTGCAGAAACTGACTGTCCGCAGGTATTAGGTGGCTCCCGGAGAGCCATCGCATGTCAGGCCGCGAACAAGAACCATCCAGAACACCCCTCCCCTCCAGGCCACCATTGCCGACTCGGCCGGACGAACCAGCACGACATCCGGAGCCGACGCGCAGGTGAAGCTTTGGCGCAGGTGACGGCGACCGCTGGACAGGTGCCCCGCCCAGGGTCTGTACCTAATCCCACTCCGCCGCCCCTTCGACAAAGGCTGCAAGACCTCGGAGTACGGCGGCAAGTCGATCCCGACCGACCGAACGGGCGTAGCGGCGCTCCAGTTCGGCCATGACCTCGAGGCTGTCGAGCATGAGCCGTTTGCCGGTTTTGGTGAGTTGCAGGACGCGGGCGCGGGCATCTTTTGGGTCGCCGTGTACGCGGATGTAGCCAGCGCCTTCGAGTTCAGTCGCAAGTCGGCCCATCGCCTGCTTGGTGATCCCCGCCCGGTCCGCCGCGACGGTCACGGTGCTGCCGGCCAGGTCGATGTTGGACAGCAGCGTCGTGTGAGTGGAACGCAGGTCGGCATAGCCTCGGGCATGTAAGCCTTCCACGACGTGCCGATTCACGATACGCGAGGCACGCAGCAGCAGCTGCCGCATGTTGGTGCGGCGCCCCTCCTCGATGGCTCCCAACGTGATCGCACCGCTTTTGCGTGAGCCTTGCTTCATATCATAACCTTGGGTTACCTTCGATCGGAACTCTAGGTTATCAACTCCTACTGGAGCCGCGCAATGACCAACCATCAAACCTTCACCGATCCAGGCGCCGGCACGTGGCTGACGATCGACTTTCTGCCGGGCGTCGAACTCATGCCGCTCGCCCAGCCGGTGCCCGACGGGTCCATTCACCGCGCGCGCCTCCGCGCCGGCACGACCATCCCGGTCCACGCCCACCCAGCCGACGAATTCGTGCTGGTGCTGTCGGGCACAATCGAAACCGCCGGCAGGCGCTGTGAAGCCGGCACATTCTGGACGACGCCGGCCGGTACCCGCCAAGGTCCGCACGTCGCCGTCACCGAAGTCGAGTTGCTCACCGTGCGGCTTGGGGCCATGGGGCCGTTCGGCGACGATGGATGACCACATGCTCCCGGCCGGGCGGAGCGGTCCGCCCCGGGGCTTGTGCGGCGCCGGCACAAGCAAAAGCCGATTGGCGTCGCGTTCGATCAAGCTTAGCTGCAGATAAAACCGCCGCTCGTCCGTTCCGTCAGCCTAGAGATCCTGGTCTGAGGTGCTCTATGCAAATAAACTACTTAAGGTTTTAGCGAGTGGTTACTGTGCTCGTTGACAGGCCTGCATTACTATCGTTAAATCATACAAATATTTTACTTGAATACCTTTTAGGCGTTTAAATTCATATGAGTACCAGTGCGTTACTTGCGTGCCTGGCGTTGCTATACGGTATCGCCAACGCAGATCCTGCCGTCTTCATCGTCACCCGCGCCGACCCTGACACTGCGGTGTCAGCGAGCGTCGCAGCCGGTCTGAAGAGCGTTTCAGTTTCCCTGTCAGGCCTCGGCGATCGCGTCGGCCCGCAGACGCCACCCGGCGGCACGTCGCATGCGATCGCTGGCGGCGCGGGCGGAACGACGGTGGCTACCGCCGAACCATTCGTGGCAGACATGCAACCGTTCGCAGAACCATTCAATATGAGGGGCGGTCCGGCTGCCAGCCAAAGTACCGGCCTTGATTACCTTATTCCCGTCATCGATCGCGCAGGCACTTTCACGCCCAACGCGGCTGACGCCAGCACCCGGGCGCTCCTCACCGGCGTCTCGTTCACCTTCGGCGCCGAACTCTACGTGGTGGACGCAACTCCCGTTGCGGAAGATCCCGAGCGCTCCAGCGGGGATATGATGATCTTGGGTTTTGTCGGCGTCGGCCTCATGCCCTATCTCGTCGCACGAGCGCTGCTTCCGCGGCCCGCTTTATCCGCTTTCACCATTCAGTCAAAGTAGCCGGGCGCGCACGGCGGACAGGTGAAGTTCACCGCCCGGGCAGGTGAAGTTCGCAGCAAGAATTGCCGGAAGAGCTGTTTGCGGGCCGGCATTCTCGCTTTAGAATTGTCTGCATCAAGTGCGACTCCCTCGGCATTGTCCTCGACTGCCCGGAAGGCGCGCCGCCCTCGACGCAGATCAAGTGCAGGCAATGCGGCGCGCCGCGCGGAACGCTCGGAGAGCTCCGCGAACTCTCTTGTTCGGATCGACGGGATCTGTTTGAGGGTTGAGGCGGTCCCCCCCCCCCCGCAACCCGACCTGACCTAGCCGGTTGCTGCCTGGGCCTCGGCTAGGCGCCTTCTTTCGTTCGAAAGATGAGGCTCATCATCGCATCAAGGAACTGCGCTTTGTCCGCTACCGGACATGGATCATGGTCGCCATGTCATTGGACCGCTGGCATGCCGGAACCGCGCGAAGTCGGCGTGGGTTACCAAATCGTTTCAGATCAGCCGTGGTTTCGATGCCGCGATTCACCCGACTCTTAAACTTTTTGGCGCAGATCCATGGAATGGTTGAGCGACGTGCACTCCCGCGGCAACGCATATTCAAGGCCGGAACCATTGAGTTCGACGGCGCGGGAATCGATTGCATCGTTCGCAACCTCTCCGCCGTCGGCGCCGGCCTCGAGGTTGCGAGCCCGGCGGGCATTCCCCACGAGATCACGCTGAATATCCGCAGCTGCGAGATGCGCCGGCATGCCTACATCGTGTGGCGCAAGGAAAAGCGGCTCGGTGTCGCGTTCGGTTAGCGAAAAAGCCGCCGTCCGTTTACGGGCCGGTTCGTTGAGCCTTCGGATCGCATCCCGCCCGACCTCGCACCGCCCGAATCGGAATCGAAACTTCCGGAAGATGATTTGAATCGGACAACGATGATCGGTGAGTCGCGCTGGCGAATTCGGCCTGATTAACGTCCGATGACCATTCCAGGTAGAAAGCAGCCGCGACCGAGAGCGCCAGCACAACCAGAATCTGGACCAGCACGGTCGCAATGATTGCCGGCCAATGGATGCCGTGGTTGCTTTGACGTTGGCTATTGAGCGATTGCATAACTGCCTCCCGGATCCGGGCTGGCATCCTCATAGATCAATTCGCGACGCCCAAATGTGAACTGGTTCACTACCGGATGCGACGAAACGCGCTATCACGCCCGTACCGGATATCTCCCCCGAGTCCGGGACCACCACTGCGAAGCCGTCAGGCGATGATATTCCGCTTGGCGGCTTTGTTTTAGGTTGTGCGCGCGCTGGCCTCGCCGTGCCCGTGCCTTGCGATTTTCCCCGGTCTTGTTGATAACCCGCTACCCCTCCGCTGCCGGCGGCATGACAGCTGCCTGCGGCGTGTTATCGACGGCCCAGATGCCTTAAGCACAAGACGGATAAGCCAACATGCGGATCACCCTCGTCGGCTCCCGCCATTTCGGCGTGACGACATTCAATATGCTGCGCCAGCACGGCGTCGAAATCGCCGGGGTCGTCGTGGCCGACGCCGAAGACCGGCTCGCCGCCGCGGCCCGTGCCGCCGACATCCACGTCACGGTACAGGCTGACCCCAGGCTCGTGGTCGCCCGCGAAATCGCCGATCGGACCGACCTGATCGTGACCGCACACAGCCACGCCCGCATCGCCAGGGAGGCGCTGGCCGCGGCAAAGCTCGGGGGTATCGGCTATCATCCCTCGCTGCTGCCGCGGCATCGGGGGATCGCGGCGGTGGAATGGACGATCCGGGAGGGCGATCCGATCACCGGCGGTACCGTCTACCACCTTGCCGACCGCATGGATGCCGGCGCCATCGCCGCGCAGGAGTGGGTTTTCGTCAAGAAGGGCGAGACCGCCCGGGAGCTGTGGGAGCGCGCACTGGCGCCGCTCGGCCAGAAGCTTTTGGCGGAAGTCATCGATTACGCGAAAATCCACAACGCCCTGCCGGCAAAAGCCCAGGACGAGCAGTTTGCGACCAACGCGCCGCGGCTTCCGAAATAGCCTGGCTTCTCGAGTAACATAATACCTATTTCTCGAATCAGGCGCTCAAAGCTCCGTCCACGGGCCGTCGTGGAACAAATTTCTGTTCCCAGCCGGGAACCAATTTTGACTTCAAATCTTTGATATTTAGGGAACTTTTCGCGTTGACGCGGCGCAGCAAATTTTAGACACATTGTGCCTAGACTAAGGCTGCATCACCAAACACATCGGGGATTTGACCCATGCGCCACAATCGCATTCGTAAGATATTTTGTGCTTTCGTTGTCACCTCTGCCGCCGCTGCCCTCAGCGCCGTTCCCGCCGCGGCCCAGACGCCCTATGACGGACTCTGGAATGTCACGATCGTGACCAAGGCAGGTTCTTGCGAAGCCTCGACGCGCTCAACACTTACGGTCGCGGACGGCAAAGTCTCGGCCGCCGGCGCTGACGTCACCGGCAGCATCGGACGGGAGGGGCTCGTGAGGGTTTCGATCGGTGGTGCATATGCAAACGGGCAACTCAGCGGCAATACGGGATCAGGAAAATGGAATGGCGCGTCGGCAGGCGTGCCGTGCAGCGGCCGATGGGAAGCCTCGCGGCAATAGACCGGGCCGAACAATAACAGCCTTCGCGGGCCTTCGGTGGCTGCTGCTTGCAGCCATCGCCTTGCTGGCGGCGTCGGGATCCGGCACCGCAAGCTACGCCCAGTCGGGGCCGTTCACCGGCATGGCCGGCAGCTGGTCCGGCGGAGGCATCGTCACGCTCGATGACGGATCGACCGAGCGCATCCGATGTCGCGCCAATTATGCCGTGGGTGCTGGCGGCAACGGCCTCAACCAGAACCTGCTCTGCGCCAGCGATAGCTACAAATTCGACCTCAGGAGCAATGTCATGGCGGAGGGCGGATCGCTCTCCGGGACCTGGAGCGAATCCAGCCGCAGCATCAACGGAACCCTCGAGGGACGCGGTGGCAATGGCAGTTTTCAGGTCCTGGCGAGCGCGGCCGGGTTCAGCGCCAATATTTCCTTGACCACGCACGGCAACAAACAGTCCGTGGTGATCCGGTCCGAGAGCCAATTCAGGGGCGCCTCGATTACACTGTCGCGCCGTTAGCCCATTATCAAACCAATTGGCCGCGTCGGCTAACTCCTTTTGGCGCTAACGCCTTTTGGCACAGCCAGCCGGGCGGCTGTCTGTTTCATGGTCTTTGCGATCATCAGCGCCTGTTCCGGGGTGAGCGCAAAATCCTGAACGCCTTTATGCGTGGTCAGCGAAAGAATCATGACATCCGGTTCCTCCTCGGGCCAGCCGGTGGCGAAGGCCGTCACAAAATCTGCGGATGTGGATCGGTTGGTCATCTCTACACTTCCTATGTCGTTGGTACGAACGCGGTAACTTCGATCTCGACCTTGGCTCTGATATCGACGAGACCTTCGATGTAGAGCAGCGTCGAGGGCGGGAAGTTTCGTCCCAGCGTCTCGCGCCAGGCCGCACCGATGCCGGCGCCGGCGGCCTCATATTCGCTGCGGCTGGTCAGATACCAGGTCAGGCGAACGATGTGCTCGGGCCCGGCCCCGGCTTCACCGAGCAGCTTGATGATCCTTCGTAACGCCACCGCGACCTGTCCGGCCATATCGGGCTGATAGTCGCCCTTCTCGTCGCCGCCGGTCTGGCCGGCAAGGACGACCCATCGGCCGGGACCGTCGACCGCGACACCGTGCGAAAAGCCGCGTGGCTTTGCCCATTCGGCCGGTTGCAGGACAAGCATGAACTGGTTCTCCAGCGTTTGTCAGGTATCGTCATTCCGGGGCGCGTCAGCGACAGCCGACCTGGATGACGCGAACCCGGAATGACGGAAGAGATCAGCGATCCCTTGGCACCGATCGCCCCGGACGACGCCCCAGCTTTGTGCTTGCATTGCTGCGCTTCTCGCCTTTAGGGCCCCTTGGCATGAACGTTCTCAAGAATCTCGTTAATTCGTCGGATGATTTCCGTGACGGCATCTTCCGCACGCGAGAAACCCAGCAAGTCATCTCCTCTCAGAATGGTCCCATCCGTGCGCAGCGCTTCCGCCGCACGCATTGCGGCGTAGGGCAGCTCTTCATAAAGTTCTCGCAACGCAATCGCATCCTCTGGTCCAATAAAATACGGACGCTTCGGAGTTGTGGAAGGCAGCCTTTGAGGAGAATTGGGCATTGCGATATCCCTCCTGCTTTCCGCCAAGGATAGCACAGGAGCCGGGACGGGGCGACCGTCCGTCAAGAGCCACTAAATTCAAACCGGACCATGCCAACATCAAGCCCGCCGTCTGCGGGGCGTTTTCCGCAACGTTCTTTCTGCAATTTTGGCAAGAACGGGAGTCGCCCTCGGGTCGAGAGGAACGGCCAATAAATCTATAAATATCTCTTCTCCCCCGCGAATAGTGAAAATCTCGTCAGGCGAAAAACTGGGGCGTAATGAAAACGGTATTCCTACAACGCGAGTGCCGTCTCCTTTGGATGCTCTTTCCATTTGAGCTTTGCAGGAGCCGATCAACGCATTAGTAGGGGTAGCGTCGTGCGGCAATTAGGTACGCTGAGGCGGAAATGCCCCGGGGTTGGTCGGTTCAACGGAACGACCGACGTCGTCCAGTTCGATCAAATAGACCAGATTGCTGTCGTCTGACGAATTGTTAGCTTCGACCGCTCGCCGATACAGGACCATTTCAGCCGGCCGGGCGAGCCGTATCCTTAGGGCTGAGTCGGCACGACACAACGGGACGCCGTTGAATTTTTGCAGGCCCAGTTCAACGCGCAGCCAATCCTCATAGCAAAGCTCATTCGCTTCGCTGTACTTCTTGGCTTCAAAAGCCAGCGTGGGTTTGTCGTCGACCTCGAGCGTCCAAATCGAAGAATGGAGGTGCGCGGTCATCTGAACCACCCCTGCACTCAGAAAATCGAACTTAACGGGCCGGAGTCTGTGGACTAAGAGAAACCGAACCTGAAGCCGGTGGTTCCCAACAAGAATCGAATTTAGTTGTAATGCTGCGGCGCAAGGAAAGGACCGGAGGAACAAGCGACCATCGATTAGGTTGCCCTCATGAATGGGAGGTCGCCATGGGACGATTTTATTTCCATCTACAAGCGGACGACCAAATAGTTCCCGATGACGAAGGCGTAGACTTGCCGGACCTTTCTGCAGCTGAGCACGAGGCGATACTAGCGGCGCGTGAACTTTTGGCTGAGGCCATCAAGAGTGGTAGGCCAGAAGTTCCGGAAGCTTTCGTAATCGCAGATGAGGAGGGCCGAGCGCTCGCCGTCGTACCGTTTACGGCGGTTTTGCCGAGGCCCCTGACGAAGTAGGGGTCTGAGAAGATTGCCACGGGGATTCTCGCCCTGTACGTGTGCAATGTGCGCTGGCGGGTTCCGATTATTCACGCTATCAGCTTCGCCAATCCTTTGAACTGTTGGCGCTCCTGAGGGGGGGTAGGTTGGTTGGAGATTCCGGGTTCGCGTCGGAATCTGTCATCGGGCCGCGCTTGCGCGGACCCGTTGGACGCGCCCGGGAATGACGGACAAGATCAGCCGATCCCTTAGCACCGATCGGGCGGGCGCTCCCACACCGAAATTAAGTGCGCGCAGCGCAGCATATTTGCGTGTTGCAAGTCCGCATGAGGTCGCCGATACCGGCCTGCCCTCCCCCACCCAGCCGCGCCGGCGCTTGCGCGGCCTGCCTGGCAATCCCCCCGATGGACCGAACACCTTCCAAACCCAGGGCCGCGCTGTGGATGGCAGGCTGGCTTGCCCTGATGCTGATCATGACGATCGCCGGCCGCGAGACGACGCGCGAACTGAGCGTGTTTCAGATCATGGAGGTGCGCTCGATCCTCGGCTTCTTCATGCTGTATCCGCTGATCCGCCTCCACGGAGGATTCTCGGCGATGAAGACATCGCGGCCGCTGCAGCATGTCGGGCGCAATCTCATTCACTACGCCGCACAGCTCGGCTGGTTCTTCGCGCTGACGCTGATCCCGCTCGGCCAGGTGGTATCGATCGAATTCACCATGCCGATCTGGACCGCGATCCTTGCCGCGAGTTTTCTTGGTGAGCGGATCACGGTCTGGAAGCTTGCAGCCATCGTGCTCGGTGTGGTCGGGGTCCTCGTCATCGTTCGTCCGGCCGCCGGCGAAATCAATCCCGGTCAACTGATCGCGCTGGGTGCCGCCATCGGATTCGGCATTTCCATCGCCATGATGAAGTCCCTGACCCGCACCGAAAATACCCTGACCATCATTTTCTGGATGCTGGTGATCCAGTCGGCGGCCGGATTTTTTCCCGCGCTCTACGTCTGGATCTGGCCTTCGGCCTATGCCTTCGGCTGGATCGTCGTGATCGCGTTCTGCGGCACCTTCTGCCATTACTGCATGGCGCGCGCGATGTTGTATGCGGACGCGACCGTGGTGCTGCCGATGGACTTCCTGCGGGTTCCGCTGACGGCCACCGCCGGCTGGCTGATCTATTCGGAGCGGCTGGACATGTTCACGGTGCTCGGCGCGGCGCTGATCCTTGCCGGCAATCTCTTGAATCTGAGAGCGGCCGATCCGGTCCCGGCGCGGATCGGCACCTGATCGGTCCGCGATCTCCGGGTCGGGGCCGCGAATCGTGATCTAGGTCACGCAATACGCGCGGCGATGGCGGCTGCCAAGATTGGGGGAACAGCTCAAATTTTCGTGGCGCGAACTGCGGTATTTTCGTAGGTTCCCGCCGATGCGTTGCCCGCCGAAATTGCTCTCGACTCAGCCTGGGGATTTCAGATGCGTTACCTCGCCGTCATCGTTTGCCTGATTTGCATGATCTTCACCGCGGACGCCGCCAAGGCCGACCGGCGCGTCGCCTTTGTCGTCGGTAACGGCGCCTACAAGAATGTCGCCCAGCTTCCCAACCCTCCGGTCGACGCCAAGGCGATGGCGGCGGTACTTCGCAATGTCGGCTTCGAAGTCGTCGAAGGCACCAACCTGACGCGCGATACCATGACCGAACGGCTGCTCGACTTCGGCAAGAAGGCGCAAGGCGCCGACGTCGCGGTATTTTTCTATGCCGGCCACGGCATCGCCATCAGCGGCACCAACTATTTGTTGCCGGTCGACGCCGATATCAAATCGGAAATGGACGTCAAGCTCGGCGCCGCGATCAATATCGACCTCACGCTCGACCAGACCATGAGCGATGCCAAGGTCAAGCTGGTGTTCCTCGACGCCTGCCGTGAAAATCCCTTTGCCGCCAAGATCAAGTCGAATTCCGCGACCCGCAGCGTGTCGGTGCAGTCCGGCCTTGCCGAGATGAAATCCGGCGAAGGCACCCTGATCGCCTTCGCGACCGGCCCCGGCCAGACCGCGCTGGATGGCAAGGAAGGCACCAACAGTCCGTTTACCCGCGCCCTGATCGCCCACATCGCGACGCCGGGTGTCGAGATCCAGCAGGCGATGACCGAGGTCCGCGCCCAGGTCAACGAAGAGACCAACAAGGGTCAATTGCCCTGGGGCCACACCAACCTCATCGGCGCGGTCTATCTCAATCCGAGCGCGGCGCCGGCGGCGAGCGCGGCTGCGCCAGCCGTTACCGGCAGCACTGCCGTTGCTTCCACGTCCAGCGGTTCCGACGTCGAACTGGAATTCTGGCGCTCGGTGAAAGAATCGAACAAGCCGGAAGAACTCAATGCTTACCTGACCAACTTCCCGAACGGTAAGTTCAAGTCGCTGGCGCTGGCCCGGATCGCCTCTCTGGAAAGCGGTCCGTCGACCACGACCCGTACCCTGACCCCAGGCGTCGACCCCGCAACATTCACCGAGCAGGCAAGCCAAACCACCGAAGACCAGATCGGTCTCGACAAGGCCCGTCGGCGCGACGTACAGCGCCGGCTGACCGGCCTTGGTTTCGATACCAAGGTCACCGGCGAGTTCGACGACCAGACGCGCGCCGTGATCACGCGCTGGCAGGCCGCGCGCGGCTATCCCAAAAGCGGCTTCTTCAACAAGCTGCAGCACAAGGCGCTGTTGGCGGAAATCGTCGCGGGCGCCCCAACCGCCGCCCGCGAGGCGCCGGTAGAAAAGCCGGCCCGTCCTGCACGTGCCAGCGCCGGCAATGCCGCTGCTCCCCCTCCCCCTCAGCGTGGTCCGGACCCCGGTGGTGCCGCCTTTGTTGGCGGCCTGATGGGTGGCGTGGTGGGCGGCATGCTTCGGCACTGATCATCAAAAGGCCCTGGATCGTCAAAAAGCCCGGCTCATCCCGGGCTTTTTTCAATCCCGCCTCTGGTATCTGGTGCACTCGGCGTGGCCCTCGGTGAATTTCACCAGCCTGTCGCCACCGTCGGGCAGCCGGCACATCTCGACTTCCTTGCCGGCCGGGACCGGTTTGGCGCAAGTGATCTGCGGATCGTTATCGTATTTGGTCGTCGAGAATTTGCAGGTCACGATGCAGGACGCGTCGCTGGCCAGCGAATTGGTCATCGTGATGCTGGCCATCTCCGCTCCCGGCAAAATCGTGCAGTTGAACGGCACCGACTCCGCCGACGCCGGCGTCGACAGAAGGCCGGACATCAGCAGCACAAGGCCGGAAACAAGACCGGCGACAAGGCCGACGAATAGAACGACCTGGAAGCCGCCGGTGCGCGAATGCATCGATACCGCCCGCGACTATTTGCCAGCTGCTTTTCTTAAGGCCTCATTGATCCGATCCTGCCAGCCTGGCCCGCCCTCCTGAAAGTGCTCGAGCACATCCTGATCGATCCGCAGCGAGACCAGCTCTTTCACACCCGGAAGGGCAGTGGTTTTGGGCGGCGCCTCCGGCGTCTTGGTCGTCGTCCGCTTGAACGCCGCTTCGGCTTCGGTGCGCGCGTCGTTCAGGGTTCTCGGTCGTCTTGGTTGATCCGCCACGTCTAGATTCCTTCGAACAACGCCGTCGACAGATAACGCTCGGCGAACGACGGCACGATCGCAAGGATGGTCTTGCCGGCGCTTTCCGGACGTTTGCCGATTTGAAGGGCTGCGGCGATCGCGGCACCTGAGGAAATGCCGCCGGGAATGCCCTCGTTGCGCGCCAGCGCGCGCGAGGTTTCGATCGCGGTCGCGCTGTTGATCGTGACGATCTCGTCGATCACCGAACGGTCCAGGATGTCCGGAATGAAGCCGGCGCCGATGCCCTGGATCTTGTGCGGTGAATGCTGGCCGCCGGAGAGTACCGGACTTTCCTCGGGCTCCACCGCGACGATCCGCAGCGACGGCTTGCGTGGCTTGAGCACCTGCCCGACGCCGGTGATGGTGCCGCCGGTACCGACCCCGGCCACGAAGACATCGATGTCGCCGCCGGTGTCGTTCCAGATTTCCTCCGCCGTGGTGCGGCGGTGAATTTCCGGATTGGCGAGGTTCTTGAACTGCTGCGGCATCACGGCGTTGGGCGTCGTGCGCACCAGCTCTTCCGCGGTCGCGATCGAGCCCTTCATGCCCTGGGCCGCGGGTGTCAGAACGATTTCGGCACCGAGAAACGCCAGCATCTTGCGCCGCTCAATCGACATCGACTCCGGCATCACGAGCTTGAGCCGATAGCCGCGCGAGGCGGCGACGAATGCCAGCGCGATGCCGGTATTCCCCGAGGTCGGCTCGATCAGCACCGTATCGGCGTGGATGAGGCCAGCCTTCTCCATCGCGATGATCATTGCAGCCCCGATGCGGTCCTTCACGCTCGCGGCCGGATTGAAATATTCCAGCTTGGCGAGAATGGTCGCGTGCACCCCGTTCGCCTGCGGCAATTTGCGCAGACGGACGATCGGCGTGTCGCAGGCCGCATCGACAATGCTGTCGAAAACCCTGCCGCGGCCGGGACGGTGCACCGCACTCGTAGCTGGCGAAGCATTCATAACGAAACTCCTGTCACGCGATGTCTGTGCATTTAGAGGCTATTCTCCATTAGGGACAGCTGGTGCCGCCGTGCAAGTCCAGAATCCCGCGGATGGGTCCTCGCTGCGTTGCAAAATTTAATAGCAACCAAATAAACGTAAAACCAACGCAATTGTGTTGCCACATCGTCAAACAAATCAGAGTATGACAAAGCTCGAGTTCAGATCGCCACGGAGGTCACGATGTCAGCTACTGCTGCAATCCGGTCGACCAATACGCGTCATCCCGACCCGCGCGGATGCGATCTGCCGACCTGCCCGGTTTGCGCGGATTCCATGGTGGCTGCGGAAGCGTCGGCTTATCTGTCCGACAACGTCATCAGCTATCTCTGGACCTGCGATACCTGCGGTTACGGTTTCGTAACCAAGCATTCGGTCAAGCGATTTGCCTGCAACTGAGCTTGCGACGGCACCGGTTCGCGTGAAGAAGACGCGTCAAACAAAAATCCGATAAACAAAAATCTAGAGCCCCGGTTTCGATTCTATTGAAACGAAAAAGGGCTCTAGCGCGGCGCAATATCGCCCTTCGCCCAGTCGGCGCGCGTGCGTTCCCGAAAGCTTTCGAACGTCCCCTTCGCAATAGCCTCACCGATGCCGCGCATCAGGTGCTGGTAATACGCGATATTGATTTCCGACAGCAGCATGGCCCCGAGCGTCTCGCCCGACTTGACGAGATGATGCAGGTACGCCCGCGCGCAGCTGCGCGTCGATGGCCATAAGCTTTCCTCGTCGAGCGGCCGCGGATCGTCGGCGTGGCGGGCGTTGCGCAAATTGACCTGACCGAACCGCGTGAATGCCACGCCGTGGCGCCCGTTGCGCGTCGGCATGACGCAATCGAACATATCGATGCCGCGCGCCACCGCTTCGAGCATGTCTTCCGGCGTGCCGACGCCCATCAGGTATCTCGGGCGATCCTGCGGCAGAATCGGCGCGACCTCCTCGATCATCGCCAGCATCACCGCTTGCGGTTCGCCGACCGCGAGGCC
>Ga0137362_10001093_pt1 | contig 16205 bp, 13 predicted proteins | sample MadtaG_2_FD_104801 | JGI IMG/M metagenome (GOLD analysis project Ga0137362, IMG submission 104801) | Vadose zone soil microbial communities from Angelo Coast Range Reserve, California, USA - Mad1_100_16 metaG | ecosystem: Environmental > Terrestrial > Soil > Vadose zone | place: USA: California... | reverse complement strand
GAGAGCAGCAGGAGCGCTCGTAACAACAACTTGGTGGCATCGACATCGGAGAGCGACTTCGCGACGAGCAGCACGCCGATCACCGGGCCATTTCCCATTGGCACGCCATTGGCATTCCCGCTCACCCCATGCACTGGCGCTCGGATGGGTAACGCTTCCACTCGCACGTGCTGACCATCCACCACCGTATCATACAGAACAGGCGGTTGGCCAGCGAGCATGATACGGGTCGTATCTTTGCTGAGTGGAATACGCGCGTCACTTGTCGAGAGATAGCGCATCTGGCCCTGTGCATCCAGGATCTCAACCACGACGCCTGGGTCGCGGTAGGTATCGACGACACGCATCGTCAGTTGACCTGACCAGTACGGTGGAGCAGCAGATAGATCAGACAGCACATCCAGCATGGCGACGCGCGCCTCAGTCCGTACCGCGCTATTCACGCTCGAATCAATGGCATCGGTCGTCAAGAGCAGGAAAAGGAGCGCAAAGCAACCCAGTGCAACGGCGATAAGTGAGCCGTACCAGAGGATCAGCCGCAGCCGCAGCGAACGGGTGAGAGCCCGCTTTGGCTGCGATGCCTGACGTGTATGCATGACCGCTCTCATTTCGATGCTCGCTGCTGGTATACAGGACAGGCGGTGTGTTTCTTATATAGGAGTATAGCATAGGAGTGCGGAGCGATGCCGTAATACCTGTTCTTGCTGTAGAAACCCACTCTAAAAGGGGATTCCTACAGCAAGGGATTGTTTACCAGCGTCTGGCATGCTTGCCTATCCCGCGCCCGCCGGTTATCGCGTTGATGAGCCAGAGTAGAAGGGCTGCACCGAGGAACGCTGTCACGAATGTCCAAATGATCCCATCGCCTTCGAACCCGAAGAAGCCCAGAATGGCGCCGCCGATCACACCACCAACGATACCCACGACGATGTTTCCCAGGATGCCCAACTTATCACCCTGGATCAAGCGATCAGCAAGCGCGCCCGCAAAGCCGCCAACAACAATCCAGACAATCCATGCCCAGAGTGTCCCCAGGGCACTCGCCACAACAAGTGCTGGAACCATCTTATATCTTCTCCTTTTGATTGATCTCTCCTGACTCCTACCAGGTGAGACATATATAGCATATCGCGCCGAGATGAATTGATCCTGTGCAGTAACTGAGATGGACCTGAGAAAAGGGGAACACTCACATTACTCGCTTTTGCATGTTTCCAGGTTTTGAGTTCCAGAGGTCTGGATCAAACCTTCTCAGTTCCATCTCAGCCCATCCACAGCGCCAACTCACACAGATACACTATGCTCCTCTTGATGCGAAGATAATCATCCAATTGCACAACAATATTTAGGAGTAAGTAAGCATGAGCGACACGCTAAAACAAGTGGAACCAACACAAGCGTCCCTTTTGAAAGAAGTATCGCACGTTCCAGCTAGGGTTCCGGGAACTGATGGAATGCCAAGGGTCGTAATTACAGGGGATATTCGCCTGCGAGTAACCGAGTCGTATGCAGCGCTCAGGCTGGTGAAGGGGCACTACCAAATCGAAACGGAAGGCATGCAGGAACCTTTGCATGTCATCTGGATCATCGAGGGAAATGTACTCAACCATACAGTGCATTGCATCGATGTCGAATTTGACATGCGAGGAACACCGGCAGGAGAAACACTCACGCGGGTGCTGACCGCACAAGTGACGGAGAGAAACGGGCAAGGTTGCATCGTTCACAGTAGTGTCTTCGTCCAAATTCTCGTGGTGAGCGATGATCTTCCCTATGAGAGATCCGGTGCTCGCTAAAACCTCACTGTAGAATTGCGCTCCTGGCTCTGCGCCGCGATTCGCAGCGTTCTCGCCTGATCCGTTGTCTTATGCGCCGCCTAAAGAAGCGCCAGGCGAGGAACAGGAGCACGAGGACGCCGAAGAGCACCCAGCCGGCTCTCTCGATCAGCATCTGCAGGCGCTCAACCTCTGCCGCTAGGAGATATCCGAGCAAGCAGAAGACGGTGTTCCACAAGGTGGCGGCCACCAGTTCATATCCCAGGAAGCACAGGTAGTTCATCCTGGTCATGCCCGCGCTCAGTGCAACAAAAGAACGGAGATGCCCGATCAGGTGCGAAACAAGGATGGCCTTCCCTCCATGTTTTGCGATCAGCCTACGCGCCAGGCGCAGCCGTCCAGCCAACCGTATGCGGCGACCCAGCCTGCTTGTGCTCCACCGAGTAGCAATACGGGTCAGGACGAACCGCCCAAGGAGGTAGTCGATGTGATAGCCAAGGATCGTTCCAAGCGAGGCAACCAAGATCACCCAGCCCAGGTTGAGCGTGCCCAAACGGGCATACACGGCACCCAGTAACGCTAACGAGTTTCCAGGAAGGAGGAGACCGAGGAGTGCAGTATTCTCACCCAGGGTGCCAAAGAACACGGCAACGTATCCATACTGATTGTAGAATTCACCCAGTAGTTTGATCCATTCGTTTATTGATAGAGCTGGCATACTGCATTCCTATGTCTTCTGCGCTCATGTAAAGAGAACCTGGCACCCAGCCGCTTCTGGATACCTTCATGTACCTTGTTATCTCTATGGTTAGATGCATACAAATGATGTTATTTTTTAGGCATCGTCTCCTTTTGTTCTCACTCTATCCTCATGAAGGTCCGCAGCAACTTGTTCGGCACGTTCAACCCGCAGGCGGGCAATCCGTAAATGGTCCATTGCTTCTACTTGGAGCCGATACTCATCTATGTAGACAGTGTCACCAACCTTGGGAATGCGGCTAAGCTCACCCAACACGTAGCCTGCGATCGTCGCATAGTAGATATCACCAAAGCTCATTCCAAACTTCTCAGCGAAGGCATTAATCGACATAAGACCATCCACTGAATAGGAACCATCTGCCTGTAACTCCACCTCAGAGCGCACACCTTCCTCCAGCGTATCGAACTCGTCTTGCACCTCTCCGACAATCTCTTCCATGATGTCTTCCAAGGTGACGATACCAGCCGTCTCACCGTATTCGCCAATGACCACGGTGAGGTGTGCTTTTTTGTTTTGCATCAGAGCCATGAGTTTGGTGATCGATGCCGTCTTTGGCACGTTCAAGACCGGTCGAAGTATGCTCTGGACGGTAAATGGTTCGTCGGACCTTCTCTTGCTAACTAAAGCAAACACATCTTTGATGTGGACCAGGCCAATAATATTGTCCAGCGTTCCCTCGTACACGGGGAGGCGCGTATAGTGCTCCTCGGCGACTTTCTCCCGTAATTGCTCCAGCGTGATATCTCCAGGAATGCCCACAATTTCGGTACGCGGCACCATCACCTGCTGGGCGGTCTTATCGCCAAAGTCAAAGACACGCCGCAAGAGTACCTCCTCCTCATTATCCAGGAGACCAGCCTTGTGGCTCTGCGCGACCAGCATCTCTAATTCTTTGACCGTGTGGACCGAGGCATGCTCGCTGGTAGCCTGCATGCCTAATGCGCGCACGACCAGGTTACCAAACCCATTCATAAGTACAATGAATGGGCGAAAGAGACGCGCAAACAGGTACAGGGGACGAGCAACAAAGAGCGCTGTTCCCTCGCTGCGCTGTAAGGCAATCGATTTGGGAACCAGTTCTCCAAGGACGATATGCAACATCGTAATCAGGAAGAAGCTGATGGCTACAGCAGCGCTATGGGCAAGCTCTATTGCGGCTGCGTCCCCAGCGAACGCGAACAGCGGCTCGATGAGGTGTGCCAGGGAAGGCTCGCCGATCCAGCCCAATGCCAGACTGGCCAGGGTAATACCAAGTTGCGTAGCAGCAATGTAGCTATCCAGATGCTTAAGTTCATCCTGCACCACCAGCGCCGCGCTTTTGCCTTCGGCTGCAAGCTCATCTATGCGCGTTTGACGCACCTTCACCAATCCAAACTCCGCTGCGACGAAGAAGCCATTGGTAGCCACCAGCGCACATACCGCCAGCACCCCTACGAGTGAGCCTGCATCCAATTGAAAAGCTCCTTTCAACATGTGTAGCAGGAGTATTCAAGCAGCCCTACCGCAAACATGTAACGAACACCTCGCTCTACTGTGGAATCTCAACCACATGTTGAGACTCCACTATCTCTTCTATGGAATGAGGGAATAGAGCCTCTACGCATCTACCCTTCCCCTATCCTGGTCATAGCATATCGCACAGATATGAACTCACACTGTGGGGTGGCTGAGATGAGTCTGAGAATGCATCATACGTTTATTGTGTGCTTATTCGACTCATCCTCAGTTCTCAGCCCGGTCTCAGCCAATCTACAGCATCATCTCATTTGAAGCGGGTATGCTCGTAGTGGGAGGATGCGGAGGGTCCTGCTCTACGCTTATCCCCTCCTCCACCCCTCCCTCGCGCATGAAAGACGGGTGACTCTAGTATCATATAAACTCATCTGTCGGATTGGTCAGAAAGGACGGAGTGCCTATGAGCACCCTCTATGCAACGAAAGAATCATCAGTAGACTGGGAGCCAGAATCCGAAGATGCTGGTGATGCCAGATTGAAGGCCTCTCGTGAATCGAATACGCTCGATAATGGCTTAGATTTCGTGGTTGCTGATCGAGAGGATAGGGAGGTCGATCTCGTGCAGGTGTATCTGCGGGAGATTCGTCGTATTCCCCTGCTCTCTGCTGAGCAAGAACTCGACCTGGTACAGCGCATACAGCGTGGAAAGCTCGAGCGTCTCAAGGCAAGAGCCCATGCCAATCATCACATTATTACGGCCGCTGAGGAGGCTCGACGTGCTCTCATCGAGGCCAACTTGCGGCTGGTTGTCAACGTTGCAAAAAAGTATAGCGGTCTCGGTGTGAACTTCCTGGATCTGATCCAGGAGGGGAACATTGGCCTCATACGAGCTGTCGAGAAATTTGATGTGACCAGGGGCTACAAGTTTAGTACCTATGCGATCTGGTGGATTCGCCAGGCCATTACTCGTGCCATTGCCGATCAGGTACGAGTGATTCGTCTTCCTGTATATATGATCGAGAAGATCAATCGTCTCTTTCGTATCAACAGTCGTCTGCTACAGGAGTTAGGGCGCGAACCAACGCTCGAAGAGGTTGGCAAAGAGTTGGCGCTACCCTCAGAGCAGCTGCAGGAAATCATCATGTACAGCCAGGAACTGAAAAGCCTGGAAACGCCTGTGAATGAGGAAGAAGATCACCATCTTGGGGACTTTATCGAAGATCAGGCGGAGCAAGATCCTGCTGATCGTGTCTGTCACGAGATGCTCAGGGAGGAAGTGGAGAAGGCTCTTAAGAGCTTGACAGTACAAGAGTATAGGGTACTTCATTTGCGCTACGGTCTGGATGATGACTGTCATCGTACATTGCGAGAGGTAGGTGAAGTGTTAGGGGTGACACGTGAGCGTATCCGCCAAATCGAGTTGAGGGCTTTGCAGAAACTACATGCTACCAGCCGCGATTGGAAACTGAAGGAGTACCTGTATAGTTAGTTGTCGAGGTCACCTTCTACCATTGGCGAGGTACTGAATAAGGCCAGCGGTGCACGCGTGCACCGCTGGCCAGAATCACTACCAGTCGCTGCCACCACCAAAATCACCTCCCCCAAAGTCGGAACCTTCACCACCGAAACCACCGAAGTCGGGACCTTCACCAAAGGTGGTTGCGGGATAGTTCATGCCAGGGTCACCACTACCCTGGGAAAGTGGAGTGATAGTATCAGGATTCATGGAAGCACCGCCTTGCGCCTGTTGTTCGTGTTCCCCAGCCATCCTTCCCAGACCATAGCCTAAAAGACCTCCACCTACTGCTCCCAGGCCACCGGCAACCCAGGGGTTTATGCCCCCTTGTGGGGGATAACCAGGGCCATACGACGGCCCGCCATATCCGTTAGGATCATAGCCTGGGCTATAGTAGGGAGGCCTGCCATATCCAGGTTGGCCATATCCAGGATCAGGGTCAACACGACCATATTCGTCTTTCGGGCCAGACCTCTCTTGCCACGGCATTCCCATCGATGGGTTCATCGTGTCCCGTTGTCCAAAGAAGCGACGAAAGACAAAGAAAATTAACCCGGTAAGTGCCGCCAGGAGCAAGAGCCAGGTGAGCGGGTTGCCCAGCACTCTACCTAAGTTTGCAAGTGAGTTGGCAATACCATCACTTCCCAAACTGGCTTGTAGCGACTGTAGAGCCGCGACGGTAGCAGCGGTATAATTGCCATTGGCCCCCGCATTACCCCCATACGCTTGAGCAAATGCTTGGCGAGCCTGTTCTATCTGCTTAGCATTCAAGCCTGCTTGTTTCCCAGCAACAATTGCCAGGTAGCGCTGTTCAACACTGATGCCGATAGCAATGGCATCCTGGCCGGTGAGAGCTTGCTCCGTACTCCTGCTAAAGTCACTTTTAGGACCATTGAACGTACTCATAGTGGAGATGCTCACCGGATGAGATAGTTTGGAAGCCTGACTCCACACCTGGCCTACATCTAGAGCCCTGGCATCGTCTCTGATCTGCACGCTCGCCGCATGCACTGTATTTGTGTCCAGGGGTAAGAGGATGGTACCTACTCCAATAAGGAGTATGAGCATACCTCCTATGCTCCACTGTAGTATTTTGAATATCCTGTTGTTCTTCATGTTACTTTTCACTCCCTTATATGCGCTCTACCTGAATATAGGCTTCCAGAAACCACAGCCATACCTACCCTGCCTCGTGCTATTCCCCCGAGGGCCATAATGCGTGTAGGCAATGTTTGAATCGTTGTCATCTCATTCCTCCAGCAATGTTGTCTGATATGTCTGCCACAGGCGTAGAAGAAGAGAGCCACGTAGACACTGCCCATTCACAATAGCAGCATAGCATGCCCAGATGAATTGACTCTGTGGAGTGACTGAGATGCAGCTGAGAAAAGGTATGAAGTTAGGCTATTGACACTGCAGAGAGTTGGTTGCGGATCAACTGAGCATAATATCTGTTCTGCTTTACTAACTCCTCGTGTGACCCGCTCTCCACGATGCGTCCCTGGTCAAGGACGAGGATCCTATCTGCGTTGCGAATCGTGCTCAGTCGGTGCGCTATCACGATTTGGGTGCACCCCAATGCGTCGAGATTGCACTCCACTACTCGCTCGGTGATGACATCGAGAGAACTGGTGGCCTCATCGAGCAAGAGAATAGCAGGCGCATGCACCAGGGCACGAGCCAGCGCCAGGCGCTGGCGTTGTCCGCCGGAGAGGGTGGATCCTTGTTCCGAGACCACGGTTTCGTATCCCATCGGCATCTGCATGATCTCGTCGTGTAGCCCTGCTATCTTGGCCGCCTTGATGACCTGCGCCATACTCAACTCAGGATTGTAGAAGCTGATATTTTGCCGAATTGATCCATTGAAGACATGCACATCTTGTAAGACGACTCCGCATTGAGCCCGTACTTGCTGATAGTTCAGCCGGGGCAACGGGATATCGTCATAGCAGATCTCCCCTTCTGTCGGCTCGCAGAGGCCCAGCAACAGTTTGCCCAGCGTACTCTTGCCTGATCCAGTTCGCCCAACCAGCGCCACTTTCTGTCCCGCTTCGATCTGCACTGTGATATCTTGTAGCACTTTCTGCCCTTGCGGATCATACTGAAAGCTTACCTGGTCAAGCCGGATGCGCCCGGTGAGTCGCGGGGGAGCGTGAACCTGCTGCACCTCTTGCTCCGGGGCAGCCTCCAGCACATCAACGAGTCGTTGCAGATGAGCGCGAATCATCTGCAGCTCTTGCCCACTGGTGACCAGGGACTCAAGCGGAGTAAGGATGACACTGGACAGCGCGACGAGGGCGAGCATGGTACCGACTTGTATGGTCCCCTGGAGCACCTGGATGGCACCCATCCAGAGCAAGCCCAGCGACGACACGGCGTTCAAGCTACTCATGACCGTGTCGATGCTCGAAGACAGATAATTCTGACGCGCCGATTGGTTGACCTGGTCAGAGAACAGATTGGACCACTGATCGAACGCCTGTTGTTCGGCCCCCGCTGCCTTGACCGTGGCCATCCCGGTCAGCAGTTCCGCCAGGTAGCCCTGCATTTTCCCTCGCGCCTCCAGTTCACGACGGGCGCGTGCCTGCAAGGCCCCGGAGGACAACAGCAGCACGATGACCTGCGCCGCCCCGATAGCCAGCACCAGCAGTCCGAAGGGCAAGGACTGCACGAGCAAGAGCGCCAAGTAGGTGACGGATGGCTGGCAGAGCAACGTCGCGTAAATCCGGCTCCTGCAGAGCAATAGCGCGCACGCGCAAGCCATAACTGCGTGCAGCCTGGACCAGGTCCAGCGCGGAAAGGCCATCTCGGCCCACCCCCGTACGGTCACGAATCTCTTCCATGCTGGTATGATGCCCATAATAGCCCAGGATCATTGCGACACAGGCAGCCCCACATTCGACAGCGCTCATTTGCTGCACCACGGGAACCCGATGTCGCTGCCGAGGGCGCATGGCACGCTGAAACATCTGGGGCGGAGGCAAGCTCGCGGTCTGCTGTTGGGAAACCTTCTGCCGAAGCGCGTCTTCCACCTGCTAGCCTCCAATCAGGTGATCCATCCCCGGCACCAGCGTCAGGACGCGGCGCGTCCCGGCCTGGATCTGAGCCTCGACCAGGCTCCCAGCATAGGTAGAGGCGGCAAGAGCAGTTGCGGATTTGACGACCACCACCACGGACGGTTGGGTGAGGCTTGCGGCGGCTTCGCCTACGAGATCGTAGCGCTGGCGTGCCTCAAGCGGGCTGATAGCCCCGGGTTCAATCTGGCTCACGGCTCCTGTGAACTGGAGGTCTGTCGAAGCAAGCTGGAGCTGGACAGGTTGTCCAACGCGCACCTGGCTCGCCTCTGAGGTCGGCAAGAAAAGCAGGGCCATGACCTGCGTGCCCTCAGATGGGGAATCAGCATACTGCGCCTGAAGCACACCCGATCCTGACACGAAGATGGGAACTTGTGCCCACCAGGCAAGCCCAGCAGCAAGTACCAGCAAGCTGAGGAGGATCCAGGAGCAGAGGAAGACCGGAGGTGACACCAGCCGTGGCAACATAGCCCGTTGCTGACGCTGCTGATACTGCGCCAAGGCACGTTCCCGAAACAGGGAACGAGGAGGAGGAAGCATGATAGATCACCTTTCTAGCTCAAACACAACGCGCCCACGTGACGTGACGTGCTGGATAAATCCGCACTCTACAAATCGGCACTCTACAGCCTCCGCCCAGCTCCTGCTGTGGGTTTTTCAGAACATTGGCCATCTCCCTTGCGGAAGATGGCCGTTGGGTTCACTGTCGTCTAATCCCAATACCACAGGCGACGATGACGCCACCACCGCCACCGACGATGGCGATGGCGATGGTGATGGGGAAAGTCTCTGCCACCATCGGCTCCCGTCACCAGGGCCAGATCCTCGTCGGTCAAGGCCATGGCTCGCTGTGAGCCCTCCTGAGGGCTCAAACCATTAGCATCCAGCATACGCTTGGCGGGAGAGACAATCATCGAATCCATGAAAGACATCCTTTCATGAACAGCTCACGGAGATCTTCGACACGATCTCTGAAAAGCTGGTGACCCAAAGAAAGGCACCAGCTTTCTGGAGCCACCTGCTACACCTGAAAGCAAAGGAAGACTTCTCGCACGTTTCGGTCCTCCGTTTGCTTGGGTGAGCAGGAGCATCAACTTCCACTGGTCACCATTGACCAGCAGAATGGTGAAACAGAAGATTGAGGAAGCGTTTGCCAACGCCTCTGTTCTGACTCACTAGAAATAGGTATACCATGACTCTCTGAGTTGAATTTGTGAACAGGCTGAAATGAAGCTGAGGAAGCGTGGAGATACGGTTCTCGTACAGAAGGCGAAGCGTTTGGACAAGATTTCAGCTCGATGGTTGCGACACAAACTGAAGATTGGCTGCTTTGAACAGCGAAGTTCCTCCGAAGCTCGATGTAGCTCGTGCGTACCCTTTCTCCGCACGAGAAGCTGCAGCCGCTAAAGCGGCTGCGGCGTGTCACATATTCAGGAGCACTTTCGTCTGCTTCCCATAGAGCCGTCGCCGAGAGAGACGCTGCATACCCTTATCTGTTTTCACCTTCGCACGCAATCGAACAAACAGTACCAGACAAAGCAGGACTGCTTCCGCCGTTCCTGCCAGGCTCGCAGCCAGGGGGATAGCCAGAATTGCATAGGTACCGACCAGTACTTTCAGCAGAAGAACAATGAGACCAAGACGTGCCACCAACGTCAGTATATTGGTGAAAAGCGGTGTACGTGCATCCTTCAGTGCGTAGAAGCAGAGTATGAGCAGCGCACTCGCCGTCAGTCCCGGCAGACCAACGGCATAGCCGATCAGCGCCATATTCGTCAGGTCCGCTGAATGCATCGTAAAAGCCCCATGCTCAAACAATACGTGAATGGTAGGTTTCCCTAAAAGGCACAGCACGATTGTGGCGGGGACACTGAGCAGAACTGATCCTCCCGCAACCTTGAGGATCGTATGGCTCATGCGCATATAACGGCCATGTGTGGCTTGCGTCGTTATTTGTGGTAGTAATGACTGACCTATTGCCTGTGCCATCAACGTCAAGGGTAATGTGAACAGCATATACGCATTTTGCATAGCAGCAATGCTCGACTTGTCGGGAAGATAAGAGGCAAATGCGGTCTCCACGATGAAGCCAGCAGAAGCAATGCTAATGGCAAGCACATTTGGACCAAGTAAACGCAGGACTTCGCGTAATCCAGGATGCATAATATCCCACGTCCATGTATAGCTGGCTCCTTGCTTGAGCAGACCAAAGATTTGTACCGCTACCTGGCATACAGCCGATATGAGCAGACCAAAAGTGGGACCGTAGATACCCACACCGGGAATTACCAGCGAGAACAGCAACCCGCCTATCAAACCAACATCGTAGATAGCAATCGAGACCGCAGGGAGCAAGAATTGGCGCTTACCATTAAGGATAGCAGTCGCAACAGTGCTCAGCCCCAGGATGAGAGGATGCACCAGCATTATCCGTGTCAGGGTAATAGTTAAAGCCTGCTCAGCAGGCGAGAAACCCGGTACCAACAGGTGAGAGACAAATACGGGCGCAAGCAATTCAGCAATGAGTACAAGAGTAGTAAGTACAACCAGTAACACATTGAAAACCAGGCTTGTGAGACGCCATACTTCCCTGCTCCCATGTTCTCTCTCGTAAGAGAGAAATACGGGGATGAATGCATAGCTTAGCGCGCCGCCAGCTATCAGGTTGAACAGCGTGTCTGGCAGACGAAAGGCAGCATAGTAGGCATTCGCTTGGAGACCTGTACCAAAGAGTGCATTGAAGAGGCTTTGACGTATTGTCCCCAATCCCTTTGAGGTAACATAGGCCATCATGAGCAATAAAGCAGCTTCTGTTATGCTGAAACGCCTGAGCGAAGAATTCCGCGCAAAACGAAAACTGGCAAGGCTGAAACGAAATGTTCTGCCTCCCCAATGTTTGCGGCGCTGGGCGGGTACTTTCACCATGGTGACCTTCCATCTGCTCTCTACCAATGCTGCTTCGTCAGCATCCATTATACTCATCGGCTCCTCTACCGACAAGCAGCACTTTTAACTGCCAGGGCGATGTAAAAGTCGCCATTCATTGTCTTTCCTCGTCGCACGTGACGTGCTCGATAAATCGGCACTCTACTACGGCGCTCGCTAAAGAGGAATGGTTGAGATTGCGGCAGGCTTTCAGCCTGCCGCAATCTCAACCATTCCTCTCAATGTCGGCCCCGCATGCGGGGCCGACATGAACACAAGGATGACTTTTACATCGCCCTGTTTAACTGCATGCAATGGCACCCAAAAGTACTAGCCATTCTGAGTCTTTTCGTCCTCCTTACCATCCACAAAACGCTTGCGAACTGCCGTATGTAGAAGGCCGATTTATCGAGCATCGTTCGTAGAACGGCCGATTTATCGAGCACGTAGGAGAAATCTGAATTGTTAACCACATTCTAAGGATTCTCAGCATACGCTCATCTTGATTCATGCTACTCTAATGAGCTATACTGACATCATAGTTGCCGTGTTTACATGCCAAGAAACACAACGATACAGTGTCAGGTATCTCAAGTCACAAAATGGGGGCTTACAGCTCATCTTCCCCATTGGGGAAGATGTAACTCCTCGCCATAGCTGTGCAACAGGGGAATTTGTTCCGTATGCTGGCTGAAACAAATGTAGGATGCGTTCACAGAGTCTAGAAGGAATAGAGCGCTTGATGGAAACACCACCACAAGATAACCCTGAACCAACACGTCCAAATTCGTCGCGTTCACCCCAGAAAACAAGCAGGAAACGTACCAACCTCGTACGCTATGCAGTACCAGCATTGGTACTACTCTTGCTCGTTGCTGTCCTGGCATTGGCAGTAACGCACGTGCTCAAGATCAATTTCGGAGTCAGTAACACACAGGATAGGCCGATCAGCGACGTGCTCAATCTCGCGGACCGCCATCAATTGAAATCGGTGACCATCAGTGGCAACGATGTTTTCGCCACGAGTATTTCCGGTCAACAGTACCATGCACTCAAAGAGGATGGACAGACGGTCACAGAAATATTTCGCCATGATGGCGTCGCCGTCTCCATTGACAATGGACAACACACCCCGTGGGGACAAGTGATGCTAGATGTACTGCTGGTGGCACTGATCGTTTCTACGATGATCTTCTTCTTCCGCCGTGGTAGTGCAAATGGCCAGGCTGCGTCCTTCACACGTTCAAAAGCCAAGCGCTTCAACGAGTCGCGCCCCTCGATCCTCTTTCAAGACGTTGCTGGCATCGAAGAGGCCAAAACGGAACTGGCAGAGATTGTTGACTTCCTGAAATACCCATCGCGCTTTATCGCCATGGGCGCACGTATCCCAAAAGGGGTTCTCTTAGTCGGTGCGCCGGGTACGGGCAAAACGCTCATATCGCGTGCCGTGGCAGGCGAAGCCAATGTATCCTTCTACAACATTAGCGGCTCCGAGTTTGTGGAGATGTTCGTCGGTGTTGGCGCGGCACGAGTACGCGATCTGTTCAGGGAAGCCAAAGCACACGCACCCTGCATTGTCTTCATCGACGAAATTGATGCCGTTGGCCGCCAACGCCATGCTTCGGGCACCGGGGGCAACGACGAACGCGAGCAGACGCTCAACCAGTTACTAGTCGAGATGGACGGCTTCGATAAGCATACGAACGTCATCGTCATTGCGGCCACCAACCGCCCGGATGTGCTTGACCCCGCCCTGCTCCGTCCCGGACGTTTTGATCGCCAGGTGATGCTCGATAAACCCGACATTCGTGGTCGCCTCGCTATTCTGGAGGTCCACGCAAAAGATAAACCACTGGCCGCTGACGTTGCCTTGTCCGAAATAGCTCGTCAGACGGCGGGGTTCTCCGGCGCCGACCTGGCGAACTTGCTGAATGAGGCAGCTCTGCTGGCTGCACGTCGTGGGCAGAACGTGATTCACAAGCCCGAACTTGAAGAGTCGATCTTGCGCGTCATGGCCGGTCCAGAGCGCAAAAGCCGTGTGATCACCGAGGCCGAAAAAGCCATTATTGCCTATCACGAAGTGGGGCACGCCATCGTGATGCGCTCTACTCCTGGAGCCGATCCGGTGCGCAAGGTGACAGCCATCGCAAGAGGCATGGCCCTGGGCATTACCGTGCAAGCACCAAGCGAGGACCGCTATCTGTTGCGCCGTTCGGAGCTGCTGGCAAAGATGGCCGGTGCCATGGGCGGGCGTGCCGCCGAGGAGATCATCTTCGGTGATATCACGACGGGTGCCAGCCAGGATATTGAATATGTGACGAATCTGGCACGGCGCATGGTCTGTGAATTTGGCATGAGTCCCCTGGGCAATGTCGCCCTCAAGATGGAGTCCGAAGGGGCCACCACCTTCAGCCCGGAGACGGCGGCCAGGGTTGACAAAGAGGTTTCGCTGCTGGTCGAACAAGCCTATACCACAGCTCTCACGATCCTGCGCGAGAAGCAGGGCAAACTTGTCGCCATCGCTGAGCACCTGATCGAGGTCGAAACGATCGATGGCACCGAGCTCGACACAATGCTGTTTGCGGCTTGATAGAAGAGAGTCTGCCGATGCAGAGTGTCACACGTACTTTTATTGCGCTTGATCTAGATGAGTCCCTGCGCCGCGCGCTCGCCAGCGTGATGCGCCAGATGGCGGAGCAATTGCCCGCTATTCGTTGGGTTGATCCGGCAGGGATTCATCTCACCCTGGCTTTCCTCGGCGATTTGACCGATGAGCGGTTGAGAGAAGCAATGCAGGCTGCTGAAGCGGCAGCGCCACAAGTAGCGCCTTTTGCATGCCATCTCTCGCACCTGGGGCTCTTCGATTCGCTACTTCATCCTCGTGTGATCTGGATGGGTGTGCACGAACCTTCCGGCAATCTGCAGCAACTGCACCGTGTACTCAATCAGGAACTTGAGCAGCGCGGCTTCACCGTCGAGAGGCGGCCATTCTCACCGCATCTCACCCTGGCACGTATCAAAGCACCGCTCAAGCCCGAGGAACGCGAGCGTTTGCAACGCCTCCTGCTGGAAACAAAAGTCGCAGCTTCTTCAAAGGTCGGGCAGTTATGTGTGATGAAAAGCGAACTGTTGCGATCGGGGGCAAGGTATACCCATTTGGGGGATTATGTGCTGGGTGAGGAACATGAGGAAGAGACCCCATGACCCCATTTGAGACTTGACAAACCTCTAGAATCTCGTGTATCCTCATAACAACGAAACATTCTGGCAACGTCGCCACTATCGTTTCCATGCACAACAGACACCTTGAAATTGGAGCAGCACATGTCCCTGTCCTTTGCGAGCCTTGTGATAACCACGAACATCACCATTATCGGCCTTACCGGGCTAAGTGGCCTGGTAAGGCTGACTACTGGACTGGACCCAGGCTCGGCACGGGGAGATTAAACAGGGGCAACGAAGCAACTCATCCATTGTAGGTAACGTCACGAGGATCCCCGATTCGGGTGATCCTCTTTTTTATCGCCCATGAAAGGAGCTCTTGCCGTCCCGAATTTCATCCCTATCTTCTAGTGTCTCCTGTTGGCACCAGGAGCGGGTACTTTCGTCGTAGCGTAGTTACAGTTGATGACAAAGATGTTAGAATAAGCACACGATCAAGAAAGGATCTATCATGCATTCTTCATCAGAAAGGCAGGCAGCCACCGATGGCACTGGTATTACCTGCCTCAGTTACCGTCCAGGTCCCAGCTACATCAGCTAACCTGGGGCCAGGCTTTGATAGCCTTGGCTTAGCATTACAACTCTACAACCGTTTTGAAGTAGTAGAGGAGCTATCCTGGCAAAGGCTTGCCTATGCCAGCGCTACAGAGCCTTACATCGAAGTGGAGGGAGCATTAGGTGCGAGCCTCTCCACCGGGCCGGACAATTTGTTTTTCCGTGCCTTCGCTGCACTCTTCGCATGCCAGCAGGTGGATGTGCCTGCTGTACGCATTCGTATGTCGATCAATATTCCACCGGGTTGCGGCCTGGGTAGTAGCGCCACCGCCGTCGTCGGTGGACTAATGGCAGCAAATGAGTTCCTGCGTTCCCAAGGGCTGGCTCTTGCCAGGGAAGACCTGCTGGAGTTGGCCGTTAAGAACGAAGCAGGCAATCATCCTGACAATGTCGCACCGGCACTGCTTGGAGGACTCGTCGCGACCACCAACGTCGGAGGGAAGGTTCATGCCGTGAAAACGCAGTTCCCCGATGAACTGAAAGCCATCATCTTCACTCCCTCGTTTCCAATGGACACCATAGCTGGCAGGAAGTTGTTGCCAGCCAACTACCCAAAGGCCGACGTAACCTTTAATACTGGGCGTGTAGCCCTCCTCTTAACGGCATTGCAAACGAGACGCTATGAACTGATCGGCGAGGCCATGCAGGATCGCTTACACCAGCCCTATCGCCAGGCGCTTTTCCCTGAGATGCCTGACATCATCAACGCCGCCATCGCTGCGGGTGCACATGGTGCATGTCTTTCCGGCGGCGGCTCATCGTTGATCGCTCTGGCCAGTTCCCATTTTCGCAACGTGTTACGGGCGATGCAAGAAACTGCCCAGGCACTAGGCGTAGAGGGAACGGGTGCGATTTTACGAGCAGATCAGGTAGGAGCACGGGTACTCAACATTCCTCGTAGTCGCGTACGCAAGGAAGTGAGT
>Ga0137362_10001092_pt1 | contig 16207 bp, 11 predicted proteins | sample MadtaG_2_FD_104801 | JGI IMG/M metagenome (GOLD analysis project Ga0137362, IMG submission 104801) | Vadose zone soil microbial communities from Angelo Coast Range Reserve, California, USA - Mad1_100_16 metaG | ecosystem: Environmental > Terrestrial > Soil > Vadose zone | place: USA: California... | reverse complement strand
ATTGCACGGTTTCATGCGTGCACCAGGTATCCGTCTTTGATTCCTGGCGCGCTCCGCAGTTTCCCGCGCCAGCGACGGCGGCAACCAGCGGCCTGGTTCAAATCGAATAGTGCTTCAGAAGCGCCCACGTAGGCCCGGACGCCCCTTCGACTTCCCTCAGGGCAGGCTCTCGTCTGGGCGGGCAAAGCCCGTCCCCACGTGACTACTAAAGTGCCGCAACTCCTCTTTCCTGGCTCCTGATGCGGATTGCCTGGTCGACTTTTGAGAGGAAGATCTTGCCATCGCCAATCTTGCCGGTGGCTGCGGCTTTGATGATGGCATCCACCGCCGAGTCTACAATCTTGTCTTCCAGCACGATTTCCAGCTTCACTTTCGGCAGGAGATCGATGCCGTATTCGCGGCCGCGATAAGTTTCGGTGTGGCCCTTTTGCCGGCCGTGCCCGCGGACCTCCGAGACTGTCATACCTTCGATACCGAGCCCGATGAGAGCTTCTTTGATCTGCTCAAACCGGTTGGGCTGAACAATTGCATCGAGTTTGGTCATGTTTGTCCTCGCATCGCAATACAGGTTGATCGGAAGGAGGCAGAGGATACTCTGCCTCGTCCCGATTCGAAGCCGGACCGCCAATCCGTCAACTGGCAATATGCGACAGCGGTTTCGCGGTCGCCAAGCTGGCTCTGGACTGAGCCAGAGGGAGTTCCTGGGTCATGCCGCCCGGCGCGCCCAAGGCTGAGATGACATATTCAGGATAGGCCGAAATGCCGTGCTCGTGCAGATCGAGTCCATAGAGTTCGCCTTCTTCGGACACGCGCAGCAATCCGGTGGCATTGACCGCGTACATGACCGCCAGGGAGACCCGAAGGTAGCCAGGGTGATGCATGCGCTTCCGATTGCCTGGGCGATGAGCACTTGCGTTCCACCGCCGTAGAAAAGGCCTTTCAGCGCGGCCGAGTTGTCGGGACCGGTTGGGCCCGATACCCCGTACTTGCCGCAGGCGAACAATCCAAGAGAGAGCGTTCCCCAGATGCCGCAAATGCCATGCACAGGGACCGCGCCGATGGGATCGTCAATTCGCAGCCACTCCAACAGCTCGACCCCGAGAACCACGACCACTCCAGCTACGCCTCCCAAGAGGACGGCGCCCGTCGGAGTCACCCAGTAACAAGGGCAAGTGATAGCTACCAGTCCGGCCAGAAATCCGTTGGTGGTGAAGCCAGCGTCCCATTTCTTGCTGGACATGTAGGCCCAGAACATGGCGGTCAATCCTGCTGCGCACGCCGCCAGCGTTGTGTTGGTGGCGACCCGCCCGATCCCTTCGAAATCCATCGCCGAAAGCGTACTGCCGGGATTGAAGCCGTACCAGCCAAACCACAGGATCAGACCGCCACTGACCGCGATGGTCAAATCATGCGGCAACATGGGTGCGCCGCCATCCCGCTTGAATTTGCGCCCCAGGCGCGGACCCAGGACAATCGAACCGGCCAGAGCGACAAAGCCTCCGATGGTGTGAACTACGGTCGATCCGGCGAAATCGTGGAAGCCCATGCCCGACGAGGGCCAAAAGTGTCCATCGCTTCCCATCAGTGCCAGCCAGCCGTCCGGTCCCCAGGCCCAGTGCCCAATGATCGGATATATGAAGCCGGAAACGCAGATGCTGTACAGAAGGTCGCCGACGAATCCGGTCCGCCCGATCATGGCTCCCGAAGTGATGGTCGAGCAGGTATCGGCGAAAGCAAATTGGAAGATCCAGACAGCCAGAAACGCGACGCCGGTGGTTTCATAGGTCGCGGGCGCGTTTTGCAGGAAGAACCAGTGGTAGCCGATGAAACCGTTGCCGTGACTGAACATGAAAGCGAAGCCGAAGGCGTAGAAGAGGAGGCCGCACAGGCAGGTGTCAACCACGCACTCCATCAGGACGTTTACGGTTTCGCGGGAACGGCAGAAGCCGGCTTCCAGCATGGTGAACCCGACCTGCATGCCGAATACCAGGAACGCCGCCACCAGTGTCCAGGCAGTGTTCACAGGGTTGACGACGTCGGCTCCTTTGACTTCGGGGGTGCCGGTCTGCGCATACACATGAGCAAAGAACAGACCCGAGACCACGGCCATGATGAGTAACACCAGACCGATGCCGAGCATCTTGCCACCCAGGAGCAACCCTCCGTAACGTCGCCATTCAGGATCTCGCAATCGAACTGCTAGCCGAGCGAACCTCTGAGAAAGCGACAAATTCCTTCCATTTCGTGAAATTGCAGACATTCTCTTGCCTCCTTGGTTGATGAATGGAAATCGAATTCAGAGCCGTATGTCCGCGCAGTTGCTCCCCTGTTGCCGTTCCAAATACGTCCCCCAGCGTCCGCACATCCAGAAACGCATGTCCCTCCGATCGGAAAGTGTCCGATGGTAAGAACACCGCCAGCGCGCGGAATTCCCTTCGATTAAAACTGTGGATGTGAGACCGGCACGGCGTTGTGCCTAAAGAATCGCCTCTTTTCGTCTTCGGAAAGAGGGAGAAACTCGCACCACTTCAAACTCGCGCCCGATTGTGGGGGCCATGGTTACAAAAGTCAAATTCAAACTTTTTATTCCGGAGATCACCCGAATTTTTGGGGCAGGACGTGAGCCAACTCAGCAGCGAGTTCTAATTGGCTAATGTGCTCCATATTTGACGGAGTCGCTGAGGATGATGGCTTCCGCAATTTCCTTCAGGGGTTTGCGCATCTGCTGGCTCTGGCGTTGCAACATAGCATGGGCTTCTGGCTCTCCCAGGTTGAGTTCCCGCTGCAGAATGCCTTTAGCGCGCTCCACCAGCTTTCGGCTTTCCAGACGCTGCGAGAGTCGCAGGTTCTCGCCCTGCAAACGTGCCACCTCGATCTCGCCGCCCACGAGATAACCGATTGTTGTAACCACATCTATTTCCTGCTCGGTATAAGTGCGCGCTTCCCGGCCCTGCAGATTGACCAGACCCACCAGTTTGTTCCTGCTCAAGAGGGGCACAGAAAGGAAGGATTCAAAGCGACCTGCGGACGGCCGGTTGAACAGCCGGCAACCAGCGTCGGAAGTGCTCGCAAAGGACGGGACAGCGTGCTGGCCATGTACTGCCAAGACCCCAGTCACCTCCTGGTCAGCCTTCAACTTGACTCGATTTACGACTCCCGCATGAGGGTTCTTAGAAGCCCGCAGAACCAGTTCGCCCTCTTCCAGCACGTAAATGAAACACGAGTCACAGCGCATGAGCGAGGGAACGAGTTCGACCACCTCCGCCAATACTTCCTCCAGGCCTCCAGCTATGGCCGTCATCCGCTTGGCGACCTCGCGCACCAGAGCAACATAGAACTGGTCACGTTTGATCTGGGTCGAGCCGCCGGCAGAAAGGAAAGGTGGCGTTTGGTTGCGCGGATGCCATTGCCCGGACGAACTCATCCTCTGAACTTAGCGAGTCCGCAAAGGCATGACAATCACACCTTGGTATGGGTTTCGATAAGAAAAAGTTATGAGAGGAATAAAAGCGGAAATGCGTTTTTTCAGCCGGCGGGTTGAACCTTGATGCGATCCGCCATTCGCACCAAATCGGCGAGAGAAGCTGCTTCCATCTTCTGCATGACCCGGCCGCGATGCATTTTGACGGTAACCTCGCTGATGCCAAGAATCCCGGCAATCCCCTTGTTGGGCATCCCGGAGACCACCAGGTCCATGACCTGCCGTTCGCGCTGCGTGAGCCCCTCAAACCTCGAGCGCACGGCGGAGATATCTGCCTGGATGGCGCGTCTAGCGCCATCGCGTTCCAGCCCTTGATGGATGGCGGCGATCAGGTCTTTTTTCTGGAACGGTTTCGCCAGAAACTCGATGGCCCCGGCCTTCATGGCCCGGGAAGTCATGGAAATGTCGCCGTGAGCCGTAATGAAGATGACAGGAATCGAGACCCCCCGTGCTTCGAGTATCTGCTGGAATTCAAGCCCATTCATCCCGGGAAGCATGACATCGAGAACCAGACAACAGGGTGCTTCCGGCCGCTGCGCCTGCAGGAACTGCTCGGTTGAGCTGAGCGCCCGAACGCACAACCCTACCGACTCTAAAAGGTTGCTCACCGCATCGCGCACAGACGCGTCGTCGTCAACGACAAAGACAGTCGGGCGCGGGTCACTAATCGGCATCTGCATCGGTATCCTGCGAATGCACTGGAATCGCGAATTGAAAAATGGCGCCTCCCGCAGGACGGGGTGTGGCCCACAGGCGTCCTTTGTGGGATTCAATAATCGAGCGGCTTATGGACAGGCCCATTCCGATCCCCTGGGGTTTGGTGGTGAAGAACGGCTCGAAAATTCTTCCCGCAGTGTCGGGGCTCAGTCCAATCCCGCAATCCTCGATCTGCACCAGAATCTCATTCGCACTTTCCCGGCGCGAACGCAACAGCAACTCCTTGCGACGGTCATTCGTGCCAGCCATGGCGTCCATGGCATTCATCATCAAATTGAGCAGCACTTGCTGCAGCTGAACGTGGTCAGCTTCCACCTTGGGCAGACCGCCGGCCAGTTCGGTCTGAATCGAGATGTGCCGCGCCAGGGCTTCCTGGCGTAGGAAAGTAATCATCTCCTGGACCAGTTCATTTATGTCTAACCAGTCTTTTAAGGGTATCTCCTTCTTGAACAGGGCGCGAATCCGGCTGAGCACGGCGCCGGCCCGGGTTCCTTCACCGATGATCTTCTCCGCCGTCTGCCGCGCCCTTTCCAGATCGGGAGGACTTGCGGAAAGCCACTCGACGCAGGCGTACCCGTGGGCCACTACGGCAGTAAGGGGCTGCTTGATTTCATGGGCGATCGAGGCGGTGAGTTCACCCATGCTCAAGACCCTGGAAAGATGGGCCAACTCGGCCTGTGTCTTCATCAGGGCGGCGGTGCGGTCGGATACGCGATGTTCCAATTCGTCGCGTACGTCTTTGAGCGCTTCTTCAGTCTTCTTCTTGGAAGAGCTCACCCAACTTCCTACCATGGCGCAGATCACGAAGGCGGCAAGATACGAGCCCGCCGTCGCACTGACTGAAAAGGAATAGACCGGTGGAAGGAAGAAATAGTCAACCGCGAGCATGGAGAATACGACCGCGAAGAGTCCTGCGGCCATTCCGCCAAACCAGGCACTTGCGATGACAGCGCCAAAGAAGAGGAAGAGAAATGGGTACGGGAAAAAGCGCTTGACGATCAATTCCGGGATCAGGGCCGCTGCCACCAACAGGAAGGGCATCGCACAGCGCAAGATGAGAAATTGAGCCCACCCGGGTAACGATTCAAATCTCGGTCGCGCGCCCATCCAGATCAGATCCTTCGCTCGTGGCTACTTGGCGCTGGATTATAGCAGCCAGTTTTCCGCAGCCAAGGTGCCGGGAAATAGCACATGCGATTTATGGAAGGATGATCGTCGACCGGGAAAGGGCCCCAGCAAAGCAATTCTGATCGATTGCCCGCGTTTTCGCGGCTGGTACCGACGTAACTACGAAACCGGTGCAAAAACAAGCCACAATACAGAAGAAAAACGGGTAGCGGGCTACTTATGCAAGCAGGCGCCACCGAAAAATCCGGAGGATGTTCACGGTTCAACCGCAATGACTGAAGCGCAGAAGCAGGCACTGGCCATTTACGAAATGATTTGCGCGACCAGCGGAGACCGTCCGCTTTCCTTCCATACGTTGGAACAGCTCTGGCGTGAAACCTCGGCCTGGAAGGCCAGGAACCCGGCGCTTACCGCGCTGCACACTTCCGGTCCCGAAGTCCAGTTGGCCTTCCTGGACCAGTCCCTCGAGTGGCTACGAGCCGAGTCGCGGGCGGACAGGGACATCCGTGTCTGCCAGACCCTTCCGGAAGCGATTCTGATGGCGCTGGAGGCCGCCCCAAAGCCTCTGCCGGCGGGACTTGTGTTGAAATTGTTAAGCGAGCTCCGCCAGGATTTCTCTATGGCGCGATTCTATTTTCCGTTCGAGCAGTTTCTCTCGCTGCTGACGCGCGACCAGGTTACCGACGAGATCCGGGCCGAGTTGCGAAAACTACATTTGCAATTCGCCCCCAGTCCCACTGGAAAAATCGAAAAGGCCACACAGCAAACCAGAGACGCGATCGCCGAATTGATGCAGGTGGAAGGTGAGAAGCAGCTTGATCCGGGGCGTGGACCCTGGTCGCAGGTTGTTTTCGATCAGGTCAAGGGCAAAGACGAGATTTCGCGGACCGGATGGGAAGGCTTGCTGGAACACTGCCGCGCTCTCGAACAGACGGTGCCAGGCACGAAATGGAAAAAGAGAGCGAGCGAGATGATCGCGGCACTCGGAGAACCCGAAGCCACGTCCACGATGCTGCGCTGGATTGCCCTCGGACCCACCCCGGGGCAGCCTCGGGAAGCCAGGTCGCCGATTGAAGACTCGGCGTACCAAAAAGGCATTGTCTGGTGCCTGGGGCTCAGTAAGAAGCGCGAGGTTGCCATTGCAATCGCGGACTTCGCGATTGCATGCCTGCGCAAAATCCCGATGATGGGAGCGGTCTCGCAGAAAGTTGGATTCGCCGGTGTGCAAGGGCTCGGCGCGATGGAGTGCAGCGAGGCTATCGCGCAGCTAACGCGCCTGCGGGCGAAGGTCAAATACACCGTAGCCCGCCGCCTGATTGAGAAATCGCTGCACCAGGCGGCGGAGCGAAGCGGTATCACCATCGATGAACTGGAGGACCTCTCGGTCGAGCGATATGGCCTGGACGCACGAGGCATCACGGAAATTGTCCTCGGAGATGCGAAAGCCAGCGTATGCCTGAACCCAGATGGCCGCGTTGCCGTGACCTGGCGAAACGCCGATGGAAAGCCGGTGAAATCCGCCCCTTCGCATGTCAGGAAGGCGTTTGCTAAAGAAGTTCGCTCGGTTTCCTCACTGGCAAAAGAATTGGAACAAGCATACCGGGCGCAACAAGTGCGACTGGAATCCTCCTTTTTATCGACGCGCGCCATCCCTCCCAGTCACTGGCGCAAGTACTTCGTCGAGCATCCGCTTCTGGGCTTTCTCGGCCGCAGGCTGATCTGGGTATTCAGTAACGATCAAGGGTGGGAACGCGCGGCCATATGGTCGAACGGGGATTTCCTTGACGCCTCCGGAGAGCCGGTCGAGACCGGAGCCGCCAACAAAGTTCGTTTGTGGCATCCGCTCTCTTCCGACGCCGCTGAGATTCAGCGCTGGCGCGAATGGGTCTTCAGGGCAGGCATCAGGCAGCCATTCCGGCAGGCGTTCCGTGAGTTCTATCCGCTCACTGACGAAGAACGTCAGACACGGATGTATTCGAATCGCTTTGCCGGAGTTCTTATGCGCCAGCACCAGTTGGCCAGTCTCTGCCGCGTCCGCGGCTGGGACTACCGGCTCATGGGCGCGGGATTCGACGGCGGCAATGTGCCCACCAGAAAACTGGCTGCCTGGAACATGGACGTGGAATTCCACGTCGACTTGCCCCCGGATCGCGACCCCTCACTTCACCACTCTGCCCTGGGCGAGCAGTCGGGGAGTGGAATCAATCTGTTCATTGGCTCCGATCAAGTGCGCTTTTATCGCGACCGCCGCGAAGTTGCTGTAGATGAGGTTCCGGCCATCCTGTATTCCGAAGTAATGCGCGACGTCGATCTGTTTACCAGTGTTTGCGCAATCGGGGACGACGAGACCTGGTTTGACCACGGCGACCGGGGCACCGGCATGTTCAGCCGGCAGTTCGATGTACAGGAAATCTCGGCTACGGTTGCGCTTCGCGCCGACATTTTGTCGCGAGTGCTGCCCCATACGCCGATTGCCGGCCGATGCAAGATCGAGAAGACTCATCTGGAAGTGCGGGGGCAACTGGGCACCTATAGCATTGCGTTCGGCTGGGCCGCCGCCGCGCTGGTTACCGAGTCCGGAATCCGATGGCTGAAAATTCCGCAAAAAGTTCTGGAGGCTGTGACTCTGGACTTAGGGGCGATTCCCATCGAGCTGGACTATCGAACCGAGATGGTCCTGCGGAAAGCTTATGTCCTGGCGGATGACTGGAAGATCGACTCCCCGGAACTGGTGCGCCAATTCATGCCGGAGTGAGGCCTGAGAAATACCCCTCACCCCTAGCCCCCGTACTTGCTGATCAGATACTTCCCAACTTCACCCTGCAGTTGTCCGTAGTCATCATGGATTGTCGCCCGCAAAGCAGCTTCGGTGGAACTGCCCTCGCCCAGCCGTTCCAGCAGGCGCTGGATATCGCTCATGCCGTAGGTGTCAATCACGAATTGCACCGCTGCCAGCGACTCGTCGTAAGCCAGGACCGCTTCCATCCCCGAGAAGCGCATGAAGCTGCCCTCGAGCGCGTTGAAGGGAATTTCGTGCTGCGCTTTGAACAACTCTGCCAAGCGGCGGCCGCGCGATGAAAGTGACTTCGGCTCCAGCGCTTGCGCGATGCCCTCATTCAGCCACTGCGGACAGCGTCCCCGGGCAAGCTGATTGATAAACGAGTGTGCCAGTTCGTGCTTGAGCACCCGCGACAGCTCCGGAGTCACCGAACTCATTCCGTTCACCGGAATGCGCAGCTTGCCGTCATTCACTGCGCCCGCCCATGAAGGCGACTGGGTGACGTCGAAGAAAGTCTGGTCGGTATAAAGAATGACGGCAATACTCCCGCGCGGAGCCACCCCCAGCTCGCGCACCAGGTCGTCATAGTGCGACTCCAGGGTGGAAACCAGATCGCGCCGCAAAGACTCCGGGGTCTGCCGGCCTTCGTATTTGAGGGTAAAGTGGCTGCTCTCGTTTTGTGAGTAGTCCGACTCCGCCTTGGCATCCCTCTCCGCCTTCTCCAAATATCTTTGCACCTGGGCGTCGGGACGAACCGCCAGAGACTGTTTCCAGCTGCGGATGGCATCCTTGTTGCGGTCGCTGGCAAACTGGGCGTAGCCCAGGATGGCCAGCGTGTCAGGAGAGTCCGGAGCCGCGCGCACCGCGCGTTCCGCGTACGGCAACGCTTCCAGCGCATTCCCGGTCCGCAGCAGCAGCGCCACGTAATAGTTCAGGATCGTAGGATTCTGGCCATCGAAACGGAGCGCGGTCTCAAAGAAGGCCCGAGCCTTGCTGAAGTTCTCATGCTCCATCTCGTGTTTCCCGGCGATGAAATATCCGGCCGCGGTCACCCGCGTATTGCCTTGTTGCTCCAGGGCGGCGAGCGCATCGACATCCACCTGGCCATCGTGGATAATCTTGTCGCTGACTTCGGGCTCGCCCTTCAGGTTGTCGGCAGGAGTAAATGACGGTACGTCGTGGGATTCCTTGCCACCGGTAGAAGCGCGCTCCGGGCGGACTCCTCCGGCTTCGACCCGATCCACCGCCGATTTCGGGATCGCGTACTCGTCCTCCCCGACCGCATACTCCAGATGGGAGCCATTTTCATGAACCTGGTCGGCATAGATCGTGCGACCATTCTTCAAATGGATGACTTCGGCGGGTGAGCAGACCGCGCCCAGCAACAAGCCCGATAGTAGGATGACAGATGCCCGCACTAGGGCGCATTCTAGCAACAGGAGCGAAGTGCAGCCTACGTGACCAACGTAACCAGAACCATTTCCGCAAATTCGCTCGCGCTCATTTCGCTGGCTGTAGTGTTGCTTGCCGCGCCATTTGGTCGTGCGCAAACGGCACAGCTCTCCTCTTCTATAGCCGTCGCGCCATCACCACCGCAAGAGCATTCGGCTGAAGCGTTGTACGCGCAGTTGCGGACCGTGGGACTGGACAAGTCACGCGTGTACAACATTCGCGAGGTGTCGCTCGATCGCGCTGCTTTACACATCACCTTCGACGACGGCACCATCGCCTTCACCGAAGACGTTGCCGGGCGGGTCACGGGTGCCTTCTTCGAGGGCGAGGGCGAAGTCCTGCTGGCTCCCCCGAATCAGGCAGAACGCGCGTCCATGATGCTTTTCACCGGGGCAGCCATTCTGGAACAGCGCTTTGTCACCGCCTATTTTCGCTTTAATGACGACACCTTTGCCGAGTTGCAGCCTTCGCTCCGGCCGGCCACGAATCCCCAGGAATTTGTTGCCCAGTGGAACCCAGCGGCCCGCAACCTGGCGGAACCCGATGCCCTGCGATTGCTTCTCAGCTTCAGCAAATATCTGCCTTCTTCTTCCAGCGGCCCGCCCGCCGATGCCCCAAAGCCCGATGCCCCGGATAACGATCGCATGCTGCATGCCCGGGTTCAGGGACCCAATCTCGGTACTTTCGACCTCTACTTCGATTCTCTCGCCGCGGAGCAGGTCCTTGCCGGCCAACTGAAGACGGTCGAGGGTGCGAGTTATTACGACGTGTGGGCTTCATTCTCCCTGGGTCAGCCGGCCGGGCCCACGGCCGAAGCGACCGCCGTTCTGGGAGAAGAAGCCAGGCCTGAGGCGGTCAACGTGGCGCAATACAAGATCCAGGCGCGAGTCGAGCCGCCCACCAAACTCGAGGTCGATGCCTCCCTGCAACTGGATGTTCGCCACGGCGGCCAGCGAGCCATGCTCTTCGAATTGTCCCGCTTCCTTCAGATCAAGAGAGTGGAGGCCAACGGACAGCCCGTAGAGTTCATTCACAACCAGGCGCTCGAGGGGACCGAACTGGCGCGCCGGGGCAACGACCTGGTCGCAGTCATCTTTTCCCAGCCTTTGCGCGCCGGGGAAAAAATTGAGCTGCACTTCGTCTATGGAGGAGAGGTCCTCTCCGAAGCCGGAGCCGGGCTTCTCTACGTCGGAGCCCGCGGCACCTGGTACCCGAATCACGGGCTGGAAATGTCCCGCTTCGATTTGCAATTCCGTTACCCCGCCGGCTGGGCCCTGGTGGCCACGGGCAAGCGCATGGAAGGCGCGTCTCCAGATTTGCCGCCGGGCGAGCAGGAGGGCCATTGGATTTCCGACCGTCCGATTCCCGTGGCCGGATTCAACCTCGGCAAATACTCGCGGGTGGTGGCGCATGCCGGCGAGGTTCAGGTCGAAGCCTATGCCACTTCCGGTGTGGAACGCTCCTTTCCGAAAAGTACGGTTGATACTGCACAACCGCTTGTCCCGTTTCGTCAACGGCGGCCGTCGGAAACCATCACGGTCACCGTGCCTCCGCCTTCCCCCGCCCGCAATGCCCAGGCCGTCGCAAATTTGTCCGCCCATGCGGTGGAGTTTTTCGCCCAGCGCTTTGGCCCTTATCCGTATGCCGGCCTGGCCCTGACCCAAATGCCCGGAGACGTCAGCCAGGGCTGGCCCTCGCTCATCTTCCTGTCCAGCTTTTCCTTCCTTACTCCCGGGGAAAAATCTGAGTTGCACATGAGTCCTCTGGCCAAGGCTCTGAGCGATAACGTAATCGCTCACGAGACCGCTCATCAATGGTGGGGCGATCTGGTGACCTGGAAGAGTTATCGTGATCAGTGGCTCGCCGAAGCCCTGGCCACCTACAGTTCCCTGATGCTGCTCGAGTCCGACTCCCCATCTCAGTTTCGAGCGGTCATGGAGAAATACCGCCAGGATCTTCTTGCCAAAAACAAGGAGGGCTCACCCCTCGCAGACGCGGGTCCGGTCACGTTCGGCACGCGGCTCAACTCTTCTCATTTTCCTGCTGGTTACGAAGCCGTCAGCTATGGGCGAGGCACCTGGCTCTTCCACATGCTGCGCTACATGATGCGCGATGCGGAACCACGGAAGAGCATCGGCCGTTCCGCCAACCCTTCCGGAGCCCCGGCGGACGAGCCCTTTGTGCGCGCCCTACGTAAAGTAAGAGAGCGTTTTCAGGACAAATCAATCGATACCCGCGAACTCCTCCGCGTCTTCGAAGAGGAATTGCCTCCTTCCCTTTGGTACGAGGGACGAAAATCGCTGGACTGGTTCTACCAGGGATGGGTCAACGGTACCGCCATCCCACGCCTCGAATTGCAATCCGTCAAATACAGCGAAAAGGCCGGTGGATCGGTCGTGACCGGCACGATTTTGCAGAGTGACGCGCCCAAGGATCTGGTGACCGCAGTCCCGGTTTATGCCGTGCTTGCAGGGAAAAGTGTTTTGCTGGGGCGCGTATTTGCCGACGGTCCGGAGACCAGTTTTCACCTATCCGCCCCGGCGGGGACTCGAAAGGTCGTACTCGATCCCAATCAGACCTTGCTGACCCGGGCTAAATAGTTCCTTCGGGCTGACAGATCGGTGTTCCCAAAGACGCATAGCCAGTCCCGTAACGAAATCTCTCCGGCTCCAGCGCTGTCTCCCGGGCGTCTGCTACACGCGCAACTCTCCGCCAATCATCGGTTTCTCTGATGCGCCGCCAATCGAAGATGGAAATTGAAATGCACAATGCCCATCGGACATCGGAGGTCACACGTTGGGTCAAGCCAATTCGGGTCGTGCGAATCAGGATCAAGCTGATCGGGGTCAAGCTGATCAAGAGGGCGAAGTCGCGGCACTTGGTCCCGTGTTACTGTCTCCACTCGCCGCATCGCGTCAGCCCGCAACCATTCTTCTGGTCGAAGATGAAGCTTTCGTTCGTGAAGTGGCCTGCCAAATCTTGTGCCTGGCCGGGTATCGTGTGCTCAAAGCGCGAAATGCCGCCGAGGCCCTCCTCGCCTTCCGCGGCCATGCGAACAATCTGCAACTGTTGCTTACCGACGTGGTATTGCCGGATCGCAATGGCTCCGATCTGGCGCATGAACTCACCACCCAATGCAACAATGTCAAAGCCATCCTTGTTTCTGGCTACCCGGAAAACTCGGTCACCAGCAAGGGGCTTCGTCCCGGATGGTCTTATTTGCCCAAACCGTTCTCTGCGGATTCTCTGTTGCAAAAAATCAGAGAGGTGCTGGAAGAAGAAACTGGCTCAATGTAGAGGTGAGCGTCCTGTCCGGACGGGCGGGACGCCCGTCGCTCCATCAGCTCAGTCCGAGGGCGCGAATTTCCCCAGGATTACCAAATCCACGCGGCGGTTCTGCGCTCGCCCTTCCGCAGTGCGGTTGGCGGCGACTGGATGGTACGCCGCGTAGCCGACGGCCGAAAGTCGCTCCGGCGCAAGCTCGTATTTCGTCATCAACAGGCGAACCAGTTGTGTGGCACGGGCCGTCGATAGCTCCCAGTTGGAATCAAATCGAGAGTTGTGAATCGGAACGTCGTCGGTATGGCCTTCGATACGGATGCGATAGTTGCGCCGCGCCAGCAGTCCCACAATCCGGCTGAAGGCTGCTTGTGAACTGGACTTGATGTCCGCCGAACCGCTTTCGAAGAAGCCGATCTCCCGCAAGCTGACTACCAGGCCGTCCGGCACGGTGCGCAGCGCTACCTCGCGGCGTGAAATCTCCGGCGCCAAGGCTTGCTGTAACTCCCTCCGCAGGGAAGAGAGATCGCCATTTTCGTTCACACCCGAAAGCGAACCGCTGGGTGGATTGACAATCTTTCCCATCGCCGCGACTCGCTCGGTGCTTTCGACGGCCTGCACCGTGCTGAACGGCATGGGATCTTTCGCGTCGATCGGAATCTGCGTGTTGGAGGCGGCAAACACCCCCAATTCCTGGAATGCCACCTGGATGGCCAGCGCGAGGTGCCCGACCTTTCTCTTGTCCACTTGTGCGGTGGAGTAGTTCACGTACACGTCCACTACGTTGGTGCAGGTATCGAAAGAAAGATTCCACACGTGTTCGATGATCATGGCCCGGGTGATACGCCGTCCGGCATTGCGCATCAGATACTCCAGCAGACAGAATTCTTTCGAGGTCAGGTCGATCCGCCGCCCCGCCCGCTCTACCCGCCGCTCCACCCGGTCGAGCTTCAGATCGTCCACCGCCAGCACCGACTCGGCCGGCAAGTGACTGCGCCGCATCAAAGCCCGGATGCGCGCGGAAAGTTCTGTGAAGGAAAACGGTTTGCCCAGGTAGTCATCCGCGCCCAGGTCCAGGCACTGCACCCGGTCTTCCACCCGGTTGCGCCCGGTCAGCACCAGGATTGGCATGCTCGGTTTCCGCGTTCGCAGAAAGCGCAGGATGGCCACCCCATCCAGTCGCGGCAGATTCAGGTCGAGAACCACCAAGTCGAAGTCCAGTTCCCCCGCCATGGCCCGCGCCTGTTCTCCGTCCGCCGAAACGTCCACCGCATAGTGTTCGGATTCCAAACCTTTTCTTACGAAACTGGCCAGCGCCGTATCGTCTTCCGCGACAAGAATTCTCATAAGTTTGCTCTAATTCCGATTCTTAGTCAGAAAGGGGCAGGGAACAAGACAATCAGCTCGGATTAAAGGTGTAGCGTTCCGCAAACGGAACCGAGTGCAGAAAAAGGAGCCAGGCGCTGAAGTGGAACACTTAGGGACGCCGCCCTGGGCCGTCCAGTTGAGCGGAGCTCGACAGTGCCCGTTCGATCCAGTTGCGAAGCGATGTGAGGCCCCCGGAAAAAGTGCTGATCGCAGGGCGAAGTCCGGGCTGCCTTATTTCGACGCCGTGAGCAGCGGGCATCTGCCCATGACGTACCAGTGCCGTCACTCACTTATCATTTATCATTTCTGCGCTTAGGCACAATCGCGGATAATTACCTGACAAATCCGTTATTCCAATGAAAGGACTCTCAACCGCGTGGAGCCTTGGAGCCAAAGAACGCTCAAGTCGCTGGTGCTGCCCGGGGGCATGCTCCTGCTGGCTGCCAGCGTGGTCTTCCACGGCGCATTTGGCCCGGTTCCTGCCGCCGCTATCAACTTTTACTACTATGCGGTCTTCGGGGCAGGAATTCTGCTGGCCTGGCGTTTCCACTCCAGCCGCGTCCTGTTCGCTCTCCTCACCCTGCTTCTTGCCCATCGCGCCGTGGATTTTTTTTCTGACGGCCGGATGGCGTCCGCCGGACCGGGCTGGATCGCCTTCGCCGCCGTCGCCTTTTTCCTGCCGTTGAACTTTATCGCGCTTTCGGTACTCCGCGAGCGCGGCTCGGTGTTTCCCGCCATCGTCTCCCGGCTCGCGCTTTTGTTCTTCGAGTCGGTTTTTGTCGCCATTATCTGTCGTCCTGGTACTACCAGCGGCCCTGCATTTCTGCATCCCGATTTCCTCGGCAAACTTTCCTGGACCCGGATGCCGACCTTGGCGCTGCTCGCCTTTGTGGCCGCTGCCGTGGTTCTGTTGCTGCGTTTCCGCTTCTACGGCAAACCCACGGAAAGTGGATTGCTCTGGGCGCTGCTGGCGGCTTTTTTTTCCTTTCAGGCCGGAGGCTTCGGCCCCACCGCCACCGCATATTGGGCCACTGCCGGTCTTATCCTGGTCAGTTCCATCATCGAAAATTCTTACCTTCTCGCCTACCACGACGAGCTGACCACCCTGCCCGGCCGCCGCGCTTTCAATGACGCGCTGTTTCATCTCGAGGAACCCTACGCGATTGCGGTTGTAGACATCGACCACTTCAAGCGTTTCAACGATACGTACGGCCATGAAACCGGCGACCAGGTTCTGCGGCTGGTGGCCGCCAAACTCGCGAGCGTGACCGGGGGCGGCCGTGCTTATCGCGTCGGAGGAGAAGAATTTTCCATTCTGTTTCGCGGCAAGACCGTCAAAGAAACGCTCCCCCACCTGGAACTCCTGCGGTCTGCCATCGAACAGTCGAGGTTCCAGGTGCGCGGCGCACAGGAGCGCCGCCGCGCGTCCCCGGGTTCGGACTCTGGTGGCCCCTATCTGCCCAGCCCGGGTTCATCCAGCCGGAATGCGCGCGGCCTCGATTCTCCGGGACACGATACTCCGGGGCGCGACCGGAGGAGCTCTGATCGCCGCGCCGGAAGTCGCCGAAGGACGGCCGCCAGCCAGACTCGATCCGCCCGTGTCCGCCCCGAAGCCACGACTCGGGACCTCGCAGTGACCGTCAGCATCGGTGTCGCCGATCCCGGGCCCGGGGCGCGCGCCGTCGAGCAGGTCATCGAGTCCGCCGACCAAGCCTTGTACCGCGCCAAACACTCCGGCCGCAACCGTGTCGAGCCCGCTCACCCCAAACCAAAACGCAACATCGCGTGATAAACTGATCTTCCGCCGGAGAGGTGGCAGAGTGGCCGAATGCGGCGGTTTGCTAAACCGTTGTACTGGCTAATACCGGTACCGAGGGTTCGAATCCCTCCCTCTCCGCCACTCACTCATAGAGTGGGACTTACCTTCAACTACTGCACCGTGCCCAGAGGGTTGACCCCCTCATCTGGAGCACAAGTCGAGCACAATAAGGCTTCAGAGAACT
>Ga0137362_10001085_pt1 | contig 16232 bp, 11 predicted proteins | sample MadtaG_2_FD_104801 | JGI IMG/M metagenome (GOLD analysis project Ga0137362, IMG submission 104801) | Vadose zone soil microbial communities from Angelo Coast Range Reserve, California, USA - Mad1_100_16 metaG | ecosystem: Environmental > Terrestrial > Soil > Vadose zone | place: USA: California... | reverse complement strand
GTTAATAGGCCATCGGATAGAAGGTGTCTGTCTAGAATGAACTCCGGATCTGGCGCCGCACCGTGATACCAGACTCCCAAAGTCGGCGAGCGTCCTCCTATCAAAATACTGTTTCCGGTTGTTCGACGGGCGCTACGTCAAGCTTGACCAGAATCCCGGCGTTGTCACTGCGTACGACCAGGAAATCAAGCGTCTCGCTGGCGTCGAGGTTCAACTCCTGATGGGGCACATAGGGTGCGAAGTACACGAAATCGCCGGGACCCACTTCTGCAGCGAATTCGAGCCGCACTCCCCAACGTATCTGGCTCCGACCCTTTACGACATAGACCGCAACCTCGTGACGGCCATGGTGATGCGCCCCCGTCTTCGCATTCGGCTGGAGCGTGACCGTCCCGATCCAGGTGTTTTGTCCCCCTGTACCCGCGAAATCAAACGCGGTTGCGCGTCCTGTTCCGGAAGGTCCACGCATTGTCGCATTCAGCGATTCGGCTCGTACGACCGTTACGCCGTCGGTTCGCCACTGTTTTGGCCGCGTCATCATAGACTCCATCACGTGTGGTTCGCAGTTGCGCGAGCGACTGACACTCGCGTCGGTGCCGGAGGGCATTCCACCGCGGCCGCTCAGAAGTCCACAGACCGCGAAGAGGCGTCATGTGCTCGAAGACATTGGACCAAGACATCTCCAGTGGCCGCGAGATGCCGCTTCAGGGCATCGCAGGCACGTTCGACGTCGCGGGTCTTGCATAGGTCAAGGATCTGCCAATGCTCGCGCTGCGACTGTTCGAGGTGATGCGTGTCCTCCCAAGTAAAGCGCAGGTACCGCTCAAAGTTCAGTCGTAAGGTCGCAATCAGAGCCAGCGTGCGCGCCTTGCCTGCCGGCGCGTAAAGCGCTTCGTGGAAGCGAGCATTGAGAGCAATAATTCGGTCGGTAGACTTGGCGGTATCAAGCTCAGCCAGAAGGCGGCCTGCTCGGTCCAAGTCGGTCTTGGCCATTTGCGGGATCGCCCACTCCAAGGCCTGCGCCTCGACCAAACTCCGCAGCTGTGTAATCTCCCAGGCCTCCGCCGCCGTCAGCAGGGCGACGCTTACTCCACGACGAGGTTCGGCCGTGAGGAACCCCTCGGTGACAAGCTGCTTGAACGCTTCGCGCACGATCATCTGGCTTACGTTAAAACGCGCGGCGACCGCGTCTTGCGTAAGGCGTTCGCCCCCGCGCAGCCTCTGCTGAAGGATGCCCTCCCGTAGTGCATCCGCCACGACCCTCGCGGCAGAGCGGTTTTCGACTGCCTCGTCAGGCAATCGTTCAAGCGCTGATGAGCGGCGCACAGTTGGGTTCCCCCTTGAGATCGATCTCCAGCATTCGAAGCGCAGCTCCGCGCGCCGTTGACAAGTGGACGATAAGCGATTATCGTTAATCTGTCAACCACTCGGCCGGGGGAACCCATGAGCCTTCAGCTCGCCAATTTCGACGCCGTAACCTTTGACGTTTACGGAACCCTCATCGATTGGGAGCCGGCCATCATGGCGTTTCTCCGCCGGTGGGCCGATCAAAACAGCGTTTGTGCGCCTGACAAGGATCTCCTCCTGGCGTTTGATCGCACTCGCGCCGAAATCCAGAAGGAACGCCCAGCGCTCTCTCTATCCCGAGGTCCTGCGCCGATGTTTCGATCGGATCTCCGTCGACTTCAGCGTCGCCGTCGACAAGCGGGAACGGGAGGCATTCGCCACCGCGCCGCATCAGTGGCCCGCCTATGCGGATAGCCATAGGGGATTGACGGCACTCCGAGCTCGCGCGATGGTGGGTGCGCTGAGCAACATCGATAATGCGTCGCTGGAAAGCTCGTGCCGCAAGCTCGCGTTCCGCTTCGACCTCGTCGTCACCGCCGAGCGCGTAGGTTCCTACAAGCCGGACTGGCCGCACTTTCGCACCGCGATTGAAGACCTTGCCACATACGGCATTCCACCTGAACGGATTCTCCACGTGGGGCAGAGCCTACGCGCCGATGTCGTGCCAGCCAATAAGCTCGGCCTGAAGTGCGTGTGGGTTAATCGTCCCGATCGATCGATCGGTCGTTCTGGTGAGGGCACGGCGGACGCTAGACCAGATCTGACCGTCTCGAGCCTCGATGAACTCGTTGCCGCTATCTCTCCCGGCGCTCGCGTGACAGGCTGATCAAGCGGGCTCTGGGTGGTTCCCATAGTGCCCTCGCCCTAGCTTGGCGCGCTAAGTCTGAGATCAGGGGACCCGGTGCAAGCATGCGGTTCCTCGCTCACAGGCTCGACCATAGTAGTTGCGGGAAGTCTTTTCGTTGCCGTCGCGGCACGCATGCGAGAGCGAGCATATGAGTAATTGCCCTCTTCGTCCTGGCGACCAAGCGCATCCGACCAGTTTGGTCTCGCCGAACGGGGCTTCACGAACCTTCGGGTCGCCACGGCCGAAACAGTACAATCGAAAGGCCAACCACAACTAACGCCACTCCCGATACCGCCATTCCCCATCGGATGCTCGCGGGCCGGAATTCAAATACGATCCGCCGGACACCCGCATCGACGACGCATGCCTGTAAGTCGCCATAGGCTCGGTAAATCTCGATCGGCCGGCCGTCCTGCGTCGCCTTCCAACCGGAATCAAAGCTCTCCGACAGGACCAGCAACCGTCGTTCTGGCGTCGACGTGACGATTTCGATCAGGCCAGGCCTGTCGGACAGAATATTCGCGGTGGATGCCGACGCCGCCTCGGTATCGCTCTTTTCCTCCACGACTTGTCCAAGACTCGCAACAGACCGATCCAAGACCGCCGTCCGCTCGACGTCGATCTGGCGGATGTCACTGGCGACGTTGTCGCTGACCACCACCGTCCGCACCATGCGCGCACGCGGGAGAGGGCGCGACACCTCGATCCATACTCCCTCTTTGAGGATCCACCGAACGCCCAACAGGCGTTGCGTGATCAAATCACTGGAGGGCAGTCGCTTCCTGGGTTTCAAGGAGAAGTGCCCCTCGCTTACTCGGTACCCGTTCATAGCGAACATGTTCACGTCGTATTCTGAGGGTTCGACGATGTACAGACGATCTCGCGCGCTCGCCATGGGCGGCTTCGGATATCCGTCCGCAAACGCCTGAAGCGTTTGCGGCGGAATACTCCAGATATAGCTGAAACCCCAGCCAGATAGGTCGATGACCGTCAGGATGATGAGGCCCGCGGGCGCCCAGCGATGTCCGCGAGCGAGGGCCGAAAAGATGACACACGTGGCCAGGAACATCCCGGTGCCGATCGCCGCCAGGCCAACGGGGGCTAAGTGTGTCGACCAAGCATAGCGTACCGGGCCCTTCAGCATCCACAGGTGAACGCCGAACGTCACGACGCTGAGTGCGGCAGTGACGCCGAGGGGCCACAAGGACCGAAGCGACATGCGGTCGTCTCGGCGGTTCAATCTGAGCCCGTCCGCTAACGCGAGGGCCGCCATGACAGCAAGAGCGAGGTGTACGAGCAGTATGTGGCGCGATGGGACCCGGAAGAAGCTGGCCGGAGGCACGCGAGCGACCAAGCGATAGAGTCCTCCGTGAGAACCCAAGGCAAAGACGAGCATGGTGGTCGCAAAAATCGCGGACCCCGTGAACAGCGAGCGAAACCGACCGAGGCGGTGCCACCGCATAAACAGCCAGACGACGGCTACCGTGCAGACGGAACCGCCGTACAGCCCGAACTCGTGCGGGTTCCCACCTTTTACTCGGCCATTCAAAGCATAGGGCGACCACAGCTGAATCAGATTCGCGCGTTCCAGTGAGAATACGAGCGGAAAGTCACGCGACGGACTGCCTCGGTCGGATCCTGCCAGCGCGTGCAGAGTCGGCAGCACCTGGATGGCTCCTAGGAGTACGCCGAGGATCGTGGCCCATCCGAGCACGGGTATACGTCGCCACCTCCCGCCATTCCTCAGGCGCCAGGCCACAAAGGCAAGTTCGGCTAAGAGCGAATACCAGACGAACTGGGGATGCCCCGCGAGAAGTTGGGAGCCGGTGGCGAGTGAGACCGCGAGTTGACCCAGCGCGAGCGCTCGACGACTCGTAGTGCGCAGCACGACATCGATTGCCGCCAGGAGCCAGGGGATGTGGGCAACGACGAACACGATATTGAGGTGCATGAAGTGAAGGAGATTGAATCCGCTGAATGTGAACGTCAGCGCGCCGAAGAGAGCGGCGGGGAGCGGCAGTCCTAGCCGCAGTAGGAAAAAGCACATGCCCGGGAACATCGTCACATAGGTGAACAACAGCTCCGTGCTTAGTGCCGATTGCAGTGAAAGAGTGCGGTACAGGAGAAGATGAATGGGATGGTACATAGCCGCCTGGCCCTCGCCGTGGAGGTCGAAGCCCGTCATGAATTGCGGGGCCCAGAGGAAAGAATCGCCTGCGCGAAGCGCCGTCTGATAGACGTAGCGAATTGGGATGTGAAGGTCGCCGAGATCATCGTTGACGTATAGCCGGCCCGACAGAAGGGGCCAGGCCAGAACCAAGGTCATCGCGACGAACCCCAGAAGCACAGTGACCGCCAAGGCTCGACGAGTGCTGCGGCTCCAGCCTTCGTCGTCGGCGAACTGCTTCACCTGGCCCCCCTCAGGTGGATCGATCTTGAACGTGTACCATACTTTGCCCTCGTTTCGAGTTTGGGACAGTTGCGGAACATGCGAAGAAACGAAGGGATCGGATGGAACTCCCACCCAGGCACCACGGTGAACCGGACAGCGCGTTCTTGCCAGCTGGTCAGGCGGCCTCCCAGGATTACCCCGGAGCCATTCTCACCGTCCCTCACCGCGCCGCGCCGAGGCAAGAAATCGTGGTTGTCACGGCCGCGGCACTGGTGAGTTCGTCCCGCTGGCCACCCCGCCCTGTTCCTCCTACAAGACGTGGTCACAGGGGCCAATCGTGAACCGACGAGCGTTCCTCAGCGAGCGTTCGTAGCCACAGACGCCACAGAAGTTCCATCGAATCGCGATGTTGGAGCGTCCTTAGACGGCGAGAAATGCAACGTGGAAAGTACCGCCCCGATGATCAAAGCCCTCATCGTAGTTGCCCGTCCGCCCCGCGGTACGAAAGCCAATTCAGCCAGTGACCGGGCCGGTCCGTGCTGCCGTAGTCCCTCCGAATGCGCTCAGCATACCGGATTCCTGAAACTCGCGAAAATCCATTGCTGGATTTCTCTCTTTCTAGATGGCGGTTGATTCAAAGGCGTTGGTTCCCGGGCGAGAGAACGACGATGGAGGGCACAGGGTAGACCTCGACGCGAAGCTTCGTTAGGCTGTTCGCCTCTCAGTCGATGCGGACACGCGCAATGCGGCGGCGCCGTAGTTGCGAAACCAAGGAAGAGGAACTGGGATTGGAAGTCCTCGTCCCCTACTCGAAGACCTGGGGAGCGTGCGACGTCCGCGCCTTGCCGGCGGGGCCGTCCGGATCGTGGGCGGTCATGAAGCTTGCGTTCTCGCGGCCCTGGAGGAACCGGATGTACTCGTAGGCACTCAGGATGCCGGTCGGGTTGTAGACGAGCGAGGTGTCGGGGAGCAGGTTCTTGCTGAGGTTCTCCGGGAAGATGACGTTGTCGCTCGTCAGGATGACGGCGCCGGTCTTCGGGAGGCGCACGATCGCCATCTGGCTGCCCGGAGTGTGGCCGGGCCAGTTCTTGAGGACGACGCTGCCATCAAAGTCGCCGGTGAGCTGAACCATCTTAAACTTGTTGGGGAGCGATTCGCCGAGGTCGCTCCGCAGGCACGCCACGTCGCCCGGAATGAAGTAGCGGGCCGTCCCCGGCTCGGGCCAGGCCGCGCTCTTCATCTCGTCCTTCTGCACGAGAACGGTCGCGTTGGGGAACCTGCAGACGTTCCCGCCGTGGTCGAGATGCATGTGGCTGACCGCCACGTACTTGATGTCGTCCGGCGACAGGCCGATCTTCTTCAGCTGCGTATCGATGGCCACATCCGGTCCGCGCTCGGGGACATGAGCTTGATGAGCGGTCCCCAGTAGCTCGGATCGTTGATGATTTTGTCATTGTTCCCGGTGTCGAAGAGGACGTTGCCCTTCGGGTGCGTGACGACGAAGAATCCGACCGGCGCCGTGATCGGCGTGCTCGGCGCCCCCGACTGCAGGGCGCTCTTCGCGAGGGTAATTCGAGCTTGCCGAGAATGTGGACGACACCGAGTACCGCTTGGGAGCAATGGGGCTGTATGCCTATCGCCTCAACACTGGCGACTATCGGGGTGCGCTCGCCCTCGCCGAGACGTTTCGCACCGTCGCCGCCAAGACGGCCGATCCTTCCGATGTTCTCGTCGGCGGCCGACTCATCGGCGTTGCGTTGCACATTCTGGGAGACCAGCCCGCGGCGCGGCGACACGTCGAGCCCCTGGTCGGTGCAGACTTCACGACCACTCGCCGGTCGCACATCATCCGCTATCAATTCGACCAGCGCGTCATGACCCATTGCTACTACGCGCGGATTCTGTGGCTGCAAGGATTCGCCGATCAGGCGATGCACATAGCAGACAGTATCGTCGACTACGCCCGGACGAAGGGCTACCTGCTCTCGCTGCTCTACGCGCGAATCTCAGGGGCTGCCATCGCGCTCTGTGCCGGGGACCTCGCGACCGCCGAGCGTGACGTGAGGCTGGCTTTCGACCTCGCCGGGAAACATCGACTAGAGACCTGGAACGCCTGGGCGCAATGCTTCGGGGGGGTGGTGGTCATCAGGCGCGGGGACAGTCGCGAGGGCTCACGATTGCTGCGCGCAGCGCTCGAGGGACTGCCCGAGCCCGCTTTTCACCACCACTTGAGTCTACTTCTCGCTGAATTGGCTGCAGGTCTTGGCGGGGCCGGGCAGATTGCGGAGGGCCTCGTGGTGATCGACAAGGCACTGGCTCGCGCGGAGCGCACCGAGGAACGGTGGTTTTTCTCTGAGGTGCTGCGCAGGAAGGGCGAACTGCTCCTCCTGCAGGGTGCACGGGACGCCGAGGAATGGTTCGGGCGGGGGGTCGACTGGGCGCGACGCCAGGGCTCCCTCTCGTTGGGACTGCGGAGCGCGACGAGCCTCGCACGGCTCCACCAGCGGGGAGGCCGGACCGCCCAGGCGCGCAAGATGTTGGCGCCCGTCTACCGCCGGTTTACCGAGGGGTTCGGCACCACCGATCTCATGACCGCTAAGGCGCTACTTGACGCTTTGCGCTAGGGCTTGTTGGGCATCGTTTACGGAACCTGATTCCGGGTGACCATTCACCGAGGGCCGAGTCTTCTATGAAACCCGGGGCGGCTCACTCGCTTGGGCGGTTGCTCGGCCGTGCATTGGCGACCTGAATTCGAACTCTCCTCGCGCCGATTCATTCGTCGCCATCCGCCTAAGTCCGGGAGCAGTGAGTCTGACCGATGCCTCGGAGCGCCCGAATCATAGCGTGTCGTAGTGGATCAGTCCGAGCGGAGCTCTGTGGCGAGGTTTGGAGGTCCTATGCTCATCCTTCTGCGTTGAGAAAACGCACTGGGTCGCCTACTGATTCCGGATCGGCATTCTGTCGCCCGCCCGCTATCACGCCGGGCCCAGCTGGCATTTGGGGGTCGCTCCAGGCTCACCAGTCAACCTGGGGAGCTGGCAGCTGAGGCTTCTCAGGCTTCTCCTCGGCGGGCTCCGTCGCCGGCTTTGCATACTTCTTGATGGCTTTGATGCAGGAGACGACGAGCGTAGCGACTCTGGAGTCCTGCTCCTCGCCAGTCTCTTCGATGATGAGCCCACGTAGCTTCTCGTCCGTGAGTTCATGCATGTGCTATCGGTGATTGCAGCCCCTTGCAAACACCGAACCCGACCTCTTGCGCCAACGCCGGCCATGAGGCCGGATCGGGTCAAGGTGGATGACGTCATTCTCTTTTGGGAGGCTCACTCAAGCCACTCTGGCCGTTCCCGCATTTGACAGTACGACTGCCGGTATTTGTCTGACGAAGGCGAAGAGCGAGGCTAACCACCAGTAATCATAAGCGGTGTTCTTTGGTCTGAGTCTTGCTGCCTGCAACGGGCGGGGAGGAGTTCGCCTGGGCAGCCCGTGACCTCTTATACCCGCGACATCCCGTCGTCGAGACCTCGGTGGACGGGTACCATTCCTTGCATCGGCTGGTCGTGACGACCGGCGATATCGGAGCCGCGCGCCGATGAACGACGATCGCTCGGTCGCTCCCGACGGATCTCCCATCCAGTTAGACGTCGCTCTCCGACGAGTCGACGGCGACGCCGAGTTCTTGGGGGAGCTTGTCCGGACCTTCCAGGACGACCTCCCGGAGCGCCTCCACACACTCCGGGAGGCGATCCTGAGGCGTGACCAAACGGAGACCGCTCGGTCGGCACACAGTCTAAAGGGCTCTCTCGGAGTCCTCGCTGCCGAGCGGGCCCGGACGCTCGCCCAAGAGTTGGAAACATTAGCTGGAACCGGGAGGTTTGACGATGTCGCTCGAGTCTGGGCGACGCTTGAGCAGGAGATGGTACGACTCACCGCGTTCTTCACTTCGCCGGACTGGAAGAAGCGCCCGCGGTGAGGGTCCTGGTTGCTGATGATGATCCGCTCGCGCGGCGCCTGCTGGAGGTAACGCTCACGAGGTCCGGATACGAGGTGCTGGCGGTGGCGGATGGCGTGGAAGCATGGGACGTCTTGCACGGCCAGGATAGCCCCACGCTCGCCCTCCTGGATTGGATGATGCCAGGACTGACCGGCGTGGATGTGTGTCGTAAGGTGCGCGAGGCCACGCCGAGGGGCCCGATCTACCTGATCGTGGTGACGTCGAAAGGCCAGACCGAGGACGTCGTGAACGCCCTCCGAACCGGCGCGGATGATTACATCACGAAGCCGTTCGAGATCGAGGAGTTGAGGGCGCGACTCGCCGTCGGTGAGCGGCTCGTGACCTTGCAGCAGCAGCTGGCCGACCGGGTGCGGGCGCTCGAGGAGGCGCTCGCCCACGTCCAACAGCTGCAGGGGCTCATTCCCATCTGCGCGTGGTGCGGGCAGGTCCGGAGCGACGGCAACTATTGGGAGCAGGTGGAGAGCTACCTGGCCAAGCGCTCAGGGCTCCAGTTCACCCACGCCATTTGCCCGCCGTGCCGGGTCAAGGCATCGGCACCGCTCAGGCGCGATGCGGGGGTCGAAACCTGAGGCGCCGCGGCGGCACGCGGCTCTTCACGCGGGCCGGTATTCCCAGAAGGAGACAGCCCCTGCGCGCCTGCGAATCAGCTCGCCACTTTGCGAGCCGGCGGCGCCCTTGCGGTGGGCGGCGTTAATTCTCATGGAGCACGGAGATGACCGCGCGCGTCATCTCCCTCGAGCACGTCTGACGCCGGCAGTCGCGACACGCGCGCCGAGACCATAAGGGAGGCGATGGATGGAGTCACTCGGACCCCATTGGGGATTCCTCGACAGCAGTATCGATTCGCGGCTCGCGCTGGCCGGGACGTATGACCCGATGCTCGTCACGCTTTCGGTCGTGATCGCGTCCCTGGCGGCCTATGCCGTGCTGGGGCTCGCGGAACGGATAGGCGCGGCAGGCACGCCGCTCGCCAAGCGATCGTGGCTGGCCGTCGGAGCAGTGACGATGGGCATCGGCGTGTGGGCGATGCATTTCATCGGCATGTTGGCGCTTCGATTGCCCGTCCAAGTCAATTACGATGTCTGGATCACGCTGGTGTCGGTGGCCCCGGCCGTGCTCGCCAGCGGGATCATGCTGTACGTCATCAGCCAGGCGAGGATCTCGCCCAGGACATTGATCCTCGGCGGCACGCTCATGGGCGCGGGTATCGGCGCGATGCACTATACCGGCATGGCGGCGATGCGCATGGACGCGGTGATGCGCTATGATCCGGTGCTCTTCGTGGTGTCCGTCATCGTGGCGGTCGTGCTCGCGATCACGGCACTCTACACAAAATTCCTGGTCAGCACGAAGAGCGGCCGCGCATACCGCCACTGGATGAAGGTGGGAGCCGCGCTGGTGATGGGCTGCGCCGTGGCCGGCATGCATTATACCGGCATGGCCGCCTCGTATGTGTTCCCGGGACACGGTCCTCACGTGGTTGGTGCCGGGCTAGACCCGACGTTCTTGGGGGCCTGGGTCAGTATAGCCACGGTTCTCATCACCGGGCTCGCCATCTTCATCACCGTCGTCGATAGCCGCCTGGAAACCGCGGCGCACTCCGAGCGTCTGAGCCGGGCTCGCCTCCTCGAAGCGATCGAGAGCATCTCCGAAGCCTTCTCGCTGTACGACAGGGACGACCGGCTCGTACTCTGCAACAGTCGGTATCTCGAACTCGCATTTGCCACCCTCGCGGACGGCTTAGTGGGGATGACGTTTGAACAGATCATCCGGACAGCCGCCGAGCGCGGCCGGATGCCAGACGCCACGGGACGTGTCGACGCGTGGATCGCAGAGCGCCTCGTCCGGTACCACCACCCCACTGGACCCTACGTGCAACAGTTGAGCGACGGCCGCTGGCTCCAGATCAGTGAGCGCCAGATCAAGGAGATTGGCACCGTCGCCGTGTACACCGACATCACGGAGCTCAAAGAGGCCGAAGCTGAAATGACGCGGGCCATGCATGCCGCCAGGGAAGCTCGTACCGCCGCCGAGGAGGCCAATCGCGCCAAGAGCGCCTTTCTCGCGACCATGAGCCACGAGATCCGCACGCCGATGAACGGCGTGATCGGCATGACCGGGCTGCTGTTGGACACCGAGCTGACCACTGAGCAACGAGAGTTCGCCGAGACGGTCCGCCGGTCCGGGGAAGCGCTCCTGGCCATCATCAACGATATTCTGGACTTTTCCAAGATCGAGGCGGGCAAGATTGACCTGGAGGAGATCGACTTCGAGCTCCGAATCACAGTGGAAAATGTGCTGGAGCTGCTCGCTGAACGCGCCTACGGAAAGGGGCTGGAACTGGCCTATCTGCCGTATGCGACCCTCCCGACGTGGGTCGGCGGCGACCCCGGCCGTCTCCGGCAAGTCCTCACGAATCTGGTCGGCAACGCCGTGAAGTTCACCGAACGCGGCGAGGTCGTCGTGCATAGCACCCTCGTCGAGGAGACCGATAAGGACGCCGTCATTCGCTTCGCGGTCACCGATACGGGCATCGGCATTGCGCCGGAGGCCCGTGAGCGGCTGTTCCAATCCTTTTCACAGGCCGACAGTTCGACCACGCGCCGGTATGGTGGGACCGGTCTGGGTTTGGCGATCTCCAAGCGGCTCGTGGAGATGATGGGGGGGACGATCGGCGTCGAGAGCACCCATGGGGAAGGGAGCACGTTCTGGTTCACCGTGCGACTGGCCAAGCGGCCCGTGCCATCCACCGCCCCGCGCGTCGACGTGACCGAGCTGCGGCGTCTGCGCGTACTGGGCGTCGACGACAACGCGACGAACCGCGCCCTGCTAGTGGCCCAGTTCAGCGCCTGGGACATGCATGTGGACTGCGTGGCCAACGGCTCCCGTGCCCTCGAGTGCCTGCGGATAGCTCACCGCGACGCACGACCGTACGATTTGGCCATCCTCGATCACCAAATGCCGGACATGGATGGCATGACCTTGGCTCGCGCCATCAAATCGGATCCCGTTCTCGCGACGCTCCCCCTGGTGCTGCTCACGTCGGTGAGCTACCGCGGATGCGCAGGAGAAGCCCAGCACGCCGGCTTCAGCGCCTTCCTCCTCAAGCCGATCCGCCAATCCCAACTGTATGACTGTATCACTGCCGTGATCGGCACGGCGACTGCGCCGTCACCGACGCGGCTGATCACGCGCTATACCCTGAAGGAAGCCCAGGCCCAGTTACGCGCGAGAGTCCTGGTCGCCGAGGACAACGCGGTGAATCAAAAAGTCGCGCTGCGGATGCTGGAGAAGCTCGGGTGCCGTGTGGACGTGGTGGCGAATGGACGCGAAGCGGTCGAGGCGTCGGCCCGTATTCCGTATCAGTGCCTCTTCATGGACTGCCAGATGCCAGAGATGGATGGCTATGAAGCGACGGCGGTGATTCGCCAGCGAGAAGTGCACACAGGTGCCCACATTCCCATCATCGCCATGACGGCGAACGCCATGCAGACGGATCGCGAGCGGTGCCTCGCAGCAGGGATGGACGACTACATCTCCAAACCGGTGGAGCCCCAACAGCTGGCGACGGCTCTCCAAAAGTGGCTGCCGCTGGCCGACGACGCGCCCGTCCAACCGATACCCGCAGGCTCCGGGACCGCACCGGCTCCTCCTGAGTCGGGTGGCACAGGCGCCCGGCCACGGTGAACGTCATGGCGTTCATGACGCTCCGCCGCTGAGGGGACCCCGCGTTCCTCTTCCGCATCATCGAGTCGTTCCTTCGCGAGCCCGGTCCACCTCAACAGCCTCCGTCAGGGCACTGACCGCGGACGACGCGGCCCACACGCTGAAGTCAGTCAGTCCCCATGGCGGTGCCCTCAGTCTGGTGGAGCGTCGGGAACGGGAGATGCTGGGGGCAGGCAGGGGCGATGGCTGAGGCTCCGACAGGGGCGTGCCGCTCGCATATGAATTCGAGCGCGTCCGCCAGGTATGCGATGGAGAACGTCAGCGCGTAGGACGCACCCACGCCATGCTTGGACGCTCGCTTAGGCGATCCGGTCCCCAGGCGGAACCCCTCGGGGGAATGCTGGGGACGAAGGTGGGTGGAGCGATGGGTCTTCGATTCGCAGACCGCCGAAGTGCAGACGGGGCAACGCAAGACGTCATCTCAGGGCCACCACGGGTCAGACCGGCTGTCGGGCGCCCCTCGAGCCGGCGGCCGGGCAAAGGCGGAACGAGACGCGGTCCGAGATGCGAGGACCTCACACACCTTTTGGGTGAGGCCTTCAACGCTGAAAGGTTTGGGGAGGATCGGGCTGCCGGGTTCCAACCCAACTCCTCGCTCTAACATCTCGTGCTGAGCGCGAACCAACGCGAAGCCGGACATGTACAGCACCTTCATGTCGGGTCGCTGAGGCTGGAGCTGTGCCGCCAATTCGTGGCCGCTCATGCCGGGCATCATGACATCGGTCAGCAACAGGTGGATCGGCTCCGGGTGGCTCTGGGCAATCCGCCGCGCCTCATCGGCACCGCCAGCTTCCAAGATACGGTACCCTTTCGCCTCGAGAATGTCACGGGCGAGGTGGCAGACATCGGGCTCATCGTCCACGAGCAGGATTGTTTCCATTTCTGCCGTTCTCCTTCTCCGGCGACTCAGCGGTCCGCATGCCCGCGGCGCCAGCGCGCCATCATCGTGGGGAACCCCTGGTGCGTGGCACGGCCAGTCATCCGTCTACTCCACTGCGATCCCCGCAGTATCCAATACCCGCCGGACACTACCGGCGAGGGCATCCGGTAGAAAGGGCTTTTGGATGAAGGGCGTGCCGGCATCCAAGGTCCCATGATGGACGATGGCATCGTCTGTATACCCTGACATGTAGAGGATCTTCATCTCCGGGCGCAGTGGCGCCAGTCGCTCCGCCAGCATCCGGCCACTCATCCCGGGCATCACGACGTCCGTCAGGAGCAGTTGAACAGGTCCCGGGTGCCGCTCCGCGATCAGGAGGGCCTCGGCCGGCATCCGCGCTTGAAGGACCTCATACCCGTAGGTTGCAAGGACCTCACACGCGAGTGCGCGGACGTCGTCTTCGTCTTCCACCACGAGAATGGTTTCGGTCCCGCGGCCTGGCCGGACCTGCGCTAGCTCCGCCGTATCCTCCGCGTCGTGGACGAGGGGCAAGTACACCTTGAACGTCGTGCCCGTGCCGGGCTCGCTGTAGACCCAGATGTTCCCGCCGCTCTGCTTCACGATGCCGTAGACCGTCGACAAGCCCAGCCCGGTGCCCTTCCCGGGCTCCTTCGTCGTGAAGAACGGCTCGAAAATGCGCGCTTGCGTCTCCCGATCCATGCCGGTGCCCGTATCACTCACCCCCAGCATGACGTAGGAGCCCGCCTGCACCCCCACGTGCTGCCTGGCATAGTGCTCGCCGAGCTCCACATTGGCCGTTTCGATGGTCAGGTGGCCGCCGTCCGGCAGCGCGTCCCGCGCATTGACCACCAGATTCGCGATGACCTGCTCGATCTGGCCGGGGTCGGCCTTCACGCGGCCCAGCCCGGAGCCCGCCCGGAAGACCAGCTCGATATCCTCCCCAATCAACCGCTGGAGCATGGTCGTGATGCCGGACACGACGGTGTTGAGGTCCAGGACCTTGGGCGCGAGCATCTGCTTTCGACTGAAGGCCAGCAGCTGTTTCGTCAGCGCCGCGGCCCGCTCTGCGGTCTTCTTCATGAGCTCGATGTCGCGGCGAAGGGGGTGGTCGGCGGGGAGCCGGCTCAAGAGGATGGCCCCACGACCCAAGATGACCGTGAGCAGGTTGTTGAAGTCGTGGGCGACCCCGCCGGCCAAGCGGCCGACGGCTTCCAGCCGTTGGAGTTGCCGCACGTGCGTTTCGGCCGCGTGCAGCGCCTCCTGGGCTCGCTGTTGCTCGATGAACTGCCCGAGGCGGCTGCTGACGTCCTCCATGACGGCGAGTAGGTCGTCATCGGATGGCCGTACGCTCCGACTGAAGCACACGAGGATGGCCGTCACGCTGCTTGTGCCACGGACCGGGAATCCCAGCGCGGCCCGCAGACCGAGTTGTCGCGCCGCGGCCGCCCGAGCGGGGTGCAGGTCCGCAAGGGTGTCCGGCATCCACACCGGTTCGACGGTCGCCCACACGCGGCCAGGCACGTCAGCCCCCGACGCGAAGATCAGGTCCTGACTGATCGTCTCGAACGCACCGACCTCCAGCCCCGGGGTGTGCCAGTTGCCTCCCCAGCGCAGCACGTGCGCCTCGGCATCGACGGTCCACAGTTCGGCGAGATCCCAGCCTGTGCTCACCCCGATCGCCTCCAGGAGCGGCGATACCCACTCGTTGAGCGTCGTCGTCTCCGCCAGCACGCGAGCCACCGCGATTTGCACGGCCTGGCGGCGCTCGGCCCGCTTGCGGTCCGTCAGGTCGCGCACGAACCAGCTGAAGAGCACCGTGGACCCCAATTGCGCCGCCGAAATCGTCAGCTCCACTGGGAACTCTCGGCCGTCCCGGTGGAGCGCCGTGACCTCGATCCGCTGGTTCAGGACCGGGCCTACCCCGGTCGCCAGAAAGTGTTGGATGCCGCGCCGGTGCTCCTCGCGATTACGCTCCGGTACGATCGTGTCCCCAAGGCTGCGCCCGAGCACCTCCGGCAGCGCCCATCCGAACACCCGCTCGGCCTGGGGATTCCAGCCGGTGATGCTCCCGTCGGCGTCCATGGTGATGACGGCTTCGAGGGACGTCTCGATGATCAGGCGAATGCGCTCCTCGTTGTCGCGCACGGCCCGGGCGGACGCTTCCGCCGTCCGCCGGCGCCGCTCGGACTCCTCAAAGAGCCGCTGTCGTTCGGTGACGTCCTTGAGAAGAAGCACCGTCCCGACGATCTGTCCGCGCTCCGTAATCGCGGTGCTGACGTACTCGATCGGCACCGTGCTGCCGTGCCGTCTCTGGAGGGTCTCCTGCCCCGATCCGGGGATCGCTCGTCGCTCGCGGATCGCGGACGCCAGTCCGCCTTCGCCGTTGTCGACGATCGAGAGGACCGCCCCGAGGGGCTCACCAATCGGTGGATGGGGGTCCCACTCGCAGAGCTTCAGGGCCGCCTCGTTGACAAACGTCACGCGCCGCTCGCGGTCCAGTCCGATGATCCCTTCCCCGGCTGACGTTAAGAGCAATTGGGCGAGCGCATGGGTGGTTTCGTTGACCCGCCAGGCGATCAGACTCACAACACTCATCGCGGCGATGAAGAGGGCGTGGATCCCCGCCCACCGCCACGGGTGCGCAATCGCCGCCGGGTGGTTGTAGACGGCCGACGGGTCGAGCACCCCCACCACCCCGTGATGCAGGAGCACGAAGCCGATCGCGAACAAGAACGGCGCCCACTCCTGATAGAGGGCCAGGAGCCCCACCATCACGAAGAAGTGGAAGTGAAACTCGATATAGCCGCCGGAGAGATGCACCAGCACGGCGGAGGATGCGATGAGCCCCAAGGCCGCCACGGAGGCCTGCATCGTCCGGGGACGCAGCGGGATGGCGGCCCCAAGCGCAGTCGCCGCGATGATCCCACCTTCAAGCAGACTGTGGCCGACACTGTGATGCGTGTAGAGCGAAAAGCAGGCGATGCCGATCGCGTGGAGCCAGAGCACC